>Ga0070688_100000134_pt1 | contig 39823 bp, 36 predicted proteins | sample KBSS13HmetaG_FD_64679 | JGI IMG/M metagenome (GOLD analysis project Ga0070688, IMG submission 64679) | Switchgrass rhizosphere microbial communities from Kellogg Biological Station, Michigan, USA - KBS S1-3H metaG | ecosystem: Host-associated > Plants > Roots > Rhizosphere ...
CAGGAGGTCGAACTGGCGAAACGGATCGAGCGCGGCGACATGCTGGCGAAGCGGCAGATGGTCGAGGCCAACCTGCGCCTCGTCGTCTCGATCGCGAAAGGCTATCTGGGGCGCGGCCTCAGCTTCCTCGACCTGATCCAGGAGGGCTCGCTGGGGCTGATCCGGGCGGTCGAGAAGTTCGACTACCGCCGCGGTTACAAGTTCTCTACCTACGCGACCTGGTGGATCCGCCAGGCGGTGACGCGGGCGATCGCCGACAAGGCGCGGACGATCCGCATCCCCGTCCACATGGTCGAGAAGCTGAACCGGGTCGCCCACGTCGAACGGCAGCTGGTGCAGAAGCTGGGCCGCGAGCCCGAGCCGGCGGAGATCGCCGAAGAGCTGCGCTGGCCCGTCTCCGACGTCCGCGACATCCTCCGCGTGGCTCAACTACCGGTCTCGCTGGAGAAACCGGTAGGCGATGAGGACGAATCCGAGCTCGGCGACTTCGTCGCCGACGACGCCGTCCTGGAGCCCTTCGAGGAAGCGAGCGAGCACCTGCAGAAGGAGGGCGTGAAGAGGGCGCTGGAAGCGCTGCCCGACCGCGAGCGACAGGTGATCGAACTTCGTTATGGCCTCGCCGGGGCCGAGCCGCTGACGCTGGAGGAAGTCGGCCGCACCTTCGGCGTCACCCGCGAGCGGATCCGCCAGATCGAGAACAACACGCTGAAGAAGCTGAAGCGCCTCCCCGAGGCGCAGATGTTGCGCGAAGCCTCCTGACGGACTCGTCAGGCCGGCTCTAAAACGAAGACCGTGATCTCGCGGTCCAGCTTCGACTCGTAGTAGTCCCAGCCCGAGTACTGCTCCATGTGGCGGCGCCAGAGGTCGGCCCGCTCCTCGCCCTCGGCCGGCCGTGCCCGCACCTGCACGCGCTTGCGCCCGACCTCCACTTCAGCCTCGGGGTTGGCCTTCAGGTTGAGCGACCAGGCCGGGGTCTTCTGGTTGCCGGCGTTGGTGTTGATGACGACGAAGCGCTCGCCGTCGGCCAGGTAGACGACCGGCGCCGTGCGCGGCTGCCCGGACTTGCGGCCGGTGGTGGTGAGCAGGAGGACCGGCCCTTTGCCGACCCTGCCGCCGACGCGCCCGCCGGTCAGCCGGTAGACCGGGGCGTTCAGCTTGCCGACCATCCGCAGCCCTTTCGCGCCCAGCGAATGGGAGAGGCGCGAGTAGAAGCGGTCGCTCGGCACGGCGTGAGTATCCCATCGCACCCAGCTACAGTGGGGCGATGGCCGAGTCCCACCCCTTCCGCCGTGCCGCCGAGAGCAAGGACATCGACCTGCTCACCGAGACGCTGCACGAGGACGTCGTCCTCCACAGCCCGGTCCTCTTCCGCGGCTTCGAAGGCCGCGACACCGTCTCCGTCGTCCTCACCCACGTGGCGGCGACGCTGGAGAACTTCTCCTACACCGACGAGCTGACCGACGGCGACACCGTCGTCCTCCGCTTCAAGGCCACGGTCGGTGACCGCGAGCTGGAGGGCATCGACTTCCTCGAGCTCGACGGCGACGGCCGGGTCCGCGAGCTGACCGTCTTCATGCGCCCCTTCTCCGCTCTCAACGCCTTCAACGAGCAGATGAAAGCGCGGCTGCAGGCCTCGGAAGGCTAGAACCTTCGCCCGGCAGCGCCTCACGCTCGTTTCGTAGACTCTTGCTCCTGAACTCGGGGGAGTGTCCGAGTGGTTAAAGGAGATGCGCTGTAAACGCATTGGCTCTGCCTACGCAGGTTCGAATCCTGCCTCCCCCATTGGCGAGCAAGCCCTTACCGTTGCCGGCGACCCTTCCGCCCACGGTTGGGGTGGGGTTACCTCGAACTCCGAGTATTTCGGCCCGCCCAGGCTGATCCCGCTGCGGCCATCTACCTCGGCCGAGGGAATGAACCAGCAGCGTCCATCGCCCACAACCACGAACAGGTAGTCGAAGCGACTCTCCTCGAGACGCTTGATGGTGCCGTTCCAGCTTCGGTTACCGCCTCGCGTGCAGGTCGCGACCACCCACCGATTCCGCTGCCAGCAGGTGGACGTCTTGACCTGAATGCGAAAGAGCTTGTTGTCTCGCTGGCCCAACAGGTCACAGTCGGGGCTGTGACCGAAGGGAACCCAAACTCCGTAGCCCTGCTGCATCATCCAGGCCGCTGCGATTCCCTCCCCGATGTCTCCTTGTCTGCGCGGATTCAGCTGTCGAAGATCCATAGCGGCATAGTTTCAAACGCTGCAGACAGAACCTTTCACTTAAGGATCCCCTTCTGGATGCCTGAGATGATGCGTTCATGCTCGACGACCGAGTGATCGCGATCGCCGGGGTCGGCGGCGGCCTCGGGCCGCTGGTCGCCAAGTTGCTCGCCGGGGCCGGTGCGACGGTTGCCGGGACCGATCGCTCCCAGGAGACGCTCGACACGATCGCTGCCGATCTCGGCCTGCCCGCCGAGCGCTGGGACGGACGCCCCGTCGATCTCCTCGACGAGGAGGCAGCGCGCGCCTGGTGCGCGGCGCTGGTCGAGCGCTTCGGCCGGGTCGACGGGCTCGTCCACCTGGTCGGCGGCTGGCGCGGGGGAGAGCCGCTGCATGAGGCGCCCCTCGCCGACTGGGAGCTGCTGCACGACCTCCTCGTGCGCACCGTCCAGCACACCACCCGCGCCTTCCACGACCAGCTCGCCGCAAGCGCCGCCGGCCGCTTCGTCCTCGTCTCCTCCAAGCAGGCGCAGGCGCCGACGAACACCAACGCCGCCTACGCCGCCGCCAAGGCAGCCGCCGAGGCTTGGACCCTCGCCCTCGCCGACGGCTTCGAAGGCAGCGCCGCGACCGCCAACATCATCGTCGTCGACGCGATCCTCACCCCGCGGATGCGGGAAGAGGAGCCGGAGAAGGAGTTTCCGACCTTCACGCCGGCCGCGGACATCGCCGCCGCGATTGCATTCCTCTGTTCGGATGCGGCAAAGAAGATGAACGGCCAGCGCCTGCCGCTTACGATGGGCAAATGAGCCCCCGGAAAGGCAACGCGAAGCCCGACGGGAAGATGACGATCGGGGAGTTGGCGCGGCGGACGGGGATGACCGTGCGCAACATCCGCGCCCACCAGACCCGCGGCCTACTGCCGCCGCCCGAGGTCCATGGCCGCACCGGCTACTACAACCAGGACCACGTCGCCCGGATCGAGCTGACCCGCGAAATGCAGGCTGAGGGCCTCAACCTCGAGGCGATCCGCCGGGTCCTGGAGTCGAGCGAAGGCTCCTCCCGCGAGATGGTCGACTTCGCCCGCGCGATCCGCGCCCCCTTCGAGGATGAGACGCCGGAAATCTACGACGCCGACGAGCTCGCCGGCCAGTGGGGAGCCGAAGAGTTCGACCCGAAGCTGCTGAAGCGGGTGGAAGCGATGGGGGTGGTGCGGCAGTTGCCCGACGGCAAGGTCGAGGTGATCAGCCCCCGCCTGCAGGCGGCCGGCGCCGCCCTGGTCGAGCTCGGCGTCTCCGGCGAAGCCGTGGTCGACACCGCCGAGGAGCTGCGCCGCAGCTCGGAGAAGGTGGCGAGGACCTTCGTCGAGCTCTTCGTCCGCGAGATCTGGGAGCCCTTCGACAAGGCCGGCCGCCCCGAGGAGGACTGGCCGAAGGTGCGCGAGGCGCTCGACCGGATGCGCCCGCTCGCCTCCGACGCGCTGCTGGCGATGTTCCAGATAACGATGGGCGAGTCGACCGAGAAAGCCAGCGAACGAACGCTGCGCGGCGACTCCGAGCCGAGCGGGAAACGCCGCCGCAAGCGCGGCTCTTCGTCCCGGCGCTCTAGCCGGAGATCGTGAACCGCGTGCGCAGCGGCTTCGATTCGTTCGCCGCTTCGTCGCTCGCCCGCAGGACCGCCAGGTAGCGACCCGGCCGCGCCCGGAAATGCTTCCACCGGGCGCCCAGCCGCAGGTGGTTGATTCCGATGAAGGTCTTCCAGCGGGCGAAGCCGTTGTAGACGCGCTTGCCCTTCGAGTTGAACCGGTAGTACTCGGCGTCGAGCCTGCCGCGCTCGCTGACCTGAGCGCTGAAGGCGATCCCCTTGTGGCCCTTTACGCTCGACTTAGCCAGGTGCGCGGCGCCCAGCGTCGGCGGCCGCAGATCCAGGTTCAGCGGCGGCTGCGGGCCGGGGTCCGAGTTCGGATCCCCAGGCACGTCGGAGACCACCACCTCGCCCCGCACCGCCGCGTGCAGCTTGCACTGGAAGAAGTACTCGCCCGGCTGGTCGAACTGCAGGGTGAAGCTGTCGCCGGCCCGGTGCGCCGGCGCGTCGGTCCCGGGATCTGAGTCCCACTGCAGGTCGTTGGCGGAGATCCCGGTGACCGAGTGGGCGAGGTCGGGGCCGAGCCAGTCCCAGGTCACTTTCTCACCCAGGTTCACTTCGACCCGCGGCTGCGACCAGGCGTAGTTGGCAATCGAGACACGCGTGTTGACCGCCGCCGCGCTGCTCGGAAGGAGAAGGGCGGCGGCTCCCAATGCCGCTAGGAGACGAGGTACCAACCGTTCATCCCCTGGTGCAGGTGCTGGAAGACGTGGCAGTGGTAGAACCAGCGGCCAGGGTTGTCCTCGACGAACTCGAAGCGGAAGGACTCGGCCGGGCCGAAGGTCTTGTTGTCGACGATCCTGCCGTCCGGTTCGCTCCAGCGGTGGCCGTGCAGGTGAAAGGTGTGGAAGAAGTTGTCGACCCCGTAGACGTGGAAGGCGACCCGCTGCCCCACCTTCGCTTCCAGCGTCGGGGTGTTTCCCGCGTAGGCCTTGCCGTTGACGCAGTAGTAGGTGCCGCGTAGGCCGGTGATCGAGGGGTCGAAGGTGTGGAAGGCGAGGAAGAACTCGTTGTCCGGCCGCGCTTCGCCCCGCGCGCGGATCACCAGCGGCCCGAACAAGCCCTTGAAGGTCGGCAGCGGGTCCATCGGCCCGTGGTCATGGTAGAGCCAGGTCCCCTCGGTCCCTTCGCGCGCCTCCCAGACGTAGGTGAAGGTGCGGTTGCGCTGGACGAAGCCGCCGGGATCGGTCCACTTCCCCTTGTAGGCGCCGTCCATCTCGTTGGCGTAGAAGATGCCGTGCGGGTGCATCGTCGCCGGTGCCCCCAGCTTGTTGCGGAAGTGGATGACGACCGTGTCGCCGACTTCGGCTTCGATCAGCGGCCCCGGCACCGTCGCCTTCCCGAGCGGGCTTTTGAACCCGGCTGAGTAGGCGCGGTAGCCGTAGGCGCCGAAGCGGGTCTTTCCCTGCTTCACCTTCTCGGCCATCATCTGGTCGCGGTGGGTGGGGACGATGTTCCACTCCACCGGCTCGGCCGCGATCCAGTACTCGCGCGTCGAGCCGCCGCTCGGCAGCCCCGCCAGGGCGCTCGCCCCCGCAGCGGCACCCCGCCACTCCGCCGCCGCCACCTTCGGCGGCACCTTCACCCCGCGGGCGAGACCCTCGACGTCGATCTTGCCTTCGTCGGTCGCCACCTCCTGGCCGGCGAGGGTGCAGATCAGGGCGCCGCCGGAGAGGGCGAGGAACCCCCGGCGGTCGATCGGATCCGGCGCCATTCCGGCTCTACTTCTTGACGGTGATCGTCATCCGCATTTCGTCCGGGTGGATCGTGCAGATGTACTTGTAGGTGCCCGGGGTTTCGAACGTCTTCTGGAAGTGGGCACCGGTCACCGCCGTCGTCTTGGTCGAGTACGAGCCCTTGTTCTTCAGGTTCGCCGGCCCCTTCTTCAGGTGGACGTCGTGCGGATAGGTGTTGGTCGATGACCAGACCCACTTCACCGCCCGCCCTTTCTTGATCGTCACCGCGGTCGGGGCGAAGAAGAAGTCGTTCACGGTCACCTTCACCGGCGGCTTCTTCGGCGCTCCGGCCGAGGCCGGGCTCACCCCGAACGGGGCGAGCGCGGCCAGGCCGATCGCGACGGTGAGGGCGACGAACCTCCTGCCGCCCCTCATCCGCAGCTCACCTCGCCGGGCTGCCGCGCCACCTCGACCGGGGTGAATTTCTCGAACGCCGGGTGCGACGGCAGGCGCCGGACCCAGCTGCATTCCTGCTTCTGCGGCGGGTTCGAGGAGGCGTAGCCGAGGATCGTCTTCGGATCGTCTTCTTCGCCGAGGTTGATCTGCAGCCCGGCGACGATGTCGAGGCTGCGGACCTGGTCGGCCAGGACTTCCGCCTGCGGGCAGGCGGGGTAAATCTGGCTCAGCGGCACTTTGCCGTTGCCGGGGGCGAAGGTCGAGTTGCCGCTGTTGCCGCTCCAGCAGTTGCCGCCGCCGGTGGCGTCGTTCCACATGTCGTATTCGCCGTTCGGGTCGGCGCCTTCCCGGCCCATCGTGTTTTCGACGATCTGGTTGTTGATGTTCTTGGCGTCGTCACCCTCGTTGGCGACGAAGACTTCGCCAGGCCCCGAGAAGGAGGCGATGCCCCACTTGTAGTTGCCGAACACGTTGTTCTTCCTGACGACGTTGTTGGCGCCGCCGTAGAGGACGATGCCGACGCCGGTCGGGTAGTTGACCGTCGCCCCGGCGACCTGGCCGAGCCCGCCGGAGACGGTGTGGAATTTCGAACCGGCGAGGAAGTAGTTGTAGTTGTTCCAGAAAACGTCGTTGCGTTCGAAGACGTTCCACCCGTTCGGCTCGAACCCCTCGCTATCGAGCGTGTTCGGGACGATCCCGGCGCCGTTGTTGTAGAAGGCCGATTCGACGATCTTCACGTACTTGGAGTTCGTCCCCGAATAACCGAGCACGTTTTCGTAGCTGCGGTCGTTCTTCAACAGCGTCCATTTCGGCTTCCGCTGGCAGGGCTTCGGCGGCGGCGCTACCCCGTGGTTGGTCCAAGACTTCGAGTCACACGGCGTTTCACCGACGTAGAAGGCGGAGTCGCCGTGGTGGTACCCGGCCGAGTTGATCATCTTGCCGCCGTAACAGTTCTTGGCGAAGAGGCCGTAGGAGCGGTTGGCCGAGGTCAGCAGGTTGTCCATCGTGTAGCCGTCGCAGTGCTGGCCGCCTTCGCTGGCAGCGTGGATGAAGAACCCGTTCGACTGGTAGTTCCGCGCCCACATGTTTTCCAGCACGAGGCCGTCGACGCTGATCGCCTCGATCCCGTTCTGCGCCGCGCCGAGCTCGCCCTTCGCGTTCTTGCCCTCGAGCACGACCTTCTTGCGGTTCTTCTTCGTCCCCTTGATCGTGAGGTCGTCGAAGCTCTTCTTGCGCAGGGTGCCGTCGACGACGACACCCTCGACATACTTGCCCGGACGGATCGCGACCACTGCCTTCACCTTCGCGTTCTTCTTCTTCGCCTTGAACGAGCCGGCGGCGTTCACCGCCTTCTGGATCGTCCGGTAGCGGCAGCCGTGCTTGCAGACTTCGAACGTCTTCGACTTCGCCTGCTTCTTCTTCTGTCCGCCGCCCTTGTCGGCCATCGCCGGTGCGGCGAGGGTTCCCAGCAGGGCGCATAGCCCGAGGACGAGAAGAGGGACTGCCAGCCTGTGCTTCATATCGCTCCTTGCAGCGTCGGTTTTTGTTCGACCCTGCCTCCCAGCGGGTGCTGACCGTCGGTCCCCTTTACCGACGGTCAGAGCGTAGCGGAGCCCGAGCTATCCACCGGGCACGATCGTCCGCATCGCTTCTTCCAGTTCAGACACGCCAAAGGCGCCCTCGATGCGGTCGCGGACGATTCCGTTGCGATCGATGAGGAAGGTCCACGGCTCGCTTTCCAGGTTGAAGGCCTGCAACTGGGGCCGCGCCCCCTTGGCGATTTCGTTGTCGTTGTAGACCTCCATGTGGATGAAGTCGGCCTTGCCCTCGTAGGAGTCCGCCACCTGCTGCGCCTCGTCGACAACCGGCCCGCAGACCCGGGTCTGGCAGAGCGCCGGGGTCGCGAAGACGAGCACGATCGGCTTCTTGCCGACGGCGTCGGCGAAGTCGACTTCGTGCATCTGGTCGGGGGGGACGCGGGTGTCGATCTTGGCGAGGTCGCCGCCGACGTCGGCGGCGGTCGGCGTGTGGATGACCGGCGCCTTGTCGCCGACCTGCGGGATCTGCGGGAACTCGCCGACCACCGGGCTCGGCACCCGCGAGACTTCCAGCCCGTCGGGGCCCTTCAGCATCGCCACCGCGAGCCAGGGCCCGTTGCGGTCGAAATCGACCTTGGGGACGACGTAGACCGTCGTCGCCTCGCCGGGTCCGCCGGCGCCGCGGGCGCGATAGGCCGGCTTCGTCTCCAGCGAGCTCACCTGTGCCGGCAGCGGCCCGAGTACCGGGCCCTTGGCGTCCCTGGCGAAGTAGAGGGCGACGTCGGCGTCGTCGACCTGTTCCTGGCCGCGGGTGAAAACTCCGAACGCGTAGCGGTTCTCGCCGACGTCGAAAGTCTGCGTCGCCGGGGCGATCACCAGCTTCGTCGGCTTCGCCCCCGGATCGTGGAGGACGTCCCCGATCGTCTTCCCCTTCGCCGAGGGGAACTCGGTCGCCGAGGGGGCCGGCCGGGACCCCTCGTCGGAGCCCCCGCAGCCGGCGAGGAGCAGGAGCGGCAGGCAGGCGAGCGCGAGTAGCGGTCGGAGCATCGGGTGGTGCACCCCGGGGAAGCTACCCAATGTGGGCAGCAAGCTCCCCGATAGGGGATTGGAAGGCTCGCCTCCCAGGCACCTATGATTCACGCCCGCTGCTCGTTGGGGACCGAGCCGCTTAACCGAGATTCGGGTTACAGAGGCACCATGTCAACAAGGAGGAGGCGTCGATGTCGGGCAGGAAGCTGATCATTTCGTTGGCCGCAATAGTCGTGCTGGTCGGGGCAGTGCCCTCGATGGCGGCAGAAGCGACCCCGGAGACCTACAAGGAAGAAGTCGAACCGATCTGCAAGGTCAATACGGAAGCCAACGAAAAGATCCTCAAGGGTGTGCGGCAGAAAGTGAAAGCCGGCAAGCTCGACGCCGCCGCGAAGCAGTTCCGCGCCGCCGCCAAGGCCCTGAAGAAGGCCCGCGCCCAGCTCGTGCAGGTGCCGAAACCCGCCGCCGACGCGACCCGCCTGACGAAGTGGCTGGGCTACGTGAAGACCGAGGTGCAGCTCTTCGAAACGACCGCCAGGAAGCTCTCCAACGACGAAGCGACGAGCGCCCAGAGGATGGTCGTCCGCCTGATCAGCACGGCAAAGCAGGCCAACAACCAGGTGCTCGACTACGAATTCCGCTACTGCCGCCTGCAGCCCTCGAAGTTCCTCTAGGCCATGGCAACTGCCCTCCGCGAGGGCGCGCGCACTCCCGGGGAGAGCACGCGCGCCCTCGCCTCATCGATCACCCGTGGCGATCTCCAGGGGGCGACCTCCTGCTTCGCCAAAGACGCCTGCCTGCTCACCCCCGACGCGACCGTCGTCAGGGGCCGGGAGGAGATCAAGCCGATCCTCCACCAGCTCATAGTCGCCCGTTCCCAGATCGAGGTCCAGGAGAGCTCGATCGTCCTCGCCGGCGAGGTCGCCCTCGGGACCGAGCGCTGGGTGATCAGCTCCGCCGGTTCCGAAGGCACCCCCTTCACCCGCGCCCTGACACCGACGATGGTCCTGCGCCGCCTCGAGGGCGTCTGGAAGCTGGCGGTGGCCATGCCGTGGGGCCGCCGCTAACTGGCGGCCACCGTCTAGAATCATCCTGAGCGCACGGCTTCTACAGGGGGCCGACCCGCCCGGATAGCTCAGTTGGTAGAGCACTTCCATGGTAAGGAAGGGGTCACGAGTTCGAGTCTCGTTCCGGGCTTCCCTGAAGTCGCTGCAAATCGGCTGGTTCTTCGATCGATTCTGGGGCCGTTCAGAGCTCTCTCGAATCCGCCTATCTGCCACTAGTGGCAGATAGCGTCGCGATTGCCCGCGATCGGCCGCGATTGCCCTCGCTTTAACGGCTTCACCGAGCTAACGTCGCCGACCCGGAAATGAAAGCGCCCCGGCGGCGATTGCGACGCCCCGGGGCCGGCACAGGAGGGTTTAGCTCCCATGCAAAGCAAGGGTAAAGGCGCCAAGGCGGCCGCGAACGCCAGCGAGGCGAAACCGAGAGCCGCCAGCGCGAAGAAGAAAAGCAGCACGAACGGGTCGAAGGGACAGGACCGACTCCGGCCCGGTCAGCTCGACGGCCTCGTCCTCGGCTACATGAAAAAGCACAAAGGCGAGCTGCCGCTCACCCCGACGAAGGTCGCGCGGGGGATCAAACGCTCCTCGGGGGCGGTCGGCAACTGCCTCGGCCGGCTCGAGAAGGAGGAGAAGGTGAGGCTGGCCGACAAAAAGCCGCGCCGCTACGACCTGGCGGGCAAGACGAAGTAGCTACCAACTGAAAAAGCGGCCCCCGGCGGCGCTGTAACGCCAACCGAGGGCCTGACCACAAGGAGGCAGAGTCTCCTTGAAGGTATGGATTGAGGCGCCCTGTTCTTCGGCGTATGTCCTCGCGTCGGTAGTGGGTCAGGTGAATCGGTTGCCCGCTCCGACCGTCGGCAGTATCCTTGACCCGTGAGCATGAGCGGGTCTCGAAATTGCTCGGTCTGCGAGGAAGTGACGCCGCACAATGGCGTCACAAGCGAGGAGCACGTCACCTGGATATGCACGAAATGCGGAACCACTAACGGCGTAGACCCGCGGTCGCTTGTATCCCTAATCGAGCAGCGCCGCGATCTCTTCCAGAGACCAGATGATCGGCAACCCCCGCCCGGCCATCGCCGACTGAGGAAGTTCCAAAAGTGTTGGCCGCTCGTGTCGAAGAACTGACTGGGCTTCCACCGAGCGAATTTGTGATGAGCCAGTACGCCAAAACCCGTTATGGCGGGCTCTGGGTTCTGTTCGGCGAATTCAAAAGCTGCATCATCGAAGCAAGGAATAGAGGACTGGCCTGCGCGTTCACCGAGAATGTCATGACCCACGGCCTGTCGCTAGGGGTGGCTGAACCCGCCATTTTGGCGGGCGCATATACACGATGCATGGGGTGGTACCGAACTGGGCACGATCCGCTCGGCTTGCCGTCGGCGGCCGCCCCCACACCGTCAAGGTGCTGAACAACATCTTTGCGCTGCAGGCCCCGACGCGAATCTGGCTGCGGGGCTTTGCTGCCTGAATGAGCTGCGACGGCACCAGCCCACCTAAGCAGAGCTCACATCAACGGCGGCGTCGGGGCGGAGGTGAGGCTCACAACGAAGGCGAGAATCGCCGCGGCATGATCGAGCGCCGGCTCGCCCGGCGCGAATCCCGATCGTTGCAGTCCACCTCCTTTCGGACGAGGGACCCATAGGAGGCTTTGAAATCGAGGAAGACCGCCCCCGCGGCTGATGAAGGCTGGGATCGCAGTCTCAGATCCGGAGAGGAACTCGACCTGATCGAGGGTGCCGCGGAACCCGCAGCCGAGAATTCAGGGAGCACTCGACCTGGCCGCGAGTCATACGGCGGCGCTTTGGAGCAAGGAAGAGCCTCTACCGGATTGAGCGGGGGGCTCCGCGAGAAGCTCAGTTCGGCGGCACTGTTCTCCCATTAAATCCGGCTAGGTCATAACCAGCTCCCCAACGAATGAGGCGATGTCCGGGGTTGGGTCAGCTATCCTTGCCTTGCTAGGTAGATCGCCTTCGTATGGTCGCCTTCATCAAGAGGCTGTTGCATCACGGCGTCGTGATGAATCCCGTAGACGCCTATACAGGACAGCCCAGCTGAATCAATGGCTTGAAGCACCCCTGCTTCCGGGTGATGACGCTGGCGGTGAAGCGAAGTGACTGGCACCCCTGGATCATCCACCGACAGAGGCTCAACCAAGATGTTCGCTTCGGCGATCATCCCCGGTGGTCCGTTGGCATCTGCTCGGCCCTTCCAGGTCATTCGCCTTCCGGCTCGCTCGATGACGGTTTCCTGAGCCCAGAAGGTACGGAAAGAGAGCAGAGTGTTTAGGTCAAAGGCCAGTAAGCCTTTGGGTCCCAGGTTCTTTGCCATCCTTCCGAGCGCCGTGCGTAAATCCGGAAGGCTGGGCAGATAGTTCAAGACGTCGTCGAGGCACCACACCAAGTCGAAAGCGCCGAAATCAGGCAAGTACCGAGCGTCCGCCACCGATACCTCCACCCGTTTGTCTTCGGCTTTAGATTGGGCAAGTGCGACCATCGCCGGCGAAATGTCACAGGCCGTCACCGACCACCCCCGATCCACCATCGGCAAAAAGCTCTTACCGCTGCCGCACCCGACATCTAGGAGGCAGCCGATCTTCGCGAGGCCTTGTCGCTCGAGGGCCGGAATCAGATTCTCAAGCCAAACCTCGTAGTCGTAGTGGGCGGTGAATTGATCGTAGAACGGGGCTAGGGCCTCGTAGGCGGCTCTAGCTGAACCATGTTGTTTGTCAAGGCTTTCCTGATCGTCGTCCATTCCTGTCGGTCAACAAAATAGACCAGAAGGGCAATCTGCCCTTGCCTGCCGTGGGGACAGTTGCATGGCCCACGTCAGCGCTATCTCTGATCGGATCGCCTCCTCCAGTCCCCAAAGCGGATTCCGACCCGGCCGCCGATAGGCGGCCATTTTAGAGCTTAAGTTTGGCGCGCTGCCTCTGACTCGAAGGGCGACCGGCAGCGCCTCGCCGCCGCCATACCCCGGCAAGCAAGCGATCTCTTCGACCTTGCAGGCCTTCCCGCCCCCCTACTTCCGGGGGTAAACCAGTTTTTGGTGGATAATTCTCCACCAATCTGCTCACCTTCTACCGAAAACCCTATGGGCGAAGGGAGGTGAGGCACCGTGCAGATAAAGCGAGAGGGGACCTGTGTCCCATTGATCTACATCACTAAGCCTGCGTAAGGGCCTGAATGGGCGGGGCCGACGGCGTCGGCCCCGCCCTCCCACAGAGGTTCACAATGCGCTGCTCAGAATTGCGGTGTCTGAGTGCTCAGCTACCTTTACAATCGTTGGTGATGTCGCCTCTAAATCCGACGACGGCCAAATCCATCAAGGCGACGGCTCGGCAGCTTCGCGGCGGTTGGCACCCAGTCCAGATTCAGGCGATGACGATCCTGAGCGAACGCGTTGCAAGCCCGAGCGAAATTGCGGTAGAGCTCGGGCTAACGAGGGCTAAAGCTGGCTACGTGAGTCACTATGTGAAGAGTCTGCGCGATCTCGGCTTGGTGAAGCTCGTACGCACTACCCCAGGGAGGGGCACCCAGCACTTCTACCAAGCGATAACCCCATTCGTCATTTCTGACGCAGAGGCGGAGGGGATGACGCTCGAGGAACGCTTGGCTGTCTCGTCTTGGACGATCTCCTGTATCAACCGCGACTTTCTTCGCTCGATCGAATCAAAGACGATTGACGAGCGGACTGATAGACACCTCACTCGCTTCCCGCTGGTCCTAGATGAGGCGGCAATCGAGGACTTGTTCGCGGAGTACACCGCTGGCTTCTACCGGACGGAACAGATACAAGCCGAGAGCGCCGCGCGGCGGGAGACATCGGGTGAGGCGGGGAGGCCAATGTCGGCAATCATGGCTAGTTTTCTTATGCCAGAGTCCTCCCTTCGCAAGCCGATCGAGCCCTGGAGTGAAGATGGCGATGCGCCCGTGTCGCCGCCAACCCGGCAAATTGACTCCGCGCTTCAGGCGACCGTGCGGATGCTCCGCAGCGGGTGGCAGCCAATTCAAATTCAGGCGTTAACGATTCTTAGCGAACGTGAAGCGAGCCCAAAGGAAATTGCTGCTGAGCTCGGTTTGCAGGATCGAATCGGCCTTGTCGGCTACCACATCGGCCAGTTGCACGCTCGCGGGCAGATCGAGCTAGTGCGGCAGGTTCCTGTGCGTGGAGCTAACGCGCACTTCTATAGAGCGTCGGCTCCACTGGTCCTCATGGGGGAGGACGCAGATCAAATGACGATCGAGGAGCGAATGGCAGTCTCCTGCTGGACCGTCGCTTGTATCAATCACGACTTTTTATTGGCGGTGGAAACAAGAACGATTGACGAAAGGAGCGACCGCCATTTAACCCGGTTCCCACTCCTCTTGGACGAGCAGGGTATCTCCGATCTTTTCGCGGAGCATCGTCGAATCTTCTACAAGACGAAACAAATTCAAGACGAGTGCAACGCTCGCCGCTCGGAAGCAAGTAACCGAGCAGTCTCCGCGATTCTGGCCAGTTTCCCAATGCCGGAAATTCAGTCGAATCCAGTCTGACCAATCGGCCGGCACGTTTCCTAAAACTGCTTATTCCCTTCAACGTGTTTGACCTTTAAGGTCACCGCGATCAATCGACGCTGACCGTACTTGTCAGGGTGTTCAGCGTTACTGCAAATACAACGAAGGAAGGGATGAGCGTCCAGAGGGAACTAGCAAGGCTGCTCCGGTTTGGCCGGCGAGTCGGCCGCCCCCCACGGGTTTAAGCCTTCGATTCCCCCAGGAAGCGCTCAGCACACAAAATCTGAATCTGATGTACCAAATCCGCTACATAACGGGTCGCCGTTCTTGATGGGTATTGACCTTGAGGCGCCGGAGCGAGACGCCCTCCATGCATCCATCCGCGCCGACCTCTCGCTATTTGGCGACTTCGAGGACGCGCTCGCACGGGGAGAGGTGAACACCTGTGCTGACCTCGGGCGAACGCTGGCCGATGGGCTTCGACTCCTCGTGGATGGAGCGCTCGGCTGGCGGCTAGAAACGACGAGACCGACCGTTTTTTCCCTTTGCGCAGAGGATCTGCTTCCCATCATGTTGCGGAAGACCTCCACGGTGCAAGCTGAAATTGAGGCACTTGAGAACAGGGATGAAACGCTCCGTGGCAGACTCGATGACGAAGCGGCGACCGAATTGGCAGAGCTGCGCCTACTGAACGCAGCTTGCGAATCGGTCATTAATCAAGCTCGAAGGGATCTAGGTGGTTCGACCGCACTGCGCCGGCCGAGCGTTCCATTGCCTGACGTGGCATACCCATGGGACCGGCTTGTTCCTCGTTTTCTTCACCCGATCAAGGTGATCATCATTGAAGCGATGCTTTGGGTGGGGAAACCCCTGGCGGCCAAGCAGGTCGAGTTCATAATGGATGACGGCACTAGCGTGGGCATTATTTCGTACCACATGCGGGCTCTGGCAAGCGTGCAAGTGGTCCGAAAGGTTGACCACAAAAAAATCCGAGGAGCCACTCAGACGTTTTACGAGCTTGCTGCGCTCAACAACGGGGAGTTGGAACAGAAGGGGGAGGGCCGACTAGAAGGCGGTAGGCGCACACCGATCTCGGAGCACGGAAACGGCGGAGTGAACTCAGGTAGCGGGCGCCTTGGTCGCTGACTGGTCGTCTGCGGTGCCCGCTACCTAAGTTCAAAGATCAGTGAGGGAAACCCATGAAGGTCTCAGTATCCCACGCAATCGGACATGAGGTGCGGAAACTGTTGGTGCACACGCTGTGGTATAGCGCAGAGCCGCTAACGGCTGATGTGTTCTGGCGTGGATATTGTCCCCACGGCACCATAACCGTAATGACCGTGAAGTATCACGCCAGCCAGCTTGCACTCAACGGCATCATTCGGATTTGCGGGGAGCGCTTCGTTTTGGCTGGGCCGCACAGTGGTGACGCTGTGCGGCTGCTGCGACTCGCCGGAGCCAACTGAACCCAAACAGGGGCCTGTGATGGATCGAACGCACCACATAAACGGAGAGGATGCCGCCCTGCAGGGGAGAATCTTGCGACGGGTCCTGGATGACCGCGTGATGTATCACGTGTCGGATCTCATGCGTTCTGTCGATCTGAATCCCGAGGACGTCGCTGAGGTGGATGACGCCCTGACTGCCATCGGCGAACTCGTTCGCGCGGGCCTGCTGTACAAGGTCGGCGACGATCTACTCGTTGTGGCGAGCCCACCAGCCTCCTACTTTCACTCGCTGCCTGTTTACGTATGACCTTCCGGCTAGGAATACCTACACACAGGTCGGCTCGTAGCCAAGTCACCAGCACGAGTCTTTTGGCACCCTTGGCGGGAGCAAGATGAAAGGGTTAGCATGACGAAACTAGTACTTTGCGCAGCTCGGTTAAATGCGGGTATCGCCATGGTTCTATCCGCATGGGGCGCTTATCCCGGTACCGTACCCGCTGCCACCATTGGCAGCGATCTCCAGGCATCGCCGAATGGGTCGGTTTGCGCATTCGACTCTCTTGAACCCGAGACCAGAAGCTGCACGGTCGGACAGTTCGAGCTGTCGCCAACCCACACGGCCAGCGATGGCCTGGTAGCTCCTTTCGACGGGGTCGTTACGGAGTGGTCGGTTATCGGCGGAGCGGCCCCGCCCGGAACTGGCAGCGTCAAGCTCGCTCTTCGCATTACCAGCTTTGGCCATTACGAAAAAGGCCCGGAGGTGGATCTGCCGCTGGGTCCACCGGGAGTCCGTTACACCTATCCGGCAAGCATGAGGATCGCCGAGGGGCAAAAGCTCGGCTTGAAGATCTCCGTAAGCAACAGAAGGCCGCTGGAAGCCGGCGCGCCACTGGCCTTCAAAGAGTCAGCGATCGGGGAAACCGATACCTGGACCTTCGGCGACGCGGAGCCGTGGGGAACTTCCATACGGGGCGGGGAAGAAAGTACCGAGCTCCTTTTCGCGGCAGTGGTCGAGCCCGACCAAGACAAAGACGGCCTTGGGGACCTAACGCAGGACTGTTTTCCGAGCCACCCCTTTGACCAACAGTTTTGCGGACGCGACCTTCGACCGCCAGGTATTTCCCGCCAGGTTGATCCATACCAGCGCTTTCTGCGGTCCGGGGTCGTTGTCGCCCGCGTGTCCTCAGATGAGGCCGGCACGGCACGGGCAACCGGGCTGCTCACCATCAAGGGCAACCCGAAAAGGACCTTTGGCCTTCGCCGCGCTCGGACGCCGATCGCTCAGGACGCATCAGTTGTTCTGCGACTTCGGGTCCAGCGGGGGGCGCTGCAGCTGGCGCGGAATGCCGCCCGCGAAGGGCACCGAGTCTTTGCCTCCGTTCACCTATCCGTCACCGATGCCGGGGGGCTCGTCAACGAAAAGCGAGCCATCGTGAGGCCGGTGGTCGCGCGTCACGTCGATGGCTGACAGAAGAATTCCCATCCAAGAGCTTCTAGATGCGTTGCAGCATCCCACGAGGCGGAAACTATTACTGCTGACCCTCGAACAAGCAGGGATCACCGTCCGCATGGCCTCACGGCGCCTCCGATGTCCTCAAAGCGATGTCAGATACCACATGAGCTGGCTGGCCGATCGAGCTTTCGTCGAACCGGTCGACCGCGAGCCCCGCGAAGGCACGATCGCGGTGACCTGGGGTCCGACTGAGCGAGGGAAAGAGGCGATCGGTGCCTTGAAAGCTATCGACAGATGGATGGGCCGATAGGTGCCCGCTTCGCCCGACGGCTTGGATTGGACCTTGAAGCGGCCCCGTAGCCGACAGGGATCGCGGGAGAGGGCCGCGGAGGCGGTGCGGACCTACACCTCCCTCGAGATACGCTCTGCCCTGACGCATAGAGAGGCCTGCATTCTCCATCTCCGGGCCGGTGCCGGTTGGTTGACAGAGCCGGTCAAGCTTAGAGCCATCGGTGAAACTTTCGGAATCGGCGAGGAGCGCGCCCGGGCGATTGTTAACGCTTCGGTCGGCAAACTGAAGCACTATCGAGAAAGCTCCGACCCGCAAGAGCGCCAAATTGTAAATTCTTGAAAAGTTGGGCGCGGTGAACCAAATCTGTGCAGCCGCGCCCTGATTGGTTGGTGGGTGGATCGCGGTGGGGTGCTTATGTTTGGTGCCTAACCACTCTTCATTGGGCTGTTTTTAAACGCCTACTTGGACGAACTGTCTCTAAACCAGATGATCCAAAAATCGGGTACACCAATTCCTTCGGTTCGCAATAGGATCGCACCCGTACCGATAGCGCAATCTTGTTCGAAAAAATGTGAGAGGCGGGGTTTTAGTTGGCGAACCTGGGTGTTGTTAATCGTCTGCGTGCAGGGCTTGCATTTGCCACTCTTTGCGCGCTCGTCCTCGGCGTGGCGAGCGCTTATGGGATTCAAGCTGAAGATGGCGCCGATGGCACGCCCGTCGATGGAGTAGTCCCCGTGCGGGAGCTCTCGGAGCGCAGCACCGCGACCTCCGACACCTACTTGCTCTCGAACGGCTCACTGGAAACCCGCCTCTTCCAAGTCCCGATCAACTATCGGGATGAAAGCGGCGAATGGCAACCGATCGACCAGGAGCTGCAGCAGTCGGCAGACGGCAGCATCACCAACGGCGACAGCAGCTTTAACCTACACCTGCCCGACGACCTCGATCAGGCGCCGGTCAAATTGTCGGTGGCCGATCAGTGGGTCTCCCAGATCCCGGTCGGGATAGGGGTCGGTTCAGCCGACGTCACCGAAGGCGTAGCGAGCTATGGGGCCGCCGGCGGCTCGACCGACATCGAATTCTCCGGCCTCTCCAACGGGGTGAAGGAGAACATCGTCCTCGCGGACGCCTCGGCGCCCTCAATCTTCCACTTCCGCCTCGATGCTTCCCAGGGGGTAGTGCCGAGCCTCGGCGAGGACGGCTCGATCAGGTTCGAGGACGCACAGGGCGACCAGGTCGCCCAGATGCCGGCGCCGGTGATGCTCGACGGCGCGGGCACGATCGCGCCCCCGGGCGTAGTCAGCTACGACCTCGAGGCCGACAGCGATGGCGGCTGGCGCCTCGCCGTCGAAGCCGAACCCGAATGGCTAGCCGACCCCGATCGCGCCTGGCCGGTGACGATCGACCCGAGCGTGACCATCCCCGCTCCTGCCCTCGACTGCGGCATCGCCAACCAGGGCTTCAGCGAAACGAGTTTCTGCGGCACCTCCGGTTGGCCCTACCTGGGCGTCAAGGCCGCCTATAAATCCTCGGGGGCAGACGAATACGCACGCACGCTGCTGCGCTTCAACCTCGCCGCGGTCCCCGCCAAAGCCTCGATCAGCTCGGCGACCATCGGGGTCTACGCGACCAGCCCAGCCAGCAATGTCTCACAGGTCCAGCTCTACGACGCCAACCAAGCCTGGGACAGTACGGCCAGCTGGAAAAAGTACGCAACCTCAGGTGGCACGAAACAGCTCTGGAGCTCCGAAGGCGGCGACTACGGGAAATACGTCGGGACCCCCGGCGCGATCAACACGATCCTGCGCGGGGCCCAGGCAGGATGGTGGGGGTTCAGCGGCCAGAACGTCTCCTGGCTCGTTCAACGCTGGCTGACGAAAGAAGTCCCCAACGAAGGCGCACTGATCAAGCTGGGGGAAGAGAAAAACCGCGAATGCTGCATCACCCGCCAGATCGAAATGGCCTCCAGCGCCACCGCGACGAAGCCTTTTCTCGCTGTCCAGTACGACACGCCGGCATCTGCGGACAGCAAGGTCACCTCTCCAACCGACGGAACCAACACTGCCAAGCGCTTCATCTTGACTTCGGCCTGGGACCACAGCAACGTGGAAGGGGTCAGGTTCCAGTACCGGATCAACGGAAACCCTCCGCCAAAAACCCAAGGTGAAGTCCAAAAACCCACCAATCCCTGGGCCGACATCCCGCCGGGCCAGGTCATCGACCAGAACAATCAGGGCGTCAGCTGGCCGATCGGCGTCGACATCGACGACCGCAGCACCGAGCCGCTCTACTGGAACGCACGCGGGGTCGTCGCCGGCACCGTCTCCAGCGCGAAGATCCAGATCCGCGCGGTCCTCTCCGGATCGCCGGGGGCGAGCGGCTACACCCAGCCCGTGGAAGTGGAGCTCGACAAGGCGACCGGCGGCGTGAAGGATTCGGTGGCCCCGGTGGGGCCGGGATCGGTCGACCTGCTGACCGGGAACTTCACCGTCTCCCGACAGGATTTCTCGATTCCAGGGTTCAACTCCGCGCTTTCCTTCTCGCGCTCGTTCAGCTCTGCCGAATCGAACGCGAGCCCCACCGGCATCCTCGGTCCAGGCTGGCAGCCGTCTACTCCCTTCGAAATGTCGAATGCGGACGGATGGCAGCGACTCAAAATCGAATCGACTGTCGAAGACCTCGGCGAAGGAGAAACCTACACCTACCGCTGGGCATCGCTGAAGCCCGGCACCGGAGGCGCAGAACTCAGTTTCGAAGAAGACGAAAGCGGCAGATTCATCACGCCGCCCGAAGCCGCTGGCAATGTTCTCTACCGCAATCCCCAAACGGGGAATATCGAGTTCACCGACCCCGCAGGTAACCGGACCGTCTTCTCCAACAACGGATCGGGCAATGAATACCTGCCGATATCGGTATCGCAGACCGGCGGAGAAGGCAACAAGGTCCGCATGGTCTATGAAGTGTTCTCGGAAAAGCGCCGCCTCAAGCGGGTCATCGCTCCATCCGCGGCGAAAATCTCCTGCCCGGACCCGGGAGCAACGGGCATCGAGGGCTGCCGGGTGATCGAATTCAGCTACAAGACGGCATCGGAATTGGGATTGCCTTCGAATGCCGGCGACCGCCTCGACCGGATCAGGTACTTCGCGCCCGGTCTTCTCGGCTCTGCCGTGGACGTCGCGAGGTTCGGCTATGACACGACCGGGCGCCTGAATGCCGCCTGGGACCCACGCATATCCCCGGAACTCAAAGAGACCTACTCCTACAACGCGGGTGGGCAGCTGGCCGGCCTGACCCCGCCCGGTCTGGAACCGTGGAGCTTCCAATACGAAATTCCGCCGGGGGAGCCTTCGCTGACCCGCCTCGCGTCGGTGAAACGCGCCTCTCTCGTTCCATCCAACCCGATCGCGCAGACGACGATCGTCTACGGGGTTCCGCTCTCGAAAGCCGCAGGCGGCCCCTATGAGATGTCCCCGCAGGAGGTAGCGAGGTGGGGCCAGGAAGACCTGCCGACCGACGCGACGGCGATCTTCCCGCCCGACGAAGTGCCGTCCGCTCCGCCGACGAGCTACGCACACGCCACCATTGTCTACATGGACGCCGAAGGCCAGGAAATCAACGTTGCCACGCCCGAAGGGGCGGGCACCTCGGCGCCGTCGATCACGACCCTCGAAACCGACACGTTCGGGAACGTCAGCCGCGAACTCACCGCCGAGAATCGCCTCCGCTCCCTGGCGGCGGGGTCCGGCTCGGCTGCGAAATCGCGGGAACTCGACACCCAGTACCACTACTCGGCTGATGGGACGGAGCTGCTGGACGAACGTGGGCCGATCCACCCCGTGCGCCTGGAAACCGGGTCTGAAGCCGGGACGATCGTCGCCGCTCGCAGCTATCGCTCGATCCAGTACGACGTCGGCGCTCCTGAACCCAAAGCCGGCGAAGCCTGGCCACTGCTCCCGACTCACGAAACCACGGGAGCCCTCGTGGCCGGCAAAGTCCTCGACCAGAGAACCGTCCAATACGGCTACGACTGGCCGCTTCGCCGGCAGACCGAACAGATAGTCGATCCCGGTGGTGAAGGTCACTTGAATATCAAATCGGTCACCGTCTACGACAAAGACACCGGCCAGGTAACCGAGGTGCGCCAGCCGTCCAACTCGGCAGGCGGAGGGGCGGGGACCACCAAGACCGTCTACTACAAAGCTGAATGGGCGGCCGGTAAAGGCGACCCTAGCCAATGCGAAAGCAACCGCTACGCAGGTCTTCTGTGCAAGGTGGAACCGGCTGCTCAGCCCGGTAGCGCCGGTCAGCCGCAGCTGCCGATCAAGAGATTTCCCTCCTACAACCAATGGAATAAGCCCCTCGAAATTATTGAAGCGCCTCCGGGTGGCGAAACGCGAACCATGACTTTCACCTACGACGGGGCAGGCCGCCGTCTGACGACCGCGGTGGCGGGCGGAGGGGCCCCGGTTCCAAAAGTCACTATCGAATACAGCTCGGGTACCGGCCTGCCAATCGCCCAGCGAATTGTCTGCCCGGGGAGCGAACCGGCATGCGACAGGCAGAGCAGCGTCTTGACCTACGACGCCCTCGGTCGCGTCAAAACCTACAGAGACGCGGATGAAGTCACGACCGAAACCACCTACGACTTCCTCGGACGTCCGGCAACCGTCAACGACGGCAAAGGCACCCAGACGTTCCGCTACGACCCGGCGAGCGGCCTCCTGGTCGAACTCGAAGATTCGGCTGCGGGCGTATTCACGGCGGTCTATGACGCCGACGGCCAGATGATCAAAGAGGGGCTCCCGAACGGCCTCACCAAGAGCACGGTCTTCGATGCCGCCGGCGCGGCCTCTGCCCTGAGCTATACGAAGGCGAGCAACTGCGGCGCGAGCTGCACCTGGCTCTCGTTCGCTGTCGATCGCTCCGCCCGCGGCCAGATCCTCTCGGAAGCCGGGACCCTCGGCAAAGATGAATACGGATACGACGCAGTCGGTCGACTCACCACGGCAAGGGAAACCCCCACCGGCGGCTCCTGCACGACCCGCTCCTACGAATACGATCCTGACTCGAACCGGAAGGGGATGACGACGATCCCCGGCGTGGGTAACGCTTGCTCTAGCTCAGGGGGGTCGAGCCAGAAATACAGCTATGACAGCGCCGACCGGCTGCTGTCTGAAGGGCTGACCTACGACGACTTCGGCCGGATCAAAAACCTTCCGGGGTCCCTCGCGGGCGGCAAAGCCCTCAATACGACCTACTTCAGCAACGACATGGTCGCGACCCAGTCCCAGAATGGGCTGACCAACTCCTACCAGCTCGATGCGTTGCTCCGCCCGCGCCAGCGGATTCAGGCTGGCGGCCTCCAGGGTACGGAAGTCTTCCACTACGCCGGAACCGGCGATTCACCGTCGTGGACGGTGCGGGGGTCGACCTGGACGCGGAACATCGTTGGAATCGGTGGGGAACTGGCGGCGATTCAGGAAAGCGGCAAAGAAGTCGAGTTGCAGCTGACCAACCTCCACGGTGACGTGGCTGCCACTGCTGCTTTGAGTAGCACGGCTACGGCATTACTGTCTACCCGCACCTATGACGAGTTCGGCAATCAGACGGGCGGGGCATCGGGCGCCCGCTATGGCTGGCTTGGTGGGATGCAGCGACCAGCAGAACTAACCCCCTCGGGGGGGGTCATGCAGATGGGAGCGCGGAGTTACGTTCCGGCGATCGGCAGATTCTTGTCTACCGACCCAATTGCCGGCGGTTCGGCTAGCGCCTACGACTACGCAAACGCTGATCCGGTAAATCAAATCGATTCCACGGGATTTGCACCGTATGGATATGACAAGGACTGTGATCCGGGTGCAGCCGGGTGTCAGGTGTTGCTTGAGCTATGGATGTGGTCACGAACCAGCCGCCGCATGGGCGTCCATATGCGTTGGCGGACCAATCGCGGGGCGGGGGGAATCAACCTTCAAGACGTTGAAATCTATTATTGGATGGACGAACCGATGGATGTGTACAGAGAAGGTTTCGTCGCGATACCCCCGCCCCATTACCTGAACAGCTACCCAGGACTTCCAGCAGATTGCAGAGGAACCGATCCATGCGCTGACAATCATGACGGGAGAGGTACCTTTGCCTGTATCCGGGGAAATCAGTACAAGATCCGACTCAGAATTAAGTACTTTTATAATCAGGGTGCTGGAGCAGGCGAAGAGCAGTTTCTGGAAGCTGAGACCAAGATGGGCTGCACGTACTGATAAGATAGCCTTCGTGTACCAATAATAGGAGGGAAAGCATTGAGGATCGGAGTAGTGGTCATCTCGTTCGTGTTGTTAATCGGGTCGTCATTGGCATGCGGGCAAAATTCTTCTCAGGCGGCCGGGCTTCACAATCTCGATCGGGTTGTTCCTCGTCTTCCGAGCGGTCTCTCCATCGAAGAAGTCGAAGACCGCCTAGGGGAACCCGATGAACAATTTGAAGTGACCATAGGAGCCCCGGAAACGGTTCTTACCTATGGGCTGTGGCAGGTTGTCTTCAGAACTTCGCTGTACAAGAGGACTCGTAGGTACCCCGCCGGCGAACGTGGGGACCAACCAGTGGCTCCCCTTGATCGCAAGATCCGCGCGCTGGAACTCGGGAGTTCAAGGGGGAAGGTCGAACGGGAACTGGGCAAAACCGAAACCTGGCAGGTATTGGACTTCGGGAGCAATGAACGCCTTTGGTACGGGAATGGAAGGTGGAAGTTGCACTTCATAGACCGAAACCTCGCCGGCAAGGTCCTGTACGATTAGTTGACCCGCGATGGTCCGCCCTGGCTGGAGTTTCGACGGAATGACGGCGGGCCGACGATCGAGATTCACGCCGCCGAGATTTGAAGCCCTTACCGTTGTGGTGCCGCGGCCTGTATTGGATGGTCGGCCCAGGTTGATCGCCGCTTTCGGGCCGAGGGCCGCGGCCCCCTGCCGGCGCTGAGGCTTCGAGCTCGCCGTTCGGCCCGCGCGGATGCCCCCGTGTGCGCCTACGAATAAGAGAACGGCTTCGCAAGCTTCATCCTGTGCATCGTCGCGGCAAAAGGGTGGGCGCGGTTGGGATCGGGGGACAAAGGCCGCCGAGGCGCTTCGAACTTTCTCTCCCGAGGAGATTCGATCTGCACTGACGAGCAGGCAGATCGAAATTCTGAAGATGCGAGCTGCACCCGGTGGCTCGGGTAAGCCCATGACGCTCAATGCAATCGGCGAGATCTTCGGTGTCAACGGTGAGCGGGTGCGGGCGATTGTCAGTGAATCGATCAAGAAACTCACGGTGTATCGCGAGGGAGTCGAACTGGAAATGCGCCGAGCCGCCCACCACTCCGGCGCCATCGAGCAAGGGGCCGACCCCGATGACCTACCTGACCGTGTCATCGTGGGCTCCTCTGCTCGTCGCCTGCATGGCCTCCGTCGGGTCATTGCGTGGGAAGAGCCGCGATGCACTTGATGCGTATGGGTGGCAAGGACCGCGACCCTGTCGAAGGCCTCTTGAGCCACTACTTGCTGCTCAGCCGCAGTGTCCACGATCAGCGCGGAAACGCCCTGCAGTTGAGGAATCACTTCGCACAACGATCCCGAAAGCACATCTACCAGGATTTGCAGCGATTCTGCATCCCACCAATGGGCGTTATCGCACACCAGCAGAAGCGGTCGCCGACGTGCAAGCCGTTTCAGGTCGAGTACGACATCTCGGGCAAGATCCGAGTAGGGCTTGAGGACCCGTTCCGTCGGCTGCCGGAATCCGGCAGAGAGCAAGTCGAAGATAGAAGTGCCGATCCCAGGCCCGCCGACCATCGTCTCGCCTATTTGAACTGCGGAACGTCCCCCGGTCTTCGCCAATCCGGTCCAGTCAGGTGGGGTCTGCGCCAATCCTGAGAGCAGTGGGAAGAGTTCTTTCCACGCCTGCTTGTCGTCTCCGATCGCGGCAATGCAGTTGCCACCGTTCTTCTGCCAGACATCGGCTACTCGCCTGGCGATAAATGACTTTCCCGAGCCGGCGCCGCCGGTGAGCCTTGCCACCCGGCACTTTTCGTCTTCCAGATCAGCGATAAGACGAGCCGCAACGGCCTCTTGGCCGAGCAGCTCCGCCAAGCCTGAGTCATACACGCGGATAATTCCTAGTTATCGCGCTTGGGCGAACCTCCCGAGGACGTCGGCGTCGGAGACAACGCGCCTGAGCGCCTTATCCGAGACGTGGGTGTAGATCTCGGTTGTGCTTAGGCTCGCGTGGCCCAGTAGGCGCTGGATGTAGCGGATGTCCACACCAGCCTCGATCAGCTGCGTGGCGGCGGTGTGGCGGAGCATGTGGGGCGTGACCCGGGTGGAGATACCTGCAGCGGCTGCGGCTTTCGTGAGCCTGGATCGCATGGCGGGGGGCGTGAGCGGATCGAAGTGCTGGTTGAAGAGAAGATGCGGATGGGTGAGCCCGAGGGAGCTGCGCACGTCGAGAAAAACGCTTGTCAGACCGGTGATCCAGTCGTTTGTCAGGAAGACCTGTCGTTCGCGGCGGCCCTTGCCGATGAGTCGGACTGTCCGGCCGGTGAGGTCGATGTCTCGGCAGCGGAGGCCGACCACCTCGTGGACGCGAACGCCTGTCGCCACCATCAGAGCAACGGCTAGGAGGGTTGTCGACTCGTGGGGGCGCTCTCCCACGGCCGTCGGATCCACCACGTCCTCGGCATCGATGCGGGCGGCGAGTCTTAGAAAACTCAGGAGGCGATCGAGGTCGGTTGCGGTCAGCGCCCGGGGCAGACGTCGCGCCCGGCCCAGGGAGAGATTGGTGCCGATCCACGGATCGTCTTGGACAAGTGCTTCAGCGAGCATCCAGCGACAGAAACCCCGAAGTGCGGAGGCGCGTCGTCTTAGCGAGGCGGGGGAGAGTCCGGCCGTCTTCTGGGTCTCAAGGAAGGAGACAAGCGACTCCCGATTAATATCTGTGACCTCGACACGGGCGCCGACATGCCGTTCGAAGCTCGAAAGGTCGCCTTCGTAAGCCCTGACGGTGTGGGGCGAGAGATCCTTAGTTACGTGAAGCCAGCGGATGTACCGCGGGCGCACGGTGCCGAGTTGCAATCGGATCCCTCGAATCAGACATTGAAAAACCTATATGTCTGGGATCGGCAGGGGTGCCGGCGATTCCTATTCTCGGCACAACTCCTGCAGGCTACGGTCGATGGGGTTCCCCCGAGGCCGACGTTATCTAGGCACGGGACTGAACTTGAACGCCGTCGTTCTGGGCTCTTGAGCCCCCCGACGCGCGCGGTCCAGCCTTGGCGCTATTCGCCTTCAGCCACGGTCATGATCGAGCAGGGCACGGTGGGTTCCGTATGCGTTCACTTTTAGTGCCTGGTCGATCACGTCAAGAGCGCGGTCCTTCTCGGCACGACTGGCGGCGTTCACGTAGCCCCTGAGCAGGAGGTCGCTGACCTGATGTCCCACCCGTGCCGCCTTGCGCGTCACCTCATCGGGGGACTCCAGCATTCCGAGGACTCGCTCGCAGGCGCTCAGAAGTAGGCCAGCCGAGGTCGAGGGGGCGTCTTCGAGTGCGAAGAGAACTGACTCGAGATTCTCCTCAAAGGACCGCGAACCGAGAAACTCTTCGATCAGCCCGCTGCTCGCCGCGAGGTCTCCCGCCGAGGTCTTCTGGATCGCCTCCGCCGCTGCCTTTCGAACCTCCTGATCGTCGTCGTCGAAGCGCGACCGAAGTCTCTCTTCGCAGAGGGATCGGTAGCGGGCGGTATGCAGGTTGTGCGCGAAGACCCGGGTCGCCCCGAGGCGAAGCTCCGGTGTTCCGGCGATGCAGGCATCGGCAAGGGGCTGCGCTGGGGCCTCGGTCAGAGCTGCGAGGGCGGCCTGTGCAGCACCCTCCTTACGAACCGCCGCCAGCGGCGATCTCACCATCCGTTCAATCAGGGGACCGAGTTTCGAGAACTTCCGTCCCCCGAAATACACCATGAACTGGCGCACGAAACGGGTGGCCAGGAGGGCCTCCTCAGGGCATTTCGTCAGTTCCAGGAAGAGCTCCACCGCGTAGTCTGGATCGTGGGCGCCAACCGCGATCACGGTCTCGGCGGCCATGGCGCGGACTGCCGGCGATTCGTCGCGGCAAAGTGATTCGAGGGCGGGCCGAAGTTGTTGGATCCGCGAGGGTCTTGCGTGGATTAGGCGTGCGAGCTCGTAGGCCATTCCGCCTCGAACCGAATTCAGACCGCGGCTTAGGAGGTGATTGTCGGGCTCGTCCTCGACCACCTCGATCGTCGATGCGCCCTCCCCCTCAATCGCGTACCAGCTGAGGATCTCGAACATCTCCGCGGACAAGTCGCCATCGAGATGAGAGCGGAGCGGATGGCCGATCCATTGACCGCATGGCCTTCCGCTGATCGCGTGGCAGCGCCTGACGAGAGCTTCGGCATCGGGGAGCGGAACGGCATTCTCACTATTTGCGACACCGCGAAGTATCGCATCGAAGTAGGCAGTGTTGACCTCATCCGGCAAGGCCTCGGCGAGGCGGATAAAGCGGATCGGATCCTCGCCACAGAGACCCTCGAGCACGTTTGCGAGCTCGCGAGCTCCGCCTTTCAGGAAGTCGTCGCCGCGATCTCGCTCCTCGTCGGCATAGCGCTTCATCGCCCGCCGCCAGTTGGCGTCGTTCATCTTCCTGGCATTCGACTCCGGGATCGGCGAACCGACCACCCCCGATTGGACCCCTCTGGGACTGAAGTCGAGCCTGCCGAACTTTCTTTCGAGCTCTCGCAGCCTCCGCGTCATCGCGGAGGTTCGATGCTCGTCGGGGATCCCCTGGAGGAGTTCGAACTGTGCAAGACCGTGCTGGCGACCGGCGCTCTGCACCGACTTCTCCCAGGGGGTGTAGTAGCTCAGGACCAATTGCTCGACACGCGCCATTGCGGCATCCGGCAGTTCCGGGACGATCGCCGCGAGGAGAGTGCGGGCGTTCCAGTGAGGTGAGTCGGTGTAGCCGACCCGAAGACGGCGCGGATCGGTCGTGAGGAAATCGACCGCCTCCTGGGCGAAGACGGGAGGGTTGGCGGCGAGACCGACATAGAGCAGGCATGCAACCGATTGGAATGGCGTCTCCGCCTGCGCTTCGAGGATCCCCCGGAAGTGCTCGGGATCGTTCTGCGCAAGACCCCTGACCGCGAGTTCGGCACCGAGAAAGAGGTCTTCTTCCAGCTCGCCCAAAGTGTCGCCGAAGTAGCGGTAGCCCCAGATTGGGTCGGTACGCAGACCACTGTCTCTGTCCTCGTGCTTCCCGGTGGCCTCAATTATTCGGAACATCACTGGTAGTACCTCGTCGACGAAGGTTCTCGGTGCACCCTTGGCGGCGGCGGTGACAAATTCGCGTAGATGGAGGCCTTGGCGCACCATGTGGGTGGTGGCAAAGATGCCCTCGCCCGAATTGACAATCAGCTCGCCAGCATCCATCCGGCCCTTTAGAAAGGACCCGAGCAGTTCACAGGCCCACTCGGGCCGCTCCTCGGGAAGCTCCTGGGCCAAGTACCAGAAGTCTCTTCGCCCGAGGTCCGAACCGTCCTCGAGTCTCGACAGCAGAACCTTGAACAGCTCGCGGCTCCCTGCCAGGTTGCCTCCACGGATCACCGCTTCCAGCTCCGTATCGGAACCCTCTTCATCCTGGTGCTCCTCGGCTCCGAGGAGTCGGGCAACCCGATCGCCGTTATCTGGGCCCGAGGAGGCGAGGATGTGTAGGCCCCTTTCGCGACGCACTCCCTCTTCGCCGAGCCAACCGGCGAGGATTCCACGGTCATCTAGGAATTCAAACCAGGCCGGGGCGTTCAGGGTTATCCATGCGCGGTCAGCAAGGGGACCCGGGTCGCCGTCGAGGAGAGCCTCGATCAATTCCCACTCGTGGTCTCGCGGGGCCTCTACGGTCTGCAACCAGGCAAGGACCAGGTCCTTTAGGTGGAATCTCACCGAGTTTTCGAGGAGGAGAAACGCCAGGTCCTCCTCGTAGCGGCGAGGATCACCCTCCCGCCCCCGCGCGAGGATCTGGCGTACCTGTGCCCGCCGGAACAGCAGTTGGTCGACTGCCAGTAGCTCTTCAAGGGTCCGTCCTCTGGCGCTGAAGCGACGTGCGAACGCGTAGTCGAAGAAGGTCTCGTGAAAGAAGGCGATCTGCTCGCCCTCCTCGATCAGGACCGATGCCGAGAGCATGGCGTCGACGTCTCGCTTCAGGGCATCGACGGTCGTCCGCGGAGCCTCGAGGGCGGGCTCGTCACTCATGCGGTCGACCAAGGCGTCCAGGACGTCGGTCCAACGGGGATCGCGCCCAAGGGCGCTCTGCAGAGCCTCCTGCTTGTCGTCCCAATAGGCATCGAAGAGGTCATTCAGAGTTTTCAACCGCCTCACCGCGGCGACATCCCGGGTCGAGATCTGGCTCATCAGGTAGAGGTGAAGCGGAACCGAGCACAAGCCGATCAGCTCGCTATCGAGTGCCGCGGGATCTATCCCCAGGTCCTCGAGGGTCTCGCGAACTACCGTCACGCTCAGCGGGCCGACGGTCACAGTGCTGTCCGGGTCGTCGGAATCGACAATCTGGCGCAGGCGTGAGTCATGGCCGGCATCAAAGCTGCGGCAGGCGATCACGATCCGCATCTGGGGCTCGACGAGGGCCAGCCTCAGCATCTCCTCGACGGCATCGAGGAACTCCGGGTTGCGGCCCGAAGTCGTACTGATCGCGTCCAGTTGGTCGACGACGAGGAACGACGGCGAGCCGGCGGCGACTGCCGCCAGGACGACCGGCGGAGCCCCGGACAGTCCGAGTTGGTCGCCCACCTCACGCGCCGTGGCGCCGGCCTTCAGTCGGTCGAGTCGCATGAAGAGGTGCGGGTGACCCTCCTCCTCGAACCCGCGCCGAAGATCGGAGAGCACTTCGGACTTACCCATGCCGGCCGCGCCTTGGACCAGGACGATCCGTCGTTTCTCCAGCGCCTCGCGGACCATGTTGGTCTCCCCGCGTGGGATCAGCCGCCCACCGATGCGATCCCTCTCCCGCGAGCGGCCGAATCGCTCGTTAGCGGCCGCGAGCGCCACGGCACCGAGCTCCTGGGAGGAGAGTGGGTTGGGCCGGAGATCCGCCCGCTCCTTCAAGAGGGTCCAGAGGTCATCCGCAGTCAGTCGCCGGTTAACGTTGTCGCGCAGCACTTCGACCAAGACGGCCGCCGCCGACTCGGCTGGACCCGCCAGACGCATCTGCACCTCAAAGTCGAGCTGCTCGCCCAGGGTCTTCTCGTCGACCGTGCGGATAGAGATCCTTCGAAGTGCCTGCCAGGTCCATTCCTGATCGATCCCCCAGAGTTCGGCAAGGTGGGCGAGATGCGACTTCCATATCGTGGAGTCCAGGTACCGCGAGATGAACTCGCTCGCCGAGTCGGCCTTCCGGGCCCGGTCGGAGAGCTCGTCAAGCTCGGCGGCTGCATGAGCCGAGACGAACGTGCAGCTTGACTCCGCATCGTGGAGCCGGGCGAAGAAGGCTCGAAGAACCCCCGCATCGGCGAGGCCATCGAGCGTCCAGCGGCCTTCACCCGTCTTCTGCCTCTTCGCCTGGTGGTACTGGACGCCGATCGGGGTCTCGAGCGTGAACTCGAACCCCTCGTACTCGGGGCCCGGTGGCTCGATGTGGATAGCCGAGGCCTCCTCGGCGAGGACGCGTAGCGCGCAATAGGCACACCAGCGGTCCTCGTAGCGGATCCCATATTTGGCGGCGGTGCCGCCTCGCATTGGCATGCCCCGATCGTAGTTTCTCCAGGAATGGACTCGGTCTTGGCTCGGGAACGCGCATGGGAAAACCAAGATAAGTGGGCGGTCTTCATGCTGGAGAGGTCTTCAGGCTCATCGAGCTGAGGTCGGAAAGGACAACCGGATGCGTAGTGCAGAAGTCACGCCAGTTCCCTTCGGGATAGTGGCCCGGAGACGACATCCTGTTCTAAGTCCTCCCGGGGGTCGGATCCGGCGGGAAGCCCTGCCTCATGCGTCAGCGCCTTCGCCGAAAGCGGTGCCGCTTGGGGGACTCGTTCTGCCACTCGGATTCCACGAGTGGCAGAAACCCGGGTCAATCGCTGCATATTGCGGCATATTCGGCCGACATCGGCTCCGGATTCTTCGTTGGACCATCAGCACGAAGTGCCTGCTAAACGCCCATTTCTGGCGCAGTCGCCGTCGCCCAGCGACCCCGAATGGTAAGGAAGGGGTCACGAGTTCGAGTCTCGTTCCGGGCTTAGGAAAGAAGCCCCGCTACGGCGGGGCTTCTGCGTTCTGGCAGCTGAAGGGACCTTGTTGACCGTCGGTCTACAGGGTTGGTAGGTTATCGACCGCTGGTCAACAACGACCCAGGAGGCATCGATGACGACGGAGAGCCAGCTCGACTCGACCGAGTACCGCCCGTTCCCCAACGAGGAGGGGCGGAACAGCCGACAGACGCAATGGGAGATCCCGGCGCTGGTGCGGGCTCTGGGGATACCCACTGACGTTCGGATCCTCGAGGTCGGTTGCGGCCGGGGGATTGCCCTGCCCGTATTGGACCGGCTTTGCAGCCCGCGACGACTGGTGGGTCTCGACATCGACGAGGAGCTGTTGGTGGAGGCCGCCGACCACCTGCGGGAGCACAGGACTAAGGCAGAGCTGTGCCACGGGGATGTACGCCGAATGCCCTTCGCCGACGAAGCCTTCGACGTGATCATCGACTTCGGCACGCTCTACCACATCGCCAGGCCGCAGGCCGCGCTCGACGAGATCACCCGCGTTCTCGCGCCGGGGGGAACGTTCGTCTTCGAGACGAAGGCCTCGCAGTTTCTTTCGCATCCGATCCGTTCTCGTGGCCGCCGTCTACCGGCACTTGCGGCCTACGACCTGCAGCACCGGCGCTGGGCGATGCTCTGGGCTTCTCGAACCAAGGCCTCATCGCCCTCAGCGTCTGTAGGCTGCCGCCCGTGGACTTCGCCCTGACCGACGAGCAGAAGGACTTCGTCGACGCGATCCGGGACTTCTGCGACCGCGAGTGCGGGACGCAGGACCAGCGCGAGCGGCTGACCGACGGGTATCAGGACCACCACAACTTCGACCTCTACAAGAAGATGGCCGACCTCGGCTGGCTCGGGGTGACGATCCCCGAGGAGTACGGCGGCTCCGGCGGGACGATGCTGGACGCCTGCCTGTTCATGGAGGAGACGACCCGCGGCCTCGCCCCGATCGGCGGCTACGCGACGACGCTGATCGTCGCCGGCGCCACCCAACGCTTCGGGACCGAGGAACAGAAGCAGGAGATCCTCGGCGGCATCGCTTCCGGCTCGGTCGAGGCGATCGCGATGACCGAGCCCGAGGCCGGCTCCGACGTCGGCTCGCTGACCACCAAGGCCGAGCGCGTCGACGGCGGCTTCGTGATCAACGGCCAGAAGGTCTTCATCTCCAACGCCCACATCTCCGACCATGTGCTCGTCGTCTGCCGCACCACCAAGGGCGAGAGCAAGCACGAGGGCCTGACGATGATCTGGGTCCCGCGCGAGGTCGAGGGGATGGAGATCGTCCCGATCCAGACGATGGGCGGCCGCGAGACCAACACCCTCTACCTCAGCGACGTCGTCGCCCCCGAGAGCGCCGTGCTCGGCGAGGTCGACCAGGGCTGGACCCAGCTGATGGCCGGGCTCAACGTCGAGCGCCTGATCCTCGCCGCGACGATGCTGGGGATCGCCCAGCGCGCCTTCGACGACGCCCTCGCCTACGCCAAGGAGCGCACGCAGTTCGGCCGCCCGATCGGCTCCTTCCAGGCCCTCCAGCACCGCTTCGCCGACCTCGCTACCGACCTCGAGGCGGCCCGTCTGATGACCCACCGGGTCGCCACCCTGGTCGACGAGGACCCCGACCGGATGCTGCCGAAAGAGGCCTCGATGGTGAAGCTTTTCGTCACCGAGGTCGCCAAGCGCACCACCCTCGAGGGAATGCAGATGATGGGCGGCTACGGCTACTCCTCCGAGTACGACATGGAGCGCCTGGTCCGCAGCTCGCTGGTCTCGACGATCTACGGCGGCACCTCCGAGATCCAGCGCACGATCATCGCCAAAACCCTGGGGCTGTAGGAAGTCCTCGCAACGGCGGCGAAGAGGGCGCCGTGCGAGAGTTCGCGAAGCGCCAGCCATCGGCCGTCCTCCTCGCCGCCCAGCTGGCGGCCATCCTCATCTATCCGTTCCTCGAAGAGGGCGCCGCCGGCCGCGCGATCTTCAGCGTCTTCGGCATCGCGATCCTCGGCCTCGTCGTGCTCGCGGTGCGCAGCTCGCCGGCGGTGACCTGGGTGAGCGTCTTGCTCGCGCTGCCGGCGACCGTGCTGCTGCTCGTGCAGGCGGTTACCGGCGACGATGCGCTGTTGCCGTACTCGTCGGCCTTCGAGTCCGTCCTCTACTTCTACGCCGGCGGCGCGCTGCTGTTCTACATGCTCGAGGACCACGAGATCACGCGCGATGAGCTCTACGCGGTCGGCGCGACCTTCACCCTCGTCGCCTGGGCGTTCGCCTACGCGTACGTCGTCTGCCAGGCGATCGAGCCGGACAGCTTCACGGCGGCCGTCGACCCACGCGACGCGCGCACCTGGATGGAGTTGCTGTTCCTCAGCTTCACGACGCTGACGAGCACGGGCCTCAGCGACGTCGTGCCGATCAAGCCGTTCGCCCGTAGCCTCGTGATGATCGAGCAGATCGCCGGGCTGGGCTACGTGGCGATGGTGGTCTCGCGGCTGGTGGGGCTGACGTTGCGGGCGACCGGCCGGATCCAGTGACGCAAGCCTGAGGTCTGAGCTTCAGGCCGCGGCCGCGGTGCGACCGCCGTCGACCAGGGCCGGCCTGCCGATGTGGAAGCCCTGGGCGAAGTCGACGTCGAAGGCGCGTACCAGCGCCAGGGTCTCGGCGTCCTCGATGCCCTCGGCGACGGTCTCCTGGCCGAAGGCTTTCGCGAACTGGACCAGCGCTTGTACCAGCCGCTGGTCCGTGGGGGAGCGGGGGAGGTCGCGGATGAACTCGATATCGATCTTCAGGTGCTGGATCGGAAGTTCCTTCAGGTAGCTGAAGGAGCTGAAGCCGGTGCCGAAGTCGTCGAGGCCGAGGCCGCAGCCCATCTCGGTTACGGCCTGGGCGAAGGCGCGGGCGTTGTCCATGTTCGAGATCGCCGCCGTCTCAGTGATCTCGAAGTCGAGCCAGGCGGGGTTGAGCCCGTCGGCGATCGCCGCCCGCACGTCCTCGATCAGCCGCGGGTCGCAGAGGGAGGCGCCGCTGACGTTGACCGCGATCGGCTGCGAGCGGCCGGCCAGCTCGATCGCCTTCGCCAGCACCATGCGGTCGATCTCGGAGATCAGGCCGAGGCGCTCGGCCGTCGGCAGGAAGGAGGAGGGCGGGATGACGTCGTCGTCCTCGTCGAGCATCCGCACCAGCAGCTCCTCGCGGGCGACGCATTCCTTGCGCAGGTCGAAGATCGGCTGCGCGTAGACGACGATCCGATCGCGCTCGAGCGCGTCCCGAATTCGGTCGGCCCAGGTCAGCTTCATGTTCGGGCCGCTGTCGCCGTCGACCGCCCGGCCGCCGCCCTGTTCCTTGGCTTCGCAGAGGGCGATGTCGGCAGCGATCATCAGCCCTTCGGCGGTGATCGCCTCGCCGGTGCCGCCGAAGGAGGCGATCCCGACGCTGGCCCCGACCGCCGGCTTGCCGCGCTCGCGCACCAGCGCGATCAGGCGCTCGGCCGTCGCCTTCGCCTGGCTCGGCGTCGCCCGCTGTAGCAGCAGGGCGAATTCGTCGGCGCAGATCCGCGCCGGCAGGTCCTCGGCCCGGCACTGCTGCCGCAGCGTCGCCGCCACGGTATCCAGCAGCCGGTCGCCCGCCTCGTGCCCGAGCGAGTCGTTGACCAGGTGGAAGGAGTCGATGTCGAGGAGCAGCAACGCCCCCGGATGGCCGCGTTCGCGCGGATCGAGAATCCGCTCTTCCACCTCTTCTACGAACTGGTCACGGTCGCAGAGACCGCTGCTGTCGATTGCCTCTCGCACCGTGCCCCCGAGTGCCCGGATGGATTGCCTAGAAAACGACTGTACATAAAACTCGGTAGGTCATGTGAACTACTACAGCTATGGGCGGCGGCAGCCAGTCCCGAGGCGTCGCAGGACGCTATCCTTGCCTGCAGCCTCGCGCCTCGGCCGGGGTTTCTTTTATGTAGCGACTTCTGTAACGACTACCTCAGGCACGGAAGAGGGAGAAGATGGCTCGCGGAGATGTCCGCATTGCGGTGACGTTGGCTTGCGAAGAGTGCAAGCGGCGCAACTACCAGACCAATAAGTCCCGGCGCAACTCGCCGGACCGCATCGAGATGCGCAAGTTCTGCCGCTGGTGCGGGCACCACACCCCTCACAAAGAGACCCGGTAGGCAGTCGTGGCGAAAACCCGTGCACAGCGCAAGGCCGAGCGCCGGGCTCGGGAAGCCGAAGAGCAGAAACGCTCCGGCGACGGGCTCGACCGGGTTTCCCGCGCCCAGCACGACACCCAGGTCCCCAAGTCCGGGGACGAGGCGTTGATCGAGGCCGAGGAGATGGGGATGGCCGCCGGCGTCCCCGAGTCGGCCCTGGAGCTCCCCGAGCACACCAAACCTTCACGCGCGGAGCGCCGCGCCGAGGCGAAAGCCGCCAAGGAAGCCGATAAGCGCAAGCGCGAGGACCAGAAGCGGCGCGAGCGCCAGCAGCTGGAGAAAAAGCAGAAACAGGCGAAAGCCGAACGCCAGCGCTCCGGTTTCATCGGCTTCCTCATATCCTGTTGGCAGGAGCTGAAGAAAGTCCAGTGGCCGGATCGCGAGACGCTGATCCAGGCGACCGCTGTGACCATCCTCTTCGTCGCCGTCGCGGCCGCCTATCTCGGCGCTCTCGACGCGGCCTTCAACTGGCTCATCAAGCAGATCCTCTAACCGGGGTCCCGAACAAAGGCTTTTTAAGAGAGATGTATCGCTGGTATGTGATCAACACCTACTCCGGGCACGAGAACAAGGTCAAGCACAACCTCGAGCACCGCGTGCAGACGATGAGCCAGAACCGCAACGTGCGGCAGGTCGTCGTCCCCACCGAGCAGGTCTCCGAGATGAAGGACGGGCAGAAAGTCCAGACCGAGAAACGGACGATGCCCGGCTACGTGCTTGTCAACATGGAGATGACCGACGACGCCTGGGGCCTGGTCAAAAACACCCCCGGCGTCACCGGCTTCGTCGGCTCGCGCAACAAGCCGGTGCCGCTCTCCAAACCGGAGGTGGATCGCCTTCTCCACCGCGAGACGGCGGAGCGCCCGCGGACCCAGGCCCAGTTCGCGATCGGCGAATCGGTCAAAGTCATCTCCGGCCCGCTTTCGGACTTCTCCGGCGAGATCGCCGAGATCAACGAGGACGCGGCGAAACTCAAGGTGCTGGTCTCGATCTTCGGCCGCGAGACGCCGGTCGAGGTCGGCTACGACCAGGTCAAGAAGATCTAGGTCGCAAAGACCGCTACCCTCTCGAACCCGCTCATGGCCAAGAAAGTACTCACCCTCATCAAGCTGCAGATCCAGGCAGGCAACGCCAACCCGGCACCGCCGGTGGGTCCCGCCCTGGGTCAGCACGGCGTCAACATCATGGATTTCTGCAAAGCGTTCAACGCGCAGACGCAGGGCGAAGGCGGGACGATCATCCCGGTCGAGATCACCGTCTACGAGGATCGCTCCTTCACCTTCATCACGAAGACGCCGCCGGCCGCGGTCCTGATCAAGGAAGCGATCAAAATCCCGAAGGGCTCGGGCGAGCCCCACGTCAACAAGGTGGGGACGATCTCCGACGCGCAGATCCAGGAGATCGCCGAACGGAAGATGCCCGACCTCAATGCCAACGACATCGACGCGGCGAAGAAAATCATCGCCGGCACCGCCCGCTCGATGGGCGTCGACGTCGCCTAGGAGAACTTCAATGGCCCACGGCAAACGATTCCGCGCCCAGTACGACAAGGTCGATCGCGACCGCGCCTACCCGCCGGCCGAGGCGATCTCGCTGATCAAGGAGACCGCCAGCGTCAAATTCGACGAGACCGTCGAGCTGCACGTCCTGCTCGGGGTCAACGTCCGCCACGCCGACGAGCAGCTGCGCGGGACCCTGGCGCTGCCGCACGGGCTCGGCAAAGACGTCACCGTCGCCGTCTTCGCACAGGGCCAGCAGGCCCGCGACGCCGAGGCCGCCGGAGCCGACTTCGTCGGCGGCCAGGACCTGGTCGAGAAAGTCCAGGAGGGCTGGACCGACTTCGACGTTGCGATCTCGACCCCGGAGATGATGAAAGGCGTCGGCCAGCTCGGCCGCGTGCTCGGCCCCCAGGGCAAGATGCCGAACCCGAAGGTCGGCACCGTCACCGACGACGTCGAGAAAGCCGTCAACGACTCGAAGTCGGGCAAAGTCGAATACCGCACCGACCGCCAGGCGATCGTCCACATGGCGATCGGCAAGGCGAGCTTCGACGAAAGCAAACTGCTTGAGAACTACCAGGCCGTGATCGAGGAGATCGTCCGCGCGAAGCCCTCCTCGGCCAAGGGCAAATACATCGTCTCCGCCACCCTGGCGACGACGATGGGCCCCGGTATCCGGGTCGACGCCGGCGCCAAAGCCGACCGCGAGACGGCGGCCGTCGGCGCGGGGGAGACCGCAGAGGAGCCGGTGAGCGCCTAAACTGCGTCGCCGCTGACCCGAGACCACCGGCGGGCCCACGCCCATAAGCCCGGTGCAGGAGAGCAATGAACCGCGAAGAAAAGTCTGCAGCCATAAAAGAGATCGCCGCCGACATCGAGGCGGCCGAGGCGATCTTCGCTGTCGACTACCGCGGCATCAGCGTGCCCCAGGCGGCCGAGTTGCGCTCGAAACTACGCGAAGCCGACGCCAGCTTCCGCATCGTCAAGAACCGGCTGACGAAAATCGCCGCCGACGAGGCCGGCGAGGAGCGCCTGGCCGAGCTGCTGCAGGGCCCGACCGCCCTCACCTTCGTCCGCGGCGACACCGCCCAGGCCGCGAAGGCGATCACGACCTTCAACAAAGAGCACGAGGTGCTCACCTACAAGGGCGGCTTCATGGACGCGACCTCGCTCGACGAGACCGCGTTCAAATCGATCGCGAAACTGCCCGGCCGCGAAGTCCTCAACGGTCAGCTCGCCGGCGTCGTCGCCAGCCCGCTCACCGGCTTGGTCCGCGGCCTCGGCAGCATGATCCAGGGCCTGGCGCTGCAGCTCGGGCAGATCGCCGAGAAAGGGCTCGTCTCGGGCGAGGCTCCGGCGGCAGAGGCCGAGCCACCGGCTGAGGAGCCGCCCGCCGAGGAGGAGAAAGCCGAGAAAGCCGAGGAGGCTCCTGTCGAGGAGGCGCCGACCGAGGCGGCCAGCGGTAACGAGCCGCCGGCGGACCAGGCGGAGGCACCGGAGGAAGAGCCGGAGGCCAAAGCAGACACTTCGAATGAAGATTCAAACGAGGAAGAGGGGTAGCAACAGATGGCAACCAAAACTTCAACCGAGGACTGGATCGAGGAGCTGAAAGGCATCTCGGTGCTCGAGCTCTCCGAGCGGATCAAAGCGCTCGAGGAGGAGTTCGGCGTCTCCGCGACGGCCGTAGCGGCTGCTGCGCCTGCTGCCGGCGGCGGCGGTGGTGGCGGCGGCGACGAGGGCGGCGGCGAAGAGTCTTCGACCGTCGACGTCATCCTCAAAGAGGTCGGCGGCCAGAAAGTCCCCGTCATCAAGGTGGTCCGCTCGGCTACCGGTCTCGGCCTCAAAGAGGCCAAGGCGCTGGTCGACGAGGCTCCGAAAGCGATCAAAGAGGGCGTCGAGCGCGATGAGGCCGACAAACTCAAAGCTGAGCTCGAGGAGGCCGGGGCCACGGTTGAACTCTCCTAAGAGTTCAACCTGCCCGCGCCGATCCCGCTTAGGGAGCCAAACTTGAAGCAGCGTGCGGCCGTGTGTTATTTTCCCCGGTCGCGCGCTTTTTGAGTGCCCCTGCCCAGATTTGCGCAGTACTTACGTCCCTCTGACCGTCCGAGGAGTCGCCGACTTTGGCACGTTCCAACGCTGCCCCCGTAACCCGTAGGAGCTTTTCCCGCCTAGACAACCCTCTCGAGGTTCCCCACCTGATCGACATCCAGCGCCGTTCCTTCGAGGAACTGACGGATCCGAAAGCTGGTGGCCTTCGAGAGACGATTAACGACATATCCCCGATTGAGGACTACACGGGGAACCTGCAGATCGTCTTCGGCGACTTCAAATTCGAGGAGCCGCCGCACTCGATCGAGGAGTGCCGTGAGAAGGACATGACCTACTCGCGGCCGCTGACCGCGACGGTCGCCTTCCAGAACAAGGAGACCGGCGAGATCCGCGAGCAGGCCGTCTTCATGGGCGACTTCCCGTGGATGACCGAGCGCGGGACCTTCATCATCAACGGCACCGAGCGCGTCGTCGTG
>Ga0070688_100000141_pt1 | contig 38692 bp, 61 predicted proteins | sample KBSS13HmetaG_FD_64679 | JGI IMG/M metagenome (GOLD analysis project Ga0070688, IMG submission 64679) | Switchgrass rhizosphere microbial communities from Kellogg Biological Station, Michigan, USA - KBS S1-3H metaG | ecosystem: Host-associated > Plants > Roots > Rhizosphere ...
TATAAATTCATCTTTGTTTCTTGATGCTTTCATCATTGATGTAACAATAAGTATTTGTTTATTTAAATTTTCTTCACCAATATCATCACTTAAAAATTGATGATGACGATGACTCCTGATTCCTTTTTCATTAATAGGATTTATTTTTTTTAGTTCTTCTAATACACCAAGAGGTAAACGGTCATAAACATATTTATTTATGATTTTTCCAATATATTGCGGATGATTTTTACTTAATTTTGGATATTCCCAGTTGTGAAGTCGATATATTTGTTTAAAAAACTCATCAGGAAACTTCTTAGTCCATTCTCTAAGTTCTTCAGAAATATAAGCTTGTAAAATCTTTTGTAACTCTGTTTTCTCACGTACATGTACATATCCTGTGCAATCATCAATTAAAGCAGTGATACCAACAGCAGCTAAACCATAAAGCATAATTTTACATATAGCAGCAATACGCAATTGTTGAGGAGATTCTTTAAACACTCCATCATGTTCAGCTTGAACATATATTTTGCAAATTTCAGGTAAAAAAGCAGCATCATAGCCTGAAATTCTTCTTCCATCTACACCACGATATATTATAGGACTACCCTTTTCAATTATTTCTTGTTTAAGATATGGCATCAGGTTATTTGCTATTAAAAAAACAGGTAAATTGACATCCTCTGCCCTTCTTCTTTCTTTGCTTCCTAAATTGCTTCTACCTACAGATTTCAAAAGAGTAGATTGCCGTAAAACTCTTTGTCCATTTTCTAAAACATCACACGCGATCTCTTTACCGGCTATAATAAGTATTCCACTATGTGTAGCACGAGGGATTGTGGGATGCCATCTTTCTTCAGCAGCTTTTTTAGCTCGTTGTTCATTCGTCATATTAATAGCATTAGACATGATTACTCCCGATAAAGTTAGCATATTGTAACATGCTAACTAAATAGGGTCAAGATTTATTCTTATCTTGTAGATGTCTCATCATTTTTTCATTTGATTCCTGAACATCTACAAAATTCTGAATCATATTAGCCAATTGTTTAGGAATCGATATGTCTAATTTAGCACAGATTATCTTGTATTCTTTAAAAACCTTATAAGGAATTCTTGCTCTTACTTCATGAACTTTCATATTTTACCTCTATAAAATCTAGAATGTGGGAATGTGTAATTTACCATCAAGTAAAACATTTCCTATTAATCCGAAATATTTTAATGTATAATTTACAAAAGAATTTACAAGAGGTTTCACATGTCTTTCCAACCAGGTTCAATGAATTATTGTGTAGCTTTTGGAGCTAGTCCCGATAGCGTTGCCTTCCCACATGTTGATGTTCGTGCTCCAACAGCTTCAGACGTACTATTTAAAATTGGTCAGCGCTGGATTGATACTGTGGCAGGAAATGAATTCGTACTTGTTTCACAGACATCTGTAGCTGGTGTACTTCAATCTGTTTGGTCACAAGGCGGAAACGCAGAAGCTACGACTTCAGATTTTGGTATTGTGCAACTAGCTACGCTTACTGAATTGCAAACAGGAACGGCCCCTGCTGGTGCATATGTTCCATTAGCAAACGATGTAGCAACAGTTATTGCAGGGATTGTCGTTGGTGCTGTACCTCCTGCTACAGAAACACAAGCTGGTATTGCTGAGATTGCAACACAAGTTGAAACAGACGCTGGTGTAGATGATGCAAGAATTGTTACTCCTTTAAAACTAGCTAACTTCGTTGGTTCAGGTGGATTCCCTGGATCTTTCACTGATCTAACAGCAACAGGAGCTGTAACATTTACAGGGGCGACAGGTGCTCTTGCGATGACATCTTCAACAGCATCAAGTATAGGTGTAACTGGTGCAGGTATCGACTTAACACTTTCAAGTGCAGCTGGACGAGTTGTAGTTAATGGTGAAGAAGCAGCAGCCGATGCCGTACGTATCCTTTCAGCAGCAGGGGGCTTAGATGTCGATGTTGCACTTCAAATGAACTTAACATCTTCTCAAAATGCCGCTGATGCAGTTCGAATCCTTGCAAGTGCAGGTGGTATAGATGTCGATGCGGTTGGTTCAGCCGGAGAAGATATCAATATTCTTAACACAGGTGGTTCTGTACGAATTGCAGCCACAGAAAGTGCTGTCGATGCTGTAGTACTTGAATCTACCCTAGGCGGTGTACAGATTTTAGCATCTGGTGCAGCAGCCGGTGAAGATATTCTCATTACAGCTACTGGTTCTTCGATCCGCTTAGTAGCTACAGAAAATGTAACTGATTCAATCGTTCTTTCGTCTTCTAATGGTGGTATCCAAATTCTAGCACCAGCAGCAGCAGCAGGCGAAGATATTGTCATTACAGCAACAGGATCATCTGTTCGCATTACAGCAACAGAAAATGCAACTGATGCGATTAACATCGAAGCTACAACAGCAGGTATCAATATTCTTGCAAGTGGCGCTTCAGCTGGCGAAGATATCAATATCACAGCTACAGGCTCAAGCGTAAATGTAACAAGCACAGAAGATGCCGCTTTGGCAGTCTATCTTCATGCAAATGGTGGAGTAAGTGAAACCATTCGTTTAAGAGCTGATCAAGGAACAGGTGCTAACAGTATTGACTTAGTTTCTGATGTTGGCGGTATCACAATGAATGCCGGATTGAGCACAGGAAATGCCTTCGTTATGAACGCTTCAGGAGTTGCTGGAGGCTTCAATATCGATGCTGGAACTGGCGGTTTCATCATGGATACTACAGGCGCTTTATCACTTGATTCAGTTTTAGCATCTAACGTGACTGTTACAGGTGCTGCAGTAGACTTAACAGTTTCATCCGTTGGTGGTTCTGTAATCATAACAGGTACAGAAGCAGCCATTGATGCCGTTCAAATTAACGCTACAACAGCACTTGGAGGCATTGATGTAAATGCTGGAACAGGTGGCATGACTGTTGACTCAGCAGGGCTTTTGTCATTAGATGCAGCAGGAGTTGTTAATTTAACAACTACAGGCGCATTTGATATTACAGTCAATTCCACAGCTGGTTCTATTGTAATTACAGGTGCAGAAGCGGCAGTGGACGCAATTCAATTAAATGCCACAACAGTCGGCGGAGGTATTGATATCAATGCCGGAAGTGGTGGTGTAACAGTTGATACAACAGCAGCTATATCATTAGATTCTGCAACAGCAAGTAATTTTACCGTGACAGGAGCAGCCGATTTGACATTACAATCAACAGCAGGAGCTGTGAATGTAATATCAGGCGAGGCAAATTTAGATTCCATCAATGTAACAAGTGCCGGAGGCATGAACATTGTAGCCGTTGGAGCTGCTGCTAAAGACATCATTATTACCAACACCAATGGCTCAATGACATTAACCGCTGGTGAAAGTGTTACTGATGCAATGAACTTTACTGCAAGTGGAGCAGCCTCTAGAATCAATCTAACAGCTGGAACAGGAAGCATCAAATTTGCTTCAGGTTGGATTGTACCTGTAAAATCAGTTGTTTTTGCTGATTCACCTTACACGATTTTAGGTACAGATTATTTTATTTCTGTAGATACTAGTGGTGGTGCAATTACAGTAACTTTACCGAATGCTGCGACAGTTGCAGGAAGAACTTATGTCATTAGAGATACTGGAGGTGCTGCAGCAGCAAGTAACATTACTGTTGCAACAGGAGGGGGAAACCTAGTTGGTGGCGGATCTTCTGCTGCAACAAAAGTTATTAGTGCTGCTTATGCTGGAGCAACAGTTTACTCAAATGGCGTGACATGGAATTATGCATATGTTGCTTAGGTAACTTTAAAACACTAAATGCTAATAATACTGAGGTTTAAATGAGTTACACAAATAGAATCGCATGGGAAGAATTGCGAGTCTTAGATTCAGCGACATTGACAGGAGGATATGATCCGATTGGAGGTCCTCTTTTACACCCAGCTTACATTTTGAAGATGGTTAATAATTCTAATGTATTAGTTACTGTATCCATTGATGCGGAAATTGATATTGACGTTTGCCCTGCTAATTCATTTTGGCTTTACGATGAAGGAAAAGTGGGGCAAAGTTCTGCTTTTCCAAGTGTTCCACAAGGGACACAGATTTATTGCAAAGGTGCAGCAGGAACAGACAATATTTATTTAGTTGTGCAATACATAGTAAATAACTAAGAGGTAAATAGTGAGCCAAGCAGGGATTATTAGCACAACAGGTGGCCCGTCGCCCCCTCAAGTACCAACATCGTTTACTACAGATGTTCGCGACAACAATTCTGCATTATCACCAGGAACAGCAGTACCAGCGGCCAATATCTTGCAAATACTTGGAAGAGATACCAATCAGAATAATGATAACGGTATTCGTACGGATGCTGATCCGAATAATGGTAATATCATATATGTTGAATTGACCAATAGAGTTAGCGGTCAAATTACAACTACAGATGCAACACCAACAAGTATTCTTTCGATTCCATTAGGATCGGTACCAGGTGTTTATATTATTGAAGGTGATCTTATCGGATATGATGTGACAGATGCAGCAGGAGGCGCTTATACTTTTATCGGTGCAGCTCGTACAACAGGTGTTGTCGGTATTGAAATAGCGGCTGAAAATAAGAACGTATTTGAAGAAGTAGCAATGTCAGCAGCGGATTTTAACTTTGGTGTGACAGGTAATACGGCCTTTCTCGAAGTAATAGGCTTGGCTGGGAAACAAATCGATTGGTCAGCTTTATTTACTTATAGATTCATCGGATAATATTAAAGGATCAAAATGAGTGGCAGTTCGAATATCACAAACGATGAGAGCATCATATTTGCAGATAATGCATCCTTTGACGGAACAGAACGCGGCGGAAAATTAACCACTGATGGACAATTATGGATTGGGTCAACTGTCGCACCGCATGTTAAAAAAGGTACTTTGATAGCCGGATCAGGTGTTACTATTACTCCAGGTTCAGGAAGTATAACGATAGCAGCTGGAGCATCAGCAGCTTTACAGTTTACAACTGATTCTGGAATGGCAGTTCCAGCTGCTAATAATTTAAATGTTTTAGGCACAGGAAGTGTTACAACTACAGGTTCAGGAAGCACAATAACTTCACAATTGACCGGATTGACAAATCATGCTCTACAAGTTGGAGCTGGTACAGCTACTCTTACTCAATTACCAGTGGGTTCAAATGGGCAAGTATTAATTGGTGCTACTGCTGCTGACCCAGCATTTGCAACATTAACAAGTTCGGATAGTTCTATTTCATTTACAACTGGTGTTAATACTTTAAGTTTACAAGTAGCAAGTGGAACTACTGTAGGTAAAACAATTACCGGAGATAGTGGAGGTGCTCTTAGTCCAACCGCAGGAAATTGGAATTTACTAGGGTCGGGAAGTGTTACTACTTCGGGTTCAGGAAGTACATTGACTACACAACTTACAGGATTAACTAATCACGCTCTTCTAGTAGGTGCAGGTACAGCAACTATAACAAAAGTAGGTCCAACTGCTACAGCTGGTCAAGTTTTACAAAGCGCGGGGGCTTCTGCTGATCCTGCTTTTAGTACTGCAACATATCCTACAATAGCTACAGGAACGGGAACAATTTTACGTGCTAACGGGACTAATTGGGTACCTACAACAGCTACTTATCCGGATACTGCCGGAACTTCAGGAAATATTTTGACTTCCAATGGAACAAATTTTATTAGTCAAACTCCAATTGTCTTGACAGCGCGTGGACATATTACATCTGCACAGATTAAAGCATTACATGCAACACCAATTCAAATTATTGCAGCTCCTGGATCTGGAAAATTTATCTCAATAACTACTTTCACTATGAGTTTCAATTATGGTGGGACTGATGTTTTCACAGCAGGAGGGACGGTACAATTATATTTTGGAACAACTACAGCTGTTTCAGGCGCAACTTTTTCTAACGTCGTTATGATAAGCACTTCATCAAAAGTAGGTTTGAATACACTTTCTATAGCTTTTTCAGCATTATTATCAACATATGATAATCTTGCAATAAATTTATATAATCCAAGTGTGACTGAATTTACTGGAAATGCAGGAAATGACAACACAGTATCATATCAAGTTGTTTATACAATTTTTGATACTACATTTTAATTATAAAGGTATAAAATGAGTGGCAGTTCGAACATCACCGGAGACGAGTCGATACTCTTCTGCGACAACATGAGTTTCAATGGCACAGAGCGCGGTGGCAAGATGACCACTGATGGGGAGTTATGGATCGGTTCAACTGTTGCACCACATGTTAGAAAGGGGACACTTGTTCAAGGTACTGGGATCACAATAACTCCTGGTTCAGGAACCATCACTATTGGATTATCTGGAGGTGGAATTGCTGTAGAGCACTTAACAGGAACAACAGGTGGTCAACTTAATCCAGATGGATCGAACAATTTTAATCTGCTCGGTGGAACTGTTGCAGCAGGTACAACACCTGTCGCGATTGCTGGTTCAGGTAGTACTTTAACAACAAACGTTCAAATTAGTCAGGCGCTTGCAGCAGCTGATGCAACCAAAATTGGATTGAGCAACTTTTCAAGTGCAAGTTTCGGTGTTGCCGCTACAGGATTTGTAACATTATCTTCCTCTGTCCCTCAACTATTCACTGCAAATACTGGGACAGCCACCCCATCTTCTAACAACTTAAACGTTTTAGGTGGCGGAGGAATACAAACAACTGGTTCCGGAGCTACTCTTACTATTGCAGTCAGTGGAGGAGGATTCACTTGGACGGATGTAACTGCGGCAACACAATCTATCTCTGTTCAGAATGGTTATATCACTGATAGAGGAGCTGGAGTTGTATATACCTTACCTGCCACTGCATCTATTGGAGATACATTCATGATTGTAGGAAAATTAGGTATAACAACGATAACTCCTAATGCCAACCAACAAATATTAATCGCCAGCTCTTCTGGAAGTGTTGGAGTTACAGGAACCGCAGTTGGAACGAACGTTGGAGACTGCATAACTTTTATCTGTATAACTTCGGGTGCTTCAACAATATGGCGTGCGAATGAAGTAATTGGAAACTGGATTTTAACTTAAAAGGTCATCTATGGTCACAATCAATAATGCAATTAATAATACCGTCGGGGGTACGAATTCCGGTGTAACAAATACTCTTACAGTAACCAATCCTTCTAATACAGCTTCTTCTCAAGCTCTTGTTAACGTAACAGTAGGTGGAGCATCTTCAGGGGATGCATTTACTACTTATACTGTCACTGGTGCAACAAGTTGGTCGACTGGTATTGACAACAGCGTTTCGGATAATTTTGTTATCGCTGCATCAACAGCTTTGGGAACATCAAATGCGGTTACCATTAATATAGCTGGTGCAATGGCTGTAACAAGCAATCTAACAACGTTGGGGGATTTTGATGCCACAAGATCTAGCGTAGGTGGTTTAGTCAATGGCGTCATACAAAATTCCGACAATACCAATAGTGCATCAAATGCTGCTATGACTGTAGTTACTGGAGGGTCTAGTGCAGGAGATCCTTATTTTGCGTTAGCTGTTAGCGGAGTCAATGGATATTCTATTGGTATTGACAATAGTGACTCTGACCGTTTAAAAATTACAAGTAATTTTGGTGGCCCTAGCGCTGGAAATACTTTTGTTTCTATAGCTACCACTGGAGAAATCAACTATCCCTTTCAGCCTGCATTTTTAGCTTACTTACCGTCTTCAGATAATAACTCAAGTGGTGATAATACTAGTGTAACCATGGGTAGTATTACAGCATTAACAGAAGTTTTTGACCAAAATAGTGATTTTAATACTAATGGGACATTCACAGCACCAGTAATGGGGATATGTTTTCTTCAATGCCAATTTTTTTGGCTTGGAGGGACTGTTATGACTGCCGGTCAAGTTTTGATTAATACCTCTAATAGAAACTATCGACAAGATAAAAATCCTGCGACAGGAACAAATTGGTGTCCTCATATGGAAACACTAGCTGATATGGACGCTGGTGATACAGCTACATTTTCGTCATTAACTTCTGATTCGGGTGGAAAAGTTGATGATTTATTCGGAGCAGCAACACCATTTACTTGGTGTTCAGGACATTTAGTATGTTAATAAAAGGAAATATAAAATGAAAATCTCAGTAGATGATCAAGAATTATTTACTCTTAGTGAGACACAAAAGAAAGTCATTATGAATGACATTCACGAAGATATTTTTGAAGATGATATGAAGAGAAGGCTTCAATATATATTGAGGCATGAGTATGAGAGATGTTTTGAAAGATTAAAGAAAGAATGGGAACCTAAGTTGGCAAAAAGAATGGGTTCTATTCCTACAAATCCTGATGCTTTTGCCAACCTTATATTCTCTCATCCGGATTATATGAATAAAAAGATGCGTGAGTCTATTTTAGAATTACCTAAATAGATAAAAGGATTAAAAATGAAAATTTCTGTGGAAGATAAAGAATTATTTACTCTTAGTGAAACGCAAAAAAAAGTAATCAAAGATAATATCAATGAGGATATATTTGATGAATATGCAAGACAAAAACTTCAATATATCTTAATGCACAAATATGAAAGATGTTTTGAAAGATTAAAGAAAGAATGGGAACCTAAGTTGGCAAAAAGAATGGGTTCTATTCCTACAAATCCTGATGCTTTTGCAAATATTGTATTTTCACAACCAGATTATAAAAATAGAAAAATGCGTGAATCTATTCCAGAATTATGAAAATAAATATATTTTCAAGGTTCAATGATTCGATGATTGGCTTCGATAATATTTTTCATTAGATTTGTAGTGGCTTCACATCCTAATAAAAAATAATAAGTGTGAACATCAAGAGGACAATTTGGATTCATAGCAGATTTTTTCAATTCTGATAATTCATCTTCATAAACTTGAATCTGGTTAAAACAAGTTTCGCAAGAGAAAGAAAAAATAGGTATAGAAAGTAAAATAAGCAAGATATTTTTCATAGATTATTCCTTAATATGTTTTTGAAGGATTTTCAAAGTGTCGTGATAAGCATCATATTTACCATATAGGATATGATATTTCACTGTGTGTTGTTTGTTCTGTGAGATAAGTATAATCAACTCATGAGAAATATCGTCTATTTTATCACGAATTTGATCGATACAATCTTGACAAGCAAAACTGAAATAAGGCACACATATTAATGTTAAAATCAACTTTTTCATAAAACCTCTTTTTTTAAAGGATAACAAGTGGACAAAAAAAAACCTAAAGCAAAAGCCAAAGTTGAAAAAGTAATGACCGAATTCAAGGAAAATAAACTCCATTCGGGTTCTAAAAAAGGCCCTGTGGTTTCAAATCCAAAACAAGCAATTGCGATCGGATTATCCGAGGCTAGAAAAGCTGGATCTAAAATTCCTAAGAAAAAATAATTTCATTTGACAATGTTTTGATAAAATCTTATACATAAGATGTATTTTTCATAGACATTCCTTTGTTTAGTGCTCCGTAGCAAGCGGAGCACTTTTTCTTTAGTTATATCAACTTATTCGCGGTTATAGCTGAATTCAAGTATAAATATCTTTATTATCAATTAATTCGCGTTCATGAAATAATTCATCGTTTATTGTGATACATCCATCCCAATGAAAATGTATACTAAAAATGCAATCATTTTCTTTTTCCCATTTATCAATGACAGATTTGATATCACGATAAGCTATTTTTGCTATCTTTTTTGATCGAAATTTATTCATAGTTTGATATTTTTCTTGTGTTGTAGTCCCATTCCAACTATTTCCAACTTTAAATTTAAGATGTTTAAAATAATCCAATTCAGAATCACTGATATGCCAACTAAATAATCCTTCAGGAAATTGTATGAAAATAATATTTTTATAATCATTTTCCCACTCGATATCTTCATCTGGATGTCTTTCTTTCCAACTAGGAAATATTTTCGATAAATATAAAACAAGTTGATTTCTTTCCCAATAAGCAAGATCTTTACCAGTTAATTTTAAACATGGACTAATCATTATTTTCCTTTTTTTTAAAATTCACAAATATACTTATGTTTTCTTGAATTTTACATTGTTCGATCAGTGAAAATCCCTTAAAACCATAGATTTATCAAGATGAACCCCCATAAATATGCCGCTTCATGTTGATAATCTTCAATCTATTAGTCGGATATGTCGATATTGTCATGATCTTTCCATGAATCAACCAAATCAATTTCATAATGACAATAATTACCATTTCTTATTTCAGCAAATTCTCTGCATATTGAATCATAAAAAGTATTCGTGACAATTTTTCCTTTTTTCGTAAGAATTTCACATTTTTGATTATGGAATGGCAACGGATTAATTTTTATCCAATTCATGATTTTCCTTTGGATTTCTTATTTCATAAAGCTCATCCTCAGACAATGAAATAGCTCCTGATATTTCTTCGTCATCAAAATTCATTTCTTCTTTCATCCAAGTTACTATTTGGTTTCTGGATTTTAAGAAGATTTCCCAAGGACGTTTTTCTGAAAATACACATTCTTCCATATTTCTCATATTCCATCATTTTCCTATGTGCTTGTTTATCAAATAAACCTGATACTCATCCATTGAAAGAGATATGGCAATTTCCCTATCATCATAATTCGTTTCTTCTTTCATCCAAGTTATAACTTTTTTTCTGGCTTCTAAGAAGACTTCCCAGGGATGTTCACTTTTACTTTCAATTTTACTTCCTTTGTCATCTACAAAGCACATTGCGTCTAATTGTTGTTCATTCGATTTCATTTATATCTTTTGGTACTCCAAACCCTAAATAGTGCTTATGTTCTTCCCATGAATAATCATGAAATGTTATTCCATCATTGCAGACGACTTGATCAGTTAATTCAACAACTTTTCCATAAAACATCTTTTCTTCAGGAACTTTATCAATATCTTCATTCACTAAAAAAAGCTCCTATAGAATTCTTTAACTTCTTCTTTTGGGAAACGCTTAAACCAACATTCATCGCAATCACCTACCGCACTCCCATAGCTATCAAAATAAAATCCTTTTCCACATGTCCAGCATTTCTTTTCTTTGATTTCTTCATTCATTAATTTCTCAACGAATTTATCGATATCTTCACGGGTTAACTCAGTTGGTTTATTATCCATCATTCCCCTTTAAATCTCTTTCATTCAAAGTTTTTATTGCAAATTCAAATATTTTCTCAATATATCTTGTAAAATCTATATTGTTAAAAGTTCTTCCTAATAAGAAAACATTCATTACAATATCTTTTTTAAACTGTTCTAAAATTCTTTCAGATGTTTCTTGATTTAAAGGAAAATCTCGCCATTCATACATGTATTTAAACATTTCTTCAGGTGTTTCAAACCATTTATCTTGAAAGTAATAATTATCTTTTGTCATTTCATCTTCATTCATATTCTAATCCACGAAATCTGTCTTAGGACATTCGCATTATAATTCATAAGTTTTAACAATTGTTACAGGCTTAGGTTTTACAACTTCTCCTAAAATTACAACTACTTGACCATTATAAAAACTATTAAAATCTTCAGGAATATAATTCATAAATTCAATAGGAGTATCGGAAAAATATTCATCTAAATATTCAATTAATTTTTCATCATTCAGAAACTGTTTTGTTTTAATACCAGATTCCATGCGATATATTATAAAATAACTCATTTAATCTCCGAAATCTGTTTTAGGCCACTCTTTCGGACTTACAGGAGAATTATACGGAGTCCCGACATTTTGCTTTCTGTCTTCATAGTCTTCTTCCCAAAAAGTCCATTGTCTTTGTTTAATCGGAATCGGATTAGTGCTACTTTTTTCAGAAGGTTTAGCAATTACTTTCTGAAAAATTGTCGTTTGTAAAACGAAACCTTCGGAAATAGGCTGTGATTTAAATATTGAAAAAGCTTCTTCTGCTGATTTACAATATTCGCAAGTTAATCGATGTGTGCAGATAGTCATAATTAATCCTTTTTAGATAATCGCCAAGTTATAGAACTTTCTTTTCTGTATTTCTCAAGATCTACATCTTTAAGTTCTTGAATAGCGGAGTAGTCTACATTACCTTTGCGAAAAGATCTAGTGAATTTAACCCCATCGGCCGTCGTATTTTGATTGCCACTCATAGAGATCAACGAAGCCGTCATTTCTTTTTCTTGGTTTTCCATCTCCTTTATTATCTCTTTTACTGTCAAGAGATCCTTCGCTAACTTCGTCCATTCTTTCGTTCCCTGTTGATAATCCCGATCCGTCATTTGGGGTGGTGAAAACGTCTTTAAGCATTCGTAAAATTCCTTTTCTTTTTTGATTAGTTCTTCAATGTATTTATCATCACGATCAACTTTTATAGTTATGAGTTCATCATCATAATAAGAACAATAAAATATAAAATAAACATCGCATGTATATATTATATGTTGTAATTGCGCATAATATTTTTTAGGCACTTGACCTAATATAACAGCAATTGCATGATCTTCTTTTCCAGGACATTTTAGTTCCACGATTACATCATCCAAATCAGAAATTTGATATAAACCATCTAAACTGGCTGACATATAATCGATTTTAGAGGAAACCACTACAGCAGGTTTACAATCAAAACCATATTCTTTATTAAATTTTCGTAATGCAATCGGCTCAAGTTCCTTTCCCCGCCTCATTGCCCCGTTTTCTTCCTGCTCTGGCTCAATCCCGAGCTTTCTAGACCACAATTGCAAAGGAGTAGTCCAAGGACTGTCACCCATGATGATCGGGGCATCTGATGCCCCAATACGTGTTTTTCTGAATTCTAACCAATCTGATTTATTTTGTTCTAAACCTACAACAATCTTCATCTAGTCCCCTGTCAATATTAAGAAAAATATGGTGGTAAAAATTATTAGCAATACAGCAAGAATTATTGTAAAAATTCCTTCAGCTATATCTTTGAAAAATTTATTCATTGATTGTCTCGTTTTCTTTTTCTTTTAAATAATTTTGATATTGATCTCTTTTTGCCATCGCACCATTTTTGAAAAGTTCGAAAGATTTTACTTGAACTTCATAAATTGATTTAATTTTTAAAGCATCAAACACAGATTTTTTATATTCTGGGTTACAATCTTTCAATATGTTTTCTAATTCATCACCCTGTTCTTTTGTAATGCAAACAACAGTAGGTTTAATTTCTTCAACTGGTACAACTTGAACATTAATAGAATCTTGTGAGTCTACTTGCTCATTTCTTTTTGAAGCTGCTATTTCTTTAAGTTCATCTTCTACGTAACCAGCCCCAAGAGAAAGATCAGGAAATAACTGACGAAAAAGCATTGACATACAACGATTGTAAAGCATCACAGCGGGATATTTCTTCCAAGTAGCACCATTCCATAAGCCAGCAGTAATAGCGTCTTCTTTAGTGAAAGTGCACGTCCATGTGTCACCATTATCAGCACGTTTTCCGTGTAGAATAACACATTCAGCATTGGATTTCGGATCTTTGACAATCGAATGTCCTCGCTGTCTAACTAAAGCAGCCATCATTTCAGTAGACATTCCGACTTTGCCATTGATGCAAATGAAGCCACCATTTAACGCTTCAAATGGATGAATTCCTAATGTCTTTGCTCTTGCCATGATTGCATGGATACTAGCTTCACCCATGGAAGCATAGTGCTTAGTAGCCATAAGCTTTTTGCAAACATCTTGAATCTTGTCAAATTCTGTTAGTTGAGATGCAAAGTCAACAGTTGTTAAAGATTGATTATTCATATTTATCCTTGTGTATTCTTTCAATGATAGTACATTAAAAAGCATTAAATTACAACACAAATATACATTTTTTACGATGTACATTTGTTATACTCTATTTATCGTTATCGTCTAAACCCATTTCAGATTTACTAGGCTTTCTTTCAATGATTGTTTCATCTTCATTGATTTCGATTAACTTCTTTCGATTCAATGAGATCTTTTGTTTAGAAAAGTCAGAACCGACGTTTACCCATCCATTATTGTCTACTGTATATTTTCCATCTCTTGCTTCGCATAAGCTAAACAAGCTCAATAATGATGCTGCAAATAGTAATCTTTTCATAATTTTCCTTTTGTTTAAAAATTTCTAAAATCGTGATTGTCTTTTCTCATTTCCATGTGTCTTTCGTTGGGAGTTCCACCAAAGAATAATGAGAATAGGGCTTTAAAGAATCGTTTCATTTTGCTCCTATTTAATTAATACCAATTAATTCTTTAAATGCTTCTTTCGTTTGCTCAACACATACGGAATTACCCAAGGATCTAGCTCTGTCCACCCTAAAGGGTATGACATCATCCACTCCAAGAATTGGGGATTGATTCTTTTTCCAATAAGATTGGGGAAAATCTCTCCGATCTTGTCTTGAAGGTCGTATCCGTGCTCGCCTTTCTTCCTGTTCGGACTTGGTTCCCGTATTGGTTTCGATGCTTGACTTGCCGTCGGTGTAGGCCAAACAAAACCATCTTTTCCGTATTTGTGGCGCCCCTTCCTCTCTAGCTTCCTTAACGATCCATCGACATTTAAACCCGATATCGGTAAGCAAGTCGATGATTTGTTTTCCTCCTCTAGTTGTAATAGCTGGAACGTTTTCAAGGAATATGAAAGAGGGCTCGATTTCTTTGGCCAAGCGTAAGATCTCGAAAAATAATCTGCTTCGCTCTCCAGCCAAGCCTTTTCCATGTCCTGCAATGCTAATATCCTGACATGGAAACCCTCCGAATAATATGTCGATCGGGGCAGCATTCTTTCCCATTGATAAAGTCCGCACGTCATCCCAGATGGGTGCATGTCGTAAATCACCTTGCTCCATTCTTGACAAGAGCACTGCTTGACAATAGGGATCGATTTCGCAATATGCGACTGGTCTAATCCATTCGCTAAGTGCGAGGCTGATTCCACCGATTCCGCTAAATAAATCCAAACCATTTAACATGTTTTCCTATTTAATTAATCTTTTTAAAGATTATTTATCTGAAATAAAATATTAAAGCATATAATACAGCAAATAAAATATTATAAAACGCATTCTGCATATTGTGTTTTTCTAATTCTATTCCAATATTAATGACGTGAATAAATATACTTAATGATAATAAAATAATACTATAAACACTCATTTCACTAAACCTTTTAGGTATTCAGTATTCGAAGATTTCCAAACCTCTAACAAATCATCCATAGACGAATTTTTGTCTTCAAAGTCTATGTTTACAAGTTTAGGATTGAATTCTACTTTCAATAATCCGCATAGTTCTTCCATACAATTTTCAAATGAAGCAAGATTGAATTCATCTTCTCCATAGAGAAGCTCAACGATCTCACCAAGAAACATACCGGCATCGCTCATTTTCTTTTCATAGTCTTCACAGCTTTTGCATTCGTCTATGAAATGCGTGTCTTCTTCTAAATCACGGTCTAACATTTGATCACCTTTGTTTTTGTTTGTTTATCTTAGTCAATCGCTACAACTTGCTCGGATCTTGTCCGAGAGATCAAGGAGACATATTTTCTTCGATGCAATAAATTTAACACATTGTGAATATTTTATGCAACATCAATTTCTTGTTTACATACAAATATAACGATGTTATCATATTTGTATATCTAATAAATTAACCCAAGAGGACTTATATGAATTTAAACAGATATCTTCATGAAAATAACATTTCTTACGTGGCTTTCGCTGATATGTTAAAATGTAATCATGTTTACTTAAGCAGAATTGCTAGGGGCTTACAGGTTCCTGGTGAACGCTTAGCATTATACATCGAAGTCATGACAAAAGGGGAGGTTACTGCAAAAGAAATCTTAAACCCTTCACCCTTAAACTTCTGCTGCTCTAAGTGTGGGCGCCCTTTTGAAGAAAAAAAGAAGCAAACTTAAAAATTTATAGAGTTTATTTCTCGTTAAGATTATTGTGTTAGAATTCTCCAGCTGTACGTTGCAAGCATACAGCTGGATGGATAAAATAAAAAACCCGATTGGTTTCGGGTTTAGAGAGATAACATGAATATAAATAGGATGTATTCATCTTATCTCTCATTAACATTTAATGCAATATAAATTTAATGAGGTTTTTCATGCCTTTATATTCAAATGACAAATCAAAATCAGAAATTATAAATGGTCATAGCCATTCCTTTGATACAGGAATAGCCTGTGAATTAGGCGTGAATGCCGCTATCGTTTACAATCATATTCTTTATTGGTTGAAACACAATAAAATAAAAAATCAGAACTTTTATGATGATCATACATGGATGTATGAAACAATAGAGAAAATTTCTGAGTTTTTTGAATATCTCACTATTCGTCAGGTTCGATTAGCTCTGAAATTATTAGTAGATTCAGGATTATTAATCGAAGGAAATTTCAATCTAAATAAGTTTGATCGGACAACGTGGTATTCTGTCTCAGATGAAGAAATTCTAAATTCAAAAAGAAAATACGAAGCGCCTTTAAAAGCGCACGATGCGCTTAATTCGGCGCTTCCAAAAGACATACAAGGCGCTTGCGTCAATATTAATATACAAGATAAATACCAAGAGAATAACATAAGTACACAGCCTTCGGCTAAACATATATCTTTTGGTTCTTTCGTAAAAATGTCGAAAGAGGACTATGAAAAACTCATTGATAAATTTGGAAAGACTTCCGTTGATGACATGATCGAACAAATGAATGATTGGATTCCAAATAAACGACCTAAAGGTTATACGGATTATCCCGCGGCACTCAGACTTTGGTTTAAACGCAAGGAAACACAGCAAGGCTCAACGAACGCCATACCATTCAACAAAGTAGACAGGCGAACAAAAAAAACGGATGGCAGCCCTGTAAAGAGCCCTGCTGAAGGATTATTCTAATGAACTTTTTAGAAGAAGTTAAGCAATCCCCAGAAATTTTAAAATCTTTGCAAAAATATTTGGATAATCCTAGAGGTGTATTGTTGCTTGCAGGCCATAACGGGACTGGTAAAACTTTCGCAGCAGGTAGAATATTTGATAAAATAAATCAAGATGATTTACGAGAATATCCATTTCACGATAATTATTTTTTAACGCAAGCTGAATTAAATATTCGTTGGATATCACAACAAAATGAATATGGAGATACTTTGCATTTATTAAATTCTTTACGATCTTGCAAAGTATTTGTAATTGACGATTTAGGGACAAGAACACCATCCGATGCTTTTATGGATTTTCTTTATGCCATCATTGATTCAAGATATTCAAGAAGTTATAGCACTATTATTACAACTAATTTAAACTCAATCATGATGCGTGAAAGATTTGGTGATGCTTTTGTAAGCAGAGTAGCATCAGGTGAGGTTATTAGATTCAATGGTGAAGATAGACGATTTAAGGAATTTTAAAATAATATTATGAAAATCATTATACCTGGTCCGCCTATACCCAAAATGAGGCATCGCCATGCAGGCAAAAGATCATACGATCCACAATCTGATGAAAAAGAGGAAGTCGCAAAGATTCTAGATTATCAATATTCGTGTTATCTTTCCGAAGCCATGGATAGCGATGATAAGGAAATCGTGCTGAAGGCCTCTAAATTGACCTTGGCTGATGCATTTGATGTTAAAATGACTTTCCATATGCCAATCCCTAAAAGTTGCTCAAAAACGAAAAGAAAGGCCATAGCAGCGGATATGACAAATGACGTCTTTCATACATGCAAGCCAGACGTTGATAATCTTTGTAAGTTTTATTGCGATGCAGCAAACGGAATCCTGTGGACTGATGATTCTCAAATTGTTCATTTAGAAGCTTTGAAGATTTATTCATTCGAGCCTCGAACTGAAATTGAATTCTTCGAAGCAAAATATAGATCACCACAATATGGCACCGGCAAAATCAATTGTTAAAGATTAAAGTAAAACCACGGAAAAATAAAATGTTTATCACGATTGCACTAGCTATATTAATAGTTTTAATATTATCTTAGCATTTACAGGGAGATTCTATGGAAGAAACACAATTCAAATCTGGTTTAGTAGCTATATCCTTATCTCTTATTTTACTCATAGCTATGTTCCTTTTTACTTGTTCTTGTTCTCTAAGTTTTCAGAATATTTCAACACACGGCACAGCAACTGATTTAGTCGATGAAGAACAAAAAACAGATGCACAAGTTTCTCCTGAGTTATCTGTTCCACTAATCAAATGAGGTTATATGAATCCTGTACATGACGTAAATTTGAAAGTAGATGTAGATACCGCCGATTCATGCAATTGCTGTTTTCCAGTTAAAAAGAAAGAACACAAGAAAAAACCTTATCATCATCACGCGCGTCATGAAAGAAGCAAATCTGATACATCGATAAGAGATATCAACATGGTCGCAGGTGAAGTTTTCATTTTTAGCAAACCCGAAGAGAAAAAATAATGCAGTCAGTTTTGACAATTACGATTAAAGACGATGAAAAGACTTTACGCTTTAAACATTTGGTGTATCAAGATTACACTGTTTCTGCAGACGACCCCTTCATTAAGGGCTGTATTGATGAATCTCTTAAAGCTTTTAATGGCGAGCCTACGGACATTTCTATAAAAATCAGCATAGTTTTACTTTAATGATTAATAAAGAAGAATTCGAATATCACAAATATATTATAGATTGGATGGTTGCTAATGGTCGATCATTTTCAGAAGCGATGGCAATAATTTCTTATGCAGATCAAAATGATTTATCAATTCCTATAGCATTTGTTAACATTATCAGTAATGATTTATAAGATAAAATTTATAAAAATGCCTCTACGATCCAGTTTGGCAGCGAATATATAAAAGAGAATATGGATAAAGAACAAGAAATCAATTTTGCCTACCAAATCATAAAATTACTCGAAGATCTCCCAAAAAGAATTTGCGATGAGCTAGAGCGAAGAAATAAGATTGAGGATGAAAATAATGAGAAAGCATTTACTGTTGAATACAACGAAATGAAAAAGCGTCTTGAAGTGCAGTTTTTGGAAATTCTCAAAGCTCAAAATAATGGATGGATAAGAAATTAAAAACGATTAAATCCTAAAGAGAAAAAAAGGAAATTATTAAGAAAAAATTAATATTTCAAAATGGACCTCATTAAAATCAACGCAGAGCAAAAGTCATAATGATTGATAGGCGTTGCCATAACATGACTCGGCAAATTCTCTATATTCACAATCATTTCATCTAAAACCTTTAGCAATTCATCCCTTGTAGGTTTTTGAGCGAATTCATCTTTCTTTATCTCTATTTCTTCTTTGACTTTCACAATGATTTCATTTTCTTGATCATCAATTCTTAAGAAATTGTTAAAATCGTTGGCATAACATTCATATTTATAATTACCACCGCATATGGAAATTTCCCCGCAAGAGCAAGATACGTAATCCAATTCATGGAAGCTTTCTATAACATTTTTACAAAGTTTGCATTTTGCTCTGTTTTTCATAATTTATTTTTGGTAATTTAAAAGTAAACTTAAAGGTTAAAACATTAAGGATTAAAATGGTACTAGGACGACCAGTAAAATACACAAAAGAATTTATCGATAATGAAGCTGATGAATTAATGAAATGGCTTAAAAAAGGTAAGTTTACTTGGTTTGAAAGATTTGCTGTCGATCGAGGAATACCATTAAGATTGTTCAGTTCATGGGCAAATGAGAATGAGCGTTTTTCGGAAGCTTATGAGGCGGCAAAGGATATTCAAAAAGCATTGTTAATGGAAAAAGGCCTCGACAAGACATTCCAGTTCAATATGGTAAAGCTAATATTGAGTAACAGCTATGGCATCAATGAAAATGTTTTAAATTCTGTTTCACCAGAAACTTTAAAATTATTTGAAACACTAATGCATCAATTTGACAAGACTCAAGAAACTAAATGACATCTCCTCTTTCTCCAAAGCAAATGGAGTTTATCAAAAATTGTACTGCCCATTGGAATTTAGCACATGGTGCAGTATCTACAGGTAAAACGATAGGCACCCTTTTCGCTTTTATGCATGCTGTCTATCAATGTCCAGATAGTCAAATATTCATGGTAGGGCATTCAGCTGATACAATATATCGTAATGCTATACGCCCTTTAATGGAATCCGAAGAGCTTGCAGTGTTTAGACCTTTTTGTACTTGGCTTTCTGGTAAGCGAGAGTTGAAATTTCAAGATAAGACAATTAAAACATTGGGTGCTAAAGATGAAGGGGCAGTTGGTGCATTTCAAGGATTGACAGCATCATTAATGTATTGCGATGAGATGACTTTATATCCAGATTCCGTAATTGATATGATCGATACTAGATTACGTAAAGAATATAGCCGTGGTTTTGCTGCAATGAACCCGTCACATCCTAATCATAAATGCAAACAATGGATTGATAAAGCAGCGGAAGGGGATAAGAACTACTATGCTTTACATTTCGTTTTAGATGACAACCCATTCATACCAGAAGACTATAAGGAAAGAATAAGGAATAGCGCTAGCGGTCTTTTCTATAAGCGCAATGTGCTTGGATTGTGGGTAATGGCAGAAGGTGCCATATTTGACTTCTTTGATAAGAAAATACACGTTGTTAAACGTCCACCCGTTGCAGCAGATTATTGGGTTGCAGGTATAGATTATGGAGCAGCTAATCCTTTTACTTGCATTATTGTTGGTATTTCAACAGGACAATATACGCAAACTGGTGTGCAAATGTGGGTTGAAAAAGAATATTATTGGGATCACAGGAAGAAAAGACCTAAAGTTAATAGTGAACTTGCAGATGATGTAATGGAATTTCTAGAACCATATGCGATTAAGAATATTTACATTGATCCATCAGCCGAAGCTTTTCAACAAGAACTATCACGTCGTGGGAAACATGTAGTACATGCCAATAATAATGTAACGCAAGGAATACAGATTATGTGTGATAGCGTTCGGAATGGACGTTGTCTGATCATGGAAAATTGTACGAATTTAATTAAAGAAATCGAGGGTTATGTATGGGATCCGAGAGAAGCTAAACATGGATATGATGAACCATTAAAGGAGAATGATCATTGTGTAGATGCACTCAGATATATCCTAGCATCACATAAAGTTGCTAAATATCAACCTTACAAACATGATCCTACAGATTATCAAAACAGTAGATTTAATAAGATGCCTGTATTCAACACAAAAGACATAAGTCATTCGGGAATGCATACTCGTACATTTTAAAACTTGAATTTGCGTTAATAAATTCTTTATTGTATCGTATCGCTTAGCTTATATTGAAGCTCTAGGAGGCTACTATTTCATTATATCTCGCCCCATGGCAAAATAATCAAGAGCCCTCTGCTGGAAATATAAGGCATTGGTTAGATTCGTTATATGCCAAATTCCAACCCCTCGAAGCTTCTCGCTGGAACCAAAGTAATATTGATACCCTTTTCTATGCAGGCGCACAGAATTTCGTTAATAGGAATTTCAACTTTGCTCCTTCTACTTCTTATCAGCAATATTATTTCAATCTGATACAACAACCTATAAATATGTTGACTGGGTATCAAAGGCAGCATAGAAAATCAATCAATTATCAATCTATTGATGGCTCTGACCCTGAGACAACAGATCAATATACAAAACTCATTATGAATGTATGTCAGAAAGAAAGCATACATGAACAGTTTTCAAAATCATGTGAATTAGCGGCCGTTGCTTCAAAGAATTTGATTCAACCATATCTTGATTTCACCGGTGACGATCCTGCACAAGGACAGATCAGATTGAAGATCTGGGAATACAATTCATTCATGGTAGATCCTTATTATCGAAATCCCGATATGAGCGATGCACAGTTTGTATGGTGCCAGGAATACATAAGTAAACGAGAGGCTGACCTTCGATTTCCAGGAAAAGTTGATGAAGTAAGGCCTATGATGGCTTCACCACAGCGTTATGGGAATTTCTATTTCCTTCCAGAAAATCATAATATGGCTCGCAATGATCTTCTAGTCCTTTCATATGTTTGGTATAAATGGAATAAGAAAAAGAAAAGGCTTTACAGCAAAAAGAGGAATCAATTTTTTGATTTTGCTGGCGGAGATGGCCAGCTAGAGCAGATTCTTTATCATATTGACGATATGGAAGAAGTTACCGTTGATACCCCTTGTTGGAAAGTGGCAGTTGTTTTGAATGAACAATTAGTTTTTCTTGGTGATAATCCACTTTGGGATGGTCCTGAATGTCCATTCGTAAGTGTTGATTGGAATTATGATCCACATATTAATCAATACGATCTTCGTTGTAGATCACTCACGCGCACTATGCGCGACCCTCAATTTTTGTTCAATCATAAGGTAATAACCAATAACGATATAGCTGCTGCAACAATTAATGCAGGCTGGAAACGTAAAGTAGGCGCTGTTGCTAATGAAGATAATTTAAAGAAATCAGGTCAAGGATGGGATGTCATCATAAATGATGGCTATGAAATGACTGATGTTGAGAAGATTATCCCTAGTGCTGTTCCGCAGTCTGATCTTGAATTAGCTCAGCAGATGGCAGATCTTATTTACAATGTATCGGGTATTAATTTAGAGAACTGGTCTGGACAGAATGATAAGCAGACATCAAGTCTTACGGTATTGCTAAAGCAAGCTGCCAATTTAATGGTTTTCCAAAAATATTTTGATCAGTGGGATCATTCTTTTAAACTTCTAGGTGAAAAGATGCTTCAGATAGCTCTTTCAAACTGGAATGCTGAAAAAGTCAAAATGATGATAGGTGAAGAACCTTCCCCCCATTTTTATTCTAGAGTGTTTGCAAAGTATAATACGATTGTGGAGGAAGGACTTCTAACACCTACACAGCGTAATTTACAAGCTCAGCAGATGTTAGAAATCAATCAGACATTTGGAAGAGAAGTGTTGCCAGCATCCATGATCATAAAGAATATGAATCTCCAAGGCCGTGCTGAAATTATGCAATACTTGCAACAACAAGAAGAGCAAGCGGGTCATAAGCAAGCTGAGATGGAAGACGTTCAACATGCCTTTGAAGTTGCTAAATTACAAGAACTCTATAGCAAAGCTACTGCAAATGTGGCTCGTGCTCGTGAAGATCATTCTAGAAGTGAATCGAACTTGGGTCTATACGAAGAGAGAATTTCGATGATTCAACGCAACCAAGCAATGACTATGAAAGAAAAGCAAGCAGCTCTTACAGCTCTTCTTGAGAATATTCAGAAATTTGGTGAGATGGAAACACAACATGCGGAAAATCGTTTAAAGATTGATGAACATCAAATTCAAACTGAAGAAGAACATGAAAAGCAAGATGTTGAAAGACGTACACAATCTAATAAGTTTGTTGAAGAAATCTTAGGTAAAGCTTTACAAAGCCAAGTTCTATCTGATACGAATCAACAGCAACAAGGGCAGCAACAACCTCAACAGAACCCTCAGATGTAAAGAATTCTTGATATCTTATGGGCATGAAGATATAAATAAAGAATAACCAATAACGAGTCAAAATGACTCAAGGAAAAGAATATGGTAGATAGCCAAAAACAAGGCAAAGCAATGTCAGGTGGGCAAAAAATTGATGATCATTCCTTTTGGGCAGGCGGTCGCTCTAAAGCATCAGTATTCCCAGATGGACCACACAAAGAAAAAGAATATGTTTCAGCTGAAGGCGCTGGTTCTTTGATGAAATATGAGGACACCGACGCTATGATTAAAGCGACACAAGTAGAAGGCGTCAAAAAAGCTAAAGCGCGTCCATTAAAAGAACATTACAGAAATTAATTTCAGGAGTGGAACGGCGGGTAAGGATGAACTATAGAAAGAATAGGCGATCCCTGAGGCAAGTACTCCTTTTATTTTAATCGAGGCATTATGAAAAGCACCAAAACAGTGCAGAGTTACAAGAATACTGCTGCTCAAGCAAATAGAAGCACTCTTAAGAATGCTAAATCAAATTTTGCTGATCCAGCACGTATCAAGGAACAAAATCCAAAAGACAAACCAGTCGATGGGGTAAATTCTCCATGGGATTTTAGGTGTCCACAATATGATCAACGCACAAGTAATTTCATTAATGCCGGCACACATTATGGTGTTGGATTAAGACAACCTGTAGGTCATAAAGGCAATCCCAAAAAAGAAGTCGACGTTCTTCCTTGTGAAAGAAGAGATACTTTGCAAAATGACGACTTAGGATGAAGAAATCGAAAGCTATTAAGCAATTTCATACGCCATCTTCTCAAACTGGTTCAGGTGATTACCATGGTACTGCTATCAAGAATCCAGTTGGTAAAATAAGAGAAGTTTATCCGGTAAATTATAATAAACCCAAAAGTATAGGTCAGAAACCTAAGTCTTTGGCTTAATTTTAGCTTGCTGACTCAGTTGTCTATAAATATCATCGATTTGATAATCTTGCAGATCGTCAGGATCTTTAGCTTCGAGTTTTGCTCTATGATTCTTAAAGTTATCAATACTTTCAGTTACCGTTTTATTCTCTGTCACAAGTCCTTTGCCATATTGTCCCCATAATTCTCTTGCTGGGATCATCCATAGCACTTTGACTTCATCACTGCCAGGATATACTTTAAACAACATGGAATTTGTCTGCGCTTTTGGTTTGGTAAGTCTGGGTTGCCAGATCAATCTTTTGTTTACACCATCATCTTCCGTTCTAGCATGAGCGAAAATATAGAAAGGAATATTTCCAAAAGGCTGTTTGTTGATTATATCTTGACAACATTCAGCAATACTAAAAGATTGTTTAGTAAAATATTGATATCTATCATGAGCATCTAATATATTAATTTTCATTTAACTTATTTTCCCAAAAATTTATACAATTTCTAAAATGTTCTCTTTCAGCTATATCAAACTTCATCGATAATTTACTTTTATAAAAAGATTTCGGTCGATTATCCCAATCTTTTAATATTTTTTTAGATTCTTCCAAATTTTGCTTATTCCATTTAAGATCAATCATATATTCAATAGGTGTTTCAATTTTCATTTGCTATGTAAACCGAACTTTGTTTTAATTATCTTAATTCCAACCGCATATCAGCGTTAAAGGTAAAAGGATATCATGACAACACCTAATCCATCAACACCAGAACAATCAAAACAAAACGATAAAGAACTAAACTTTAGAATGCTAGAGCAAAAATATGAGAAGCAACTAGCTCAAGAGAGACAAGCTCGTTTAGAAGCTGAAAAGAAATATCAAGAACGCGAAAAGCCTCAGTCTAGAGATGATGATGATGATGAATCAGACCCTTATGTTGATCATAAAAGATTAAACAAAAAATTGGCTAAATTTGGCGAGCAATCACAAAAGCAGACTCAATCTGAAATCCAAAATGCTGTACAAATGGCATTAAAAGAAGAACGTAAATCTAATTGGATAAAAAGTAACCCAGATTTCTATGACGTGCTTGGACATGCAGAAAAATTTGCCCAACACGATCCTGAATTGGCTGAGACAATTTTGGAAATGCCAGAAGGATTTGAAAGGCAGAAATTGGTCTATAAGAGTATCAAATCACTCGGAATACATAAACCAGAAGTTAAAGCAGCATCTGTACAAGAGAAAATCGATGCGAATAGACGCGGAGCTTTTTATCAACCCTCTGGTGTCGGCACTGCTCCTTATTTATCTCAAGGGGATTTCAGTAAAGGCGGACAAGAGCAAGCCTACAAAAAGATGAAAGAATTACAAAATAAACTTAAGATTTAAGATTAAGAAATGATGCAATATTGTATCAATTTATTATTGGCACAATATTGCATCATTAATTTGACAAATAGATTTTGTATTTGATATATTAAAACTTCGCCCGCACTGCGTTATGTGCATATGACAGATGATTAGCTATCATCTAATTAATTCGCGTAAGAAAGTTTCGCACCTTTCATAGAAAGATGAAAAAAAACATTGATATAACTTTTAAAAGTGTTGCAGATTTTAGAAATAGGATTGCAGCTCTTTGGCAAGATCAAAAAGAAGACGAAATATATAATTTTGTATTTCTTTGCGAAGATGCCGAAAAAGAATTCTATAGTTTAGTTTCATGTTTTCAAGATATGATCGAGAACTGACGTAATTAGGCTCGTCTACCGATCATCATATCATATAAATTACCACAATAGGTAATTGACTATGGCTATTACTACTACTGGAAGTCTCGGACCTATGATATTACAGTCGCTTGCGCCTGCAATGTTATATGTTCCTACTCCAATGATGAACAACATCCTCATTTGCGACAAAGTATCAATGCCAGCTAATGGCGGTACTACTTGCCGTTTTATGAGACCAAGGGCTTTAACGCCTCCTACGATTCAACTCGGTAATTCCGGAATCGATCCTCCTGCACAAGTGCCTCAAAGAGATATCATTGATGCACAAATGGCATTCTTCGGTACTGGCTGCATTATTAACGAACAAGTTATTTTGCAAGACCAAGAAGGTGTTTTGGCGTGGGTGTCAGAGCGTTTAGCTGTGGCAATGAGACAAGCTGAGGATTTAATTCTCCGCGATTATATTGTTTCGGCGGCTTCCGACATTTATGCTGGTGGTGGTTCAAACGGCGATAATCCAACTAATCTCGGTATATCCGATTTTTCATTGGTTGCAACTACACTCGATACTAACAATGCTTATAAATTTATGAGTGGTATCGAAGGTATGGATAGATTTGGTACAGGTCCTGTAAGATCAGCATATTTTATGTTGAGCTCAACAGAACTACAAACAGACTTTGACTCATTAGTGGGTCAAGGCGTGTTGAATAACTGGAATTATCCTACTAATGCCTCTGCGTTGCCATCGGAATGGGGATCAGTGTTTAATACACGTATCCTTACATCATCTGAGGCTCCAGTTGCTAGAGGTGCTAGTGCAAACGGACAAGATGTTTACTATAACGCAGTTATGGGTAAACAAGCCGTTACACATATTAATCAAGATGGTTATTCCATGAACTTGATTTATAGAGACCCTTATTATTCTGGCATGTTAGCGCAAAACGCTACATTGGCAGTTAAATTTGCGCAAGCGCAAGCAATTACACAAGATACGGCTATCCGTAACTTACTTTGCACACGCTTGAGCTCATTGGGAGGTCCATAACATGGCTGAATATTCAAGATTAGCAAGTGGTAAAGTATTAAGCGCTGGTGGAAGCACTGTCGTAGCAATCCCTTTCATTCCTGATTTCATTGAAGTCTCTAATGCATCAGCAGCACAAGCGGCAGCAGGTGTAACAAGAGCATGGTGGATGACGGATATGGGTCAAGGAGCTGCTTTCCGTAATTTGTACGGAACAGGTGAGCAGTATATTGATGTTGTTGGCGGATCAATTGGCAGCACAGCTGCTTTAGTTGATGGTTCAGGCTTTAAAACAATTAAAGCTGGATTATCTTTGCAATATGGACCTGTTTTCAGTTTTGCAACTGGAACATTCACTATTAGCAAAGCAGCCAATGCATTAGTAACCACATCAGTAAATCATAATTTGGTATCAGGCAATTGGGTAGTTTTCTCAAACCTATACCAAACAGCATCAACAGGGATGCAGCAACTTGCTGGTATTCCTTTTATGATTACTGTAACAGGAGCTACAACATTCACAATTTGTTGGGATACTTCTGGTTCATTCTATACAGCTTTTGATAGTGCAGCTTCGTTGAATAACGTAGGTTCATTCAAGCAAATTCTGTATCCAGCTTTGTATGTTCCAGGTGTAGCTTATATCTGCGATCTTACATTGGGTGCTACAACTACTGTCGAAACAACAGCTCCACATAATTTTGTTGTTGGTCAAGAAGTAGCATTTAGGATTCCTTCTCAAGTTGCAGGTTCAAGCGCTTGGGGTCCTACTGAATTGAATTCGCTACCGAACGTACAAATTCCAGGATCTCCGATCTATGGATATGTAATTTCTGTAACGAATAGTACGACTTTTGTAGTGAATATTGATTCATCTTTATTCACACCATTCAGTAATAACTATCCATTCTTAAGTTTCGTCGGACGTACACCACCTCAAGTTGTGGCAGTAGGCGATGTAAATACAGGTGGATGGCCTATTTCTGCTGGTTCTGAGTTATATCCTTCTCCATTAGTATATGATGGTTTTGGAGTAGCTCAAAGACGTACTATTAATGGTCCTGCTATCCAAGGCGCATATATCAACAATACCTTTATGGGATTTTTGATTGGAGCCGGCGTTGCGGGAACAGAAGGCGATATTCTTTTTTGGCGTGCTTATATGCATGATAAAAATTATGTTAACTTCTCATAATAATTGATTTGTCCTGTATGTAATTTTGTTGTATCTTGAGGGTGGGGCGCCCCACCCTCTCATTTGTAGGAATAGATGACACAAAAACCAATTATCTCGTTTCCAATACCGCTTTACTCAAATCCTCCAATAGAACCACAGTTTTATATTCCTAGCCGATTTGTAATCATTGCTATCACGCTAGGACCTACGACAATAGTAACTACATCAATCGATCATAATTATGTGATTGGTCAGTTGATCAGGATATTGATTCCTTCAAAATATGGATCTAGAGGATTAAACGAAAAGGAAGGGTATGTCATCAGTATTCCAACTACCAATTCGGTAGAAATTGATATCAATTCGTTAGGAAGTGATCCATTCATTGCATCACCCACATTTATTCCTTTCGAATCGAAAACACCTCCTCAGATATTAGCTATAGGTGATGGGAATTCAGGAGTTATCAATATGGGCCGAACGAATAACGGAACCTTTATTCCGGGCAGTTTTCTTAACATATCTCCACTTTAATTCTAGATTTTCTTAAAAGATATGTGTATAAAGTAATTAAAGAATAATCTTGAGGCATAACATGACACCAACTATCCACGAAGAAACAAAATTAAAAGGTCGCCCTAAAGCACAGAGCGCTCTTGCTCATCAAGAAATGGATAAAGTAGAATCACAATTCGAATCTATGGAATCTGATGTAAAACAACTGACACAAGATAGGATGAATGAAGCTCCTAAAGTTGAATCAGAACCCCAGTTAAAAGCATCTTCTGCAGAAATTGAAAAGATGAGTGGTACTTATTTGAAGCCGACACGAATTATAGCTTGTAGAGATCGATTCAATGAGAAGTTTAGAGCAAGATATAATTATGATAAGGAATATGTTCATTTTATTGCTGAAAATAGAGAAATCATTAATGAAACAATAGAAATATGGACTCGTCCTTATGGTGGAGTTAGTGCAGAATTTTGGGAAGTACCTTCTAATAAACCTGTTTGGGGTCCAAGATATTTGGCAGAACAAATTAAGAAAAAATCTTATCGCAGATTGGTTATGCAAGAAAACAAGATTACTGGTCATGATGGAAGAGGTCAGTATTATGGCGCGTTGACTGTTGATAGCCAAGTAGAAAGATTGACAGCTAGACCAGTAAGTTCGAATAAATCCATTTTTATGAGTTCATAAAATTAGAGGTGTTGTATTAATTTTCTATCCGATTGCATAACATACATTCGAAGAATAATTAAAAGTCCTTCAAATGCGAGCATTTCAGATGCGTTATTGATAGATTATATCAATAGATTTTGGATAATGGACGTTGATGCTCGTATGCAATTGTTCGATCTGAAAACGAAATATCAATTTCAGACATCTCCTGGTGTGGACCAATATAATATGCCATTATATAGTCCACAAATTGAGCCTGGCAATCAAGTCATAGGAATGTATCCAGTCTATCAAGGTTTTTTGGGACCAGCTTATGTAAATGGTGTACAAGTAACATTCCAGACTCAAAAACAATTAATGTTGAATGCATGGCCTAATATTGTCCAATATCAGCAGGCCATTGCTGTGGGTAATGGAACATCAGGCCCTTATACTTTGACTATTCCTGTAATTGGAAATGCGGGAGTGCCTCCTAATCCACCATTGGAAGGTCTATTAAGAGGTCATATCGATATGGCAGGAGTTATATCGACAGGACAAAATGAAGATCCACCTTTGGTATCTGCAGCTGAAATCGTAGGATTAAATCCATTCATTCAAAATGTACCTGTTACAAGCGCCCTTTCTCAGGTGTTTTTTACTTCGATAGCTGCCGATGGATCTAATGTTATAGTTCAGGATAGTGGACAGTTTCTTGATACCAATGTAAATTATGGTCTTTTAATGCAACCTGGTAAAGCTCCTTATGGGAATTTACCATTAGGGGGACCAGTTCCCAATTATAGTACAACGCAAAATACCATTAACTATTTTACTGGTATCGCACAGAATGTTTATTTTCCTAAAGCTATCCCTGTTGGACAAAATATAAGTGCACAATGTTTCTATTTCCAAACAGGATTGCCAAGAGCTATCCTGTATTATAATAATACTCTTACTCTCAGAGCTCCCCCAGATAAACAATATCTTGTTGAATTGGATGCTTATTTAACTCCAAGTGCATTCTTTAGCAGTGAAAATGCCATACCTTTTGCCTACATGACTGAATACATCGCAAGAGGTGCAGCGCGCAAGATATTATCTGATACAGGTGATATTGAACAATTGCAGTTCTATGAACCTCTTTTCAGAGAACAAGAATTATTGGTATGGAAGAGAAGCCAAAGACAATGGACAGCAACACGAACTGAAACAATTTATAGCCAAGGAAGAAGCCAAGGACAAATTGGTTTAAATAATATAGGAACGAATACTTTATGAGTCTTATTTCATATAATCTTGGAATTCCGTCAGCACCTCATAATCCGTCTATTGATCAGCCAGATATGAAAGATAATAATGATGCCGTTCCTCAAATCATTGCTGTTGACCATATAGGTTTCAATGTAAACAATAGCGGTTTGCATAGACAAGTAAGAATGCCAGTTGAATCTATTCCAACAGTGCAAGCTGGTTTTGGTGGTGTTTATGTTAATACTGCAATATCTGCATCGCCTTTGACGGAATCTGATTTGTTTTATACCCCAGATGCAAGCGCTTTATCATACCAATTAACTAGAACAATTACAGGTTCATTTACATCTTTCGCAGGTTATGGTGCATTTGGAACAGTAACAGTAAACTATGCACAAAATGCTGGATGGACTTTTCTTCCTGGTGGAATGCTTTTTCAGTATGCCCAAGTACTTTCGACTTTAGGAACTCCACAAATAAGTCCTAGCACCATAGTAGTAACTTTTCCAGTTCCTTTTACAACAAGTAATGTCGTTGTATCAGTAAGTCCAATTTGCAAAGCAGCTGGGACAAGTGAAACACATGTTCCATCTGTAAAAAATGGAACAATAACTAATACAGGTTTTATATGTAATTGGGATACTAGCACAACATCGTATGTTGGATTTACCTGGACAGCAATTGGAGTATAATGGGCGAGAAAATAGTAGTAGGTCCAATCAACAAGGGCCTTAAATTAGACCGTACGCCTTTTGTTATTGATAACGATTCATTTCCTACATTAATCAATGCTTACCAATGGAGAGGACGCGTAAAACGAAAACGTGGAACTTCTTTCCTTACAAGACTCAACCGTTTTTTTGATTCCCTTTATTCGGCTTATGGAATCATAACAACTATCGTTTTAGATGGTTCAGGTGTTGGTAATCTTCTAACAGGTTTTTCTATACCTGAAACAAATGCAAGTCTAGTGCCAGGAACTATCACCATAACTGATACCGTTTCATTTATTATCTATACAGATCCTAATCAAGATGGAACGTTAAGCCCAAGTGGAACCATTAATTATTCTACAGGTGAAATTACAATACTCGCAGCAGCAGGACATGCAATATCTGCAACATTTTATTATTATCCTGATTTGCCTGTAATGGGAATAGAAGATCTAGCATTGATACCAACACAGTTTCCTGGAAATATTCTTTTTGATACGAGATATTCTTATAATTTATTGAGCGTTTTTCCTTATCCTAATTATGATGTCAGTTTCTTTAAGAATCCAATAGTCGATCCCCTTCTAATTTTACCAGGATATATTCCAAAAACGGTAGCTACTCCAGTTACTTGGAATGGTCAGGATTACCAACAGTTTTGGACAGTCAACTATGAAGGGGCACTTTGGGAAACAAATGGATTTCCTGTTCCTTTTAACTCAACAAATATTGGAATGCAATTTGATACGATAACAGCAATTGCTATTGTCGCTGCAGGTCCTCCGGCTATTGTCAATATTACATTAACGGTCAATCCAACAGTTTTAGTTGTCGGTGATTTTGTCTTCCTTAATGAAATTGTCGGAATGACAGGCATAAATTTTCAAACAGGATATGTCATTGCTGTAGCTGGAAACATTATCACTGTTGAATTACCTTTGGCTATCGTTGGAGGTGCTTGGACAAGTGGTGGTATAGTTCAATATTTGACTAACAGATCGGATATTACAAAAGATAATATTCGATTCTATGATGGTGACCCAACAGATGGAGTTGTCACAGGACCTACTCCTATTCCTGGTCATGGATGGGTTAATTTCATGCCACCACTTTCACAAAATCCATTTTCAATAGCTAATCTTCCACCTAGAATTTATTATCTTCTTGGCGCAAAAGTTATTTTTCCTTTCAAAGACAGGCTTTTGTTTTTAGGTGTTGCTGTTGGCGATTCAAGTGGTGCTGTTTTTTATTTGCAAGATACTATTGTTTATAGCCAGAACGGAACACCTTACTATACAGAATCATTTAATTCGCCATCTGGCGATCCGACTTTACCTAAAACAGCTTTCGAATCATTGCTTACCCCAGATAACCAAACAGCAAGTTCAGCTGCATGGTTTGAAGATCAAACGGGATTTGGTGGGTTCATAAGTGCAGGTATTGCGCAACCGATAATTAGCTGCGAAAGCAACAGAGATGTTTTGATCGTAGGTTTTGATAGAACTCAGACTCAATTAGTCTATTCAGGTAATGACATTGTTCCATTTAATTTCTATGTTGTCAATTCTGAATATGGTACTAGTAGTACGTTTTCAGTTATTAATACTGATGATGGTGTTCTTTCTAGAGGATCTAGAGGTTTCATCATTAGCAATATGAGCGGAGCGCAACGATTTGATTTAGAAATTCCAGATGAAGTTTTTGAGATTAATCTTACTGTAAATGGTAATGAGCGTCTATGCGCTATCAGAGATTTTATTAATGAATGGGTTTATTTTACTTTCCCTGAAAATATTGATTCTTATCGATTCCCCAATCAGACGTTATTTTACAATTATAGAGATCAATCTTGGGCTATATTCTTTGAATCGTATACCACCTATGGAAACTTTAGAAGACAAACTGGTTTTACATGGCAAACGGTAGGTTTAGTTTATAAAACTTGGATTGAATGGAATGAACCATGGGATTCAGGAAATACTACTTTGCTTCAACAAGAAGTTCTTGCAGGAAATCAACAGGGATTTGTCTTAGCAAGAGATGAAGGAACAGGAGAAGGAATTTCCCTGTATATTCAAAGTTTTTCAGGTGCAACAAATATAGTTACTTCACCTGACCATAATTTAGTTAATGAAGATTTCATTGTTATCAATGGAGCATTAGGCGATGTTGCTGAATTTGTAAACGGTGAAATTTTTTCAGTTTTCAACGTGACACAAAATACATTCCAATTGAATCCTGATCCAGAATTAGGAACAGCTTCTTATCTCGGATTGGGAGTTATTACACGTATGTATGTTCCTCAAATCCAAACCAAGCAATTTCCAGTTGCCTGGGGAATGGGCCGTAAAACTAGAATAGGACCACAACAATATCTTCTTTCAAGAACAGCTGAATCTCAGATCACTTTGCAAATCTTTTTAAGCCAAAATGCAGCTAGCGCTTATAATGAAGGTTTAATAGTTCCAAATCCTGCTTCAGTAAACAACTCATTAATCTATTCACAGATTCTTTATACTTGCCCTGAGAGCACAAACCTCGGCCTTACTCCTGCAAATACTAACTTACAGATGGTAACAGCCCCTCAACAAGCGCAGATATGGCATAGAGTTAATACCTCATTGATTGGAGATACAGTTCAGTTAGGATTTACAATATCTGATGAACAAATGAGAGATTTGGAACAAACCGGTTCAACTTTTACAATTACAGGTGTGACACAAGCAAATCCGGCTGTGATAACTACTGATGCAAATTTCCAAATAGGACAACTGGTTGAAATTTCTGGCGTATTAGGAATGGTAGAATTGAATGGTAACCGTTATCAAGTGATCGCTACTTCAAGTACTAATGTTACAATCAATGTAGATTCAACTATGTTTACTGGTTATATTTCTGGCGGAAGAATAAGAGCGATAGCTGGAATTAATGGATTTGCTGAAGTTGAACTTCATGGATTTATTCTTGATGTATCAGGTAGTCAAATGCTTTGCTAATAGGTTTTAAATGTCTTCGAATATAATAAATCAAATTCCTTACTTAAGAACCTCAAGGGAATTCCCGGCCGATATTGGAAAACTATCTACAGAAACATTGAAAGCATACATTGACACTGCAAACGCTGTTAATAATCGTATTATAGGGATATTTCCAACAAACAATCCTGCTTTAACAGGTGAATCTTGGTTTATTACTACAGCAAAACAACAAACATTTAGACAATTTTATACATTCACTTCAACAGCGCAAATAGCACACGGAATCAAATTCTTTTATTCTATTCCATATTTTACTCGTCTCTGGGGAACATATACTGATGGAACCAATTGGTATGGATTAATTGCAGGAAGTAATGTGGCAATAGCAGGACAGGTGTCATTTTATGTTGATCCTGTTAATATAAATTTTCTTGTAGGTGCAGGAGCCCCAGTAGTAATTCCAGGATTCTCTGGATTAATTGTTTTGGAATGGCTTTCTGACCCATAAATAAAGAGGTGAATATGGCATTTAATTTCGGTGAAATGGGTCAAAAATTAGGCGGAGGCAGATCATCTTATCAAGGATTTAAAGAAAAAGTTCCAAAGGGTTATGAAATAGGGTCAGTCCAACAATTTACGCCTGAACAAATGGATCTTTATCAGCAGATGTTTGGGCATCTTGGACCTGATAGTTATTTATCTAGACTTGCTGGTGGAGATCAATCCCAATTTGAAGAAATGGAAAGACCCGCTATGCGTCAATTCAATGAACTCCAAGGTGGAATAGCTTCACGTTTCAGTCAAGGTGGAACTGGAGGAAGAAGAAGTAGCGGATTCCAAAATACTATGTCATCTGCGGCTTCAAACTTTGCACAGGATTTGCAATCAAAAAGATTAGATATGCGAAATCAGGCTTTGAAAGATTTGATGGGATATAGTCATCAATTAATGGGTGAAAGACCTTATCAGAGGGATTTATTTGAAAAGCCTCAAGGTAATGGACCATTAGGTGGATTTGGCGGAGCTATTGGTGCTGGTTTAGGTGGAGTTGGTGGTTTCTTTCTCGGTGGTCCTGGCGGTGCATTAGCAGGAGCTACATTAGGCAATAAAGTAGGACAAGGATTATAATATGGCAATCCAAGTACATCAAAGACGTCAACAAGGACCTTCACTAGGTGAAAGGTTAAGTCAAAATATTGGTTCGGCTCTTGAAGAATATGGGAAACAACAAAAAGAAAAGAAGTTAGAGGCTAAAGAAAAAGAGCAATATGCTGAAGAAAACGCCATGGTCAAAAATTTGATCGGTAAAGATATATCAGGTATTCGCAATCCAAAAATACGTGAATCTTTTGTAACTTATGCTTTAGATGCCGAAAACAAAAAAAATGAACTTCAACAAAAAACATCTGAAAGAAGCAAACTTCTACAACAAGTAGAAAACGAAGGACAAGGTCAACAAGGTCAAGGATCTTTCCAAGATCGATTAATGCAAGCAGTTCCTGAAATGGAACAACAATTAGGTTTTAAACTTACACCAGATCAGATTGAATCTATAGGGCAGCGTTTACAATCTGGACAACAACAACAGCAGCAACAAGGCCAAGGACAGCAACAGAATCAACAGATGGGCCAACAGCAAGAAGAAATTGACCCTTTTCTTAAAGCTAAAAAATATGCTGCTATCGGTGAGCATGATTTATCTACTGTTGCTATGAATGAAGCTAAGCAAAAAATTAAAACTTCTACTGAAGAAAAAAAGGCCACACGAAAAGAAGAGTTAGAGTTTCATAAAGAATCTAATGATTATGATAAAGAGTTGCTTAAAGGTTACAAATCAGCTTTGACTCAAATAGATGCAATAAAAGATGTGAAAAAAGCATTAAAATCAGGAAATGTAAAACCTAGTTCATTAGCTAATATGTTCAAAGGAATGGGTACAGTTGGAGACAAATTAGCTAATGCCCTTTTAAATAAAGACGAGGCAGCAATATTGGCTTCTGTTCCTGCCTTCTTAGAAGGAAGAAAGGAATTATTTGGGGTGAGGTTATCTGATGCTGATTTGACATTACTTCAAGATAAATTACCTGACATTAGTAAATCTGCCGAAGCTAATAAATCTATAATGAATTTGATGGAAAGATATTCAAATCTTGCAACTTTACGTTATAAAATCGGTTCGGAAATTAAAGAAAAAAACAATGGATTAAGACCGATTGGTTATGCAGACAAAATCGAACAACGATTTCAGGAGATGACATTTCCTGTTGCAGTCATTAGTCCGATAACTGGAAGGAAAATTGAAATACCAGCCTATGAATTAAGCGATGCTATAAAAGCTGGAGCTAAATTGTATCAAAAAGAAGAAGGTCAAGGTAATGAATAGTTTCGACTTTTCTAGATATGATAATGATGACATTACATCTTACGATATTGAAAAAAAGAAACCATTAAAAAAAGAAACTGATTCTTCTTTTGATTTTTCTAGATATGACGAAGAAGAAGAGCAAAAACAAAAAACTCTATCTGAAGAATTTAAAGACTTCTTTATAGGTGAAAAACCCAATCCCTTAGAAGAAGGGTTCTTAGATACTATAAAAGCTGGAGCTAAAGGCACCATAGAAGGCGTTTCCAATCTTGGACGTATGATGAGTCCTCTACAAGGCGAATCGCTTTCTAAAGAAGAACAAAAAGCGAATCTTGATGAGTTGATTGGCGGTGAAGAAAGCTATCCTCAATCAGGATTACGTCGAGGTTTAGCTGAAGCACCTTCCATCATGTCATTTCCTGGTGGTGGTAGTCTTCCTAGATCTATAGCAGCAGGATTTGTAGGTGAAGGAGCTAAAGAGTTAGGATTACCAGAATGGGCGCAAACAGCAGCAGAATTAACTGTTTTTATAGGTCCAGACATTACAAAAAAATTACTCTCTTCTGGTAAAAATGAAGAATTAATAGCTTTTGCCAAAAAGATGGGAATGACAGATGAACAAATTACTCCTCTTATCCAATCTGATTTCAAACAAAGATGGCTTTCTAAATTATCACCTAAAAGAGGGTCTACTGCTGAAGCTTTAAAAAGCACAAAATCAGGTATAGATCAGAGTTATTCAGTTATTCAGAATTCAAATGCTGCTGCTATGAATCTAGGAGATAAAGGTAAAAAAGTCTTATTCGATGATATGACTAAGGCTTTTAAGGATATGCCTTCAGAAGTAAGAGAGAAAGTTAGACAAGATTTGACTGATCTTGTTAGTAAGCCAATAACTGGTGAATCTCTTATTAATTTCTATAAAGATGTGAATTATTATTTAGGTCAAAATGCTAAACAATTAGCATTGCTCAAAGATCCGATTAAAAATGCTCTTAAGACTATTTCTCCTGAGTTAGGTAAAGATTTTGAAATGGTCAATCAGCTTTATACAAAATATTATCCAATCGCTTCAAAACTAAAACCAAGTATCGTTTCTGATATAATGTCTGCTTCAGAAACCATAGCTACATTAGGTGCGATCTTTACAGGTAATTTTGCTTATTTAACTCATATAGCAGGTGAACGAGCAGCACGCAAATTATCTCAACAATTACTTATAAATCCTAGATTTCAACAGATTGGTAAAAAAACTGTACAAGCAATGAATGAAGGTAAATACGCTATGGTCAAGAAGTTGTCTGATTTATATGCTCATGAAATCAGGAAGACGTCTCCTGAAATTGCTGATAAACTATTAGAAATGACAGAAGATGAACTCAAGGATTTTTTCATTCATCAAGAACAAACATCAGAACAATAGGTGATATAAAAAAGGCCAACAGAAAACCTATCATCTTATTTCCTCCTTAGCTAACTCAGTTGGCAAAATATTTTTCATGACCAGAACAGTTTTTATGATAGCAATATCTTTTTCTAGACTGGCAATATCTTTTTCTAAAGACGAAAATCTTTTCGAAACATCATTGAATTGGCCATTCATCCATAAAACAGACGCTGCGAATGCTGTTAAAATTATGACAGTATCTACATGTTTCGTAAACCATTCCATTTTATTTTTTCCTTTCTTCTTTAATTTTTTTAAATTCTTCCATAAATTTATCGTGTTTTATTTTTTGTTTTTTGTTGTAAATATGACTCGATATACCAAAATAAAGACAAATCAAAATATTTGAAAATATTAGTACAAAAGATTGTATATAAGTAAATTTCATTATTTTTTCTTTTCTATATCATAACACATTAATTTTAAATA
>Ga0070688_100000147_pt1 | contig 38106 bp, 48 predicted proteins | sample KBSS13HmetaG_FD_64679 | JGI IMG/M metagenome (GOLD analysis project Ga0070688, IMG submission 64679) | Switchgrass rhizosphere microbial communities from Kellogg Biological Station, Michigan, USA - KBS S1-3H metaG | ecosystem: Host-associated > Plants > Roots > Rhizosphere ...
CGCCCATGAACCGGCACCGACGTTTCCCAGTGACGCACCGAATTAGCGGACAAGATGTCCGGGAACTACGTCCCGCGGTTGGCGGATGGCATCCGGCGCAAACGCTCTTTCACTGCCACATCCAGCGTAGCGGCCGAGAGTCGGAAGCCAGCGCCGGTGTTCGCGGCGGACTCTTCGATCGCGAACTTGGCCGACGTGCAGCGCTGGACGTCCATTCGCCATTCGGATTCCGGCCATGCCGACGCACCCGCCAGTGTCTTGGGCGTGAAGGCCGGCGCCGATTCGTTGAAATTCAGGTACGTGCTGACCTTCACTGTGTGGCTGCCCACGTTCTCGCCGATCAGCGCCAGGCGTTTCACGCGCTCGGCGCCCGCCAGTCCTGCCAGCGACAGCCACGGGGGGACGACTCGTTGCGCGTAGCCCGTGCCGTTGTCGCCGTACGCCCCGATCGTCTCGTAGCTGACCACACCCGTCGTCGGGTGCGCCCAGTAGATGGTCGATCCGATCGCCACCGCGGCGCCCGCGGGCTGACCCGTGAACGTGTACCACTGGCGTTGCAGATAGTCCCAGACAAAGGTCCGGCCCGCCGCCGTGAAGAAGCGGAGTTGCGAGTAGTCCGAGAGCAACACCGCCGCGGTGATGTCCCGCCCTCCCCCGCTGAAGTAAGCCTGAACCGGGGCGCCAATGAAGGCGAGTTCACCCGACCGCTTGAGCTGCCAGATTCCGCGCGCTCCCTCGAAGCACAGGCCCTCGGGCTCCTGTAGGACGGATCGCGGGTTGATGGTGCCCTGGCTGTTGGTGACCTGGGACGGATCGTTGAAGCCGCCTACGCCCCGGTCGTCGGGACCGTCGCCCGACAGCGCGTAGATGGTACTGCGCTTGAAGAAGATCATCTTGTCGTCGAGCACGCCCAGGGCGGTTAGGTCTCCGTCGAAGGCGTCGAAGGTGAGCGTGAACGTGGGGTGAAAGCCGGGGAACACACCGTTGCGCAGGAGCTTCGAATACCAGACGCTGCACCGGTCCTCGGCTCGGATCCCGACGATCCGTCCCTTGTATTCGACGACTGACGACAGCGCCGGGGCGTCGAAGTTGGGCAGCTCGCCGCCCGTCGTGTAGAGGTACTCGCTCGCGGTGATTGCCGAGTCCGCCAACTGGTCAGTGAACGAGACGGTGTCAGCGGACGTGTCGTTCGCCTTCTCGGCGACCTTGTAGAACACGGTCCCGCTGGCGATGTTGCGGAACAGCACGATCGACACGGAGAAGGCCCGCAGGTCGATGCGAAGGGTTGGCACGGTGATCGCGCTCTGGTTCTGCGTGCCGGTCAGCGTCGACGCGACGACCGCGGACGGCGCCGACCAGTGCACCCGCCCTGCGCCGTCGATCATCTTGTAAAGCGCCGCCCACCGGTAGATCCCCAACAGCGTCAGGGCACCGCCGCCCGTGGCCGGCGTGGACGTCAACGCCTCCGGGAGCAATGGGTGGTTGCTTGCGTAGAGACAAAAGCCCCCGTCGTAGATCTTCAGGAGCCCGCCCGGACAGACCGCGTCGCCACCAACCTCGATCGTGTTGCCAAGGTCGATGTTCGCAAAGTCCAGCCTGAAGAGCTGCGTGTTGCGGACCTGCAGTGCGACGCCCGCCACGGTAGTGACCGCGATCGCGCGCGAGAGTGCCACGGCGTAGGTTGCTGCCGCGGTCCCCGATCCGGAGATGACCGTCACCGCGGGGAGAGCCCCCTGCCTGGCCGTGCGTCCTCCGCCCTCGCCAGGGACGATCTTGCCGATCAGGAGCGGACGATCGCCGGTGATGTTGATTGTCCCGAGCATCGCCACGGCGTGCATCGGCTGGATCGTCGAGTCGTAGGTCAGGACCACGAAGTAGTTGAACCCCGATCCCCGGCGGAAGGCCTTCGACCCCAGGCAGGCCCCCCGAAGGATCGTTGATGCCGCGATGACACCGCCGACGATCGAGGCGAACCGGATCGACGAGTTGTAGACCGGCGACGCGGCCAGCTCCCAGTAGATCCGCTTGTCCGAGCCCGAGCCGCTGAGATAGCCCGTCAGGTTCCGAACGTTGGTCGTGGCGCCCGCGTCACACGTCTGTGTGGCGGTGACCGCGAAGGCCGTCGACAGCGTGCGGACCACGACGCCGCCCACGCTGCCCGCGGTGATCAGGTAGTAGCTGCCCGAGCCGGTCAGGTCTTCCGCCCACGCCATGCACTGATCGGCGTTGGTGGCGCCGCCGAACGTGGCACTGGCGACGGTGGCCCCCGTCGCCGGGTTGAATTCGAGCCCTGTGATCGTGGCGGCGTTGTTGAGGTAGGCGACCAAGATTGTCGAAGCCCCGGGCCGCGGAATGACGTCAAAGTAGGGCTCCGAGGCGGTGACGTTCGTGGCGATCTGATACGTCGTCGGGGTATCCGACAGGGCCGCGGAATTCCAGACGAGCGCGAACAGCTTGTTGGTGAAGTCCTCGTAAAAAGCGACCAAGTACCCAGCCGCTACGGCACACCGAGGGCGGCGCCCGAACGCCGACCACAGGTAGGACGCCGTGTTGCCGGTGGCCGTGTCGATGATCGAGAATTCGACGATGTTCGATCCCGATTCCTTTTCGTTGGCAACAATGGCCAGTCCGCCGGTCACGGCTGCGTCGGGGAGGGAACGATCGAGGGCGGATTGCAACCCGCAGATCGTGGCCGGCAGCATAGTCGCATCGCCGCCGGCCGAGTCGAGAGGGAACCACTTGCCCGCGCTCGCGTCGTAGGCCGCTGCGTCGCCGCCGGACCCGAGGGACGCCATTCGGCCGGTGTCGACACGGAACAGGCCGTTCCGCTGCTTCCCCAGGAACTGCGGCCCGACGGCTGCCGGAAGCGTCCCGCCGTTGGTCATGCTCGAGCCGAGCACCGCCGATCCGAACCGCTTGCGGAATTCGCCAGTTCGGTCCCGCCAGCAGTTTTCGACCTCCAGGAAGCTCCCCGGCTGCACCAGGTCGGGCGCCGTCTTCTGGTCGAGGCCGCCGACAAGGGGGATCTGAACCGTGGTTCGCTGCGGCTTGGGCACGCAACGGCACCGGCGTTTCCACCTCACTTGACACGACCCAGCGCAGTGGGTCACCTTTGTTGTGCCAAAGGCAATGGGCCCCCCGGCTGGAACCAGGGAGCCCATCTAACCCCAGAGGCGGAAACAACCCGCCAAGGAGCTGATCTATGTCTACCAAGAATCTCGTTGCCCTGTCGCTGGTCCTCGCCGCCTTCGGATGTGGCGTCGCAAAGGAAGACGACTACTACACGCCGACTGTCGTGCCGGACTGTGGCGATGCCGAGGGAACGATATCGCGCGTCGAGCAGTGCGGCCGCAGCGAAGAGGAATATGCGCCGGTGCTGTGCAGCCGGCCAGACTCGTCGCCGGTCGTCGGCTGCGCGGTGCATCTGGTGAACGGGCGTACGGCGCAGCCGTGGACGATGGCCTGCGTCGAGGCGTGCGCCCGATGAACGATCCGGATCGTTACGCCCGGGAAATCCGGGCGGCGAAAGCACTTGAGCCCAAGGGGACGGGGTACTTGATTGGCGCTGTCATCCAAGCGGCGTTCGGCGGCCTGGTCGTAATCCGTTGGTGCGTCAGCGCCACGGCGGATTCCTCCGCGCCGGACACCAGTTATACCGCCGGGAGTTTCATCGGCCTCCTGTTCGGAGTCCTGTTCCTTGCGCTCGGTGTGCGGGCCGTTCGCAGGTATCTGCGATCATCACACTGATCAGGCGTAGAACGTCGTGACGCGGCCGAAGCAGGGCCCGCCGTCGCCGCCCTTGCCGCTGTTGGTGCCGTTGTTCGACGCGCCGCCACCACCGCCGGCTCCGTAGCGTCCCCCGTTCGCGCCCGCGCCGGTGGCGGTGGTGGCGGTGGTGGCGGTCAAAGCCCTAGCTGAACTCCTCCAGAATCCCGTAGCCTGCGCCGCCCGTGCCGCCCGTGCGCGCCGCAGTGCCGTCGTCGATGGCGCCTCCGCCCCCCGATGCTGGTCCTATTGCGTCGGCGCCGTTCGACGTGGAGGTGACAGAACGCTCGCGGCCCACGCCGCCGCCGCCGCCCAAGGCCGAGCTTCCCCCTGCGCCGCTGGTGGCCATGATGTCGGCGAAGTTGATCCGCACCATGACGGACGGGTGTCCGGGCGCCCCGCCGCCGTTGATCACGTTTCCATTTGAAGCGACCGCGCCTCCCGCGCCCCCTCCGCGTGCCCTGCTGGTTGCTCCCGCGGTGCCGGCCGCGTCGCCCTTGCCGCCCTTGCCGCCGGGGGCCGTGACCGTGACGCCCCCGGCGCTGAACGTTGAGTCGCCGCCATTGCCGCCGTCGCCCCCGGCTGTCGATCCTGCGGCCCCAGCCGCGCCCAGGGCAAACGTGTACGATGCTGCGATTGGATTGCCGTAGCGCTCGGCGTAGCTTCCCGCGCCGCCACCACCGGCCGCCGCGCACGCCGCGCTGATCACCCCTCCGCCGCCACCACCGCCCCCCCACAGGCGCAGCCGATACGCCAACGTGCCGGGGAAGACCGCCAGCGTGGTCCCAGTCAGCACCGTCAAGCGCAGCAGGCGCCCCGTCGTGTCCGGCACCGGCGCCGCCCACCAGGCGCCTTGCGCATCGGCCACAAACAGCACCTGTGACCGCGCGGCGAGACTGTAGGCGGTAGTCACGCCGTTGAGCGTGTCGCTGCCGCTTGGCACGACGGAGATCGCCACGGCGGACGTATTGACCAACACGATCGCCTGGCCCACTCCTGCGCCCAGGGCGTTCGCCGTGGGCAGCGTCAGGACGTCGGAGGCCGTGCTGCCGACGTACCGCACGCATCGGGCATTCGCGTCCACGACAGCCGACTGGGCAACGGACAGCGTGCGCAGCGGGAGCGGGCCCTCGAGCGCCGCCTGCAGCACCTGGATCTGCTGCTGGGCAGCGTCGGTGTTTCGGTTGCCGCTGGACTGCCAGAATTCCGACATGGGATCACCACGCGGTGTTGAATTCGTCGTCCGCGTGCACGTCGACGATGCGGGACGGCTCCGAGGCGTCGCGCGTCGCGGCCATCGTCTGAATCCGCGCGCGCAGCTGCATCTTGGCGGCCATCAGATCGCCAGTGTCTTCTTCGCCCTTAACGCGGCACTTCAGCGCCGCGTCAACCACGATGTATTCCTCCCACCCGTCGATGCCGTCGAAGGTGTCAACGTCGGCCACCAGGGGCGTGAACGCCGGGGTGTACCACTGGACGTAGGAACCAGGGGCGCTGGTGCCCGGGAAGATGAACACGGTGGAGCGGGTCGCGACGTAACGGCGCTCGGTGTACGAGAAGCGCTCACGGAACACGCCGCGCTTGATGCTCTCGTACTTGCCGCCGCCGATGTCCCTGTCGAGCCCATGCAGGCGCATCGCCCCGGCGGGCACCGGGAAGCTCACCGCCGGCGACGTGACCGTGATCGGCGCGCTGGTGACGAACCAGTCCTGCCCCGACTGCAGGAGCAGGTCGTACAGCTCCTGTGCGCTGTCGTTGATCCACTGGGTCAGCGTCGCGTCGAGAACGAAGTTGTCCGCAACCAGATCGGCGCGATCGCGGACCCGGTTGCGGAGCTGGAGGAGCGTGGTCGCCACCCCGGGCTACTCCCCTTCGTCGGTGCTGTAGCCGTTGCAGATCTTGAAGGCGTCGCGGAACGCCTCGGCAGCGCGCGGCGAGTCTTCCTCGTTCAGCGCCTTGCCGAGCTTTCGCATCGCATCTTGCAGGCCGACCATCTCCGGCTTTTCCGCGGGCGTCCGATCTGGATCTTTGTCCAGGTCTTTCACCCGCGGCGTTCGCAGGAGAGCGTTCGCCAGCTTTTGCTTGGCGGCGTCCATCGGCTACACCGACGAGTTGTCGAGCGTGATTTCGATGTACAACGTTGCGGCGTCTTCAACCTCGGCATCCGCCATGGTGTCGGAGCGCGCGAACTGGATCTCGAAGTACCCGGTCGTCGAGACCGCCACATTCCGCGGGAAGGCGTGCATGCCCTTCGCCGTGGTGTACGCCGCGCTGGCCGCGCCGTTCGGGACGGCGTGGACGGCCAGTAACCCCTGGTACTTGTCGGGGTTCGTGGCGCCGAGGCCGAGCTGCACGCCATAGCGTCCAGTCCCGGCCACCTTGGTCAGCGAGAATCCGGCCTTCTTGACCGACGTGAATCCGGTGGTGGCCAGCGTGCCGCCGGTGGTGGTCGGAAAGGCTCCGAAGAGCTTGACAACGCCCTTCTTCACCGAGCCGGCCAGGGGAGAGAAGCTTCGATTTGCCATTGGGTGGTGTCTCCTAAAGGAGGCCGAGGCGGGGCCGGCAGAAGGTCGCCGGCGCCGCCTCAGTCAACTTAGATTTGGACGTTGATGTTCCAGCCCGGCGCCTTGCCGATGACGTTGCCGTAGTAGCCAACGCGCAGTTCGACGCCGTCGTAGTTGGAGCCCCGGAGCACTTCCAGCCCGTCGGTGTTGATGACCCGCGGCACGTCGCCCATGGAGCCGAACATCCAGGTGTTCAGCTGCAGCATCCAAGCGCGATTGCTCGGGCAGTCCTGGTCCTGGAAGAAGTCGACCTGACCAGCCGGGGTGTACAGCCGGATGCCCTCGAAGCCCACCTTGGCCTCGTTGCTTCCCTGGTCCATGCGGACGTACTGGACCTTCGAGCCGAGGCTCTTGATCAGCTGTCCGTAGGTGATCGGGTTCAGCACGCCGAAGTCGAGCTGCGCGCCTTCGCGGCCAGCCAGCGCGGCGGCGTCAATCAACGCCTCCTCGATGGGCTGCCCGGTGCCGTCGTAGCGCAGGCCACCCAGGCGGGAGTCCTGCGTCCGATCGACGGAGAAGAACGCGGTGGAGCTCGGCGCGGTCGCCGGAACGTACGCTTCGAGGCCAGCGAGGCACCGACGGGTCGGAGACGCCGCGTCCTCGCGATCTCCCTGGAGGAAGATCCAGTCGTTCGCCGCGATGGCAGCGACGCCAGTCGACAGGTTCGCGGTTGTGGTCACCGTTCCCGCCGATCGGTTGACGCCAGCGACGGTCAGCGTGCCGGCGCGGAGCACCGACGCGTTCTGGGTGTCGCTGATCACCAAGATCTGGCCCTTCGAGAACCGAACGACGTCGTTCGGATTCGTGAGGGTCAAGGTGGTGGTGGCGAAGGACGTGTTCGACACACGGCCGATATCGCCCCAGCCCTCCTTGTACATCTCCCAGTTGAGCCGACGCCCTTGCGCCGACATGCTCTGGTCGATGGCCTTGGTCAGCGCCTGGAAGAACGCGCCCTGGTCCCCCTTGGTCGCCAGAATGGTCTCGTTGTCGACGCGCGCGAAGCTGTACTTCTTGATGCGCGTGATCTCGAACCGATCGAGGCCGGGCCCAGCCGCTGCGGACTGCGTCTGCGCGGTCGTGAAGTCCGCAGACGTCGCCTGCAGGTCATCGAAAACCACGGGCTGCAACCACTTGTCGCCCGTCATCTCCTTCATCTTCTTGAGCGCCGCGAACAGGGGCTTCCGCGGGTAAACCATCGACTCGATAAAATCCGGCGTGAACCGGTTCTTCAGGTCGTCGGCAAGGGTCGTGAGATCGAAAGCCATGGGTCATCCCTCCGGTCAGGACGCCAGGCCGCGACGACGGAGTAATTCCGCCGTGCGCGCGTCTGGGTCGAGCGGCAACGGGGGCAGCGAATTCGCAGCCGGCGCCGTGGTGCCGCGGTTGGTGAGCGTGGTCGTGGTGCTGGTCCGCTCGCTCGTGGACCGGGGGTTCTCGCTCTGGGGGACAGATCGGAGCCTGGGAAGTTCGAGGGCCTTTCTCGCTTTGGCCTCGTACGCAGCTTCGATTTCGTCGGCAGCCGTTTCGAAGGGCATGAATTCGCCCTTCTCCAACAGGTGCTTTTCGATCTTCGCGGTGACTTCGCTTTCCGCGCCGTGAAGCTGGATGAGTGCGTACTTGTCGCCAGCCGCCTTGATCTGGGCGTTGACGTCGTTCCGGAAGCTCGTGATGACCGCTTCGACCTGGCGCTCCTGCTCGGCCGCCTGGGCGCGAGCGGCGGCGTCGGACGCCTGGCGGTCGCGCTCGGCAAGCGTCTGCTCGAGGCGAGCAACGCGATCGTCGACGGCGGGCGCTGCGGGGGTTCCGCCGGCCAGCGCTTCCAGCACCTGGTCGTCGGTAAAGCCCAGGAGCTTCATGGCCTCGCGCGGGTTGGCGCGAGCGGCGTGCAACTGCTGCGTGAACGTGGCCAGCTTCTCGCCCTCGGCCTTGGTCTGCGCGCGCACCTCGCGGATGCGCCGCTCTTCAGCCGCCAGCGACGCGAAGCCTCGGGACAGGTCGGGGCTTGGAGGCGTGGTAACGGCGGGCGCTACGGGCTCAGCCGACGCGGGCGCCACGACGGGCACCGCGGGAGCCGGGACGGCGACAGGCGCCGAGGAATTCGGAATGCTGCTCGGGATCGGCGTAGTCGCTGGCGCCGCAGGGGTGCTCGCTTCGGTGCTCATGCACCGGCACGGGCGTTCCTACGTGATGCCGTTCGTGCGTCGTCGCCAGCGCGCGTACCGTGGCTTCAGGATGCGCGCCCAGGGCGAGCCGGGGTCAACGTAGACCACGGGTATGGTCAGCCCCGCGACCATCGTGGCGACGGGAACCACAGCAGCGATGCCGATGACGTACGGCGCGGTCAGGTCGGCCGCCATCGTGGCACCCGGGACGGTCGCAGCCACCGCCAGGAAGTCGGTTGACGCCAGCGCGGCTGCGCACGTCGGTGGTGGCACCGTCGCATCGACCGAGACGTTGTTCTGGCCGGCCGTCAGCGTAGCCGCCATCGTCGAAACAGGCACGGTCGCGGCGATGGCGAGGGAATCCGTGCTGGCCAGCGCGATCGCCGACGTCGCGACGGGCGCCACGCCCGCAACGGTCAGCACGTCGGTGGACGCGAGGGCGGTAGCGCTGGTCGCCACCGGGACGGTCGCAGCCACGGTGACGACGCGGTCCGGGCTGATGAGTGTCGCGGCCATCGTTGCGGCCGGGGCGACACCTGCGATCGTGAGGACGTCGGTGCTGCCGAGTGCGATTGCAGCCGTGGCAACAGGGACCGTGGCGGCAACCGTGAGCGAATCAGTGGACGCCAGGGCAATGGAACTGGTAGCAACGGGCGCCGTTCCAGCAACCGCCAGGCTGTCCGTGCTTGCGAGGGCGATAGCAGACGTGGCGACCGGTGCGGTCCCGGCCACGGTCATCGTGTTGCCGCCGCCACCGCCCGAATCCGGAAAGAACGCGACGAACGTCGAGAAGATGTCCCCGGACCCGCCAGCGCCAGCCGTGAACGTGGCAGGAACGGCGGTCAGCGCTGCATACGCCTTCCGTTCACTGCGACCGAGACTCGATCCGCCTCCATTCCAGCCAAGCGCGCCAGACGTGAAGCCCGTCCCGGCGACCTCGCTTCCAGCTCCATAGAAGAAGCAGGCGCAGAACCCGACCATGATCCCAGGCTGCGCACCAGGCGTTCCGTTCCCGGATGAGATGGCATCCGTTCCGGCTCCCGGCGCCGAACTGTCAGCGTGGGCGGCATGGCCGCTGAGGCCAGACGTCCCAGAAATCTCGATGACCCAGATTCCATACGCGTTGCCGCCGCTGCCGGCGTCGATCGTGACGGTCGTTGATCCCGCCGCGCAGCCGTCCTTGCAGAACGCCGCGTTGAACAGGCCGATATTGTCGACGACGCTTTCAGCCGACGCGCCGTACGACCCGTTGACGCCATCAGAACAGGTCGGCGCCGCGTCCGTGAGGCCAAATACCAGCAGCGAACTTCCGGCCGTCACCGTCAGTGTGGCGGTGATCGTCTGCGATGGAGACCCGTGGAACGTGTCGGTCTCTTGGACGAACGCGGCGGCCATTTTACGCTCGCCTCATGGGCGGCAAGGGCTACCCGCCCGCGGTCAGCACCATCGACGTGCAAGCAACGGTGGTAGCAGCAACGATGGAAGTCGAGTTGATGATCGCGTCGGCACCGCTGGTGCCGACCGTGCCGTCGACGACAGCCGTGGTGCCGTCGGTCTTGAACGCCCGGAAGAACGTCGCGGTGCCGGTTGCGTCCGCGCTGGTGTCGCTCCCGATGGCGTTCGCCGTCTTGGTTCCGCCCGAAGCAGCGGCGAAGGCCGTGGCCCCGAAGGTCAGCTCGGCGAGCAACGTGTTGCCCGACAGCGCCGTGTCAGGCGTGGCAGGCCGGGTGCCCGAGTAGATTCGCAGGAACCCGCTGTTCAGAACGTCAAACTGCGCGTTCAGGCCAAGATTCTTGGAGACCGTCGAGATCGTGAGTGCCATGCCACGGCACGGACGTTTCTCAGGCGCCCATTGGGATCGCCGAGACGGCCGATGGAACGGCGGGGATCATGGGCCCCGGCGTCGTCGGCACACCTCCGGGCGGGATGGGGCCAGCGCCAGGCGGCATCGGCGCGGGCATCACCGGGGGGGTCGTCGGCCCTTGCGCCTGGGCAGCGCCCGGCGTGGGCAAGTCCATCGCCTCCTGAATGAACCGGCGCAGCATCTCGATCCGCGCCTCGGGCAACTTGTCTGCGCGGGCCTTCAATAGCGCGTTGTGTCCGAGGGTGATCGCCATCTCGCGGCTGATGTACTCGTCGGGCGGGTCGTAATCGCCGTGCTCAGTGATGCCAGAGATCAAGCGCTGCACGTCGTTCAACCCGGCCTGTTCGATGGACAGGTAACTTTCGAGGTCCGGGAAGTCGAGCAGCGAGCGCGCCCACACCGCGGCGGGCGTCTGGTCGCTGAGCAGTTGCGAGCCGTACAGCTCCTGCACCGTCTGCAGCTTCGCGCTGGGCATCGTCGGCAGGATGGACGTCGGATAGTCCCGCAGGATGTACTTGTCCTCCTCCATGTCGACGCTCTCGAAGTCGATGGACTCGATCAGCTTGGTTCCTGGCGCCTTCACCCGCAGCTTCACGTTGTTGGCGTACATGCGGCGGGACAGCGCGATCATCTTCTCCATGATCGACAGGTAGAACTTCTCGAAGCGCTGGGCGACGATGACGAACCGCTCCGATTCGATATCGTGCATCTCACGCAGGGCCACCGCAGCGTCGAGGCCTTCTGGCTTCTTGCTGTTGGCGGACATCTGGGAGATGCCGGTCAGCTCGTACGCCTTCTTCACCAGCGCATCGAGCTGGACGAACAGGTCGGGCGGCACGCCAGCCGCGACCCACAGTTCGGGCTTGGTGCCGCGGTACTTGATGATCGCGCCAACCTCGTTCGATAGGTGCTGCTCGACGATCTCGGACCCGAGCTCCACCAGGATGCGCGGCACACTGCAAAGGTGCTGGCACCGCTGAATCGTGCGCAGCAGCCGGCCGATCTCGATCTGGATGCCGATCAGTTGCTCGGCCATCGCCTGGCCCCACACGCCAGTCGGACGCGTCCCCCACTTGAACAGGTCGAACGGGAACCAGTCGAAGTCCCATGCCTCTTTGAACAGCAGCCCGCCGTCGCAGACGATGACGTGCAGCCCGTCCTTGGCGCTCTTGCCGCTGCGCAGATGCCAGCCCTCGTAGACCGTGATCAGGTCGGTCGCCGTGCCGTTCAGCATCAGCGGATCGGCTGGGTTCGCCTGGTTGATGCGCGCGCGGATGCCCTTCGCCTTCTCGCCGTCGCCCTTCGCCCACGGCTGCTCGAGCAGGATGTCCTTGGCGACGTGCCGCCGTCTGAACATCACCCGCGGCGTGCCGTACAGCGCGTCGGTGTCGTCGATCAGCAGCTCGTGCGGCAACACCCGCTCGGACATCACCTGACCGCTGTCGTAGTCCTCGTAGGTGTACGCAATGCCAGCATCCGCCCAACCCGCGTCCTGGAAGCACTGCTGCCCCAGCTCGTACAGGCCGACGCTGGCCGCCCAGCCGTCGCAGAACTTGGTGAGCCCCTTGGCGCGCCGCTGCTGGTCGTAGTTGCCCCCCGACGTCAGGAAGAGGGCGCGGGTCTTGTTCTTGGCGATCTTGGCGGACGCGGTGTCGACGCAGCTCTGCACCACGTTGTAGTTCACGCGGTTGCTGGGCGACTCGTCGCTGCGCTTCGAGCCCAGCGACACCTGCCGCACGCCCATCTTGTAGAGCGACGTCACCGGCGCGTTGGCGTACAGCCGCGCCTGCAACAGCCATTGCTTCTCGCGGGCCTGCTGCTGACCGCTGGCCTCGATGGCCTTCGCTGCGGCCACCGCGCTTTTCGCCAGGTCGTCATCGTCGGGGGCCTTCCACCAGCGCGCCGACACCTTCACGACGTCCGGGTTGCTGCTGCCTGACACGTGGCTGCGCGGGAGCGTGCTCGGCTCGCGGGTCACTGGCTGCCCTCGTGCGCGAACAGCAGCTCTTCGTCGCTCTCGGCCTGCTTGCCGGCCATGGGCGGCATAGTCACCGGGAGCGGGCCCAGCACCACCTCATTTGGCGTGCCGTCAGGGTGAAGCGAGAAGCGCGCGACGCCTTCGGCCCGCATCGCGCGCAGCATCTCGATCAGTTCAGCCGTCTTGAGCACACCACGGCACGAGCGTTTCAACCGTGACGCGCCGAATTAGCGGACATTTTGTCCAGTAACTCAGTCCGGCGTGTTCCAGCCCGCGTCGTCGGTGTCGTCCAGCCAGCCACGCCGCTGGGCGGCCTCGATGCGCAGACCCTCGGACCGCTCCCATTCGTCGAGGCGCTGCAACTCCCGCTCGATGCCGGTTGCCTTCGCCTCCGGGATCCGCTCGGCCCAGCCGTAGCACGCGCGCCAGCCGTACAGCACGGCATCGCAAATGTCCGAGTGAAAACCACCCTTCTTCGCGGACAGCTCCTGCAGCTTGCCGCCCTCGCGCGCCATGGCGTCGAAGTCCTTCCGCACCAGCTTGCAATCGCCCGCCCAGATCGAATCGGCCCGGGCCAGGAGGTTGCCCTTGCGCATGTCCGCGTTCATCAGGCGGATGAAGCCGCTTTTGTCGCTCTTCTCGGCCGGTTCCAGGCTCAGCCCGTGGCGGCGCACCAGCTCGGCCACGGTCTTCTTTCCGCCGCCGCCCTGGTCGATCACGATCTTGAGCGGGTTGTACTTGGCCTGCATCGCCTTGATGGCGTTCGCCAGGTCGGTCACGTCACGCTCGGCGGCCACGGCCTCGTCCACCAGGTATACCCGCTTCTCGCCCTCGCGCCAGCCCAGCACCGCGATGGCGTCGGAGTCGTCGAACCCGATGTCCACGCCGAAGATGTAGTGCCACTTGCCGGTTGGCTGCGGTCCGATCCAGGTGCACACCGAATCGCGCCAGGCGTACAGGAGCGCTTCCAGGTCCTCGATGTCCTGGCCCAGGTACTCGCGCAGGTAGGTGGGCTCTTCCTCACCCCAGCCGTATTCCTCACGCACGCTGCGCAGGATTTCGTCGACGTCCTTGCCGGCCAAGCGTGCGGGAAGCCGTTCGTTCTCGCGGATCGTCCAGCCGTGTTGTTCGCGCGACTTGGCCAGCTTCCCGGCGTAGCTCTCGAAGAAGATGCCCGCGCGTACCGGGGGCGGCGTGCCCACCTGCCACAGCTCGCCGCCGTAGTCGAGCAGCGTCGGGCCGAGGATGTCCCGCATGAGGGGGGACAAAATGCGGTCGGGGATGCTCTGGGCCTCGTCAACGGCGCAGAACTTGAACTTCTTGCCGCGAATCTTGGCCGTCTCGCGCTCGTTGTTGGCCCCGCGCAGCTTGATCTCGCCGCCATTGGGCATGTACAGCGTCAGATCGGTCAGGTTCGGGGTGCCGCCCAGCTTGAAGCGCTCGTTCAGGTCCAGGAGATCGCCCCAAATGATCTCCTTCGCGTTCATGCGAGTGAGCGTCACGTACAGGACCGGGACGACGGGCGGCTGCTGGGCCTCGAGCAGCAGTTTGATGGCCACCGCGGTGGTCTTCCCGCTGCGGCGACCGCACTTCAGCACCTTGCGCTTGGCAGGCGACCTCACGGCACGCAGCTGGGGGCCGAAACACAGCGCCTCGGGCGTGAACTTGAGCCGCGCCCGCTCGGCCCGCAGCTCCGCGATCGCGCGGGCGTTCATGGGCTACCCCGTAAGTGGCGCCGTGGTCTCGGCTACCACCGCCTGCTTCGCCTCGAATTCGTCCGCCTCGCGCAGGAAGATCTCGGCCTGCACGACCGCGTTGCACATGTCACACGACGCGCGGGCGTGGTCCCGCACGCGAACGCCATGGCCGAACGATGAGCGCCCGGCCAGCACCAGGCGGCGCATCAGCGCGGTCAGGTTAGCGAACGCTTCGCCTTCTTCGCTCACTTCTTGGCCTTCGGCGCCGGCGCGTCTTCCGCTTCGGTCGCCTCGAACTCTACGTACGCCACGTTCGACAGCGGCACGCCCACCGAGTGGACCTTGCCCCCGTCGGTGCGCGACACGACCAGCAGGCCGCCCACCTGGTCAATCTCGACGCCCTTGCTGGTGCGCGCCGACAGCTCTTCGCTGGGTCGGGGGCCGGGGATGCGGACGGTGTCTTTGAACTTTGCTCCGAGGATCTTCATGCTCGCTCCAGTAGGTAGGGGTTGAACGTGTAGGCGCGCCCGCGGCTCGCCCATTCGCGAATCACAGGCGTCCAGTGGGTGCAGGTGGTCAGCGGCTTGTAGCGTCCCAGCAAGGTGCGGGCGATGCCCAGGCGGCGGAACGGGGCCTTGACGTACACGTAGTGCAGCACGTCCAACTCGGCGCATGTCCAGCCGAGGATCGTGTCCTCGTCTCCCTCGGGATGCGCGACCAGCACCACGCGCGGTCCCGTGAGGCACCTGTCAACCACGCCCCAGTGCCCGTCGTCCGAGAAGAACACGCCGTTGGGCACGTGACTCAGGTGACCGTGCTCGTGGTAGTTGCGCAGCCAGCTGTTGCGAATGAACGCCAGGTCAGCCGCGCGGGCAAGGCGTACCGCGATCGGAAGGGCGCTCACGGATCGGCCTTGATGGGCAGGTCACGTATCCAGGCGAAGTCGCCGTACTCGCCGCACAGCGCATCGGCCACGGCATCCGCGATGGCGTCCCGGGCTTGCTCAGCGGTCTCGACAGGCGGTCCAACCCAGCCGTCGAACAGGTCGCGCGTCAGCTTCCCTTTGCCATTCTCGCTCATGCAGCAGCACGCCCGTTCCCCGACTTCTGGGATACCAAAAGGCGAATTGCGTGACGCGCGGCCTCTCGCGCGGGCACGCCAAGTTCACCCGCCAGCCAGTGCAGCGCCTCGGTCTCGGCGTCGGTCAACCGCACCTGTAGCTTCCACGCGGTGACGCTGCTGCGCCCGCCTGGCACCTTGGGCCGGCCGATGTGCGTCTTGGGCGTGGCCAGCATGATGGCGCGCAGCCGGTTGACCGTCGCGTGGACGAGCCGCACGTACGTCTTGCAGCGCTTTGCGATCTCGCGCATCGGCACGCCCTCGGCGTGTGCTGCCCAGATCCGTTGGTCGCGCGACAACTGCCACCGGTGCGAGTACAGGAAGGCTGAGGCCAGCCGGTAGTACTCGGCCTGGGCCTCGTCGGCGCTCTCGTGCCCCTCCTGGAACCGCTTGTCGGTCTTCAGCAGGCCGTTGTGCTCGTCGCCGGTCTCGATGTCCTCAAAGCCGGCCGCCTTGAGCTTGCCGTACCACTCCCGGCGTAGGCGCTCGGGGATGCTCAAGGCGCCTCCCGCTTGGCCACCACGTCCCACAGGAACTGCCAGTAATTCGGCATGTGCCGCCCCCGGCAGAACCCGAGGTTTCCATACACCTCGGCCGCCGCTTCGAGTCCGCTCAGTTCAGCGGGGCACGCCAGGCAGAACATCACATCAGCCGTCGGGCTTGCGACCATGACGTGGCCGAGAGCGTCTGCCCGCCCAATGGCGTTCACGATACCGCCCCACGCTTCGCCTCGGCCTTGCGCGCCAGCTCCTGCGCCAGTTCGTCCATCTCTTCGGCGCTGAGGTCGGCCAGTGGTTTCTCGTCCTCTTCCTTGCGCTTCGGCACGTGCGCGCCGACGCGGTCGAGGTACGCCACAAGGGCCGTGACCTGCACCTTGTCCTCGGCCGGTAGCTGGCGCAGGCCGAAGCGCGTCGTGCCCATGCCGATGCAACGCAAACGCTCAAGGGCAGCCAACGCCAGCGGGCCGGCGTGGATCTTCTCGATGGCCGCCTGCAGCTCGATGCGCGCCTTCGTCTTGCCGCCAGGATTGCCACTGACGCCAGGCAACCAGTTCGGGTTACCCCCGCGTTTTCGTGGCCTGTCTTGCAGGTTCTCGCTCATGCAAAAGCACCGGCGTTTCACTGGGCCGTGCTTCTTGTCGTGGCAGGGTCCGCCAATATAGTCAAGCGCCCTTGACCATTTTCGCCGTCCGGGCAGAGGCCGAGCTACCTTCCAATCTCCTGATTGGTGGTCATCTCAGACTATTCTTCGGTGCGGAGTCAGAGGGGAGTGCATCCAGGCAGCTGCTGCACCAGCTCGGAATAGCTTCGGCCTTCCTCGGGTGACCCGCCGCGTGGCGATAACACCCAACTCTTGCCAGCTCCGATGCAGCCCAGGCTTTCCTGGCGTCGGATGCTCACGCGCTATGTACCTTGCGCGGGTCCCCCTCCAGTACGCGGCTTTGTCGCCGCACCTATGTGTTTCGCGGCTGCTTGTTCAGCGGCCGACTGGCGAACAATCTGATTCGCGCGGGCAAGTGCCACGTCGGCTTCCCGGCCGAGCTCGGCCATGGACTTCCGGGGCAACTGGCGCTTGCGCTTCTTGGGCACCGTGCACGTTGGGCACCGATGCGCGTACCTGGCACCATCTGCCGGCGCAACGTAGCCCGAGCCGTGGCACTCCGGGCAGTTCATCGGGCCCGTGCCATCCGCTCATCTCGCCGTCGGCGCATCGCCAGGATCGCCCGCACGCGTGACTTCGCGATGTGCGCCGCCTCGGCAATCTGCGACACCGTCCACCCAGCAGCCCGGGCCGCCACCACCTGGGCGTTGCGCTCGGTCTTCTCGGGCTTCATTGCGCGGGTCACTTGAAACCCCGCAGTGACAGGTGCGGCGCGGCAATGTCAAGAATCATTCCGGCAGCCTCTTGAAGTCCGACGGCAAGCTGCGCATCGCCTTCGTTCGGGCTGCCCACTGCACCTTGATCCGCTCGGTACGGTTCACGGAGAACGCCTCCAACCGCTCGAAGCATCGCGGGCAGGTGATGGCCTTGCGCTGCATAACAAAGGTCAGTCGACTGCCGCGAGCACCGCAGAGCGCCGCGTCCCACGAATTGCGGTAGTGGCGCAGTACAACGATCGGCAGCTTGCTCACGGCTGGCACCACCCCACCAGCACGCACCCCCAGATCACGCCGACGAACAGCAGCGCCGAACCAAGCTCTCGCCACGTCATGCCGCCACTCCTTGGACTTGGGCGCGGGCACTGAGCGCCGCGCAGATCTCCTCAGCGTTCCGAATCTTCGCCAGTGCCGCCGCGCGGGCGAGCTCGCCCAGCTGCCGGGCGGTGCCCCCCGCCGCAATCCAGTCGGATGCGTCGCCCTTCTCGGGCAGGCCAGGCAGCACCACGATCAGCGACCGCAGCAGCCAGGTCGACGCCTGCATTGCGAACTGACGGCCCGGCTCGTCGTTGTCCGGCAGGATCACCACCGTCCGGTCGCGCAGCTGGTCGGCGTACTCGGGCCGCCACGCACCAGCCCCCCCGGCGATCGTGGTCGCGAGCAGGCCGATCCGGCGCAGGTTGTCCACGTCCTTCTCGCCCTCCACCAGGCACACCGGGCGGTGCGGGGCTGCCAGCAACTCGGGCAGCCGGTAGAGCACGCGCCGAACGTCGCCAAGCTTGTAGGACCAGCCGTCGCCCTCGGGCCGCCGCTGCCTGAAGCCCTTCGGGTCGGTGCGCTCCACCTGGTACAGCAACACGCCCTGCTCGTCGACGTAGTCGTAGCGGGCCACAACCTTCACCGGGGTGCTGGGTACGCGCGGCCGCTCCGATGGCGGCCACAAGTCGCGCATCTTCAGGTCCAGCGCCTCGACGACGTCTTGGGTCTTGCAGTTCGCGAAGCACTTCAGCAGCAGCGTTCCGCCCGAGCCGATCGCCACCTGCAGGCTGCGCCGGTTGTCCTCGTGCGCCGGGCACACGGTCAAATACCGATCGTCGCCAATGCGCTGCAGTCCGCGGCGCTCGAGCACGGCCCATGCCGGGGCGGCGCTCAAAAGATGTCCTCCCCCGGCTCGCGCGACCGGTCGATGATGGCCTGCAGGTCAGCAGCAGGTGCGCGCCATCCGCTGGCCGCCAGGTGGTCCATGGCCTCCCGCGCCCGCGCGAACGTCGCGTTCGTGGCGTTGACACCGCGCTTCGACAGCACGCGGACCTGGGGCAGCGTCGCCAACCCCTTCTCACGGCGGGCCACCAGCTTGCCGATGATGGCCGACGCCTGTTGCCGCGACAGCTTCGACGGGTCATCGAAGCCGGCCTTCTTGAGCATGGCGACCTGCTTCTCGGACAGCGGAGCGTCGTACCGGGCCACGGCCGCGCTCGGCTGCTGGATCCCCAGCGCGCGGAACGGGTCGAACGTGCCGGCCATGGTCCGTGCCGCCTTCGCCGCTGCGATGCGGGCTGCCTCTTTTCGCCGCTCCTTGACCACTGCGTCGGCCGCCGCCAGTCGTTCAGCTGCGCCGCCCTCCTTGCGCTTCTTGGCCTCCTCGATCACCTCATCGTCGTACCGGCCGCCCAGGAGATCCTCGGGGCACATCAGCCCCATGACGTCGCTCGCGCCGATGAAGTCCAGGACGATGCAGTCCGTCTTGCCCGGCGCCAGTCGCGTCCCTCGGCCAACCATCTGCGCGTAAAGCGCACGTGATTTCGTGGGGCGGGCGATGCCCACCAGCGCAGTCAGGGGGAAGTCGGCGCCCTCGGTGAACACCCCACAATTCGCCAAGATCTGCAGGTCGCGGTCACGGAACGCGTGCACGACCCGATCGCGCTCGTCATCGGGCGTGGTCCCGTCGACAGCCCGGGCCGATCCCGGCTTCAGCGTGTTGAACGTCTCGGCCGCCAGGTGCGCGGTCTCGACGGTGGGGAAGAACAGGATGCTCTTGCGATCGCCGGCGTGTTCCAGTGTCTTCTCGCAGATGGCCTTCAGCGTGGCGTCGTTGCGCGCGAGCTCGGCCCCCAGCTGACCGTCGCGATAGTCTCCCCCCGGGCCGTTGGCCCTGAGCCCCTTCAGGTCGAAGGACGGCAGGCGTTCCAGGCGCCCCGTGATCGGGCACAGGTACCCGTCGTTGATGCCGTCGAGAATGTCGTACGGCTCGCAAACGCTCTCGAACAACCGGCCCAGCGCCGCCTCGTCCTGGCGATCTGGCGTTGCCGTGACGCCGACGATCTTGGCGCCGCTGAAGTAGTCCGTGATCGCCATGTATGTCTTGGCGACGGCGTGGTGGGCCTCGTCGATGATCACCAGGCCGAACGCGTCGTGGCGGAACGTCGTGGACAGCCGCGCCGGGTGTAACGTGTCCTTGCTGGCCACCACGATGCGCTCCCCGTGGCTGCGCTGGTCGGCCCGCTCGATGCCCACCAGCTCACCGGTCAGTTCGCGGATCCGCTGGTGGGCCTGGGCGATCAGCTCGCGCCGGTGGGCCAGCACCAGCACGCGCCCAGGCCACGCCGCCGCGATCTCGCCGAACACCCGCGTCTTGCCGGTGCCCGTCGCCATCACGATCAGCGTCGAGCGGTTGGCCACCAACAGTTCCCGCGCCTGGGCGATCCGCGACTCCTGGTAGGGGCGCAGACCGCCGACGCTTGGCCGCTCAGCGGGAACGATGCTGAGCGGCGCCGAGTCGCGGATCATCGCCGGCCGTTCGAACAGGGAGACCTGCGCGACGGTCAAAACGGAAAGTCCTCGTCAGCCACCACGATCGGGTTGTCGTTCGCGTCCAGGATCTTCAGCGCCTTCGGGGCGACCGGCTTGGCGCCCTTCGAGCGCTGCGCCACTACCAGCACGAACCCGCCGCGCCCGTCCGGGACCACCGCGCCTGGCCCCTTCGCCCTCAGCTCTTCCGCCACGCCCAGAAGCGCGTCGTCGCTGACGTAACCAGCACCCGAGCACCCCGAGCACCGCTCGCGACGATGCGCCAGGCCCTTGCAGTACGGACAGAGCGCCGTCGGAATGAACGAGCGCAGCCGCGAAGCTGCTTGGTGGACCTCGCCGTAGACCAACATGTGAAACGCGGCGCAGACGCCGCCCCCATCCTCCAGCGCCGCCAGCGCGCTCTGCGCCTGCCGAAGGTGCCGATCGGCGACGCGCATCGCCTCTTGAGCAATCCGCACCGACGCGAACTCCTGCGTCAGGTGCTCCACCGGCACGCCCCACGTTTCGACGGGCGGCGGTACCACGACGGGCTCCGCGGTCTCCTCCCGTTCCTCAGCCTCGGCCCGTTTCTCGGCGGCCCGTACCGCCTCGGGCGTGGTGTCAAGCTCGCGGGCCACGACCTCCCTCGCCTTGGTCTGCTTCGACTTCGGCCGGCCTGGTTGCCGCGGTGAATTATCGGACATTTCGTCCGACAACTCCCCGGCCACCTTCGCCACGCGACGGGCGATCAGCTTGTCGCGGTCGTCCTGGCGGCGGTGCAGGTTCTCGTCGATCTCCAGATCTAGCCGGTCCTGGTCGGTCACGTCGACGGCCAGGTGACACCACGCCTTCTTCGCCCCGAGGCGCATCAGCGCGGCGGTCCGGTCGCGGCCGGCGATCAGCACCAGCCCGTCCTTCTCCACCGCCAGGGCGTTGATGGGCTCGTCGCCCAGCAGTTCGATGGAGCGCGCCAGGTCCATCACGCGCGGCATGCCCATCCGCGCCTTGATGTCCCCGGGCAGCTTCAGCTTGGACAGCGCGACCTGCGCGTAGCCGGCCCACTTCATTGGGACACCGCCGCGCGCTGGGCCTTCTTGAACGACTTCCAGCCGGGGACGCCCTTACGCAGCCGCGGAGACTGTCCGGCGATCTCGGGCAGGCGCTTCGCGAAGAATGCCCGCCACCTCGAGGCCACCGGGTGGTTGACCTGCGCCATGACGCGCGACCACCGCAGCGACAGGGCGGCCCGCCGAGCGGGCCGCCAGTGCCGTCGCCAGTGGATGGCGCGCTTTCCGTGCTTGGAGATGACCACGGACTACGCCTCGACCCCGTACGAGAGAGCGGGATCCGCCTCGCACTGCGCGGGCGTCATGTCCGTGGCCTGCCACTTGCGCGCGGCCTGGGCAGTGCGCAGATCTTCGTGCACCGGCTCGTAGTAGACCGGCTGGTCACCGAGCTTCAGCGGAGGCGACTGCTTGCGTAGCAGTTTCGACCCGTCGGAGCAGGCCACCAACGCGTACTGCAGCTCGGTCTTCGGGTCGGTCCATTCGTCGGAGATGGCCCCGCCGAGCAGGTCAACGATCCAGGCCCACCCGGCGTTCTCGCCGATGGCCCGGCGCTCCTCGGTGTTGCGGATGGCCAGGTACTCGGCCTTTGTGTACGACCGGGGCGCCAGGATGGCCCGAGCCGGGACCCGCGTCCCGTGCCATGAGTACAGCGCCCAGCCGTCCCGCCAGGCGATAGACGGACCGGTGGCGCTGTGGGGCAGGTTGCGATCGTCGCGGCCGATGACGGTCGGCCGGTCGCTGACGATGCAGAACCGACGGTGCATGAACCGGGGGCCGGCGTGCATCGCCGCCGCTTCGTAGTGCGCGAAAGCCGCGTACTGCGATAGCTGCAGCTTGGCCACGTGCCGGAAGAACGACAGGTACGAGACCCAGCCGGACCACATGTTTCCGCCGTTCCAAAGGCGGTACCAATAGACCGAGCAGCCGACAAGGAACCTGACGACGCGATCGAGATCGGCGTCGTCCGTGGCGGCGCGCGTGGCGGCGTACGTGGCGGCGTACGTGGCGGCGTGCGTGGCGGCGTACGTGGCGTCGCGCGTGGCGGCGTCCGTGGCGGCGCGCGTGGCGGCGCGCGTGGCGTCGTACGTGGCGGCGCGCGTGGCGGCGCGCGTGGCGGCGCGCGTGGCGGCGTCCGTGGCGGCGTACGTGGCGGCGTACGTGGCGGCGTCCGTGGCGGCGTGCGTGGCGGCGTGCGTGGCGGCGTACGTGGCGTCGCGCGTGGCGGCGTACGTGGCGGCGTACGTGGCGGCGTGCGTGGCGGCGTACGTGGCGTCGCGCGTGGCGGCGTACGTGGCGTCGTCCGTGGCGGCGTCCGTGGCGGCGTCCGTGGCGTCGTCCGTGGCGGCGTCCGTGGCGTCGTCCGTGGCGGCGCGCGTGGCGGCGCGCGTGGCGGCGTGCGTGGCGGCGTGCGTGGCGGCGTACGTGGCGTCGCGCGTGGCGGCGTCCGTGGCGGCGTCCGTGGCGGCGCGCGTGGCGGCGTACGTGGCGGCGCGCGTGGCGGCGCGCGTGGCGGCGCGCGTGGCGGCGCGCGTGGCGGCGTACGTGGCGGCGTACGTGGCGGCGTCCGTGGCGGCGCGCGTGGCGGCGTACGTGGCGTCGTCCGTGGCGGCGTCCGTGGCGGCGTACGTGGCGGCGCGCGTGGCGGCGCGCGTGGCGGCGTACGTGGCGGCGCGCGTGGCGGCGCTGATCGGAGGGGCCTTCGCAGCTGCCGGCATCTCGCGGTTCTCCAGCGCCCGGTACATCCCGTGCTGCACGCAGTGGGCGACGGCCGGAATGATGGCCGCCAGAAGGTCTCCCTCGGTCAGCGCGCGGCCGAACAGCTTCTGGTGCTGACTCGGGTTGTCGCGCAGGTACCAGACGCCAGCCGCGACGGACCCGGCGATAGCGCCGCCTAGCGGGGAGGCGCAGAACACTACGCGATCAGGCGCCGGCAGCGTGGCCGCCTCGTGCAGACCTGCCACCGCAACGCGCATCGCCTCGCGGTCGGCGTCGTCCATGGGTGCGGTGTTGAGCGCGTTCGCGATCCACTTGTCCGCCCACGGCTTCAGCTGCTTCCGGTGGGCGGGCGTGAGCTCGTACAGCTTCTTGGTCGCCATGGCCTAGTCCTCCACCGCGCGGTCGGACCCGTCGCCGCGCTCACGGAGCGGGCGCACCGAGTAGTACCCAGGCTTCGCCGCCGAACCGTTCAGCGTGACCGTTTTGTGGCCGCCCTCTTTGCCGTGCGTGATCTCGCGCTTGCCGGTGACCTTCACCAGCGTGGCACGACCCTCGCGACGCATCTCGATCGCGCCAGCCAGCGTGTGCGGATGGCCCGAGCTGTCGCCAGCGAACGTGACGCCTTTGACCTTCTCCAGCTTGCCGCTGATGGACGTGACCTTCTCAATGACCAGATCTCCCTGCCGTGCGTAAAGTTCCATTTTGTACCTTTCAAATTGCGATCTTGTTGGACGTGCGGAACGACTAGGCGGCGGGACGAATGACCCGGGGCCTTTGGTTGCGACCGGCGCGCAGAAGCGCCGTGACGCCAAACACTGCCCGCGCACCGCGCAGGCTCATCGTGCCGCGCGCGATAGCGCTGGCGGCGGTGCGGACTACTTCATGACGGGTGCGACGGGGTGCCCAGGGACAGAATCGAACTGTCCACACATGGATTTTCAGTCCGTTAGACTGAGATCCGGCATCCCCGCCGCTGGGACGATTGCTCGTGTCCATGCGGCCTCCAGGGTTTCTTCGGCGCCAGTAGCCCCCCATCCACACACTTCAACGCGGAAACGCGACTCCCCGGGCGGAGCGTGAAGAAGGGGCTGCTGACGTCGAAGCAGTTCATCGGGAAGTCGCACCTCGATAAAAGCCACAGTCCGTTCACGCGCGCAAGTTTGATTCTCTGCCTACATGTCACCGATGCGAAACGTCAAAGTGTTGTTTTTCTCGAAATACGGCCGAGAAACCCTTGTTTAACGCATCGTGCACCAATCGACATTCGCCCGTTGACTTCGGTCGCCGTGAACCTTCCCGGAACGCAAAAAGGGGCCCGAGCGGGCCCCTTCGTGGTCGAACGTTGCGTTGGTGATCTAGGCGTTCATGGCCGCCGCGCCGCCATCGATGATCGGCTGGGTGAGGTGGCGGTAGTGCTTCCAGAGCATGCGCGGCGACTTCAGGCCCATCCACGCCACCTGGAACTGCTCGTTGCATCCGCGCTCGGCGAGGTACGTCTCACAGCTGTGGCGCAGTCCTATCGGGGACAGCTGCGGCACGTCGGCGCGGTGGCAGATCTCGCGCATCGGCCGGTTCGGGTTCCCCATCGACCGACCCGCGATCAGGTCGCGTCGGTGCGGCTGCAGCGCCTCGTGCCGCTCGTGCAGCACCGCCCACAGGCGGTCAGGCAACGGGAGCTCCAGCGGCTCGGCCTTGCTCTTGGTGTTGCGCCTGATCCAGGTGCGGCGCACCAGGTCCACGTCGCACCAGCGCATGCGGTTCAAGTCGCTGGTGTGCTGCCCCGTCCAGAAGCCCAGCGCCACCCACGTCTGCAACTGGTCATCGTCGCACGCGATGTGGGCCGCCTCCCACTGCGTGCGCGTCCAGAACGTGTTCCGCGGCTTCGAGTCGGTCTTGATCACCACCCACGGCGGCACCTTGGCCAGCCAGCCCATGCGGACGCTTTCGGCCAGCGCCATGTGCAGGGTGCTCAGGCGTTTGCGCACAGTCTCGCGGCTCAACCCTCTGCGCTGTTCGTCGACATAGAACCGCTTCAGGTCGGCGTAGCCGATCGCGTCCAGCTGGCGATCGGCGAACCACTCCAGGAGGAAGCGCGCGTGGGTCGCGTGCATCGCCCTTGTGGCGTCGGCGCATTCCAGCGCGTGGGTCAGGAGGTGGTCGAGGGCGTGGCGAAGGGTGCCCGCCTGGCTGATACCGGGCAATTCTAGTTGGAGGCTCATGGAACAGCCTCCAGCAAGATGGCAGCCGCGCGGATGTCGCGGCGATTCGGGGTTGGTGACTGGCTTCGGTCGCGTCGAAGTTTCATCACCACCCCTACGGCTTCGGCTTCCGTCGGCGCCGGCGTGACCGGCGCTTGACGACTTCGTCCGTCAGATCGATCACGTCGCGCTCCAGTATCGCGATCCGCTTGTCGTGATCGAGAACCGCCGCCCGGACTTCGGCCAGTGTGGTGAAGTGGTCTTTTCCCCCACCGTCAGGCATTGGCCACCACCCGTTCGGGCAGATGGTGCGCGACGATCGCGGCCAGCTCATTCACCGCGCGCTGGACGTCTTCGGCCATGTTCGGGTAGGCGTAGAACGTCAACGGGTGGTACTCGCCGATCGTGACCTCTTGGCCCTTGTAGCGGCCCACAAACACGTCGTAGGTGAACGTGTCCGCGCCCAGCATCACCAGGTAGGCCCGCCACTGCAGACTCTCGGTGTATTTCTCGGCGTCCCAGCGCTGAGTGAGCTTCTGATCGCGGATGCGCCTGCCGGTGGTCCCGTCGACCATGCCCACCAGCGTCACCGGTCCACTGGGGGTCTGAAACACGCGCTCTGTCTTCAGCTCGCGCACGGGCGCCAACTCGAGCTCGGCGTCCAGGTCGAACCTGAACCGCCATCCGTCGACGGTCGCCCATTTGATCTCGCCGACGTTGGCCTGCTCGAACAGCTTCGCGAAGGCCCGCCCGGCCTCCATCTGGTCGGTGGGCGGGTCCAGGCGCTGCAGCCGGCGCAGCAGATCGGGCAGCTCAGATTCCTCGTCATCCCGCCAGTAGCGGAACGACTCCAGGTCGGTGACCGACAGCCGGATCACGCGGCCTTCGCCTTCTCGGCCAGGTCGAACAGGCCGGTAGTCTTGTTCCAGGACCAGCCCTTGACCTTGGCCGCCCGCGCGATCATGGCGCCGACCGCCTTGGGGGCGCCCTCGGCCTTGCCGGCCGCCGCCAGGGCGTCGAAGTCGGTCAGGCTGTCGGCCTTGGCGATGCGCTCGGCCCACGACAGAAGCTGTGCCTGGGCGGTGGTCGCCTCGGCCGACAGCTTGTTCAGGCTCGCCTTGGTGTCGGCGATGATCTTGGCGAGAAAGCCGGCCGAGGGCGCCGCAACGCCGTCGGCGGTCGGCACCTCGATCGGAGGGAACTGCCCCGGGTTCTTGCCGAACGCCACGTCGGTGGGGCTGAAGTTCAGGATCCGCTTCCCCTTGTCGAGGTACAGCCGGCCCATCATGTCGGCCGACTTGTAGATCTCGTTCTTCGAGCTGCCCTGGGCGTCGAGGCGCACGATCGTCTCGTCGCCCTTCTTCTGTTCGTCCACGTGGGCGATCAGCACCACGTCGAGGCCGAACGAGCGCATCAAGCGAAGCCAGCTCGTGAACTGGCCCTTGAGGGCGCCATACCCCTGCAGCGTGAGCGATCCCCCTCGTCCGGCCTTCGGGTCGCGCTCCATGATGTCAGCCGCCAGGCAGTCCAGCGCGCGCCCGGCGGTGTCCACCACCAGCGTCTGGTAGGCCGACAGGTCGGCCGGCAGGATGTTCGTGACGTCGCCCCACGCCGCGATCTCGACGACGTCCCCGCGGTTCTTGGCGCGGTGGGCGCCGCGGTCGAAGTCCAACAACAGGGGCTTTTCTGCGCTCTCAGCCAGCGACGTCTTACCAAGGCCAGGGTCGCCAATGATGCAGGTGGTGATCGTCTTCACTTCGATGGCGTCGGTCGCTTTCGTGATTCTCAAGGGCATGGTCAGGTTCCTTTCGGGTTGTTCAGAACGGACAGCAGTCATCACAGAGCGCGACAACGCGCCCGTGCTCGCATCGAGGGCCAACGTGCTTCGCCAGGCGGCGGTCCTCGCGCTTCGAGGTCCCGCGCAGCCACCAGCGCTGAATCCGGCCCGCCAGCAGGTTGCCGACGACCGACGCGCCGGCCACGATGACGAACGCGTCCAGGCTCGCCAGCGCGATCTGAAGGCGGGTCACGCCCCGCCCCGCAGAATCGCCTTGCTGACCTCGACGGCCAGGATCGTCATGGCGGCCAACTGGTCAGGCGGCGCGTCCTTGATCGCCGCGTTCAGCAGCGGTCGCACCCGATCAAGCGTCGCCAGGCGCTCGGTGACCTGGGCGGCGAGCCTGGTCACGACGGGCGCGACCACGGGCGGGACCACGGGCGGCGGGGCCCAGGCAACGGCGTAGGCGACGCTGCTCCACAGGCGCCCCTTCCCGTCGTAGTGGTACCGGTCGTGGCCGTCCGGCATCACGCAGGGCAGCCCGTGCGGTCCCAGCTTCGCGCAGACGGTTACCACGACCGCCCCCACCCGCCCATCGCGCGGTCGTCCACGCCGTTGTTGTGGTCACCGTCCCAGCCGCGGACGGGATAGAGCGGCTGCTTCACCAGTTCGGCCATCGGGACGGCCGGCACCGGGACCGTCTTCTCTTCGTCGATGCTCTCGGGCGTCGTGTCGTTTGGCATGTCCACATGATACGGACGATACGACCGCGCGCAAGGGACAAACGATACAGACGATACGAATCTAACGCGCCGAATTAACGGACGCCGCGTCCAGAAACTCAGTCAGCGATGCGGGCCCAGGCGGACATCGGGATCCCGTAGTCCTTGAGCAGCAGTTCGGCGTAGCGGCGGGGAATGGGCCGGTTTTCCTCGGCCGTCCCGAACCACTTCGACACTCGCGCCCTGCCCTCGCCCAGCTTCTCGGCGAGCTTGGCGATCGTCATGTCCTTCTCGTACAGGCGACGCTGGGCCTCGCTCTTGCGAGTGGCGCGGCCAGCGGCCCGCTTCGTATCGCCAGAAATCCTTGGTGACCCTTGCAGCTGCACGGTTGATACGATACGGTTGATACGCGTGCGAGTCAACGACGGGTCTTTTAATTTTGCGGCCAGCTCGAGCGCGCCGATGTACTCGGTCAGGCGCGTGACGTCGTCCTTGGCTTTCTCCAAGGCCTCTCGGGCCCGCACGATCTCGCTGACGATGTCCTCGGTCTTCAAGCTGCCGATCGTTCGCTGCCTGGGTTGCTCTGTCAAGGGGGTGCACCGATGAAGAAGCGCAGTCACAAGAACACGCCACGTCTGACCGCCAGGGAACGTTCCGAGGCGTATCTCGATCGGTTTCCGTTCAACGCAAAGGCTGACATCGCGGCGCTCGCGCACGCATTCTCGGCCCACGGCCGCGACACCCTGGCCCGCGAGAAGCGGCGACGGGTGGCGCGACTGTCCAAGCGGACGCGTGACGCCATCGCGAACGCCAGGACGAAGGTCGGCGTGGCGCGTGACTACCTGGACGACGCGATCGTCGAGCTGGCCAAGGGCCTGCCGCTGTGAGCCGGTGAGCATCACGGTCCACCAGCGCCGAGCTGCCAAGGCTGCCCGCGAAAGGCTGCTGAAGCTGTCTCGCTATGATGCGATGCTGTTCGCGCGGCCGATGAGGATCCTGGCCGGCAGCGAGCCGTTTCGGATTATCCGGGTCAACTACCGGCGTGGAACGATGAGGGTGGAAGGGCTGATTGGGCCATGAACCGCACGCCAACTATGGCGACCCTCTGGGTGCCTGGCCCCCTGCCCGGCCTCAACGAACTGATCGCGGCCGCCAAGGGCAGCGGCGGCCGTGGCATGGCCTACGCGCGGCTGAAACGCCAGTGGACCGACACCATCTGGGCGCTGGCGAAGGCGGCGCGCATCGACAAGCCGGGGCCCTTCGAGCGCGCGGTACTGATGACCTTCGACTGGGTCGAGAAGGACAAGCGACGCGACCCTGACAACGTAGCGGCGGGCGGACGGAAGCTGGTGCTCGACGGCCTGGTTGCCGCTGGCGTGCTGGCGGGCGACGGCTGGAAGCACGTTCGCTCCTGGCACGACCGGTGGCAGACGGTGGACGAGGTGATTGGCGGCGGCAAGGGCCCCGGCGTGGGGGTGACGATCCAATTGCCCTCCGGGTTGACGCTGATGGGGTCGCCATGACGATCCACGAGAAGCGCGCGCGACTGTTCCCGCCAGGCCGGTTCAAGGCCGAGCGCCTGCGCCGCTGGTCGGCATGGCTGAACTACCGAGCGACGCCCACGATTTCGAACGCGCTCAAGGTCCACTACGGACCGGGCATGTGGCGGCGGGTATTCGTATCGCGTGAAGAACTGCTGAATCGGTACGGGCCGTCACAGCCCGCGCGCGAGTAGCAGACCGTTCGCCGGCTAGAATTCGATCCGCACGCTGAGCCCGCCAGCCCCGCCGCTGGTACCCCACAGCCCCGCACTGACCGGCCCGGCGATTCGGCGCTCCACAAGGGCACCGACCACCCACGGCGCGGGCAGCAGGCGCCCCCCGGTGATCTGTGCGCCGCCCAGGACGGCGACCGACCATTGCGGGCGCTGCCCCTCGATGCGCTGGTGTTCTTCGACGCGCGCCGTGCTGGCTTCGTGCTCTGCAATGCGCGTCGCCACCGTCCCGTCGTGGGCCGCTTCGTGAACCTCGGTCGTGGACAGATCCGTTGTGGTGGCGGTGACCTCGGGGACGCCCGCGACCGTGCGCCAGCGGGTCACCGTGACCGTGTTGGTTTTTGTCGCGACGTCGTGGACGGTCTGCACGTCGTGAACGACCTGGGTGCGCACCACGTCCCGGTCAACGGTGACGGTCCGTACGACGTCGCGAGTCTCCACCCTGCGACTGTGCCGCCCGGCCGCGAACGCCCCGCACAGCGCCAGGGCGACCGCCACGTACGCGATTATGCGGGCTCGGGTCATGGCGCCAGTTCCGCGGCCACCGCTTCGGCGAGCGTGGCGAAGGGATGCCGGTACTCAACGTGCCCGCTGTCCCAGATGTCCCCGCGCGCGCCGTGGATGATGAGCTTCGAGCCGTCGGGCCGGTACGCCAGTGACCGCAGGCCGTGAGCTGTCGCCACCTCGTACAGCGCGCGCCAGAACGGTTCGGAGGCCGGCCCCTGGTCGAAGTTCACGCCGCCGTCAGGCTTGCGACGTCGGAGATCTGCGGCCCGGCCCAGCATGTGCCAGTCGTGGGTCATGCCCTTCGACGCGCGCCCCTCGGCCACCGCCTTCGCCACCTCTTCGGCGGTCCGCGCGGTGCTGCCCACGTAGACGTCGAAGCCTCGCGCCGCCATGTCGTCGATGACGCGCCAGATGCGTTCGCGTGTCTCGGCTGTGAGCCGTTGAAGGCGGGCCAGTTCGCCGGGGGTGAGGTTCACTTGCGCCTCCGATCGGTGGCAACCGGCCGCACCTCGATACGGCGGTCCGGGAAGAAGAACACGAGCATGCCGCCCTCGCCGGGCTTGCTGATGATCACCAGCGCGCCCGTGTGGCCGTATTCCTCGTGTCGCTGGCACCAGTACCACGTCCGGTTGCCACGGCACGCGCCCTCTTCGTAGACGGCCTTCCCGTTGCGCAGCGGCCCGCGACGCCACGCCTGGGCGTGCGACGCTGGGGGCTGCTCGTCCTCGCCCAGGCGGAACTGTTCGCCAGCGCAGCCAGGGCACAGTCGGCGCAGGTCACGCAACGTCGGCACGTCGTCGCCGAACGGGTCGAGTTCGGGCGGCGGGATCAGTTCCGACGCGTCCAACTCGATCTCGTCATCGGATGGGATATCAGCCACCGAAGAGCCTCGCCCAGAAGCCTCGACGGGAAGGCGCAGCGTAGCCGGCCTCGTCGCGCAAGATCTTTGCCGCGCCCTTCGTCACTTCGGCTAGCTCGTCAAGCTCGTCTGCGATGCCAAGGACTTCCACCTGTCGATGCGGCGTTGGAAGCAGGTCGACAAGTCGCGCGCCCTCCGCGACAAGACTCGCGATTCGTGCCGCTTGACTGGCGACGTTTGCGAGATTTCGTCGGAGACTGCTCGCCCGCCCCCGCCAAACCCTGTCCCAGACACCCCGGCCGCCTCCATCGATGGATTCGTCATTCACCCTGTCCCTCCGGGTTGGCCTTCGGCTTCTTGACCTTCTTGGCGGCGTCCGCGCGCAGCGCCTTCGTGTCCTTCGCCAGTGCGTCCAGCTTCGCCGTGATGGCCGTGAATCGCTTGCTGTCGACGTCTGCAGCTGTCGCCCGCGTGCGCTCCGCGGCGGTCAGCTTCTCGTCGAGCGCGGCGATCTCCTTCACGGTCGCGATGCCGGCGACGTGCGCCAGGCCGGTCAGCCCACCCGTGCCCACCAGCAGCGTCGCCAGGGCGGTGCCGATGATGGTGCCGGCCGACTTCGCATTGCGGGTTGACCACGGGCGCAGGTCCTCGGCGGGCTCCTGGGCGGGCTCGTCGACCACGCGCGGGAATCGCGTCGGCTCGCGCACGGCTTAGACGACCCCGGTGCCGAAGGCCCGCACGGTCAGCTGACCGGTTCCGGACGTGTTGACGTAGCGCATGCGTCCCCACTTGCCCCGCTTGGTCACCGCGACCATCTGTGAACCCGCCGCCGCGATCGCCGCCAGCGCTGCGGTGGTGGCCAGCGTGAAGAACGTCGCGTTGGGGTTCGTGACCGGGTCGTAGCTGTCGCTATCCTCCCACGTCGGCGTGCCATTGGGCGTTCCGGTGTAAGACAGTTCCAAGGACAGCTGCTGAAGCGAGTCCATCCGGATCGGCGTCGACAGGACCGTTGCGGTGCCGGTCATGTTGTTGGCCCCTGCCGGGTCGATGATCACCTTGTCGATGCGGCTGACACCCATGCCCCGGCACACCTGTTCCTGGAACGGCCGTGCCGCTGCATGGATCCAGCGATTGCAGTCCTCGGCGAAGCGCTGCTAGCCGTCGTGGGCCTGGACACGGTTCTGGCGGGCGGACCGGTGCGCATCACCCAGGCGATGCGCCAGGAAGCGGCCCAGCTCCCCAAGAAGCTCCGCGCGGCGATGAAGACATTCCTTGGCGGCCCGGACTCGTTCGAGAAGTTCAAGCTGCCACCCAAGATCGACTACAAGGCCTCGATCGCCAGCCTGCTCGCGCCGCCCGACGACGAAGCGCGTATCGAGACGCTGTCGGGAACCGAAAACGCCGCGGAGCAGATGGCGCTGCACGACGCGACCGACCGCGCGCTGATGGTGCTGCGCCCGTTCGTGCCGATCTACAACCGCCCGACCGCCACGGGACCCAAGCCCGAGCCGCCGCCCGACACCGCGCTGGCCAGGCTGCGCCGCGCCCTGGCCGTCGTCCATGACCCGCTGCTGATCTTCGCCAACATGGAGAGCGGGACGCTGCTGCGCGAAGAGATGCAGGTGTTCGGTGGGATCTACCCCCTGCTCTACCAGGACGTGGCCGAGTCGGTGCCCGCCGCGTTGACCTCGCTAGTGGCGGCCAAGCAATCGTTCGAACTGCCGTGGCGCCGCGATCGGCTGCTGCGCATCTTCCTGGGTGCGGAGACCATCACGCCCGAGCTCGCGGCGCGGCTTCACCTGTCGTTTCAGCAGGATAAGGCGAAGCAGCAGCAGGCGCCCGCGACCGGGGCCGCCCCGGACATCGCCAAGGCGACCGAGACCAGCACGACCCGCGTGGCGTCGAAGTAGGTCAGTCCGCGAGCTTGATGCCCATGCGGTCGAGCGCCGTGCGCAGCTCGTCGTCGGTGGCGCCCTGTCGCGAAAGCTGCATAAGCTTCGCGGCGGCTGCCGTGCCGCCCTGTTCGCGCGCCGTGCGCATCAGCTCGTAATCGAGGGTCCGGGCAGCCCGTCCCGCGATGGCTCCACCGGCGGCGCCGACGCCCGCCCCCACCTTGGCGCCGACGAACGCGCCCGGCGGACCGGCGACGCCCATGCCAACGCCCGCGCCGACCGACGCGCCGACGCCGGAGCCGCCGAGTAGCGAGTAGAGCGACGTCCGCCCCACGGCCTCCTTTGCCGCCCGCTCTTTCAGCGCGTCGCGCATAGGGACCAGGATCGACAGGTCCCGGTTCGCGGTCTTCAGCTTCGCGACCTCGCCAGCGGATAGGCGGCCCTTGGCGGCGTCCTCGATTACGTCGGTGACGGCGCGGTACATTCGCTGCTGCGCCCGGATGCGCTCGGGGGGGTCGATGTTCGGATCGCCAGCGAAGGCGACCTTCCCAATGTCGTTGCTCGCGAAGCTGCGCACATCCCGCGAGGGCTTCACGGTGCCGGGGACGATCTTCTTCGAGCCGTCTTCCATGACCTCGCCGTACGCCTCGGCCAGCGCGGCGCGAACCTTGGCGACAGGGCCGGTCTGACCCAACTGCATCTTGTCCTTGGCGGTCGCCTCGAGCTTGGCCAGCGCCAGGTCGATGGCGTGCACGTCGATGCCGCCGATCGGCCGCCCGACGTCAGGACCGCTCACGAACCGGCGATCGGGCGCGTTGTCGATCTTGTCGTACAGCCGATCGTTCGCGGCGTCGTACCGCTCGATGCGGCCTTGCGCCGTCTCGGCGACCTTCTTGGGGTTGCTCTTCGCGCTGATCGCCAACTGGCGTTCCAGCTTCGGATCGCGGTCCAGCATGTTCTGCAGGAACTCGCCATCCGGACCGATCCGCGCCTCAAACTTCTTGGCGGTGGACAGCTTCGCGGTCGCCTCGCCGTGCGGCACGTCCTTGACGATCCGATTGGCGACGCGATCGGGCGCGCCACCGATCGCTGCACCGAGCCCGCCCGCTACCAGGTTGCCGAACGGATCGGTTGCAGCGTCCAGGGCTGCGCCGCCGCGATCCCCTTCGGCATCGGCGGACAGGCCAGCCGCTGCAGGCGCGGAGAGCTGGTAGCCCAACATGCCCCGCACTGCACCAGGCGCAGCGCCGAGCCCCGGAATCAGCCGACCCGCGGCCTGCTGCCCGGCATTGGCGAGGATCTCCCCCAGGCCGCCCAGCGGTGCCGAGGACGCGCGCGCGGCGAGATTGCCGACGATGCCAGGGGCGGCGCCCGTAGCCAGCGCGCGAGCGCCGAGGGCGCTCGCCAGTGTTCCGGCCGCTGCGCGACCCAGTCCAGGCCCGACGACGCCAGCAACGTTGCCGAGTTGGCGGAACTCGGGTGCGACGGCCTGATCGCCAGCCTGCGTATTGGGCACCGGCATCCCGCCGCTGCCAGCGATCCCGCCCCCGAATGTCTCGGGGCCGATCGCCACGTCGGGCGTGTCGCCCAGCGCGTTGCCGATGCGGGCCGCCAGCCGCTGACCGTGGCCGAGGGTCAGCATGTCGTCGAGGCCGCGCTCGAATTGGCGCCGCCGCGGGCCGCTGGTGATCGTGTCGATCGGGTGCGCGATGCCTTCACCGGCCGCGCGAGCGCCGCCCACGAACGTCGCGGCGATGTTGCCGGCGCTCTGGCGCGCACGATCGCCCAGCGTCGGCAGGGCCGCACGGTCGGCCGCGAGCTGCGCCAGGATCTGGTCCAGGGCGCCCGTGGGATGGAACTGCCGCACGGGAGCGGGAGCCTCGGCCGGCGGCGCCCCCTTGCGGGCCAAGATCGCGTCGAAGGACTCCTTGGGCCGTGCCTTGGCCAGGATCGCATCGATCGGGTCGCCAGCGGGCGCGGCGGCCCGGGGCTTCACCTTCGACAGGATTTCGTCGATCGCGTCCACGTCACATCCCCAGCGCCGCGCGGATCTCTGGCGCCCGCGGGTCGTTCGGGTTGCGCTTCAGGTGGAGCAGCAGTTTGGCGCGATCGGCGGATGACAGGCCAACGGCGGGACTGGCTGGCTTGGCCGGGGCCGTGGGTGCAGACGGGGCGCGCGCCGGTGCTGGGGCTGCGGGCGCCGCGGTAACTGCCGGCGCGCCGGCAGCGGCGCCGAGCACCTTTGATCCGGCGAGGCCCTGTGAATCCAGGAAGGCAACCACGTCGCGATCGGCCTGCTTCTTCACCACGTCCAGCCGATCGGCACCGCCGACCCCTGTCAACTGCGCGATGAGACCACCGACGCCCGCCGTCTCTAGTCCGATGTCACCGCCGGAAAGGGCGCCAAGCTTGTCCTGTTCCTTCAGCTTCAGAAGCAGCTTTGTCTGGATCGCCTGTCGGGTCGCACCTTCGCCGATTCCCGGCATCGCGGCGCCCTTGGCGTAGCTGGCCTTCAGGTCGCCGATCAGCGCATTGATTGTGCGGTAATTCGCGATCGCGGCGTTCACCTTCTCGCCCTTGGCCTTGTCGCCCGTGTCGACGATCGGCTGGCCACCGGGGCCGAACACCATCCCCGTCCCCGGCTGCTGCAGGGCCTTGGTGTGCGTCGAGACGATGTGGGTGCGTTCGCTGTCGTCCACTTTCTGCAGCTTCTCAGCGGCCTTCTGCTGCTGCTCGATGACAGCCTTATTGGTATCGATCTGGGCCTGGGGAACCCCGAACGCCGCCAGCCGGACCTTCATCTCATCGGCAACCTTCGAGCGCGCGGCCGCTTCCTTGATGTCCAGCGCCTTCAGCGCGGCAACCTGGTTCTGCGCCACGTCGCCGATGCGATCCTTGGCCTCGTTCGAGATGTCCTTGGCCTTCAGGATCTTCTCGCGCTCGCGGGCGAAGTAATCGTCCATCGTCTTGTTGAGCGATTCGAGGGCGGTGTTTCGGCCGCCGTTCGACCGCTGCATCAACCCGCCGAGCCCCACCGTGATCGCGGCCAGCACCATGCGCCCCGTGTTGCGGGTTTCCTTCCCGGTCGCCGGGTCCTTGTCGGAGAAGAAGTCGCCCACCTGCATCTTGCGGTAGTCGTCGAAGGCCTGTTTGTGGGCCGCGCGGGCGGCCTGCAGATCCTTGTCGGCATTGTCGAGCGCCTGCAGCCGACGCTGGTTGTAATCGGCCGTGACGGCGGCCTCTCGGTCCGCCTGCTCCTGGGCGATCTTGGCCTTCTTCTCCGCGATCTCGCCCGCCTTGGTGATCTCATCGACCATTCTGGTCGATCCGGCTAAGTCGATGGCGCGCCCGGCGTTGAGACGCGCCTGGGCGTCGGGCGCGAGACCGCCGCGGGACGTGCTGGTGCCCGCGGTCTCGGTGGAGGATACCTGCCCTGGCGTGATTCCCGGGGCGAGGCTATCTCCGGGGTCCGCAACCATCTGGCCCGTGACGGGGTCGGTGTGCACACCCCGGCACCGACGTTTCCCAGGGCGACTGCTACTCCGAGCAGCTGCGGCGGCCGAGGCGCTTCTGCGTGCGGTCGCAGATGATCTTGCCGGGCTCGTCATGGCACCATGCGCCCTGCATCGCCAAATACGACTCACATCCGGCCTTGGTCAGGAAGTTCGCCTCTATCCAGCACTTGCCGGTATCGGGATCGCAGACCGAATATTTGACCGGAGTCGTCGCGCAGGGGCTAGAAGGAGGCGCCGACGGACCGGCGGCGGCGGCCAGGATCGCATTGTTCTCGGCGATCGAGGCAGAAGCTGCGGTGGCTGGCGCGATCCCTTCGTACGGGGTGACATTGGCACTCGCGCCCCAGTTGTCGGCGGTCGTTCCGTTGGGCGAGCTTCGAACGTGCGGCGCCACATAGGTCCCGTTCGAGCGCGTGTATCCGCGCACGTGGACCTGGGCGACTGCGAGTCCGGCCGAAACGATGCACCCCAACAGAACGCCGCCAATGAACTTACGCATGCCCGGGATGCTGCGATGGGGACGGTCGTCCGCGCAAGGCTGAACGACCGATCAGGCCCTAGACGAACTTCAGCAAGGTACTACCACCGCCGACGATCCCGTTGATGAAGTCCTTGGTGGTAAAGGCGTTATCGGCGTTGATCTTTTGCTGCTGCAGGTACTTCGCCAGCTCGTCCTGCATCTGGGCGATCCCGAGCTGGGTGGACGCTCCCACGTTCGTTCCATAGATCGACGCATCCGCGCCGAGCAACTGCCCGTTGCCGGTCAACAGGCCAGCGAGGATGTTGTTTTGTCCCTGCTGGTTGAGCTGGTTGGTCCCGAGTGCCGATCCTAGGTTCGCCAGGTTCACCCCCTGGTTCAGCTGGGCCTGGTTCATGTTGTACGTGTTCGACTGGCCCGTGTTGAACTGGCTGTTCTGCTGGTCCTGGGTCGCGTTGAACTGGTTGTTCTGCTGCAGCGCCAGCGCGAGCGCCTGGTTGTAGCTGTTCGACTGGCCGGCGTTGAATTGGTTGTTCTGCTGGCCCAGCTGCGCGTTGGCCAGGCTGGTATCCTGGCTCCACTGCCCGTTCTGGATCGCCAGGGCCTGCGCCAGAGCGTTCATCTGCGCGTTGTACTGGTTGCCACTGGTCATATTGGCGATCGACGCCTGCGTACCCAGCTGCGCGTCGAGGCGCTGGTTCTGGTTCTGCTGGTCGGCGTTGAACATGCCGACGTTGTTTTTCTGGCCGGCGTTGAACTGGTTGCCCTTGTTGATCTCGCCAGCCGAGAACATGCCCGCCTGGTTCAGCAGTCCCGCCTGGTTCGACGCGAGGCCGATGTCCTGGCCGCGCGTGTTGTTCAGCAGGGCGTCGAGCTGCGCGCGCGCTTGCGCGGTCTCCTGGGCCTTGAGCAGCGCCGCCTGCTGATTGGCCTGCCCTGCGAGCTGCCCGCCCTGGATCGCGGCGTTGTACTGGCCGAGGCCAACGTTCTGCCCGCGTGAGCTGGCGGCCATGGCGGCCTGCTGCTGCAGCGCCTGGTCGAGGCCCATTTGCAGCTGTGCCGCCGCCGGGCTCTGCGGCCCACCACCGTTCATGACGGACGTCAACGCGTCGGCGAGGGCGAGCTGGCGCGCGCGGACTTCATTGCTGTCCGTCTTGTCGATCGTGGCGCCTGCGTAGGTCGTGGCCGGATCCGCCAGCGCCGCCAGCGCCTGGGCAGCCGAGCCCGAAGAGGACGCGCCAGCGGACATCGGCCCGCCGAAGGACATCGGCGCCACCGAGGCGGCCTGCCCGATCTGTCCGCCCTGTGCTACCGCGACGGGCGCCCAACTAGCGGCCTGCGACGTCGCCCCCTGCGCCGTCGACACCGGAGCCGCGGAGGCATAGCCCGCGGTCGGCGCGGCCACGCCCTGGTAGTTGCCGTACTGGGTGAGCAGCTGCGCGAGCAAGGCGCGGGACGCCGCAGTGTCCTGCGTTACCTGGGTCGTATCGACCGGAGGCGGAAGCGCCGGAGGAGCGCCACCGGGTGGCGCGAGCGCAGGAGGGGCACCGTCGATCACCTGGCCGATGCCATTGACGGCGTCCACCGTCGCCTCTCCGGGCGACCCGCCCGTCGCCTTCTCCACTGCCCACGTCGGCAGGGCCGTCACGGGATTGGTCTCCAGTGCGATTTTCCCGATCTTGCCGAGTGTGCCGAGAACGCCCATGAACCGGCACCGACGTTTCCCAGTGACGCACCGAATTAGCGGACAAGATGTCCGGGAACTACGTCCCGCGGTTGGCGGATGGC
>Ga0070688_100000150_pt1 | contig 37716 bp, 56 predicted proteins | sample KBSS13HmetaG_FD_64679 | JGI IMG/M metagenome (GOLD analysis project Ga0070688, IMG submission 64679) | Switchgrass rhizosphere microbial communities from Kellogg Biological Station, Michigan, USA - KBS S1-3H metaG | ecosystem: Host-associated > Plants > Roots > Rhizosphere ...
CGGCACCAATCAGGTCTTGTGTCAGAGTCACAACTGCTAAAGCAGCTAAGTCTGTGACATCTGTCATTGTTAAAGCAGCAGCAACCTTTGTAGCTACTTGAGCTGCGGTGTCTCCAGTTACTATATCGACTTCGACTTGGTTATCAGCAGCTAAATAGGCAGCACCACTTGGTGGTGTTCCAGCGGCATCGATATCAAGCCATACAGCATAGCTATCTCCAGCTTGGTTATAAGCAACGAAGTAATCTCCTTGGGCTGCAGCTGCAGTAGCGGGGCACGTAACAGCAACCACCCCGTAAGCGCCAGTGTCAGCAACAAGTGTTACTTGGCTTTGTTCTTTTCTTTCAGCATTTCCCAGTACGGCGACTGGTTGAGCGGGGTGTAGAATCATAAATGTCTCCTATAGATTAGCGGATAAAATATCAGGCCCTGCATCACTAGGCACAAACCATAAAACCCAACGTTTGCCATCCCACACAGGCTGGCCGTATACCTGCACTCGCATTCCCAACCTATTGAGAAACTCAACAAGCTGTTCAGGCTTTTTTGCAGATACAAAGCGCAGCCTAGTGGTAATGGGCTTCATTCTTAGTAGCTGTACTTAACTCTAAAATGAACTTTGCCGGCGGTTAAGTCAGCAACGTTAATTTTGAAGTAGAAGGTTCCAGTAGCAGCGTCGGTGACAACGTATGCTTTGGAAGCATCCGCAGTGTCATCCCACAAAAGTAAACCAGCGCCAATTTCACCGTTGTGACCATAGTTGGCAACCAGAGTTGCTTTTGCAACAGCTGTTCCTGAGTAACCATCTGTATCACCAGATGTTCCCCATTCGCATGTGGCAGATCCGCCAGATGTGACAGAGGTTTCAACCAAAGCATCGCAACCATGAACCATGGCTCCGATGGGGATGTTAGAAGCCCCAGCTTTAGCTGACAAAATAATGCTGCCTGTGGCTCCACCGTCTACGGCGAAGTCATAGGTGTATTCCTGAACTTGCATTCCATCATTTTTAAATGGCATGTTCTTATCTCCTTTAAATTAATCAATTACCCAATTGTGACTACGCGAAGGCCGTCGAGTTGCTTAATACCCAAGAGAGTATCGCAATTGACTCGAACGCCACGTTTACCTTCAACACCAAGATCATATTCTTTCACAGCTAAACCTTGTTGAGCTGCGATTGTCATGAAGCTTGAGTGAAAGAGGTATGTCACGTTAGCAACACCACTTGCGAAGTGAGGCATAAAGCCTAACAAAGCAGGGGGAAGCTCGCCTGTTTGAAGAGGCGCACCGCTGGTCAAGAAGTCAGATGACGTGAAACCAGTGATGTTGAAAATGTCGTTGAGCTGAGCAGCGCCAACAACCATGTGACGATCAGACATCGGAACGTCTTGACCATCCAGTAACTCTTTGCCTTCCAAGAGGTCAGCAAGAGCTAAAGTCGTTCCAGAGTCATAAGCAATGGAATGATCCGGAGCCGATGCATTAGGAACGATAGCTGCGATGATCAAGGATTGGATTTTTTTGTTGATCGAGAACACAGCCATTTCACGGAGTTTTTCCATAGCAGGCAAGCTTTGGAGAAGCGCCATGTTGGTAAGGATGAAGTCTTTAACAACGCGGGTGTTAATGACTAAGCTTTGTTGCGTTACAGTCAAAGCAGAAGCGTCAGCTTTAGCGTCTTCAGCCAATTCTGTAGCAGCATCAAATTCAGGGAATTGAGAAATACGCACAGTGTCTCCAAGATTTTGGATCTCACCTTCGTAGTCTCTGCTGATGATGCTGTTGAACGGAAGTTGTTCCAACAAAACGTCGTAGTACCGTTGCGACCAGAGTTCAGGAACTAATACGCTTAGTTCTGAACTGGCTTTCATTACTTGATCTGCCATAAATTGCCCCTTTTAAAGTTAATGGGATCCTTGCCTAAATTTAAGCAACATATCCCGGTATGTTTTCTCATCGTCTTTGGAGTGCGAAGTTTTCCATTTCTTCTCCGCGTCCATGACATCCTTCATAGTGACTTTCGTCCCTGTTATAACGTGAGGAGAGTTAGCATTAACTGCGGGGGCTGACTTCTGAGAAAACCAGTGGGGTCTCATGGTTTTAATTTTCTCAGCTACTTGTTTCGCATTAACAATGTTCACTTTTCCACTTGAAGTAGCTTCAATTAAAACATCACTCAAATCCCAATACTCAAGATCAGCGACAGCTTCTGGCAAAAGGCCAAGGCGTTGAGCCTCGTCTTTTAGAGCAAAGAATTTCTTCTCATTAACAATAGATCCTCTAAGCTGTTCTTCTTTGCCTAGAAGGTCTTTGTATTCTTTGTCTCTTTGCTCGTAGAGCTCTTTCCACTGCTGCTTTTCTTTGAGCTGTGTTTCTTCAACGGTTTTGAGTTTCTCTTTTAAAGATCTGGCTTCGTCTTTAAAACGATGCACATCTTTTAAAGCTCTTTCAATTCCATCTTTAGAAACAGTTTCCTCTGGTTTAGCGACTGTCTCCACCGGAGCTTGTTCGTTAACCGGAGCATCAGCACCTTGCGTTTCCATACTTTACCCTTCCCAAGAGCACCGCTCTTATGGCGAGAAGACACCGTCTTCCCTTGTTTCACATTTTAACTTAATTCCCCAATCAGGATATGAGACCAAAGACCATTTAATTACCATTATTTAGATAATTCAATAATCTCAGAAACTAATTTAGCGTAAGCATCTATTATTTTTCGCTTAATTGAAACAGTAAAATCCTCGCCCCGAGCCTCTGGAATGAATCTCCGCTCAGGCACACCATTGAGCCCTTCTTGATGGTTAAGGGCCTTTTCAGCCTGATCGGGATCAAAGATGCCAACTCGTATACTAGATCCAGATTTAGCTGTCAGTGCATTAAGCATATCTCCTGAAAGCCTTAGGTTTACAGGCCTAGCTGCTTTTTGCGGGAACTCACTTTGTGTCTTTTTGTCTAGAGGGTATCTGTCTTTATGTTTGTATGACACAAATCGCCCCACACCTCTTACTGGACTAATGCCTGAGGCTATGGACTTTTTCATTTCATCAACAACGACATCTGCAACTTGGGCGTTGGTTCTTGTAGAGTTTAGACTTTTAAGTTTGTTTCTGATATCGAGTCTCACTTTTACAGACATTATAAGAGTCCCAAGAGATCAAGATCGTCTAGAATTCCAGCCAAACTATTGTTTCTAGTCACCGCTCCCCTGATCTGTGAATTTGTGGATAACCCTGTAAGTTCTTTTAATGTTCGGAATAATTCGCTACTAGATTGAATTCCCTTAAGATCAGACTTTTTAACATCTGCTTTCTCAAGCATAGCATCAGCAATTATCTTCTCGGCCTCTGCTTGTATGCTGGCTTTAAAGGAATCACCCTCTTCTGGGAGGAACTGTCTATGGGGGAGCTTCGATCTGCCTGAGAAGTTATTGTGCCCATCAGCTTTAGCTGCCTGCGCATCAAAGAACCCGATTTCAATTCCATTACGATCTTCTGATGCTTTGAATGTGAGGCTATCTAACATATCCCCATTAAGTTCCATGTTGGCGCTTACGGTTCCGCCCTCTGCCTTCTTTCGCTTCTTATAGCTTGCAGAAAGTGTTGGAAAGCTCTCGCCCTGTATAGGACTTTTGGCCTGAGAGACGTTTTGTAGAATTTGTTCCACGAGGAACTCTCCTACGTCTCGTCTAACCTGGGATTTTATGTCGTTTGGTAAACCTTCGATCCCTAAATCAAGAGTTGAGGTTGTCCTGTTGTTGGACCCCTGACTCTTGATCACCTTGATCGGCATTACTATTCCCCACAATCATCATCTGGGAGAGCTGCATGGCTTTATCGGCCATAACCTGTCCCATTTTGGCCTGAGCTTCTTCCTGGGTCATGGATGGATCATCGATCATCATGAGCTCGGGAATTGTGTTAAGGCCCAGTTCTTTACGCTTTTCAATATTTGCAAGCTTTTCAGCCTCACTCATAATCGGCTTCGGGTCACCAAACTTAAGATTCACCGCTAGTTCTTGATCAAGCTTATAGCCAGACAGATCATCTTCTATGAGTCCCTTCGACTTATAGAGCATCAGCCATTTACTAATGAGTTCCCATATTTCGGGCTCTTTATCTTTGAATATCTGAGACTGGTCGTTCACATCTTCCATGCTTTCAGCCTTATCGATAATCAGGGCAATTCCAGATGCAGCGTTTTGACTTCCTTGGAGGGATGCAGAGATACCGCTTGTAGATAGGTTATTGGTGGTTAGGATGAGCGCTACATACATTTCAATGACTTGCCTTAATTCATCTAAGGGTGGGTTAGCACTTAGAAAGCCCATTTCAGGGACTGGATCATCTTTTTCAAATTCAACAAGGATGGCCTTTGTGGGACCAAGCTTAATTTGTCTTGGAAGGTTTTTACCTTTCATGAAGAACTGACCATAGCCCTGCATGATTCCAATGTGATTAACGTTGGTGATCATGGAGTTAACTAAAACAGCGCCATCTGTAAGATCATCTCCACCCATTGCCCAAAAAGCTCCGTCTTGATCCATTGCGAAGTTCACAAATGGGAGCTCACTAATGGGGTTTTCAATCTCAGAGCCTGAGATGATCTCGCCTTTTTCGTTGCAGGTGAAGTGATACTTATTCGACCAGAAAATAAAGCAATTATAATCACTGCCCTGATCAGCTGGTGTGTCCGCTATGATTTCATCTTTCCCATTACCGCCACTCATGAACCTGGTTGAGAGATCTCTTTGTGTAGTGTGATTCTCGGGATGAAGGACGGCTGACCTTGCATCTCGTCTGATGTAATTGGACAGAATAAACACCTTTGGCTTTTCTCGGTCATAGTAGTCTTCAATGACGTCGTAGAGAAATGGAGGAAGGCATTCAACTTTAAGTGTATATTTATTGTCCTCTGGCTCACCCACCGGTACCGGCTTTACGTAAAGAGCTGTATTCTTATGAAGCTTTAGATATCTATTAACTTTTTTCATGACAGAGTCGAAGTCTAATTCTCTTGCGAGCTCTTGAATTTGCTTTGTTTGTACTTCATTTTGAGGAACTGTTCTTTGCACTCCGTTTGCGTAAACTCTGGCTAGTTTATCTATAATCTTTCTAGCAATAGAGACGTTTGAAATGGCGTAAGCCATCTCATCAACAGTTGATTGGTCAAACCATTGTAGAAGTTTTTCCATGACGTACTTGTAGGTCTGATCTTTGTAGATCTCGTAGCGTTTATAGTGCTCATCTTTACGAGATCTGTTTTCGTCACCGAGGATTTCTTCGATTACTTTTCTTCGAACTCCTGGATCTAGGATTTCGTCTTCTGACTTCAGTCTCATTTGCATAGTAACCTCATCTGAATTTTATAACTTCTGATCTTGGTTTTGTACCACTAAATGGAAACAGGATGTCACAGAGATAATCTAGCCCGTCAGATGAATGCGTGAGCTTTGGGTTAGACTTAATCTTCTCTAGTGTCGCCTTGTCCTGTTCGACAGCCATCAGATCCTTCTTAAGCGTTGGAACTGTTTTAGGATTTAACTTAATCAATCTTTTTTCAAGTAAGTTATTCACATTGAGCTGCCTTTGTCTCATCGGCGGAGCATGTGACTTTACTCTAATATTAATAAACCCCCTGGACCTAAGTATCTGATTATCAGGCTGTCCCTTAGTGCTTCTAGCATTTCCTGCGGGGTCTGGATAGATGCAAGAATTATTGGGCGTATATCCTCTGGCCAAAAATGCATCGACCATGCGATTAGTATTGGCGTCGTTTAAAACGATCTCATCAAAAGCTCTAATCTCACCATCAATGTAATTCCAAATGGTGGCTGTCATGGGTTCAACGTTGAAATCTAGGGATATATGATTAATCTCGCCAACAACTGGTTTTATAGAATCATCATCATTTTTGATTGGGTCATAGTTATAGTAAAATCTGTTACCCTGCATGTTGATGAATAAACCCTTAAGGTAAGCATCAAGCATTATGGAATCAAAACTAGCTTCGAGTGATTTGATGTAGTCTGAACCGAGGTTTTCGACGTTATTCCTGGTATCGCCAAAAATGATCTTTGATCCCTCAATGGGTCTTTCAATAAAGAACTCGTAATACTCAGAGCCCAAGCCTTCAGGCGTTCCGCAACTTGCTATCTGTGGATATTTAGCGCCTTTGATTCGAACACGAGAAACAACCTCTCGGTAGCGCTCTAGGGGTATTAATGTAACTTCATTAATAAGAGCGTATGCCCAGTTGGGTCCCCTTAGAGGTCTTTCAGCTGTTGCGATATAGAGTTTCCCAGGAGACCAGGGAAATCTAAACCAGTTCTCTGTTTTATGGTGCTCGTATTTGATTCTGTTCTTAAGGAGCGTGTCCTCTAAAAGAGGAAGTATGTCTCTTTTGTAATCCGAGTAACTTGGACATACAAGACCGCCCGGGAATGGTTTATTTGTTACGGATAAATAAAGAGCCTTCATGACTAGGCCGTGTGACTTGCCGCTTCCAAATCCACCGGATAAGTGTAAAAACTTGGTTTCCAAGTCCTTATGGAAGATCTCCTGGTGGGAGTTCATCTTGTAATTGATTTGGAGCTTCATGAATGGGGGTGCCCGATCAGGCCTGAGCCGATTCCGTCCATGGAAACTCCCCCCACATCAGGATACATTACTTGGTTTTTTTATCCTTAGATTTATCCACAGGCTTATCTGTTTTAACCTCTGGTTTTTTCTCTTCTTTCTTTTCTTCCGCTGGTGCGCTAATGGCGGCAGGCGAGGGAAGTTGTATTGGGGCTGGTGAGGCCTCTGGCTTTACAGCAAATAGAGCTTGAGTGACCTCTATTGCGGCTAGAGCGATTGCTCCAATTACTATCATTAGAATGAACATTAAAATGTACCCGCGTTTAGTCATATTACTTACCTTTCTTGTTATAGATGCGATCGATTTTCTTTCTTGGTTTTTTAACTCTTGAGCCGTTACCGCTTTTTCTAGTCTTTGCTTTTTTATGCTTTGCCATTATTCCCCCCTAAGACACAAACTCTAGACCGTCTATTTCATCACCGCTATCTGGGGTGGGAGCGTCTGTCCAACCGCAGAAGTTTTTTAGCGCAAAGATGAGCATGCAGTTATCGCCCTGAAGAGCCTTCTGGATGGCCTTTTGAACCAATAGAATTCTGGTTTTAGCCATATGTTTAGCTCTAAACTCCCGGAATGTTACATCAAACTCAGCTTTGATCTTGTCTTCCAGAGTAGTCTTACTGATATCAAAGAATGCAGAGGCGTCCTCAAGGGTTGGACGATATTGCATGAGGTGTTTTACTTTTTCCCAATCAAGATCCTTGGTTGGTCTGCCCATCTTGGATTTTGAGCCCGAGTTCTTCATATGCGCCATTCCCTTGAGAATCCAATCGATCCTCTGTTTTTCTGAAGGTTAAGTTTGCGAGATCGGATTGATGTTTTTCATCTACGAAGCGTTTTAGGTTTTGGATAAAAAACGCAGTGAATTCGTGGACTACGCGTTTTAGTTTTACGCGGTCATCAAAGGATTTAAGCTTAACCTGCATAAGCTGTTTATTTAATTCATCAATAAAGACTGGGACACGCTCATGGGATTTTAGAGCTCGCCTTAACTCTGTTGGGATATTGTTAAGGGGGTCATTTACGTATTCCTGATAGTCTTGAACAATTTTTGCTCTCAAGGACATTTACTCCCCCGACTCGATGCCTGGGATGGGGCTTGCTTTTTGTGCATCAACGGTTTGGACCTTAACGGCCTCAACGTTCATGACTCTTGGCATAATCTCCTGGGAACCGAGATATGCTACCGAGTGGGTGTGCGTGTCGTCTCTTGCTGGGACGGACACTCTTTGGGGTCTGCCGTTTACGATCTTTCTAACTTCTTTCATCGCAGGGCCGCACTTAGCTGCAGGCTTGCCATCAGCATCAACAAAGAATTCCATTTCGTGAAAGTGTCCGCCAACCGAGATGGACTTTGTGAGCTTTCGGCCATCAGAGTCGATAGTGTGGTAAAAGTGTGTGTGTTCTGTGGGCTCGTATCGTGGGTGATCAGTCCAGCTGACGTTTTTTTGGAACTCTGAAAGTTCGAGTTTAAAGAGGTCTGATCTTAGAATTTGCTGTTTTCTGTAGATGAGATTTGTTGGAGCTACAGGTCCGGACGGTACTTCTTTTTGTTTGGCCATAATATTTCCCCCAGTCAGGTTAATTTTATTCAATTATTAATTACTTCTTAGCAGCAGCCTTTTTCTTCTTAGCGGCTTTCTTCTTGGCTTTCTTAACTTTTGCTTTTTTCATAATTCCCCCTTGTATTTCTACTTTAGTGTCATAAGCCTAAGTAAAATCAAGCAAAAACGTAGATCGCATAAAGCGTGATTAAAAATAATAGGTAGAGAGCTAAGAGATGTGGGTCTTCAAAGTCGAATTTTCGTCTCATTTAAAGTGCCCCGTAATTTGGACCACGCCACGGGGCCACAGCGTGTGGATAGCCTTGTGGGCTAATTCTTATTTAAGACTCATTTGTCTGATTCTTTAAGTCCTGAAATAAGTAAACACGCTTTTCTGTGGCCATCGAGCGCCTCATCTAAGGTCTCGTATCTGGTTAAAACTTGGTCGAATTTTCCACCGAAGATAAGTGTTTCAAACCATTTTGGGTTTAGCTTTGTTCCCTGGTTCATTCCAAGAAAAATTGTGGAGATTTCAGATCCGTTGATTGTATTGAAGGCGATTTTTCTTTCATTATCTCGCATCCATTTTCCCCAGAAATCTATGTTGATTGTTGGGATGATCATTCCGTCGTGTAGTATGGCAACTTGCATTTAGTGGCGATACCCGCCGGGAGGCTTTTCGCTTGTCTCTTTTTGATCTTCGATGGAATAGATTTTATCAACCGTGCAGAGAAGGGCTGAGTCGGCGTCTTCGTTTTTACATATTTCTTCACAGCGTTTCATATCATCAGTGATGGCTACCATTTTTGAATCTTTGCAGATGATAATAATTTTACTGCCCGTTGTGTATTTCTTGGTAGTCATGTCTGCCCCCAGAGAAAGTTTGGAGTAGTCTGGAAAATCTGTCTATTAGAAATGCCCCGAGATTTATTTAGCGAGTCGGGGCACCCGCTGGAGGATAATCCTTGTGGATCATCACTTTAATTAAATGCGATAATCACAAAAAAGGAGAGTCCTGATTTTCCGCTCCTGCCGTACCCCGCCGATCCGTTCCGATGCCATCCTGTCCATTCCGAGCAGTTGATTTTGCAAGCCGGGGCGTTAGGGGGAATGATCGCCTCTTAACGTTTCAATACCTGGAGTGAAGCTATTGCCGGCCCGCAAAAATTTCAGATTTGTTGTTTTTGTTCTGGAAATTTGTAGAAAACTCTTTTTTTGATGAATTCGATTTCTTGTATGCTGAGTTTGTCTAAATCACATTCTAAATCAAGGGCGTCTAAGAAGTTATGCCCATCTAGGATGAGTTGTTGGATGTTTTTAACCGCCTCATGCAGTGCTCGTATTTGTTCTTGGCTGTGTGGTTTCATTCATTTTCCTTCCCCCCCACTTCTAAAATTACTTTTTTTAATAATTTAATATAGCTAGGGCTCATATCCATTGAGACTGCTGATATTACTATCGCTTCAAGGATCTTCCTTTTTGCTGTTAAAAAGCCCAATTGATATTCGTGGTGGGCCAGTTGACTTTCTCGAAAACTGCCCAATGTCTTTTCTTTTATTTCCATTTTGCCACTCCTTAAAAGCAGTAGGGTACTGTCCGTAGTTTGTGGTTAGAAATTTGGTTATAAGTTCTAATTCTTTTGTGTAAGAGGCTAGAAGTTGAAGTTCTTGATTAATGCCTTTTAGATCCACGTGCTGTCTCCAGAAAACTTTCGCAAAGAGCTGCCGCAACAACCAATGGGATAAGTACTAATATAAGGCCTCCGACATAAAACTTTTTAAACATGTCGCTGATATTCTCTGTCATAGAGTTCTTGTTCGATTTTATCTTGCTCGCTTTGTACGAAACATTCGTTTTCATAAGCCGCCTTAGCTTTATCATCGACCCACATATCAATTTCGGGGACATATTCTAAAACGCCTGCGTAGGGATTAAGTTTTATGATTTCGCTCACAAGGCGCTTCTTGGTTTCTTCATTAAGGCTTAGAAGTTCTGTTTTTGTGATGTAGCCAGTTTTATTCACTCGTTCTAAAAGTTCATTAAAATCTACCATGCTGGTTTCTCCATAATTGGTTTGCCGGTCATTGTAATACCCCATGAGCGCTCATAGGAGTCGATGGCTGTTTTAAACTCCGATGAGGCCCATGGGTTTGTTAACCATTGGATCTCAAGTCCTGCTTTGTCAGCATATTTTTGCGCGAACTCTGGTGCTTTTTTATAGCTAAAGGCTTCAAAGGCTGTGAGTAGTGTCCCTGACTGGCTGATGATCTTAACAATGAAACCTGTTTCCATTCTGCTTGAGATATAGGCGTAGGCTTTCATTAAGATCCCCTTTCAATTAGTTCCATGTAATTCATGAACTGTTTTTCTTGAGCGTGGGCGTTTGAGAGGCCTTTGTTTTTCTTGATGTAATCGACGTAATCTTTAGCGGCTTTCTTATTTGAAAAAGCCAGCTCCTTAAAAGACTGACCCTTGTAGAGCCCCCCCTCAAACACCGTGTTTCCTAGGACCACAATGTTCATGGCATCAGTCTTTGGAGCCGGCGGAGTAGTCTTTGTATCTGTAGTCTTGTCGTTGATACGACCCATGGCATGCTCGCCATCGTCATCTTCATCAGTGACCATGCCTGTTAACGCAGCTAGTTGATATCGCTTGTAGTAAGTGATGGCACTTCCGATGCTTTGGGGATCTTGTTTAACTGGATTTATACGGGCCTCAGAGGCCAGCCACTGGCCGGATGAGTGAAGCAAGGTCGTTGTGAGGGTTTGATGGTCCTGATCGATTCTTAGGGCGTTCACGACGCTTAGGCCGTGTTTAGTGAGTGGGTCTCTAACTTGATCCCAGATGCTTTGAAGTGATGCATAGCGTGATTTGAAAAAGGGGTTTTGAGCTTCTTTTTTTGCGGGCTTCATTTCAGCCTGAGCTTTTGCAAGGGCTGATGCGAGCTCGTTAATTTGTTCTGACCTAAGCAAAGTGTACTCCAAAAACTAAACCCCCTAGAAAGCTTAGCGAGAGATCTCTAAGGGGTTTTAAAAGGCTGTTTTGTGCCTGGCCTTTTTTTCGATGTGTGTTTTGCCTATTTCGCTAAGCTTTGGGCTCTTTTAGATTAAGAGGGTTTAAATGTCGATACGTAATCTTTACAAAATCATCTTTTAATCAAAGTTGTACGCCCCCCGCCATGATGGAGTTTAAAGCCCTTATCAAACAGAGCATCTCCAACTGCTCGGTAGAATCTGAACATGTGGGGCCAGCCCTTCATGTGCATCTCAGTATGATGCTTACGACATAAGCTCAAAAGATTGTCCGGAAGGTCATCGCCACCAGCGCCCTGGCTTTGTATGTGGCATGGATCACTGAGATCGCCGCAGATAATACATGGCTGACTCCTAAATTTCTCTAGGGCCTTCTTGTCTTTAACGCGCTTTGGTTTTGGAAATTTCATTTCTGGACTCCCCCGATAATTTTTAAAGCTTATATACTAATTCTCGTGCCGATTGAGTTCGAAAATTCAACTGCGCTTTTGCCTATCCAGGGCTTAATCGGCATCTTTCCATTTAGAGCCGAGGGCTACAGCTGTCCTTTTGATGGTAGTTACTTGATTCAAGATCCAAACAACCCAGGATGGGTTAAATGCCCTGGATGCAATTTCAGAAGAAAAAAATTGTCATAGATGCTTCCAAAACACTCCACGGATTATTGCCCTTAAATGATCCTTGGAAATATTAAATTCGACACAGGCGCTCTCTATGAGATTTATATTTTTATAATCAATTAGTTTAATTTTTCTGACTTGATCTTCCGTTAATTTACAATGTCTATTGCGGGTGCCCGCTGAACTGTTGCCGTGGGCAATCATATGTAGATGGTTTTCCTTTGAAGTCACATACGCAAGATTTGACAATTTATTATTATTTGGATTTCCGTCTAAATGAGCCACCTCTTTATTTTTTGGAGTTTCCCCGATAAATGCCAACAAAACTAATTTATGTACCGAAAACTTCCTGGCTTTCCCATTTTTATACAAACTGACGTAATCATAGCCAAATGGGTGTTTAAACGCTTTTAGGATGCGTTCTTTGATATTTTTATTAACTAATGTGTTTTTATTTAAGGACTTGATTTTACCAAGATTAGACGCCCAATAGCCCCTGTATCCTGGTATCTCTAACCATTTCTCTGTTTCAATTTTCATAATATATTCCGATTACCACAATATGCGTTTAATCGGAAAAGATCTTGAGATGCTTCTTAAAATGCTTAAAAGAGAAAACCTGAAATTCACCATCAGCGCTTACCGGCACATCGTGGCGTGTGAACAAGAGCTATCTCGTCTTTATATTTTGGTCCATGAGCTAAGCGAAGAAAATCGCAAATTAAAAGAGAAGATCGATGTTTCGTGATTTCTACATCATGATGTTTTTGTTTCTGATTTTCTTATTCTGGCTTTTTCATGCTCTGAGTTTTTGAATTAGTTCGAACAAGAAGATGGCCCACAGCAGATAGATAATAGCGATCATTCTGCGCTGAAGAAGTAAAAGCAGGCCTGACAAAAATAGCAACTATCTTCAACAGGCCTGCACATCCCTAAACATATTGGACATCGCTTATATTCCATTCCTGCCGTACCCTGCCGATCCGGTCCCGTCCGTTCCAATCCGATCCACGCCTCTCCGATCCTTTGCAATGGTTAAGGGATATCTGATTTTATCAATTTGGTTCGTGTTCATAATTCACCAATCCATACAAGTTTAAGCTTCTTGCTGACCTGGGCAAATGTTAGCAGAAAAATTTCTCCGTAAGAATCACAAAAGTAGGGCGCATGCCAGAGAACAATCAGGTCATGTGGTTCGCTGTAATAAATTCCATTCTTCATTTATTTCTTCTCAAATATAAAAAGTAAGCAGCCCACAACGATAAGCATGGCACCTATTTTCATTAGTAGATTCCCGTCAATCATTCCTAACCTCTACGAGATGCGCTCTCGAATCGCTTCAAATGTGAGGTTTCTTCCACAAAATCTTTTTCGAAAACACATCTCATACAAGTCAGGATTAAATAATCTCATCCAGCCAATAAACAAAACAAAAACCAGCTCCCAGAGCGAAGCCAAATAATATCCCGCTAAAAAACATACTAGATTTTTTCTTCCAAATTCCAATAGAGCTCTTTTGCTATCTGGGCTGTGTGTTCATCGCCTTCTACAAGATATCGGATATGTGAGAGAGCCGACATCAATGCTAGTTCCTGAGTGCTGGATTTACGATCTAGCGGTAATTGCCACAAGATTGGCATATCAGCTTGGTGTGCTACTACTTTTTTAAGTTCTTCAAAATCCACTAACAAAGTCCGACATGTAACAAAGTTCTAAATACGAGCACCGAGAGCAGGGCCCCAACTCCTAGGAAAAATCCATTGGCAACTTGTACTAAAAAATTCATAGATCTCCTTAAAAATTCGGGCGGTGGGCCATGGTAAGGCTTTCGATCCTTTGTCACCGAAAGGTCGTCCGCCCGAAAACGTTAACCATTCTCTTCTGTTTCTTCCGGAACCTCAGCTTCGTCAAGTTTTTCGTTAAGTTCTAAAACTTCTGAGTTCAACTGATCGATCGAGCTGTTTAGAATCTGAAGCTGATCGTAAATTAGAAACAAGGCAATTGGGATTGCCGTCTCTGAACTAACGGGTTTATCCGCAAGCCAAGTTTCAAGCTCTTCTACTTTATCCAAAAATCACCTCTCCTGTTATTTACCGTTCGGATCTACCTTTGTCTTCTTAGCCTTTTTAACTTTTTTGACTTTTTCTTTCTTAACCGCTTTTTTATGCATGGGCTTGGACCAATCTTCTGCGCTCTTCTCTAAAATAATTGGTTTGGGAGCCGGACTTGGCTCTTCTTGAACCATAGGTGGTGGCGGCGGAAGATCGAGCGGTTCTGAGATTCTGTCGTTTGCTGCACATCCGGCAAAACCGAACATCACCGCAAACAATAATTTTTTCATAAAAATCCTTTCGTTGTTTCAGATTTCTTTCCTATGCTTCAAGGCTGCGATTGCAAGAAGGGCATTTTCAGCCCACATGACCTTCATTCTAAGTTTCGCTTTATCGGAAATGTTTTGATACCTTTTTTCTATCAAAACGATCTGCTCTAAAGCCGTCTTCATAATTTTGTTTTCATTCTGAAGAAACAAAAAATCACTATGCTTCACCATTCCTGCCATTCCAATCCTATCCATTCCTATCCTATCCCTTCGCTTCCAGTCCCATACTATCGATGCCGTTCCTCTGCTCTCAAAACCTCTCGTTTCCTGCCGTTCGGCGCCATTGCTTTCGGCTCCACTCCTCTACCTTCCGAGGCCCCCCTGTCCATTCCTCGCCTCTCCTGCCGTTCCAATCCGGTCCGGACCAATCCCTTACGGTCCATTGTTTGCCCGACCGTGCCGCTTTTAATATCTTTGAACTTTAAACATCCCGCAATTTCCGCCTTTTTCAGGTCGATATTCATTAAGCCCAACTGCAAAGCCAGCGTTCTCGTAAAGATTTAATAATTGCTCTGCAGAAATGACGCGGCTGTTGTACTTAACTGTGAAAGTTAAGCTCCACTTATCAAATCTTCCACGATAACGAGTCATTGGCTTTTTATTCCCGAAATTACCGACCCTCACGATTCTCTCGTCGACAACCGGTTTTGATCCCTTAACTTCAATCAAACCATTTTCATCCTGAAGCACGTGAAAGCTACCTTTCGCGAGGGTCATCGATACGCCCTCGACAAATCTGCACGCCGAAACTGCACATAACTTAACACCCGCTGCTGGAATTCCATACTTACCCTTACTCATTTTATAAAGGCTAGCCTCAAACTCCGCTTGAGGATTACGCGCGCCACGTTTAGTTTTAGCTTTTTGCTGGTGCTTCTCATCAAGTTCGTTCTTAGCTTTCTCTGAAAACTTACAAACCAGAAGAGGCGTTTCACCGATTAGCGTAATTTTTGCTACCTTTGTTTCGATCGCAGGTATCTTTATTGACTCTTCTACTTGTTTTTTCTTTGCCATGTTTAACTCCTTTTAAATTAACGTCTTCAATAGCGGCGAAGACTCCACCGAAATAGTTTTTGTAAGATTGATATTTTAATTTCCAATAACTAATCTCTCTTATTGCTGTCTCTAAAACCTGCTCATAGAGATCTTGAGATTCCCCGATCTTTTGTGTTGAGAGATATGAGTTTGACTTGTCCGCCTGGATATAAACATTTTCATAGGCTCTAATCGGAGAACCGGCATCGACTTCAACGTAGAGACAAGAGATCATCATCCTTGCCTGGTGCACTCTCCATTTTCTAGCTGCTGTTGAATCATCCCAATCGAAATATTTGTGCAGAGGAGATCTAGGGCTCTTGGCTAACTCAACCATCTTCTTTGGATCTGGTCTCTGGTTAGGGAAGTGTTTCTCCAGAAATAGTCCAACTTCACTTGCATTGGCACCATTGAATCTGGAGTCTTGTCTAAACTGATACTTCATAAAAAATCCATTTCCCGCTTGTTTTGGGCATAGAAAGGGTTAAGTCTCGTCGTCACTCCACGATCCACGTCCTTTCTATACTCCATACAATATCCAAACCCGATGTATGGGATAGGTGGCTATTTGATTGCAGCTTCCACTGCAAGGTCACCACTCACCTCCACCAGACCACTCTCTCAAGCATGACTGTTACCGCACTTATGGCTCGTGTCGTTTCAGAGCTTGGCTATCGCTCGTCCCCTTGGCCACGGTACAGATTGACTCCTGGTGGATCTCCCTACGCCATTCCCGGTTATCAGCGAACTCCTTAATACTGATAAGCTAGACGCATCCGTTAGGGCTCTTGGCTTCGTTTTCGCTATGAATTGACAAATTGAATTGCTTGGTATAATTCTGATTCATCTTTTCTAAGCAAAAAGAAACATACAAAACCCGGCCACAGTTGTCAAGCAACTGACCGGGTTTTGTTGTATTTGTAGTAATTACAGTTTCTTCGCAGCCTTAGCAGGAAGTGGATTAGCAGACAGAATCTCATTAGGGTCCATGGTGTTTGTAGACTTCACATTCACTAGCAAGACAGTCGCTTCATATTGTGGCAATGACCAATCAGCTATGAATCCATAACCCATGTGGGCTTGAGCATTTGAATCCCGGCCATTAGTTGCATCAGATACAGTAAAATATTTAAAATTATTCCCCAGCGTCAACTCTGAAGCCCGCCTCAAAAAGTTCATGTAACACTGGCTACTATCTGTATCTATATATCTAATCCTAAATGAGTTGGGGGTGAGTTTAATTTCCGAATAGCCGACTTTAAAACCACCCTCTCCAGCTTTATTGTATTTAGGAACCGTCATACACCCAGAGAGAATAAGCATGGGCAAAATTAAGTACTTCATAACTACTCCTTCTTAAACTTATTCAAAAAAATATTCACAGAATGTCTAATCAAATCACTCACAGAGATTTTTTCTTTCTTGGCAATTTCTTCAATCTTCTTTAACAGTTGGTCGTTAAGTCTAATTGTTACGATATGCTTCTTTTTCTGATAATCCTTTAATTTACTCATGTACTAGTTTCTCCCTTAAAAGTTGTAGTGCTCTAGATTCGGCTTCATTGTGGCTTGTGTACATGGAATCAATTTCTTTAAAATTACTTGATCCTTTAATAAACCAGAAAAACTCATACAAGCTAAGCGTAATCAAGATGTCTATTATTAGAGATTTCTGGTTCGGCTTTAACACAATATGGACTTCTTTAATTTGCATCTCAACTCCCTTACTAGCGAGCTATAGATAGAGTGTATGTTATTTGTATTACAAAGTCAAGGTTTATACCTTTGGGAATTCAAATCGACAGCTGGGGCACGTTATAAGAGTTTTGGTATCTGCTTTTGTGCTATCTGGTTCATAATCGAGCTTAAAGTCTTTTAAACCCAAGAGCTCTAAATCAAAAGACTCTCCATCAAGCTCTGCTATATCTCCATTTATAGCTGTAAGATTAAGTTCACTCCAACTGGCTATAGAGTTCTCAGATATGAGGCTTGCGTATTCTTGATCTGGAGATTCAAAGTCCTGAAATATCACTGGAAGTTTTTTAAGCCCTAGTTTTTTAGCGGCCATTAATCTTCCATGCCCAGATACGAGAAGGCCCGTTTGGTTGGATATGATCAAGGGATCTCTAAAGCCTTGATATTTTATAATCTCAGAGAGTCTTTGAATTTGCTCATCACTGTGAAAATTTCGATTCTTCGGATGAGGCTTGACCTCTTTAATATCAACAATCGTAATTTCTTTGCTTTTAATATCTGACATAACAAACAATTAAGACATGAAGGGCCGTGATAAATCAACAATCGGTTATCAAGAATTCGCCTGTATCTATGGCCATGGAGCCTGGAAAGAAGACGCCTCCAATATAATAGTCACCATAACAACTCCTCCTATTATCCAAGGAACTAAAGAAGAAATTCAATTTACGTTAGACGAAATCTTACCTTCGGATATTTCAATCGTAGTTCCCAAAAAGCTTGAGCCATTCGTTGATGTTATTGAATTCTATTCGGCCAAAGATGGCATCATGTACGAACAATACGTCTATCAATTCATCTTTAAGAACCTTAAGTTATATCTATGACCAATTTTAAATTCGATGAGCTCAATTTAATTGTCCAGCAAGATGGAGATCAGGGTGATTGTTGCGCTAGAATTGGGGAATACTACACAGGCTTAGTTCTTACGGCATGCATGGGCGGCCAGATTATGCAATATCCTAACTATTCGAAATGGGAATTTGCAGAGGCCATTAAGAAACTTGAAAAAGAACCAGGTGTTTATATCAGACACCCTAAAGCGCCATACAATCAACCCTATGCAGGGCTACTATCCACATCAAGAGATCAAACCGCGCCCATTATTATCGCACTTGGTTTTTATAACCATCAAGATGCATTGAAGAGATTATTTTGGCGGCAGATTAAACACTTTGGATTTTTCCCAAATGGTAAAGACATCTCTGGCTTTGAGGTATGGGGAGCTTTCATCAGATCTTGGTGGCTCTGTGATTGGGATGGATTCAAAAAATTATACATGACTTTGCTTTCACCAATTTGGCTTTTGATTATCCTGCTCGGTGATATCTCGTTATTAATTGGAACAATTCTTAGAATGCACTCAGCTGAAAATGATGCCGATGATTGCGGAGACGATATACTTCTCAATCAATATCTCTGTCAGGCTAAAATGTCTCTCAGATGGTTTCTAATCGACGGTGTATGTGATGCGTATTTCAAAAAAAGAAGGCTCGCGGGCCCGAAGGATCCTTTAGAATATCAGAAATACATTGAGAGTTTAGATAAAAACGTAAACGGTCCGTACTCGGCAATGCTTTGGTATCACCGTGAAGCTTCCGGCGGGAATCCCATTCATCTACTTTATGAACTCCCAATACAGAAACTTTATCCACACTCCTCTTAAATGCTGATTTGGCCTAGCGTTTTTGAATTAAATATGAAACGAATTGGGTATGAGGGGCAAGAGTCGTATCGAGGGGCTCCAGTTTGAACAGATTCTGGAGAGAGCCTGTCACATCCAAGGAATTCAAGTTATCCGAATGCCTGATGGCTGCAAAGTCGTAGGTAAGAATCGTTTAATTCGTGTTAAGACCCCCTTTGATTACATCCTTATCTACCAAGGAATGTCTGTTTATCTAGATTGCAAAAGCTTTGATTCTGATCGCATCACAAACTCTCAAATTACAGAACATCAGTTAGAGTCTCTTTTGAGAATTGAAGAATCAGGCGGAATTGCAGGCTATCTGATCTACTTCAGACCCGCTCACGCAATCTGCTTTTGTAGAGCCACAGATTTAGCTAAAATAAAGCCAGGAAGCTCTTTGCCCGGATTTAGCATGGTTATTCTTGGAAGCATTGAAGACTTCACATTGGGAAGACTTTTCTCGCTTAACTGGGAGGCTAGATGAAACTTAAAGACATCCAATCAAGATTTAATCAAGAAGAGCCGGCATCATCGGTTCCAACAGAAGAAAAATTACTACTAGAACTTTCCTATCTCTTAGGGGTGGTTCAAAGTTTAAAAGGAGCTCTTGAATATTATTCCCATGAGTCTCCTCTAATCGGCAACCCCTTCGTTGCTAGAGAAGCACTTAAAAGGTTTCAAGAATCATGAGGCGTCTCGGTGCTTGGTGCGCAAGCCAGGGTGAGGCTCTCCTTCACCTGTTCACGCGGTCAGAAGAGCTGACACGCCTGATGAGTTTTGGAGAAATAAAATGACCCCAGAATTAATGGCAGCTGGCGGCGGAGCCATTCTCGGTTGGGCCCTAAAGGAGCTCTACTCGTTTCATAAAAAAACAGATTCAGAGCTTAAACACGCCCTTGATAAACTCAAAGAAACCATCCAGCAAAACACAATGGCCGTTGTTAAGTTGACCGTGGAAATGGAGCATCTCCAAAAAAGAACTGAAGTGATCCCCGAACTGAGCAAAGACTTATCAGCATTGGGCGAGAAGGTTCGATCAATGGGTAAAACTCAACGCAACGGCTCCCAAAGCCAACCCGCCGATGAATGATAGGGCCATTAAATAAAAGGTATCTGAGGGCTGAGACTCCCTACAAATCTTCATATTTTCATAAGCTTTGTCCTGGAGGTAATCCCGTTGTTGATAGGCAAGTTCATAGTCCCTAAAGCGCTCTTCTGGCATAAGCACACCCATGAATGGAGCCGGCTTATTCTTTTCGATCCACTTTATATCTTGACCCCGTGCGACACAAGAAATGGACAAGATTAATATCAAGAGAAATTTAAACATGCGAAGTCCCCATGTTTAAATTTTATAAAATTATCAAAGGCTTTGGCTGCTAATTCTTCAGAATCAAAATATCCCAAATGGTAATATTTAGATTCATATCTTGCTCGCGCTCGCCACCGATTCCCATGCTTCCCAACGCCTTTGTATCTTGATACGCAGCGCTCAGATTTAAATTTTCTCCGGTTCATCATGTTTTGGGCTTTTGTACAAAATCGTAAATTAGATCTTCTGTTGTCCAGTTTGTCTTGATTGATATGGTCCAGGAATTGATCGGGGGCAGCGTTCATAATTAATCTGTGAAAGGCTATATTAACCGGTTTCCCATTTATGACCTTTTGGCACTTCAAATAACCTCTATTAGAAATACCCCACCTTCTGGATATAAATAACTCATAATCTCCTTCATCAATTTTCAATATTCTATTTTTCAGTTTTATTTCTATTGTTTGCTGCGTCAATGAGCTCCTCTGTACTAGTGCGTTCATGCAAATTCTTAATTGCCAGTTGCTCAAGCTCAATAGTCTTAATCTCAGATTCTCTTTTGGCACTTAATAACCCCTCCACAAAACGAACGATCTTAAAGGCAGCAAACATACCCATCCCAAAGAAAAAAGCCTGTATCGCCGATTCTAGGCCCAAACTGGGCATACTCATACAGCTCCGCCGGCAATCCGGTACTTACTTAAAAGCCTTGTGACTTTGTTTACGTAATATTGATTCACAAATTGACCTGCCGCATCCTTTCTTGGACTGCCAGCGTTATAGCTGGAGATGATGCTCGATTCATCAGAGTACTTCTTTCGAAGCTCATCAAGATGCATTGCAGTATATAAAAGTCCAAGCTCTGGTTTGTCAGCTATCTCTGACATGAACTTTCCTGTGAATCCATAAAATCTTAAATTAGATCCCATTACCTGACCCAGACCCCATGATATAGCTTGCTGAACCTTCTCAGTGACCTCAGGAATTCCTAATTTATGAGAGATGATATTTACGTTGTAGAAGTATTTCCAACCAGGCTCAAAACGAAGGGCATAAGGATTGTTTTCAGACTCAACTCCAATAATGGCATGTATTAAAAGCGGGTCGAACGAGAACTTTTCAGCGATTTCTTTGACTTCGGTTTCGTAAAGCATTTAACAAGTCCCTTTGTTAAACTTATTCAATGGGCGTTGAAATCAATTAAGGAATCGGACAAATATCAACTCGGCCACTGCCGCCGCCGCCACCAGATTGGTTACTCCCGCCAGTTGTGAAACCGCCGCCACCGCCACCGCCGGTGTTTGCCGATGCACCAGAGCCGTTTCCGCTACTTGAACTTGATTTTCCAGCCCCACCTGACCCAAATGATCCGCCACCACCGCCACCGCCAGTGCCAGATCCAGTGCCCCCACTGCCCGTGCCTCCCTGGCCAGAAGCAGTCATAAAGCCTACGCCGGCAGTAGGTGAACTGCCATTTCCTCCAGCCTGGGTTCCAACTTTACCTGTGCCACCTGATCCAGCGGCCAGTCCGGCAGCGCCCCCTGAGGCCGCAATACTCACACCAGTTCCACTAAGGCTGGTGGAGTTTCCAGTAGATCCGTTATTATTACCTGCGCTGCCACCATTGCCACCACTTCCAATAGTGACTGTTATAGTATCGGCTGGAGTAACTGAAAGTATCGTCTCGATTATTGTTCCACCGGCTCCGCCGCCACCGCCATCAGCAGGGCCCACACCACCAATACCGGCTCCGCCGCCACCGCCACCGACTAACCTAACCCAAATTTTTGTGACGTTATCTGGAATAACGTAGCTGCCGTTTGAGGTAACAGATGTAATCCCTAGGCTTAATTTGTCATAAGTTGCATTGATGTTTGCGCCTATTTTACTAAATAGACTCTCTGTAATTGGAGCATCTTGTGCAACTTCCAGATCATTTAATTTGTCGAATGCGCTCGTAATATCAGCCACGGTTCCCCCTTAGAGCATTTGATATCTGTTAAATCCATCATCGAAAGGATCGGTATCTCTCATAAATCCATACACTAAATTAATTTGCTGAGACATACTATTATAGTGCGCGAATTCAAGCTTATCCCCCATTTGAGGAGTAAACCCCAGAGTAGGACTTACGGTAATCACATTTCCACTCACGTTTGTAATAACACTTGTTGCATTTCTGGTTACATAATTACTCGACCTTACTCGTACCGCAGGGCTTGTGTATCGAGACCACTTACCCCCTTCATCAGCTCCAAAAAGAGAATTACCTGTTTGAGTAATTCTAAACTGCGTCCCTGAGATCCCAGTATCAATTAAGCTTGCAGGCCCAATTAATCCATATCTCGCAGCAGTTGAATAATTAATGTCCGTTAAAGAGAGCGAGACTTTGCCTGTTTTAATATCAATGGTCTTGTTAATGACTTCGTAGAACTTGATGCTTCCGCCTCGAACAGCGCTTGTGCTATCTACGATATTTAAATCATTATCTAATAAAACTAAATCCCCAATCTCTATTGCAAACCCAACTCCATAGAGAACTTCAATTTTCTCAAAAAACTCTGCCGCATATTTATATCTATTAAGGCGTCTCTCGGTTGCATCATCGGCAAGATTTACGCCATCTAAAGATGTTCTCATGCCCTTAGATATGATTGTTAAAGCCCTTGTGCCCACCGGAATTCTTGTTCTAGATGTTGCGTCAGTTGTTACGGTTCCGCTAAGGAATTTATCCTCTAAAACGTCCTCATCGAATTTATAAACAACGGTGTTATAAAAGTTTCTAGCAATTGTGCGTCTCAAAATAATCTTTGAAGCATTTGAAACGTTCTCTGAACTTAGCGTTTTAATATCAAGCCCGGGTATTGGGCCAATATGAAAACCAACTGATGCTTTTGCTTTTCTTGGAACTGAGTAAGCCCCACACGGGAGATACAATTCCTGTTCAATGAAGTCCTTGGCCTGAATTGTGTCCTTAATATAAAAATCATAGTCAAAAGAAGAAAGATAACGCCTCTGAAGAGTTAGATGTTCAGTTACGTCTACTTCATCAGGGGCCATTTTAAGTCCGCAGCCGGCGCCTAAAGTATCATATTGGGATCTGAAGCTGATGGTCCCGGCAGTATCCTCTTCATCGACAAAACTAACTCCTGTGATTGTTAAGTAAACACCATTCCCATCTTCAACAATGGACTCGATTTGCTTAAGACTTACGTTGTTAGCTCCGTTTGAGGCCCCTGTGGTTGTAATATAGTCACCGACTATCAACCCATAAGTGTCTGCTACGTTTTCTGTTTCAAAGAATATTGAATTAGCCACAGACGAACCATCATCAACAACATTGAAGTTAGTAATTGTAAGCCCAGATATAAAAGGCCCGTCCCAACCAGAGAGCATCAGCTTCAAAGAAAGATCCATCACGTTTCCTTGAAGTCTAAAAAAACTTGTCACATTCGTATCTGTAGAGTGACTTGCAGCTGTTGTTGATAAATAACCCCTGGTGCATCCAGTGAGTGTTGTGGGGGTTGTGCCAGTGTAACGGATGATTTCGTCATCAATCCTGACAGCAAAAATCACACTTGTATCAGGGCTTCCAGATGGACCATTCACTGGAGCTAGAAACTGAGATGTGTCGTCTACAGTAATGGTTGTAACAGAGTTATTGATCCCACCATTTAGGCTTGTCTCTCCTGCTATAAATAAATCCTGTCTTTTCTTTTGGTCAGGATGAGAAATAGTGAGAATTACATAACCGGCGCCCGCTCTGATGTCGTCTATAACGCCTCTGAATAACTTTACATAGTCATCAGGATAACTTAGACCCGCAAAACCAAGATAGACATTACAAGATCTACCTAGAACATCAGCGACCACTTCTCCAGGAGAAATAAGTCTTGTGATCTCCTCATTGATATCCACAAGTTTAATATCCATGCTACTAACACTGCTGCCAATGCCACGATCAGGTTGAAGCTGCTGTTGAATCGAAGTTGTGCTGCCGTCCAGGCTTAACAGACTTGCTTGATCTTCGACTGATAAAGAACCCCCTATCAACCAGGAGCCGTCGATTAATAAGCCCGGGTCCCCAATTTTAACGAGTCTTAGTATTTCAACGGCGCCGAATATCTCATCCACGCCATCAATAGTAAGAACGATGTTGGGGTTAATGTTGTTTGATAAAGCTGCGAGTCTTGCCTCAGCAGTAAGCTCTAATGCCATTGTAACCTCATAGTTAAAATGGCCCCCTCCATTAAACTAAAGTAATTTTGTCTTTGCTGATGAATCTCAAAACGAAATTCACTCCAGCAAAGAATAATCCAATAGCCTCTGGATTGTGAGAAAGCCACTCATGAACACCAGGAATAAAAGCGGTTCCTGCCATTATGACGTTTATCCATAATGTTTTTGATAGATAACTGGGTTTCGATTCCATTCTTAATCCCCCTTTAGTGTGAGACCTTAGTAATCCTAAAAAATTCAGCAAATGTGCTTGCGCCACTAGTAACCCCTTCACTATGTGGCCTTATTACATCTCCGGCGGCTAAAGCTACCGTGATAGACGCTGTTGTTGAATGGGCACTAGCAATTGTCTTTGTGATAGCTATTCTATCGGTGGCCGTTATGCTTTGAACGCTGGTTGTAAGCTGCGAGCTATTTAAACTAATGCCAATCCAGTCGTTGCCTGACGTTTGGTCTGAATAATAAATGCTATATAGCCCATCTTCATTAATCGTGAATGAGGACCCTGCTGTTGAGCTATCGGCATATGTAATAGCCGTCCCGATGTTTTTGCCAGAGGTCGTCCATCTTCTTATTTTAGTATTAGTAGAGCCGTAACCGTTAGCTGTGTAATACCAGACCTCACTTCGAGGAGCATGCAATTCAAAAGGAGGCAAGCTGATCTCGCTTGGTGAAGATGCCCAGGTTCCGGCTGTCGCTTGCGTTGATTTAATCCGACCAATAAGACGTATCGCCTTAGAAGTTCTTGCCGTTGTGCTGTATAAAACAGTTTTTGAATCAGCAGCGCCGGCTCCACCCTCTGCAGTAGTGCTTTGAACACTGCCCTCTCCCCACATCTTGCTACCAGAGACCGCTAATTCTATCGTCCCACCGTTGTTGATCGCATATACATAAACCCAGTTGGCATTTCCGTTTGTTGAACCAAGAGTTGAGCCAGAAGAAATAACAATACTTGTGGCCGCTGTAGCTGAAACCAGCTCATAGTCACCGGTTGCCGCAGTTACGTTTCTAAAAGAAACTTTAACCGGATTTCCCCCAGACGGATCATTTAGGGATTTTGTTTTAAGCGCTATGGTCATCGCGTTTGCGGCTACAGAAGCCGTTAGGGCAAAGTTAAGCGTATCAACCGGAGAATCATATACAGTCGCGGCGCCACCAGTACTTACGAGCGCCTCTGTACCATCTGAATCCTTATAGTATAAGAGCTTATCAGTCTTTGGATAGAGCTTGAAGTATCCAGCCGACGGACTTGACGGAGTCGAGACTTCTTTTAAAATGATCTCTTTTTCATTTTGGATTTGATCGTTAAATGTTTTTAATCCACCAATGGTCTGAGTTGAGGCTGTTAGCTTTCCAGATGTCGAAGCTCCCGCATCAATTATGTCAGCCGTAAGATCTAGTGACCCAACAAGTCCAATGTCGTCTGCTAATGTTGGTCTTGTGGCTGCAGTGAAAATCTCTTTAAAATAAACCCTGATGTTTGTTGAAGCTAGAGAATGTGCCGTCTCAGATCCCGCTTCGTTTGTGTAAAACGACAATGTCCATGTGCCGGCAGATTCGGTTATTCTTCCATATACACGCTGGCCGCCAGCATCCTCTAAATAAGTATCTAAGGAAGAGTCTTTTACTTCACATCTATTATACGCGCCTGAAGTAACAACTCCAGCTGCCGACGTCCCGCCACCTGCGGTTTTGCCAGACATCTCTGTTGTAATGGTTACTGAAGTTCCAGATGATCCGGTCTGCGTAAAAGTCTGCCAGGCAGCATTATAGTTATTAAAATTACTTAAAGTCGCCGCAGAAATTACAGGCCCTTCTCCAGCTGCGCCCGTGTGAGCATGACCAGTGGAGGCATCGAATTCAGCGTCTAATTTTCCAATTGCAACTTTTCTAGAGTCCCCATTAGAGACGATATTGTTTGACGAATAAGTTGTCCTTGAGGAATCACCTTCTCCCACTGTTCCGTCAGAGTCGGCTATCTCGTTTATATATCTCTGAGTATTTGTAATTGTGTCACCGCTATTTACATCAGATGTATTATCCAGAGTAATAACAGCGGTAGTAGTGCTATCTGTAATTTTGCTTACGAACGCGTTGTTAAAAGTTGAAGCTGTTGCCGGACTCCCGTTAGATACTGACAAGTTCTTCCCCCTACTCGATCAATCTAAAAGTTAATATTTCTGTGTCATAGTAACCAGGCAAGCCTCTATCAAACAACTCTTTTAATTTATAACCCGTGCCCGTACTTGAGTCCGCACTTTTTTCAAATGCCAGGGTTTGAAATGTGCTTGTTGCATTTTCGTTTGGCATAAATTCAATGGGGCTTCTTTCAGTTATGTATTGCATAAAGGTTCTTAAATTTGAAACGCCAGAAGCATTGGATTTTATAGGCCCAGCGCTAGGCTGTGTGATGTCATTAGAGAATCTAATGCGAAATTGAACAAACTTCTCAGTACCAAATTTGACAACCTCTACTGTTCCATTGGCCGTTTTGGTTACGGAAGCATCAGCGGCCTGTTGAAAATTATCACTCGGCACATGATCTTGAAGAATAAATTGAGGAGCGTACACGCTTCCAGAAATAGCAGATCCGGTATATGTGGCGGCACCAGTCTGGTTGGTATTTGTAAAACCCATTAATGAAAAAATATCAGCCCCAACGTGAGTCCCGGTATTCCCCAATAAACTAAATGTCCCAGTTGCAGCTATTGTGAGTTTCTGGGTTGAGCGGGTAACTGTTACTGTATAAACAAGGGCGCCGGCTGAATTGAGAGCGTCTTCTATGGCTTGTGCGAAATCCGTTAGAGAATATTCTCCCGCTGTTATAATAGCCGTTAGCTCTCCGCCGCCTTCACTAAAATCCAAATATTGATTAGTGGTTGTAACAGTATGTCCGAAGTAGAATTTAGAATATGTGGTCAAGCTCATGCAAAAGATCCTCTAATAATGCTGCCTTGTGTATCAAAGCTCTCTGAGATGATTTCTGCGATCTCTAAGCCCGTTTGTCTTCTGTCTAAAATATTACCCTGAACGTTCACGTTAACGGTTGTTCCTGGCTTGGTTTGTTCAACCTGACCTTGTTCTGTTAATGATGATGGTTGTGAGGCAACCCCACCGCCCGAACCAGAAGCCCCAGCTGTCTCTCCACCACCGCCGGCTCCAGCTATAACCTTAGCTAGTGCTCCCAGGGCAATTAACGCAATACCTGCAGCAATTGCGGCGCCACCGGTTAGACTTTTTAAAGCTTCGATTCCAAGGCCTGAGGCTATTAAAATACCCCCCATTGAAATAGCCATATCTCCTAAGCTACTCAATACAGCCTTAACAAACGCTCCAAAGGCATCTTCTCCCTTAGCTAGTCCTTTAACGAAAGCTTGGATCCCAGAGGAGATTGTATTTGCAAGCCCACTGTTTAATCCCTGGTTAAAGGCTTTGGCTCTCTCTAGATTTCTAGCCTGAGACTGCATCTGAACCTGTTCAATCTCTGCCCAGCGTTGTTCTTCAAGGGCTTTCATAGATTCTGTATAAGCTTGAGAATCCAGAAGTCCCGCTTCTTGGGCCATTCTGGTTGTCTCAGCAATTCTTGCATTATGCTGTTGAGCGATGAGTTGTATTTTCTCATTGGAGAGTTGTTGAATTTGTTCTTCAGAAGTTGCAACGCCAAGTTGAGAATTAATTCTTTGCATGTTCATTTCAGCAAGCTTGCTCATGAACTTATCTTGATCTTGTTGGAGTCGTTGCGGATCAAAGTTCGATGAGATTGCAGCTCCTATTTTTGGAGCTGCTGTTTCTGAAGTTGTTTGTAAAGCCTGCATACTAGTGGTGGCTTGGGCTAAAGCGCCCTGTAAATCTCTGATTCTGTTTTTCTGTTGCTCGATCATTGGCCCAGCAGTTCCAGCTGGGAGATTTTCCAATCTGAGGAGCTCTTGGTTTGCTTGTTGTAATTGATTTGTAAGATCTTTAACTTTAGCTTGCGATTGATCAACGCCAGAGGAGAACGAGGCTTTAAGCTTTGTTGTGATTTGATCTAATGTGTTCGAGAACAAACTTAGAGCGTTATTAATTAATGGGCCAAACGTCTTATTAAAGGCAAGCGCTATGGTTTCTAGAAAATCATTCAGGGTTACTTTAAGTCTAATAAAGGCATTCGTGTTTTCTTTGAGGTTCGCATTTACTCCTGCAAAAGCAGCGCTCCCCTTTTCAAGCAGAGCATTTAATATAGCTTGTGATCTGCCCTGCTCGTTGAGGCTATTAACACTCACACCTATGCTTTGAGCATAGCGCTTGTAAGCCGCATCACTATCAATGACGATACCCAGTTGCTTAAGGGCTCTGGTATTGCCAGTTGCAATGGCTTGGTTCATGGCCTCAAAGTTTTGAACCACACTCCCGCCAAAGACAGAAGTTGCCTGTCTTGCCAGAGTTAATATTTCAGGAAGCTTAGACGCAGAAGACCCAAGATCAATTAACGCTTTATTTGCAGCCTGCAGAAGATCGGTGTCATCGATTAACCCATCGCCTGCAGCTTTAAGAGCGCTCTGTAGAGTTTCTCCGGCAAGTCCTGCTCTTTGGGTTAAAATCTCAAATTGTTTATTGATCGCTATAATGTCTTCGGCCTTAAAAGATGCATCCAATATGGCTTTGACGCCTTCAACAGCCTTACCAAGGCCGCCCATTGCAAGCTTGGCGATTTCAATTGAAGCTGTAACGCCAGTGAACCACTTAATGGAATCAATATTTTTCGCTGTTTTTTCAGCCTGTTGAGTAACTGAATTAAGGGACTTCTCTATGTTGTCAACTTTGGCTGATATATCTATTACGATTTCATTAGCCATTGATGAGCTCGCTTAGAGTTTCTATTGTTAAAGTAGTTTTAATATGTGGATAGGCGAGTCTATGCAGATCTCTGAACAATTTGTCTCGATCGTGACGCTTCATGTGAGGGAAGTCTTGTGCTTTAAGAACAGAGATCATACTCTGAGCTTCGATAGCTGTCATAGCTTCCCAGAAGCTGTTTGCCACATCTGCCGCCATCTCCAAAACCTCATCATAAGAAAAATTATAAAAATAACAAAGCTTGGCGATTTTGAAATCCCACAGGTTTAGTTTTTTTTTGCGCCCGTGAGTACAGAAACGATATGCATCAGATCGTCCATTTCCATATCGACGATATCTTCTCGAGTCCAATCGCCAAGTTGAAGCAACATTGAAATTAAAGGCTCATGCATGGATGACTTAGACTCTTCCGCCTTTTTTATATCAGCATCGAGTTGGAGCTGCTCTTTAATCTTCGGGCGCCTAAGCATTACTTCCTTATGGGGAAGTTTTAATTTTACTAATTTTTTGTCAGTTAAATTAATTTCCATTCATGAGCCTCTATCCTAATTACTTACGTTAAAGTCTGAGATCCATCTCCAAAGGAGAAGTATTCAACTCGGTCGTTCAAAGAAGTCTTGGGGTAACATTTAAAAGTTACCGGCACCATGTGAATATTTTCGCCAGAGAAAGCGATCGTATCAATCATGGGATAAGCTTGGTGAAAAGTGTAGTCGCGAGACTTATCGCTCGACCCCAAAACTACAGGATGCAGAACAAGCTTTTTAGCTTGAAGCAATGTCTGCGTGAAATCTTTGTATGTTCCGTAACCATTGACTTCGGTCCCACCCGCTCCAGCAGGAGTGAATGATCCACCAGCTTGGCGCAAGATTTTATTCATTTGAGCCACTGTGGTTTCTTTGAAGGTCAGGGTCATCTCAACTTGTTTTCCGCTTCTGATTTGCGACAAAACGTTTGTGCCAGCTTGTTGTGCTGTAACGTCAACGAGATCTTCAGCTAATGAAAGCTCCATATCTCCATCGACAAAACCGATATCTGCAGCTGTGTCACCTTCTGTGGAAACAGCAAAGCTAAATCCGGTTCCAACACCTTCGTGTGGACCAGAAGAATATCCATTAGAAGCGTTTGTGATTGTCACAACAGCGCTTGATGCGGTCGAGACAAAGCCTGCTAATGCATCGATAGCAGAGGCTGTTGCGGTGGCAATGGTAGAAGCTGTATCACCAGTGGTGATCGCTACCACAACAGCGGTCGACCCACCGGGGTTAGGATCAGTAGCAGATCCACCAGAGGTGTTATACCAGACGTGGTATTTGATAGCATTGAGTGCTGTGTAGATGAAAAAGTATTTTCCATCCAAGCTGTCAGCAACATCAGCTACACAAGTTACCGTTTCAACTTGCGCAGTGTCTGTTCCCCATGTCACGTTCATCGGTTCAATTTTTACGTTCCCTACAGTCCCCATTTATTCCTCCTTAAAGAGTTAGACGGCTATTATTACAAATGCCGTAAATGTCATTGTCAATACTACAAAATTGTCATTCGAATCCGCGATCGGATCGATTGTTGCCCCTGAGAAAACTACATTTTTAAGATTACCAGTTAATCTATTAGAAGCTTTACAAGATTCAACTATTATACTCTGGCAATCAGAGAGAACCTGGTCGATGGCCGAGGCAGGATCTCTAAAGCCCTTTCTAAAGAGCTTCACATTCACATCGAAATTCACTTCTTGATCGTTTTGATTGAGCTTAATCCCAACGCCGGCTCTCGTATCTAGATGAAAGCTCTTATCAGCAATTGTAGATGGGATGTTGTCAGTATTAAAACCATCCTTCCACTCTTTAAAGCCCAGAGCCACCATTCTAGCTCTAAAATAAGGCCTAACCGAGGTTAAGCTCATCTTCTGACCAGCGTTCCAGAGCCTATAGCCTCTTGTTCACCAATATCGATAACCTCATCGCCATCAACATCAAGTCTTATGACTGTCTTTTGGCTAGCGACAAGCTCTAGTTCCTTGTACTTTTGGGCTTTTTGACTAAAAACATCATCAACGGCGTTTGAGAGACCTTCAAAAATAAGCCGAAGAGTAATCATAGTCGACCAGTTTTGAACTTCTGTTAGATCAACCAGAGCAGCTTTTTGGAATTTCTCTCCATTGATATCGACATAGCCCTTGTCATCCAGGAATCTCAGGATTAAATCCTGGGCTCGTCTATGGATGTTATTAAAAGTAGCGTGTCCTTCAGGTACATATCTCAAAACGTCAGGCTCATGCGCGGTTAGGTCTGTGTCATTGCTGAAGAGCCTATCTCCCAAAACGCTAAAGACCTTTATATATTCACTAACAGTGGATGTGTCTGAGCCGTTGCCTGCGACTGCTGTAATCTTCTTAACAAGATATTCCGTGCGTTTAGCTGTGTATGTGCTTTTTCCAGTTTGATCGTCTTCAAAACCTAAATTGGCAAGAATACTAACAGAGACATTTTCTCCTGTTTTTCCCAAAAGATTAAACCCACCAGTAGCACTAATTGTTAGCTTATCGTCGGCGTCATATGAGCATGTGTATGTAAGACTTCCGGCTGAATCTAGTTGTGTCTGAACTTCAGTGGCAAGTTGAGATAATGTATAGCTTCCAGAAGTAAGGGTCGCGACAAGAACTGACCCGCCCTCACTAAAATCGATCTTATTGTTTGTGGCATCAATATCTAGAGTAAGGCTCGTGAATTTCCAATCCAAATACCATTGATTTTGATCTGTAGAATCATAAACACTAGTGGCTGAGCCATCAGCTCCGGCTTTAATGGTCAGTGTTGTAATGGCTGTTGTACCCTTAGCGACAAAGGATTTAACAGCGCTAAAACGGGTCTTGTCTAAGAGCTGTACGGCATTTTCCATTTCTAAGTCTGCAAATATGGTCCCCAAAAGTGCCCCCTAGTTTAATCGAGTTTGCCGTCTTCGTTATAAGCAATGTTATTCATAATATCGGTTATAAGGCTATTAACTTCACCCCATGGCTGATTACTGATGTATTTCATAATCCTGGTGAATACAGTTTTAGGCATCTTAACTACTGGATCTTTGTCCTTCATCGAAGGCTGATATCCAGGGTTAGTTTTTTGCTCTCTGAAGTCTGCCACTTGTCCCCACTCTTTGTATTAAAAAGCTATAACGCGGCTCTATAATACTCGTCAAACAATAGAAACTTTAAATCGTTATGGTCTCAACCGTAGCTGCCGACCAATCAATCCCGCCATTGATTTCATTGCCTTCTACATCCTGAGTAGCCGATAAAGTTGTGATATATTGAAAAAACTTAGACGCTGGATCCGTCCCGGTTACAAATGGCCAATTACCAGAATTGAATCTAAACGTTATCTCTCCTGGAGCATAATAGTTAGCGGCGTTGGCTAAGAAAGTTGCCTTATCCGTATAAGGAACCATCGTTACAAATCCCTGTTTTGTTGGGCGATCCATATGAACAATTCTAGCTGTCCAAAACCCAACAGTGACAGAAACATATGTCCCTTGAGTGAATGTCTTGCTGGCTGAAAACCCAATTGTCATTGTTGCCATGTTTCCCCCTATTGAACCTTTTCAACTCTCATCCAACTACCAGCTTGTACTGTAACGTTATTTGCATCACTCGTTTCTTGTGCCCATTGAAATTGCAGGTGATTAGTTCCTGCTGTACCGGATGTTTTAAAAGATCCGCTAAATTGTAAATTATAAACAGCTGCGGCAACTATGGCTATTACGTCCCCAGCAGTGCCGCCATTGACGAAAGCCGTTTCATCTTCTGAATCAGCAACGGTTCCGCTATTATTTCTAATATTGGTATATCTGATTCTTAGGGAGCCGGCCGTAATAGCAGGTCCTTGCCACTGAAAAGCTAAATCCGGTGTTGCGTTAGCTGAAGTAAAATAGACAGAGCCAGTAACAATATATTGTGTTGAGTTGGCCCACGAAGCTGCTAGGTCTAGATCTGGATCAGCGGCCAATGTGATTGTGCTGTTTCTACTAGTATCAGCTATCTTTGATGCAGACCAAACAGTCTGAGTTCCGGATCCGTTAGCTACCCAGCTTAGAGTTCCTGATGCGTTTGTGGATAAAACTTGTCCGCTTGAACCATCAGCGGCAGGCAAAGTATACGTAACGTCACCAGCTTGGGGTTGCGCTTTAAAAGCTGAGTAGTTAGATCCTGAACCGGAGGCTTCATATATGCGAAGCTCACCGGCTGTTCCTGTGTTTGTAATTCCAAGATTACCGTCTTTTACTTCTAGTTTATGTGCAGGCGTAGCATCTGCACCAATTATGAAATTCCCAACATGTCTTGATTCGGTTGAACCAAGAGCTCGGATATGCGTCTTTCTCGTCCCAACAGTCATCGTATTATCTTCAAATAAAAGACTATCCCAGTTTGTAACTGTATAAGAAGCACCCTTAGATGGATTTACGAATCTCGCATGATGCCCAGTTGTCGTAGTACCAGCAACGTTAGAAAAAGTTGGAGTAACGTCTATAAATGGGAATGTGGTTATTGTCCCAGTCCCTGAGATATTTGAGCTGGCTTGAATGGCTCGACCAGTTGTTATTGTGCCCGCATCTAATGTTTGAAGGGTTGAGAGGCTCGCAGTTAATGATGTGGCCGTTCCAGCAGTTGCTGCATCAGACAACGTGACGGCTTGTGCACGAACGACACCTGTTGTATTCACGGTCCCCTGAAGAGTCATTTCTACAAAACTGGCTTGCGCGGTGTTGCTGGTATTCGATGCAGGATTAAAGCCATAATCCAGCATACTCCCAGTGAATGATCCTGGCTGAGAAGTAATGGCCGTTCCACCAAAATACGTCCCAACATATCTGGTTATACCATCAAGACCTACGACATCATTTGCAGTTGAAGATAAGCTTGGAACTCTAATATCAAAATACGTTTCAGGGGTCGAAGTGTTTATCCCCACCCCACCGTTGAAGGCCGCCGCTGAATTTTGCAAACCACCAGTGGGAGCTTCCGCGTAAAGACCTATAGCATTTTGTACGTTAATCGTATTTACGTTAGCGGACTTAACCCATAAGCCATAGCTACTTAGCATGTTGCCTATGCCCATGGAGGGCGGTCCATCTATAGCCATCGTTGCGGCACTAACCATTGTGTCTGCACCTGAACCCAGGGCAACGTTTGGCTGTCTAACCCTTACAAATCTTTGGGTTGTTATATCCCCGGGTGTTCCCCAAGTGACAGTTCTAGCAAGGTTAAGATCTACGTCATGAAATTCGGTTGAAGCAAGAACCCCATCTGAGCCCGTAGAGGAAGAATATGTGATGCCAGTTCCACCAACGCTATTTCCAGTTCGAATTATTTCTAAGTTTCCTACTTCGTTTTGTCTGAGCTTTGAAACACCGCCAATTTGAAAATCAAATAAGTATGAGAGGCCAGGGGAAGAGGTGTCGGTCATATTCATCTTCAGACCGCGAGTGGTCCCAGAAGTTGCCTTATTGACCGTATAGTCCATGGTGTAAGCAGTCTCATCACCAGTCGCGGCATCCATTGTTCCAGAAGCACTAATGAAGTTTTGATTTGTGGAGCCGCTCAACAGAAGCCTCTGAAATGTAGGTGTTGCTGTTGTGTCTATGTTTTGAATTGTATTGAGACTAACGCCAGAGCCCACACCACCATCAGTGAGGGTCATATTGGTTCCATTGACTGCGAGTGATCTTTCGTTGGTCAACGCAGCGGTAGTGGTGATTACGACATACGTTGCATCTTTTGGAGCAATCCCGGCAGTTGACAATGAGCCCCAAGCTGGGGTTGTTGAATTGTAATAAAGAACATCTAAGTTTGATCCGGCTGCTAGTTCTTTTAATAAATGTCCTGATGTGGAGTTAAACAGCGCTAAGTTATTGGCCGTGCTGCTCGTGGGCGCCTGGCAAACAGGTGCTGTAATTCCGTCACTGAGCGCATAAATTTTTGATGACTGTACATCAAGAGTATAGGAATCAGAATTTTCAAAGGCGAACCCTTTTGAACTTACATAATCAGTAGACTGACTGGCTTCGGTGGATATGCCGTCAGCGCCTATTTTGAGGGGCTTAACCTTAGTGACCGCTAAGGCTTGAATTGATAATATCAAAATCAAAGCTGTTAATAATCTCATTTATTCCTTTTTAAAAAAGGGGGAAATTTCTCTCCCCCAGTCCGCTACTTTTAAGCGCGTCGTCCCAAATGCTCAATATGGATATCAACGGTGGTTGTGTTTTTAGCATAACCAACGCGAACCAAATTAGCACCAGACGTAGTAGGCGCAGTTTCTGTTAAAGCACCCGCCGTCTCACTTAAATATTGAACAGCGCCAGAAGTAAGTGCTGTAAATCCATCCATTAAACCAGAGGATTGAACGCTGACTGAGGCGGCACCTGAGGCTGCGGCTACAGCAAGACCAACTACGTGAGATGAAGCATCAGCATTCGCATCAGCCTTTTGAACTTCATCAGCAGTACCGTTGGTGGATAAAACATCTCGAATCGAAACGCCACCAGAGGTTGCAGTGTAGGTGTTCACAATCTTGTTAGCAGCCGAGGCACTAACAAAGGCATTGTTCCAAGCAGCCCCATCCCAAACATACAAAAGATTGTTAGATGAATCCCATACGCAAGCAGCTTCTCCGTTTGTAGGAGTAGCAGTGGGAGTCCCAGCAATCTTGGGGAGCATGAGTTGGTCTAACTCACCAGCCGTATCAGTGGCTGTTTGAAACGTCAGAGATGAAGTTGCATCTGTGAAGGTAACAGCTCCAATGTCACTGATATTGTCATTATTCATGTCAATACCGGTGCCTGAAGCGACAAGGCCTCCGTTGATAGTTAACGTTAGAAACGTAACATCATCAGCAGAGCTTGTGTGCTCTGTGGGGATCCCATCCACACCAATTTTGAGTAATTTAACCTGAGCCATTTACTTACTCTCTTTCTGGTCAAGAAACTTGACCTGTAAACTGACAGGGTCAATCACTGCCCCATCTAGGTTAGTTCCGATAAGTTGGCCCAGGTCATCCCTATACTTTTCGTAGTCCTTCTTTGCCTTAGCACAAACTTCTTGAAGAGAACTTAGGTCTCTTGTCATAAGGTTTCGCTTTAAGGCATTGATTTCAATTTCCTTAGTTTGAATTAGAATCTCATATTCTTTAGAGATTGCTTTGCTCTTCGCTATGTCGATTGCGTAGATAAAACATCTCCATTCAAGGTATTGCTGTTTTGATAACTTTGGGCCATCTTCCATTTCGGCCAATTCAGTTTTTTTCTTCATGACAAAATGGTCCTCAGTTGGATTTTTACAAATAGCTGTGTGGTTGTGGTGGGTTTGCCAACGCTAGCAATGATGTTCCCAGAGGATGCCGGCTGTGTGTCTTGAATGGTTCCGGCAACACTTTCGGATAAGAAATATTCCTTAGTCGGATCAAGCCCTATAAATATAGGAAAAGACACGCCGCTAATTAGGATATTGGCCAACACCGTACTGGGCTTGGATTCAACGACTCCAACAACTCGACCGTTAGAACTTGTATCTGCTTGGGCCAACACAGCTTCGCCGCTCGCATCTATTCGAACCCAGTCGCCAATATTAATTAGAGAGTCACAAGTGATGTTTGGGATAACCGTTCTTGCTGCTGTCTCGACTTGATCAGGAAGAGCAATAAGGCTCGGCATTACACAGCCACCCAATAAACTTTCTGAGTTGAGGCTGATGCAATTAAGTAAACTTTGTTTGCGTTATTAAGTTCTATGTTTAAAACTTCTCCAGGACTAAGAGGCATCCCGTCAGTTGAATCATCAGTGCCCGCAGTGACTCCACTTGAGTTACCAACAAAGACAATCCCAGTATTGGCTCTGTCAGCTCTTATTGTAAGCCCTACTGATGCCGGCGTTGAGCTTGCTACCATTTGAACAGCTGAGGTGGTAATGGAAGATTGTGCGCCGGTTGAAAAAGAGCTGGCAGCTCCCGATCCACCACCACCGGTAGTTCCGGTAACTGGCAATGGGTTGTCCGATGAAACCGGAGTGATGGTTCCGGAATCATCGAAGACTATCCCAACTTTATGATAGAGATCAGACTTATCACCTGGCGTGACTTGTTCGGCCGCTTTTTTAAGCGTCTCTAGGCCATGATCATCAACTGCCATTTTAACTCCTCATTTATATCAAAATATTGGAGCTTTATTAAATTACAGTACTGATGGGTTATTGCTTAAACTTGCGACCGTGGTCCCGGGATTAGCGTAACCAATCGTAGCTGTTAAGCCTTGAATCTCAGTCACAACAACCAAAGAAGAATCACCTGCCCCAGCATCAGTACTTGATCCCTGAGCTGCTGTTTTAATCTCAACAGTAGACCCACTTACCGTGGCTGTGAAATCTGTTTCAGCATCAACAGCCACTTGCACAGCTGTAGCAACAGCAGTTGAAGCATCGCTTGCGCTAATGGCAACTTCAATTCCAGTAGAAGCTGAGACAGCAGGGTCAACACCCTCGGTTCCAACATTAAACCAGACATAATATGCAGTAGCATCATCAGCAGAGTTAATTAAAAAATATTTGCTTTGAAGATTCGAGGCAGCACCTGCGTTTGAAACAGAAAGAGTAAAGC
>Ga0070688_100000151_pt1 | contig 37674 bp, 33 predicted proteins | sample KBSS13HmetaG_FD_64679 | JGI IMG/M metagenome (GOLD analysis project Ga0070688, IMG submission 64679) | Switchgrass rhizosphere microbial communities from Kellogg Biological Station, Michigan, USA - KBS S1-3H metaG | ecosystem: Host-associated > Plants > Roots > Rhizosphere ...
CTGCATCCCCTCGGTGAACTCGAGCTCCATCCCGAAGGTCTGGCCCTCCTCGACGTTCACCACGCCGTCTTTGCCGACTTTCTCGATCGCGTCGGCGATCACGTTGCCGATGTCGTCGTCACCGGCGGAAATCGCGGCGACGCGGGCGATCTGGTCTTTGCCCGCGACCTCTTTGCTCTGCTTGTTGCGGAGGTTGTCGACGACCTCCTCGACCGCCTTCTCGATCCCGCGGCGCAGGGCCAGCGGGTTGGCGCCGGCGGCCACGTTCTTGAGGCCCTGGCGGACGATCGTCTGCGCCAGCAGGGTGGCGGTGGTGGTGCCGTCACCGGCGACGTCGTTGGTCGCGGTAGCGACCTCGCGGACGAGCTGGGCGCCCTGGTTCTCGAAGACGTCCTCGACCTCGACCTCGCGGGCGATCGTCACACCGTCGTTGGTGATCGTCGGCGCGCCGAACTTTTTGTCCAGCACGACGTAGCGGCCTTTCGGGCCGAGGGTGACCTTGACGGCGTTGGCGACGGAATCGACGCCGGCCTGCAGGGCCCCGCGGGCATCCTCTGCGTACTTCAGCTCCTTGTGAGCCATTTGTGTTCAGTCCTCCTTGGTTACGTAAGTCCGGTGGGCGCTCAGCCGATCTTGGCCAGCACGTCCGACTCGCGCAGGACGAGCAGTTCGTCGCCCTCCACGGTCACCTCGGTGCCGCCGTATTTGGAGTAGAGGACCTCGTCCCCCTCCGCGACGTCGAGCGGGATTCGCTTCTCCCCGTCCTCGTCCCATTTGCCGTCGCCGACGGCCACGACCTGACCCTTCTGGGGCTTCTCTTTGGCCGTGTCCGGGAGGACGATGCCGCTTGCGGTCGTCTCCTCCTCCTCGATCGGCTTGACGATCAGCCGGTCCCCGAGGGGCTTCAGCTTCATCCGTGAACCTCCGTTATCGGTAAGTGTTGTGGTGGAAAGTCGAGAGCGCCGCTTCTGGAGCCAAAAACTGGTTTCGCGGCGCTTGGCACTCTCAGGGTTAGAGTGCCAACAAGGGAAAGATAGCGATTCAGTCGATCGCCAGCAAGCGGCAGCCGAGGAGTTGGGAGATTCCCTCCCCGCCGCGCCGCATCACCCAGTCGTGGTTCCACTCGAAGGCGGGCCGCAGCAGCGGCGCCATCAGGTTCATCCAGGGCTTGGTCGTGCGCACGTTCCACTCGTAGAGGACGGCGGTCACCCCGTCCTGCTCGTAGAGGCGCCAGCGGCCGACGCCTTCGAGCTCGCCGACGGCATGGCCCTCCATCAGGGTCGGGTACTCGATCCGGGTCGTCGTCACCTCGAAGGAGACCCGGTAGGGCAGAAGGCTCTTCCAGACCATCCGCGAGACGCTGCCGAGGCCGCCGTCTTCGCCGGCCCGCACCTCGCTCGCCTCCTCCACCCCGCGCCACCAGCTCGGCCACTTCTCCTGCGCGTGGATCGCCTCCCAGACCGGCTCGCGCGGGGACTCCAGCAGCCAGGTGGTGAGGAAGGCGTATTCGGCCATCAGTTGTGGTGCGGCGTCTCCCCGTTGCCGAGGTGCGCCCGCGGCGGCTCGACGATCTGCGAGAAGCGGATCACGGTGACGACGTCGCTCGCGTTGACCGGGCGGCTGTAGATCTGCTCGAGGAAGTTGATCTCGTCCTCGAGGCGGCGGAACTCGGGATTGTCGTGCTCGATGTCGCGGCGCGAGAGCTCGTCCAGCCGCTTCACCTCGACGTCGTCGATCACCGCGGTGAAGATCTTCTCCCGCGGGCTGTGGCGGAAGCCGACCGTGACCCAGACGACCTGTCCGCGCTCGTACTTGTTGCTCTTGTCCCCGAGCCGGATCGTCGCGGTCTTGCGGCCGCGCTTCAGCTGATCGATGAAGACCGCCGAGTAGAAGTTGAGGACATAGATGCCGCCTCGCATCAGGCAGCGAGCGTATAGGAGGTGGCTTTCAAACGTGAACTGGACGTCTGTCCGACCATTTTGGACGAGTTTTTGGTGATTTCTGCCGAAGCTGAAGAACGGCAAACCGGGAGCCGATGTGCTCAGGGATGCCAGCCAAGTTCGATGCTCTCCGCCGTCCTGCCCTCTTCCTCCTCGCGGCGCTCGCGCTGCTGCTCCTCTGCGCCGCCCAGGCGCAGGCGAAAAAGTGCGACGGCAAGAAGGTGACGATCATGGGCACCGCCGGCAACGACCACCTCGTCGGCAAGAAGGCCAGCGACGTGATCTACGGCGGTGGCGGCGACGACGTCATCACCGGCGGCCCGAACGGCAACGACACGATCTGCGGCGGCCCCGGCAACGACAACATCAACGGCGGCCGCGGGTTCGACAACCTCGACGGCGAAGGCGGCAACGACCACCTCGAGGGCGACACCGGCTCCGACAGCATCGACGGCGGCGACGGCGATGACGACCTCTCCGGCTCGAAGGGCTCCGACGGGCTCCACGGCGGCGCCGGCGATGACGTCCTGATCGGCTTCAAGGGTCCGGACAAGCTCGGCGGCGGCGCTGGCGACGACTACCTCGACGGTCAGCAAGGCAGCGACAAGATGGACGGCGAAGGGGGCGACGACAAACTTCTCGGCGACAAGGGCAACGACCAGGTCGACGGCGGCCCCGGCTCCGACCACATCGAAGGCGGCCCCGGCGACGAGCCCGACCTCAACGGCGGCGGCGACAGCGACGAAGTCTTCGGCGGCGCCGGCACCGACCACGTCGACGGCGGCCCCGGCGACGGCGACATCGTCCGCGGCGACGCCGGCACCGACTTCCTCGCCGGCGGCGAGGGGGCCAACGACATCGTCTCCTATGCCAGCGCCACCCGCAGCGGCGTCATCGTCAGCCTCGCCGCCAACAAAGCCAAAGGCGACGGCCACGACGACCTCGGCGGCTTCGAGGACGTGGTCGGCTCCCCGCAGGGCGACGAAATCATCGGCGACGGGCAGGCCAACCGGATCGACGGCGGCGTCGGCAACGACGTCCTGCAGAGCGGCGGTGGCGGTGGCCAGGCGTTCGGCGGGCCCGGCACCGACGATTGCGAGGGCTTCGACATCGAAACCTCCTGCGGCCCGGAACAGGCGCCGCCCCCCAGTCTCGCCTACGGGACCCTGAACCAGGGCCTCGACGGCTCCAGCCTGATCGTCCAGGGAAGCCCCCAGAACGACGACATCCGCATCTCCCGCGGCAACGAAGCTTGGGTGATCTCCTCGGCGATCCCGATCTTCGCCGGCGACGGCTGCCAGACCCCGCCCTCCAACGGCAGCGCGATGATCTGCCCGGACGCCGGCAAAGCGCCGCTGATCGTCGTCACCGGCGGCAACGGCAACGACACCATCACCGTCGACCCGAGCGTTCCGGCCGGCGCCAAAGTGCGGATCAACGGCAACGCCGACGACGACAACCTCGTCGGCGGCAACGGCGACGACGTGCTGGAAGCCGGCGAGAACTACAACGGCCCGAACAACGGTCACGACCGCCTCGAGGGCAACGGCGGCTCCGATGTCCTCTACGCCGACCCGGGCGGGGACAACCTGCTCGGCGGCTCCGGCAACGACCTGCTCGTCAACTCCGTCCCCACCTGCCAGGGCCACGTTTACGACGGCGGTCCGGGCGAGGACACCGTCTCCTACGCCCGCTCCAATGACAACCTGCGAGTCACCCTCGGCGGCAGCGGCGGCCCTCCCGGTTGCGGCAACGACGACAAAGTCCTCGGCGACAACGAGAGCCTCGAGGGATCCGACGGCCCCGACGTCCTCGTCGGCGACAACGGTGACAACAGCATCATGGGCCACATCGGCAAGGACACGCTGATCGGCAAGGGCGGCAGCGACTTCATCGAAGCTCTCGACGGCCAGCGCGACAAGATCGACTGCGGCGGTGGGGGCGACGACGTCTCCAAAGACGGCAACGACGTCCTTATCCACTGCTGATCGTCGCGGCGCCTCGCCGATCCCTCTAAGTAGCTAGCTGCCTCCGAACCCCTCCTCGCCGATCAGCGGCACGAAGCGGCAGGGGCTGACCACCTCGCGCTCGTATTCCTCGCCGCTGCGGCGCAGCAGCGTCAGCATGTCGGCCTCGCCGGAGGCGAGCGGGAGGACGAGCCGGCCGCCCTCGACCAACTGCTCCAGCAGCGCCGCGGGCGGCGCCGGCGCGGTTGCGTGGCAGGCGATCGCGTCGTAGGGGGCCCGCTCCGGGACGCCGAGGCTGCCGTCGCCGACCACCAGCTCGACGTTGTCGATCCCGAGCGGGCGCAGGACCTCTGCAGCGCCTCGCGAGAGAGGCTCGTGGCGCTCGATGCTGACGACGTGGTCGGCAAGCAGCGAGAGCACCGCCGTCGAGTACCCGGAGCCGGTCCCGACCTCGAGCACCAGCTCGGCGCCGGCGAGCCCCAGCGCCTGGCAGATCGCGGCGACGATCCAGGGTTGGGAGATCGTCTGCTCCTGATCGATCGGCAGGGCGGAGTCGGCGTAGGCGCGGTTGCGCAGGTCCGCCGGCACGAACGCCTCCCGCGGCACCTCGGCCATCGCCGCCAACACCCGCCCGTCCTCGATGCCCCGCCCCCGCAGTTGGCGCTCGACCATGCGGCGACGCGCGGCGGGGAAGTCGGTCATGGCAACGGGTGATCGAAGAAGCCGGGGGGGAACTCCCAGTCGCGGTAGGCCCCGCGCAGATAGCCGAGGTGCCGGTCCCAATCCTCGGCTGCGAGGACCTCAAGCCCGAACTGGTCGATCTCGGCTCCGCGTTTCCTGAAACCCCATTTGAAGCCGAGGATGGCCCGGACTTCGCGGCGCCCCGCTTCGGTCTGTTCGAGCAACTTGCCCCCCATCCCGCAGAGGAAGGTGTGGGCGAGGAAGTCCCAGTTCGGATAGGTGGTGTGGGGGGAGTCGAACATGATCGGCGAGAACCCGAAGAAGGCGAACGGGTGGGGCACCCTGCCGAGCGGTTCGAAGAAGTCGACCTGGAAGCCGGGCTCGTCGTTTGTGTCGACCAGCTGGATCCACCCGAGCATGTCGTTGTAGCCGAGCGCCGTGGGCTCGATCGTCGCCCGGCAGTACGGAAAGCCGCGGGCGAAGGGTTCGCCGCCGAAGCGATCGGGGTCGTCGTTGACCGCCACCTCCACGCGCACGACGCCGTCGCGGTCGTTCCACCGGTAGGGCAGCTCCAGCCTTTTCGATGAGGTCAGGGAGATCAGGATGCCTCCCGAGCTCAGTAGATGTAGTTGCGGAGCTTGTCCGGCTCCAGAACGGTGACGCGGCCGCGGCCGGAGCGGACGACCCCGGCGCGCTCCAGCTCGGCGAGGAAGCGGCTGACAGACTCGCGCGAGGTGCCGGCCAGCTGGGCGAGGTCGGTCTGGTTCATCTGGATCGTCACCTCTTCCACCGGGTCCCCGTCGCCGTCGTGGGCCTCGCGGCTGAGCTGGGCGAGGATGCCGGCGACCCGGCTGGGGACGGTCTGGAAGGACTGGCGGGAGAGGCGGACATTGGCGGCGCGGAGGCGGCGGACGAGGCCGGCGACCAGCTTCAGCGAGATCTCGGGGTGGCGGGCGAGCAGGGCGCGGACGTCATTGGCCGGCAGGGCGAGCAGCTCCCCCTCGCTGAGGGCCTCGGCGCTGGCCGAGCGTTTGTCGCCGTCGAGCATCGCCAGCTCGCCGAAGATCTCGCCCGGGCCGAGCGTCGCGAGCGTGATCGCGCGCCCGTCGGAGTGTTCACGGGTGACCCGGAAGCTGCCCTCCTTGACGATGTAGCAGGCGTCGGAATCGTCGCCCTCGTGGAAGACCCGCGTCCCGGCGGGAAAGGTCCGCGGCACGGCGACGTGGGAGAAGCGCTCCAGCTCCCCCTCCTCCAGGTCGGCGAAGAGCGTGACGCTCTTCAGCAGCTCGACTGCACTCTGATCTGCCTCCGGCACCGGATCGATTATGGCAATGGTTTGGCCGATGAGCCGAATTGAGTGCTACCGACGCCTCAGCCACTCCGCCAGGAGTGGGTCGAGCAGATAGGGGTGGCCGTCCTGGGCCTCGCCGACCAGCTGCTGATCGGTCACGAGGCGCAGGAGGGCGTCACGGAGGCTCGACCGGGGAATCCGGTGCTGCTCAGACACGATGCTCCCAGCCGGAGCCTGACCATCGGCAAATGCGAGAAGGACTACCCGCTCATTCCGACTAAGCCCATCCCATACGGCCTGATGCGCATCTGCCGTCTCCGCCAAAGCTAGATCGACGGCCGTCGAAGCCGGATCATCTGACGTCCCTCCTGCCAGCACCTCATAGAGATGATGCGCCAACAAGATCGTGCGCTGAGGATGACCTTCGCTGAAGGCGAGTAGTTCGTCGACGGCCCCTGCCGGCTCGAGACCATCACGCACCAACATGGACTCGATGTCCTCGGCTGCCTCGGCAATCGGCAGCGAAGGCAGCGTCAGCGGCCTGGCCTGCCCGTAGAACGGACGCTCGTACTCCGAGAACAGCGCCTTCATCAATGAAGGCTGGCTGCCGGCAAAGACGTATGCCGCTGACTCCGCGTGGTACTGGATGACCGAGCGAACAAGTCCGTCGAGGGCATCGTCGGCGACGAGCAGGTCCTGAAACTCGTCAAAGCAGACGACGGTCAGGCTCTGGTCCAGTTCGAAGAGCGCTTTCGGCACATCGAGAAGTTGAAGCAGAGAGGTGCGGGCCTCATCCGCCCCCAGACGCGGATGAGGCGGAGCGATGCTTAACCCGACACCGGCTGGCGCCGCGGAGATTCCCAGTCGAGCGGCCCAGCGCCGCACGGTCCGCCGCGTGTCCGGCGGCAGGTCGCGGAACGCATGGGCGACCCGAGCGGCGACATCCCCAACGGTCGCGACCTTCGAAAGGTCCACCCGCACCGCTTGGTGGCCGGCCTCACGCATAGCGGCGATGTGGGCTTCAAGCAGGCTGCTCTTGCCGAATCGGCGGGGAGCCGAGAGACGGATCGCGACGCGGTTAGCAGCCGCGTCCTGCAGCGCATTGAGCTCCGCACGGCGGTCGATGAGATGCGTGCGGGGCACCGGCCCTTGGTAGATGAACGGATTCACCGTGCACTAGTGTACGGGAAATCCGTACAAGCATGTGCGGGAATCCCGCACATCAGGCCGAGGCGGTCATTTTCCGGGGGCCGCGGCTGAAGCCGGCGCCGGTGAGGGCCTCCTCGTGGCCGGAGCCGATTACCGGCTCCCCGTCGAGTTTCTCGATCGCGAGTTTTGGCAGCCGGCCGTGGCTGACGGCTTCGGCCAGGGCGCGCATCGCCTCCTCCAGCTCCTGGCCGGTGATCTGTCGCAGGCGGAGGAGGCCGCGGCCGCCGCGCTCGATGAAGACGAGGGGTTCGCCGTCGCGGAGGAGGAGGTGGGCGCCGGGAGTGCGGCCGGGGCGGCGGCCGCCCTCGAGTTTCGGCCAGGGCAGCGAGGCGCCGTAGGGGTTGGCGGGGTCGGTGGCGGCGAGGACGAGGTAGGAGCCGTCGCGTTCGGGCAGCGAGCGCAGCCGCTCGACCGCGCCGGGAAGGGCGAACTGGGCGCCGCCGAGGCCCTCGACGAAGTAGCCGCGGCGGGCGGTGCCGAGCAGCTCGAGGTTGCCGAGCTCCCCGTAGAGGGTGGAGAAACCGCCGGGGATGCCCTCGGCGAGGACGGTCTCGCGGGTGACGATCCCGTAGCGCTCCAGCATCAGCTCGGCCTGGGCGCGGAGCTTGGCGCCGGGACCGGGGGCGTTGGCGAAGAGCGGCTGCGTCAGCGACCAGCGGCCCTGGACGGCGGCGCCGGTGGTCGAGCGGCGGCGGGCGAAGCGGCGGCCGGGACGTTCGGAGGGCGGCACCGCGCGCAGCCGCGGCGCCCGCAGGGGCGCGAAGGCGTCGTTGGTCACCTCGCCGCTCCAGACCAGGTCCCAGAGCGCGTTGTGGATGTCCTCGGCCGGGTGCTCGAGCTCGACGACCAGGTCGAGCCAGAACGAAGGACCGGCGGCAAGCCGCTGGCGGATCGCCTCGTGGACCTCGCCTTGGGGCGACTCCAGCTTCGCGTTGGCGGGCGGCGGTCCGGCGAGGCGGACGTCCTCGCGGAAGTAGAGGGCGACGCGGCCGTCGTTGCGGCCGAGGGCGCCGGCGCCGATCCAGACCAGCTCGCCGCTGGTGCAGAGCTCGTCCAGCCAGCTCTGCGAGTAGGCGCCGAGGCGGCGCGGCAGCACGTCGCTCTCCCAGACTTTCGGCGTCAGCGCCACCCCCTGCAACGGCACCAGTGCCTCGCGCAGGCGATCGAGGCCGGCGCCGGTTCGGCGGAAGGCGTCGACGTTCTGCCAGCTCGGCAGGAAGCGGGCGAGCTCGCGGGTGTCGGCCGCCTCGACCTCCTTGCGCAGGCGGGCGAGGCTGGCGCGGCGGACGCGGCGGAGGACGTCGGCGTCGCACCACTCGCGCTCGCTGCCGCCGGGGAGGAGCTCACCGCGGACCATCGCCCCTTCGGACTCGAGCTCGCGCAGCGGCGGCAGCGGGTCGACCCCGTAGCGCTCGGCCAGCTGGGCGGTCGGGAAGGGGCCGTGGGTGCGGGCGTAGCGGCGGACCAGCGCCCGCATCGCGTCGGGGTGCTCCTCCAGGAAGGTCTCCGGCAGCCCGGGCGGCTCCGGCACGCCCAGCGCGTCGCGGTAGAGGCCGGCGTCCTCGGCGGCGATGTAGCGCTCTTCGCCGGCGATTCTGACCAGCGCCACCCGCCGCTCGGCGACCAGCTTCTCCAGCATCGACTTGGCCGAGTAGCCCTCGGCGACCCGCTGCTCGCACTCCTCCGGGGTCATGTCGCCGAGGTTCCGCAGCAGCTGCTGGAGGGCGTCGCGGTCGCCGGCGCGGCCGGCCTCGGTCCGGTGCTGGAGCTGTTCCTCGACCTCGTCCAGCGCCTCGGGGTCGATCAGCTCGCGCAGCTCCTCCTGTCCCAGCAGCTCGCGCAGGAGGTCGCGGTCGAGCGCCAGCGCCGCCGCCCGCCGCTCGGCGTTCGGGGTGTCCCCCTCGTACATGTAGGTGGCGACGTAGTCGAAGAGCAGCGAGGAGGCGAAGGGCGAGGCGGTCGGCGTCTCTACCTCGACCAGGCTGAGGGCGCGCGAGTGGAGCTTTTCCAGCAGCTCGGCGAGGGCGGGGAGGTCGAGGACGTCGCGCAGGCACTCGCGGTAGGTCTCGAGCACGACCGGGAAGCGGGGGAAGTCCCGCGCCACCTCGAGCAGGCTCTGGCTCTTCAGCCGCTGCTGCCAGAGGGGGGTGCGCTTGCCGGGGTAGGCGCGCGGGATCAGCAGCGAGCGCGAGGCGTTCTCGCGGAAGCGGGCGCCGAAGAGGGCGCTGCCGGAGAGCTCGCCGACCACGAGGTCTTCGATCTGGTCGGGGTCGATGAGGACGAGGTCGGCGGGCGGCGGCTCGTCGGCGTCGGGGAGATGGATGACGATGCCGTCGTCGGACCAGATCGCGTCGGCCTCGAGGTCGCGTTCGTCGCGGATCTTGGCGGCGAGGGCGAGGCCCCAGGCGGCGTGGACGCGGCCGCCGTAGGGGGAGAGGATGCAGAGGCGCCAGTCGCCGATCTCGTCGCGGAAGCGCTCGACGACGATCGTCTCGTCGGAGGGGACGACGCGGGTCGCCTGCTGCTGCTCGCGCAGGTAGGTGACGAGGTTGTTGGCGGCGCGCTCGTCGAGGTCGTACTCCTTGGCCAGCTCGGCCGGGTTGCGGGAGACCGCCTCGCGGGCGAAGGCGCCGATCGCCCGGCCCAGCTCGGCGGGGCGGCCGATCCCGTCGCCCTTCCAGAAGGGGACGGCGCCGGGGGCGCCGGGGGCGGGGGTGACGATCACCCGGTCGCGGGTGATTTCCTCGATCCGCCAGGTGCTGGAACCGAGCAGGAAGGTCTGGCCGGCGCGGGCCTCGTAGACCATCTCCTCGTCGAGCTCGCCGACCCGGCGGCCGTCGGGCAGGTGGACGCCGTAGAGGCCGCGGTCGGGGATCGTGCCGGCGTTGGTGACGACCAGCTGGCGAGCGCCTTTGCGGCCGTGGATCGTCCCTTCGGTGCGATCCCAGACGATCCGCGGCCGCAGCTCGGCGAAGCGGTCCGAGGGGTAGCGGCCGTCGAGCATGTCGAGGACGTTCTCCAGCTGTTCGCGCGAGAGGTCGTGGAAGGGCTGGGTGGAGGTGACCAGCTTCTCGACCTCGTCGACCTCCCACTCCTTCTGCGCCGCCAGCGAGACCAGGTGCTGGGCGAGGACGTCGAGGGGGTTCTGCGGGATCGTCGTCTCCTCGATCTCGGCCTCGCGCATACGGCGGGCGACGACCGCGCACTCGAGCAGGTCGCCGCGATATTTGGGAAAGATCCGGCCTTTGGAGACTTCGCCCATGCGGTGGCCGGCGCGGCCGATCCGCTGCAGGCCGCGGGTCACCGACTTCGGCGACTCGACCTGGATCACGAGGTCGACGGCCCCCATATCGATCCCCAGCTCCAGCGAGGAGGTGGCGACGAGACAGGGAAGCTCGCCGGACTTCAGCATCTCCTCGACGACCGCGCGCTCCTCGTGGGAGAGCGAGCCGTGGTGGGCGCGGGCGATCTCCACGTACTCGGCGGGGGAGCCGGTGGGGTCCTCGGCGGACAACTGATGGGGAGGGTCCGACGAGGACCCCACCGGCTCCCCTCCATCCGTTGAGTGGCCCGCGTGCTCCGTGGCTGGTAGCTCTTGTTCGCCTTCGCCGTTGGCAAGCTCGTTGAGTCTCTTCGCCAGACGCTCGGCCGCCCGCCTGTTGTTGACGAAGATCATGGTCGAGGTGTGTTCCTGGACCAGCTCCAGGAGCTTGGGGTAGATGGCGGGCCAGATCGACCTCACATGAGCACTCGGCTCCACTTCAGTCGGCGGCGGCCCATCCTCGCTCGGATAGGCAGGAGCCCCGGGATCGGCCATGTCCTCGACAGGCACGACGATCTCCAGGTCCAGAGCCTTCTTCTGCCCCGCATCGACGATCCGGCAACTCCTCTTCGGCCCGACGAGGAACTGCCCGATCCTCTCCAGCGGGCGCTGGGTGGCCGACAAACCAATCCGCTGGATGGAGGAGTCAGGGGGGTCCTCTCCGGACCCTCCCCGGCTGTTGTCCGGAGAGGACCCCCCTGACTCCTCCCCCAGAGCCGACTCCCTCACCAACCACTCCAACCTCTCCAAGGTCAGCGCCAGATGCGACCCCCGCTTCGTCTGCGCCACAGCGTGGATCTCGTCGACGATCACCGCTTCGACCCCGGTGAGGATCTCTCGCACGCTGGAGCTCAGCATCAGATACAGCGACTCCGGCGTCGTGATCAGGATGTCCGGCGGGGTTTTCGCCATCGCCCGCCGTTCTTTCTGCGAGGTGTCCCCGGTGCGAAGACCGACCGCGATGTCGGCCCCAATCCCGCGAAGCGGTGCCCGCAGGTTGCGCTCGATGTCGTAGGAGAGCGCTTTCAGCGGCGAGACGTAGACGAGCTTGACCCCGGTTCCGAGGTCTTTCGAACACGCCAGCTTGTCGATCCCCCAGAGGAAGCTGGCAAGCGTCTTCCCCGACCCGGTCGGGGCGCAGATCAGCGCGTGCTCGCCGCTGGAGATCGCCTCCCAGCCACCGGCCTGCGCCGGCGTCGGCCCCTCGAAGGAGGCCTCGAACCAGCGCCGCACCGGCGCGCTGAAGGGCGCCAGTGGATCGGATTTCCTACTCGGTTTCGCGGTAGTCGCCAACCCACCGATCTTACGCAGATCGGTGGGTTGGCTCTAGCGGCTCAGCGCCGAAACGCCGCTCTCTCATCCAGCTCCGAGGAGAACGAGATTCTTTCTGCCACCCGTCTGTTCCTTATCGCTCCATAACAACGGAAAGGAACAGACGAGTGGGATGGGCGGCGCTTAGGGCGTGCCGCCGGCGAACTTGACGTATTCGAACCAGGACTTCTTCGGCGTGAAGTTGGGGCCGAAGAGGCCGGAGCCGTCGCAGAAGTTGCAGACGTTGGCGGCGTCGTCTACGGAGAACCAGTAGAGACGCTGGATTCGCCACTTCCTCTGCTTGGACTTGAGCAGGCGGAAGGACAATTTCAGTTCCCGCGCCTGGCCGGCCGGGCCCTTGGCGAACGAGTTGGAGCCGTCGGACTTCGGCGGGCCCGAGCTCCAGCCGATCTCGGTGATGAAGAGGCCCTTGCGGGGATCGCCGGCCGCCGTCAGCACCTTGCGCACTTCTTCGATCTCCGGCGTCAGGTATTTCCAGCTGCCCGTGTAGGGGTGCAGGGAGACGCCGGCGAACTTCGACTTGATCCCCGGGTTTGCCTTGTACATCTGTTCGAGGAAGTAGCTGGCGAAGTAGTTGACGTTGGTGGCGTTGACGACCTTCTTCTTGCCCCTGACGATGCGCACGTAGCGCCCGCCCTTGGGCTGCGAGAAGAGGCCGGCGAGGACCACCTGCGCCCCGGGATCGACCGCCCTCAGGGCGGTGTTGGAGATCTTCACGAGCTTCCCGTATTCGGCCGGGTTCGGCCTGGCGACGAAATACTTGAAGTTCGGCTCGTTCCAGATCTGCCAGGTCCGGATCGGCTTCACCGGCACGCCGGGGTGCGAGGCCCAGAAGGTGCCGTTGACCCCGTAACGGGCTGCCGCTTCGGAGAGCAGGGCCTTCCAGGCCGCGGCGGCCGCGCCGCTGACCGGCAGGCGGGCCGGCGCTTTGCTGCCATCGCCGCCCGGCACAGCGACGGTCGGCACTGCCCAGGTGGGAGCACCGGTGATCGTCGGCAGCACGTCGATGCCGGCGCGCGCTGCCCTTTCGACGACATCGTCGACCCCACCCCAGTTGATCTGGTCGCCGCTCTGCGGCTGCAGGTCTGCCCAGCCGATGGGGATGCGGACGCTTTCCACGCCACCCTTGCCGAGGCGCTGAAAGTGTTCGGTGGAGAGCGTGGACTGCGGCACCACGCCCCAGAACTTGGCGGGCAAGGCCTGCGCGGTGGCGGCGAAGGCCAGCGCGAAGACGAGCGCCAGCGCCAGTACGGGCGCAGCGGTCTTCCTACTCGTTCGAAGCATCGGTTTCACCTCCGGGTCAGCTCGCGTTGGGCGAGAACCGGCCGCCGCCACGCCGCTGGCGATAGAGCACCGCACCAACGGAAATAGCCGCAAGGACGGCCACGGCGATCAGAATCGGGACGAGTGGCGAGGACGAGTCATCGCCGGCATTGGTCGTCGTCGCCAGGGGCTCGGCGTTCTGCACGCTGCCGCCCGGCTGCTTGTTGGCGACCTTGGCGCCCTCGCCATCTTTACCCTGGGCACCAGAGCCTCCTCCCGGAGTGCTTGGATTGCCCGATGAACCGCCCCCTGATTCCGAAGATTCTTCTTCCGGCTGTTCCGAGCCGCCGTCACCGGGGGATTCCCCTGATTGATGCGCCTTGGGGGAACTTTCCGGCGAACCGGGGTTCTTGTGCTTAGACGGGGTCTTGTTTTCCGGAAGGGTGGTTTCCGGGGTTTCGTAGACGGTTTCAGCCTGGACGAGAGCCGGAGCGCACGCAAATGCCAGCAGAGCAAGCACTGAAACGAGCACAAGGGCAGATCGCCTCAGGCCCGGGCCGTGGGGATGGGGGGTCCGAAGCATGGCGCGCAAGGTTAGAGGAATCAGCGGCGCTGATAAGTCCTCTGCTCTTGCTCCTCGGCCTCGCTCTGGCCGGTGGTGGCTTCGGGCTGAGCGATCGTCATGCCGCCGGCCTGGCCGTATGGCTGATTGTGGTCGCTCTGCTGGTCCTCGGTGCCGCCGGCCGCGCCCTGCTCGCACGGCCCTTCTACTGGGCGACTGGGTTGATCGGTGCACTGGCGCTCCTGTCCGCATTGTCATCCTTTTGGTCCGGATCGATCGAGCTAAGCGTCACCGAGGCAGATCGTCTCCTCGTCTACCTCGGCGTCTTCATAGCTGCCTTCCTGATCGCCCAAACCGGCCAGAGGCGCGAACGTTTCGGTGAAGGGATCGCAATTGCGCTGATTGCGATCGCTCTCCTCGCCCTCGCCTCGCGGCTGCTGCCCGATCTGGTCTCGATCGCCCAGGCATCGGAAGCGCGGGCGCGGCTGAGCTACCCGCTCGGCTATTGGAACGGCGACGGCGTCCTCTTCGGGATCGCGATGGGGATGGGGCTGTGGCTGAGCCGGCGGGCGGCGAGCCCGGTCTTGCGCCTGCTCGCGGTCGCTTCGCTGCCGGCCGTCCTGCTGGCGCTCTACTTCACCTACTCTCGCGGCGGCCTGCTGGCGGCGGCGGTCGCCTGCGGCTGCCTGATCGTGCTTTCGCACGATCGACTCTGGCTGCTTGCGACCTTCGCCCTCGGCGCCCTCGGCGCTGTCCCCGCCCTGCTGGCGACGCAGGGCTACAACAGCCTCTCCGAGAACCTCGACGACCCCCACATCGCCGCCCAGGGCCACAAAGTGCTGGCGCTCCTCGCCGCCGGCTCGCTGCTGGCGACGCTGCTGTTCGCCGGCCTCGGACGCCTCGAGCGGCGCCAGGGCCGCTTCACCGACCGCGCGCTTGCCGTCTCCCGCAACCCCCGGCTGCTGAAAGCGATCGCGCTGGCGGCCGCCGTGCTCGCGATCGTCGCCGCGCTCGCCGTCGGCGGTCGCGCCTGGGACCGGTTCACGAGCCCCGACCTGCAGCCGCCGAGCAGCTCCGCCAGCCACATCACGGACTTCTCGGGCAGCGGCCGCAACGAGTTCTGGCGGGTCGCCGTCGACAGCTTCGAGGAAAACCCGGTTCTGGGCAGCGGTGCCGGCACCTACCGCTTCTCCTGGTACCTGCAGCGGCACAACTCCGAGCCAAACACCGACGCCCACTCGCTCTACCTGCAGGCCTTCTCCGAGCTGGGGATCGTCGGCGGCCTGCTCCTCCTCGCCCTGGTCGGAGCGGTGCTGTGGACCGGGTTCGCCGCCTGGCGCGCTGCCAGGGACCCGCGCCGCGACCTCTACGCGGCGCTGCTCGGCGCCTGCCTCGCCTTCGCGGTCTGCTCGGCGATCGACTGGTTCTGGCAGATCGCGGTGCTCGGCTTGGTCTTCTTCCTCGCCGCCGGCGTCCTCGTCGCCGCCCGCTGCCAGCAGCTGACCCACCTCCGCGCCGCCGGCAACGGCCATCAAGACCGCCGCCGCTTCGGCCTCTCCGTCGTCGGCCTTGCCGTCGCCTGGATCGCCATGCTGGCGCTGGTCGGCCCGCTGCTGGTCGATCGCGAGATCGACGCCAGCAACTCGGCGGTCGAAGAGGGCAACCTCGCCAGCGCCGTCAGCCACGCCGAAAACGCCCGCAAGATCGAGCCCTGGGCGACCTCCCCCTATAAGCAGCTCGGTCTGCTGGCCGAGCGCGAAGGCAACTACCCGCTGGCGGTCGACCGGCTCGACCAGGCGATCGACCGCGAAGAAGACAACTGGCTCCTCTACTACCTGCGGGCGCGGGTCCACAACCTGGCCGGCGAAGATGCGGCGGCGCAGGCCGACCTATCTGAGGCGCGGCGACTGAACCCCGAAGAAAAGTGCCTCGACGGTGGTTTTGAAGGGTGCGGATGAAGGTGAGCTGGATCCCCCATACCAAGCAGAGCGAACCGAGCGCGGCCCGGCGACCGGCCGAGGGCGAGCCGGCCCCCGGCCCTGGCGCCCAGGAGTCGCGTCGCCGCGGCGCCCTGCTGCGGCGGCTGCTCGCCTTCGCCGACTGGCTGGTCCTGATCGCCTGCCTCTTCGCGGTCACCGCCGCCAGCGCCAGCACCGACGTCGGCACGCTCTTCTGGGCGATGTTGTTCAGCCCCTCCTGGGTCCTGGTGCTGAAGCTCAACGGCCTCTACGACAACGACCACCGGCGGATCCGCCACAGCACCCTCGACGAGCTGCCGGCTCTGGTCTCGGCCAACGTCGTCGGCGTCCTCGTCCTCGACGGTCTGCTCGCGATCAGCCCGGTCGGCCCGCTCTCCCCCGCCAGCGCGATCGCCGTCGGCGTCGGCAGCCTCGGCGGCAGCTTCGTCCTCCGCGGCGTCCTCCGCTACCTCTGGCATCGCTTCACCCCGGTCGGGACCGGGATCGTGATCGGCTCGCCGGCCGCGGTCGACGTCGTCGCCCGGCGCGTCGCGATCCACCCGGAGACGCGGCTCTCACTGGTCGGCTATCTCTCCTCCGAACCGGAGACGGCGACCGCCGAGCTGCCGCGGCTGGGCTCGATCGCCGATCTCGCCCGGACCGCGAGCGAGCACGCGATCGAGCGCGTCGTCGTAACCGAAGGCGAGATGAGCAAGCCGGCCACCGAGCGGCTGATCGAAGAGTGCAAGGCGGCGGGCCTGGCGCTCACCTTCCTCCCCCAGCATTACGGCCTGCTCGGCCCCGGGGTCGAGCTGAACCGGCTTGCCGAGCTGCCGGTCCTCGACTTCCGCTTCAGCGACCCGCCGCGCTCGACGATGGCGATGAAGCGGGTGATGGACGTGGTCATCTCCAGCTCGCTGCTGCTCCTGCTCTCGCCCTTCCTGACGCTGATCGCGCTGGCGATCCTGCTCGACAGCGGCCGCCCGGTCCTCTTCCGCCAGCGCCGCGCCGGCGAAGGCGGCACGCCCTTCACGATGCTGAAGTTCCGGACGATGGTCGTCGACGCCGAGCAGCGGCTGCCCGAGCTGATCGACGTCGCCAGCCTCGATCAGCCCGCCTTCAAGATCCGCGACGACCCGCGCGTGACCCGGGTCGGTCGCTTCCTGCGCCGGACCAGCCTCGACGAGGTGCCGCAGCTGATCAACGTGCTGCGCGGCGACATGTCGCTGGTCGGGCCGCGGCCCGAGGAGGTGGCGATCGTCGCCCTTTATGACGAGCGCCAGCGGGGCCGGCTGGCGGTCAAGCCTGGGGTGACGGGGCCGATGCAGGTGTACGGGCGCAGCGACCTCACCTTCGAGGAGCGGTTGGCGATGGAGCGCGACTACCTCGACAACCTCTCGCTGCTGACCGACCTGGCGATCCTGCTGCGGACCCCGCGGGCGATCGTCCGCGGCGACGGCGCCTACTGACGCCGTGGCAGCCGAGGCACCGCTGGTGGCGATCTGCATGGCCACCTTCGACCCCGACCCGCTGCTGCTCGAGCGCCAGATCGGCTCGATTCGCGCCCAGACCCACGAGGAGTGGATCTGCCTGATCAGCGACGACGGCTCCGGGCCTGAGGGCTGGGGGCTGCTGCAGGCGCTGACCGCCGACGACGAGCGCTTCACGCTCTCGCGGGGCGAGCAGCGGCTCGGCTTCTACGCCAACTTCGAGCGGGCGCTGGGGATGGTGCCGCCGGAGGCGGGCTTCGTCGCGCTCGCCGACCAGGACGACCGCTGGTACCCGGAGAAGCTGGAGACGCTGATCGCCTCGCGCGGGGACGCGCGGCTCGTCTACAGCGACATGCGGATCGTCGATGAGTCCGGGGCCGTCGTCTCCGAGACCTTCTGGCGCGGGCGCCGCAACAACTACACCGACCTCGCCTCGCTCCTCCTCGCCAACACGGTGACGGGAGCGGCGTCGCTGTTCCCGCGCGAGCTGCTCGACCTGGTGCTCCCCTTCCCCGCGCCGGTCGCCGACCCCTTCCACGACCAGTGGATCGCCGCGGTGGCGCTGGCGTCGGGGCGGATCGCCTACGTGCCCCGCCCCCTCTACGACTACGTCCAGCACGGCGGCGCCGCCCGCGGGCACGAGGCGGCGATGCAGAGCTGGGACCCGGGCCGGGTCGTCAGCTGGCGGCGGCCGCGGGCGACGATGGCGCGGGTCTCCGAGCACGCGAAGCGGGCGCGCGAGACGAACGCGCGGCGGATCGCGCTCTCGGCGCGGGAGATCGGGGCGCGCGTCGACGAGATCGAGCCTGGGAAGGCGCGGGCGCTGGCGCGCCTGGCGCGCCTGGACGGCTCGAAGCCTCCGATCGGTTGGCTGGCGCGGCGCTCGCTGCGGCGCCTTGCGGGGCGTAACGAGACGATGGGGATCGAGCTCTCGCTGCTGGCGGCGTCCCTTTGGAGACGGCGCTGATGCGGAGGGTCCTGCACGTCCTCCCGCATCCGGGCGGCGGAGGAGAGACCTACATCGACCTCCTGGAAGGGCTCGAGGGGTACGAGCACCGGCGGATCGCGCTCAGCGTCACCCGCTCCCGCATCCGCGGCATCCCCTCGGTGCTGCGGCGGCTACGGACCGTGCGGCGGTTGGCGCGCGATGCCGACGTCGTCCACGTCCACGGTGACATGGCGGCGATGCTCGCCGCCCCGGGTCTGCGCGGGCGGCCGCTGGTGATCACGACCCACGGCCTGCACCGGCTGCGGCGCTCGAACGGGGTCGCCGGCCGGGTGGTGCGGCGGCGCCTGCGGGCGGCGGTGGCGGCATCGGCGGTGACGATCTGCATCGCCCGCGACGAGCGTGATGACCTCGCCGCCGCGCTTCCCCCCTCCCTCCACGGCCGGCTCGCCGTGGTGCCGAACGGCGTGCCGGTGGCGGCAGCCGATCCCGAGCGGCGGCGCAGCGCCCGCGAGTCGCTCGGCCTCGCCGAGGAGGAGGTCGCCGCTCTCTTCGTCGGCCAGCTCGAGGAGCGCAAGGACCCGCTCGGGGCGGTCGCCGCCGTCGAGGCGGCGCGCGAGCGCGGCGCCGAGATCGTCCTCGTCGTCGCCGGCGCCGGCCCGCTCGAAGAAGAGGTCGCCGCCCACGAGAGGGCGGCGGTGCGGGCGCTCGGGCACCGGGACGACCTCGAGAGCCTCTACTCCGCGGCCGACCTCTTCCTTCTCCCCTCCCACCGCGAGGGGATGTCGTTCGCGCTACTCGAGGCGATGGCCCACGGGCTGGCGCCGGTTGTCGCCGACGGCACCGGCAACGCCGAGACCGTGGCAGCGGCCGGCGTCGTCTTCCCGGCAGGAGACGTCGAAGCGATGTCAGCGCGGCTGGCCGACCTCGCCGCCGACGCCGAAGCGCGCGAGCGGCTCGGAGCGGCGGCGCGCGAGCGGATCGCCACCGAGCTCAGCCTCGAAAGGTTCCTGGAGGGGACGCGGGAGCAGTACGAGGCCGCAATCGCCGCCTCGCCTCAGGGCGCCTGACCGCGCCGTTCGCGCAGCGTCCGTTTCAGCGGCGCCGGCAACGCGTAGGAGAGCGCCGGCCGCAGCAGCCCGCCGGCGCCCCGCAGAGTGCGACGGCGGCGCAGCGCCCGAGCCCGGATTCGAATCCCCTCCGCCAGCTGGGCACGCTCGGCGCGGGCGGCGACGTTGCCGCCGCCCATCACCCGCGTGCAGAGCCTCTCGTCGAGGGCGAAGAGCCGGTGCCGCTCGGCGATCCGCAGCCAGAGGTCGTACTCGGTGGCGAAGCGGTAGCGAGGGTCATACCCGCCCAGCGCCAGCGCCGCCTCTTTGCGAAACGCCGCCGAGCCGTTGGGGATCGGGTTGAACCGCATCAGCACCGGCCCGACGTCGCCGGCGGCGAAGCTGGTCCGCGGCCGCAGCTCCCGGCCCTCCGCATCCACCTCCCGCATCCGCGACCCGACGACGGCGACGTCCGGCTCCGCGTCAAGGACGGTGAGCTCCCGCTCAAGACGCTCGGGAGCCGAGTAGTCGTCGGCATCCTGAATCGCCACGACAGGCGCAGCCGCCGCCTCCAGTCCAGCATTGAGCGACCGCGCGATCCCCAGGTTCCGCTCCAGCCGCATCACCTGCCCCCGCGGGTCGTCCCCGATCGCCGCCTCCGCCACCGCCGCCGAACCGTCGCGAGACCCGTCGTCGATCACGATCAGCTCCAAATCCTTCTCGGTCTGGCCGAGGATCGAAGCGACCGCCCGCGCAACCGTGGCTTCGTTTTCGTAGGCGCCGACGAGCACCGTGACGGCGGGCGGGGCGGGGGCCATTTCACAAGGTTATACTGTGTAGGTATGACTCAGCGGGTCGGAGCCAAGGGCCAGGTCGTGATCCCGAAGGAATTGCGAGAGCAGGCGGGGCTTGCTCCGGGCGCCGATGTCGATTTCGAGGCTGTCGACGACGGCATCGTGATCCGTAAAGCAGGTCGCCCCTCCTCTCTTCGCGGCCGGTTCGCCGAGAGCGGGATGGCCTCCCGTCTGCTTGAGGATCGCCGCAACGAGCCGCGTTAGGTGCCGCCGATGAAACGGTGCCTCGATTCATGGGCCGTACTTGCCTGGCTGGATGGTGAGGAGCCGGCAGCGGCCGCGGTGGAGCGCGCGATCAAACGGGAACGGCCGGGGATGAGCTGGCTGAACCTGGTCGAGGTCCACTACCGCACCACCCGAGATCACGGTCGGCAGGAAGCCGAGCAGGTGCTGGCCGAGCTGCGCCCGCTCGTCACGGAGAGCCTGCCGGGGATAGCGACGATGAAGTCGGTTTCGGCGCTGAAGGCCGAGCATCCGATCGCTCTCGCCGACTGCTTCGCCATTGCACTGGCAGCCGAGGAGGAAGCAGCCCTGCTGACTGGAGACCCGGAGATCATCGATCGGGCCGGTGAGCTGCCATGCAAGGTCGTCGACCTGCGCGCCGCCGCCTGACCGTTGCCTGATCTACGCTGGCGCGCATGAGCAGCGGTGCTCCTTGGGCCGGCCGGCCGGTTGCGATCGTCCATGATTGGTTCCAGGGGTACCACGGGGCCGAGCGGGTGGTCGAGGTGCTGGCCGACGACGTCCTGGCCGAGGCGGGGCGGGTAGACGTCTTCACCTTCCACGCCGAGCGGGAGCTGCTGCCGCCGCGGTTGGCGGCGCGGATTGTCTGCGAGTCGAGGCCCTCGCGGCTCCCCGGGCTGCGCCAGGTGGGACACGACCCCGGGCGCTGGCGCTACCTGCTGCCGTACATGCCGCGCTTCTTCCGCTCGCTTGATCTGAGCGGCTACGACCTCGTAGTCGTCTCCTCTCACTCGTGCGCGATCAATGCCGCGCCCCCCACCGGTACGCCCTGCGTCTGTTACTGCCACACCCCGATGCGCTATGCCTGGCTCACCGACACCGAGCGGGGCCGCCTCGACGGGGTCCGGGGGCGGGTTCTGGGGGCGCTCTCGGGCTGGCTGCGCAGGCAGGACCGGGCGGCCGCGCAGCGGCCCGACCGGCTGGTCGGCAACTCGACCGCGGTCCGCGACCGCATCCGCCGCTTCTACGACCGCGACGCCGACGTCGTCCATCCGCCGGTCGAGGTCGAGGAGCTGCGCGCCGATCCCGGCGCCGAGCGCGGCAGCTTCCTCTGGGTCGGCCGCCTCGTCCCCTACAAGCAGCCGCTGCTGGTCGCCGAGGCGTTCCGCGGCCTTCCCCACAAGCTGACGATGGTCGGGATCGGCCCCCAGGAAGAGGAGCTGCGGGCGCGGCTGCCGGAGAACGTCGAGCTGCGGGGCTGGATCTCGCGCGAGGAGCTCGAGCAGCTCTACCGCCAGGCAAGCGGGTTCCTCCATGTCGGCGAAGAGGACTTCGGGATCACGATGGTCGAGGCGCTCGCCGCCGGGGCGCCGGTGATCGCCCAGAACGCCGGCGGCGCCCGCGACATCGTCCGCGACGGCATCGACGGCGTCCTCCTCGACGAGCCCGACCTCGCCTCGCTGCGGGCGGCGATCGAGCGGGTCGCCGCCACCGAGTGGGACCGGCGGGCCCTCGCCGAGCGCGCAACCGAGTTCTCCCGCCCCCGCTTCGTCGCCGCGATGCGGGAGCTCCTGACCGAGACGATGGCCCGGTGAGCGACCTCTGCAGCCAGGTCCTCGTCGAGGTCGGGGACGCGATCGAGCGCCTGCTGGGCGGCGTCGCCGGCGAGCACCGCAGCCCGACCCTGCTCGACGTCGGCTGCTGGGACGGGGAGCTGAGCGCGCGCTGCGGCGCCGCCCTGGGCGCGCAGCGGATGCTCGGGGTCGAGGTCTACGAGGGCCCGGCCGCCGAAGCGGAAGCGAAGGGGTTGGAGGTCGCCCGCGTCGACCTCGAAGCCGGGCGCTTCCCCTGGGAGGACGGCAGCGTCGACGTCGTCGTCTGCAACCAGGTCCTCGAGCACCTGAAGAACATCTGGCTGCCGCTGACCGAGATGCACCGGGTGCTGCGGCCCGGCGGCCACGCCGTCCTCTCGGTCCCGAACCTGGCCAGCCTCCACAACCGCGTCCTCCTGGCGCTGGGCCGCCAGCCGACCTCGATCCGCGTCCTCGGCCCGCACGTCCGCAGCTACGCCTTCCGCGAGTTCCGCGACCTCATCGCCCTCGGCGGCGCCTACCAGGTCGAGCGCGCCCTCACCGCCGGCTTCTACCCGCTGCCGGCGCGCTTCAGCCGCCCCTTCTCATCACTGTGGACGGGCGCCGGCCACACGACGATCGTCCTCGCCCGCAAGACCACCACCCCTCCGCCCTGGCTCGCCTACATCGAGGGCGAAGTCGAGGGTGGGATGCAGACCTTCTACGGCTAACGCCTCAGAAAGGAAGCTCGTCGCCGATCTCGGCCAGCGTCGGCGCGGTTTTGTCGCGCTCGGAGAGCAGCGGGTCGGTGACCTGCCAGTCGACGCCGACGCCGGGGTCGTCCCAGGCGATCCCCTTCTCGGTCGCCGGGTCGTAGTAGCTGGAGACCTGGTAGGCGACGTCTGCTTCATCGGAGAGGACGGCGAAGCCGTGGCCGAAGCCGACCGGGACGAAGAGCTGGCGGTGCTTGACGTCGTCGAGGCGGTGCGCCTCCCACTGGCCGTAGGTGGGCGAGTCGCGGCGCAGGTCGACGGCGACGTCGAGGATCTCGCCGCGGGCGCAGCGGACCAGCTTCGCCTGCCCCGGCTCGGTCTGGAAGTGGATCCCGCGCAGCGTCCCCTTGCGCGAGCGCGAGTGGTTGTGCTGGACGAAGTCGACGCCGACGCCGAGCTCGCGCCAGGCGTCGCGGCTGAACGACTCGACCATGAAGCCGCGCTCGTCGCCGTGGACCCGCGGCTCGATCAGGACGACGCCGTCGAGCTTGGTCTGCAGACGCTCCGCCACTAGCCGAGCGCCTTGCCGTACTGCTTTTCGTAGTACTCGCGGTACTCGCCGGAGCGGATCGGGCCCCACCACTCCTCGTTCTCGCGGTACCAGTCGACGGTCCGCTCGAGGCCCTCGGCGAAGTGCACCTGCGCCTCCCATCCGAGCTCGCTCTTCAGCTTCTCCGAGGAGAGCGAGTAGCGCCGGTCATGGCCGGGCCGGTCGGTGACGTACTCGATCAGCGACTCGTCGGCGCCGGTCAGCTCGATCACCCGCTTGACGACCTCGATGTTCTCGCACTCGTCGGGGCCGCCGACGTTGTAGGCCTCGCCGGCCTCCCCCTTGGTCAGGACCGTGTGGATGCCGGTGCAGAAGTCCTCGACGTAGAGCCAGTTGCGGACCTGCTTGCCGTCGCCGTAGACCGGCAGCGAGTCGCCGTGCAGGGCGTTGAGGACCGTCAGCGGGATCAGCTTCTCCGGGTACTGGCGCGGGCCGTAGTTGTTGGAGCCGCGGACGATCGAGGCGTCGATCCCGTAGGTGTGGAAGTGGGCGGAGACGAGCAGGTCGCCGGCGGCCTTGGTCGCCGAGTAGGGCGAGGAGGGGTCGAGCGGCGAGGTCTCGGTGAAGGAGCCGGACTCGATCGAGCCGTAAACCTCGTCGGTCGAGACCTGCAGGTAGCGCTCGACGCCGAGCTCGCGCGCCGCGTCGAGCAGCGTCCCGGTGCCGACCACGTGGGTGCGGGCGAACGCTTCCTGGTCCTCGATCGAGCGGTCGACGTGGCTCTCGGCGGCGAAGTTGACGACCGCGTCGACGCCCTGCATCGCTTCACGCACGACCGCCGGGTCCTCGATCGCCCCCTCGATCAGTTTCGTTCCCTCGGGCAGGTTCTCGCGCCGCCCGGCGTAGGTGAGCTTGTCGAGGACGACGACGTCGTGCTCGTCGCCGACCAGCCGTACGTAGGTGGAGCCGATGAAGCCGGCTGCGCCGGTCACCAGGAGTCTCATTCGCTTGCCTCCGCTTGTCGTTGGGCGAGATAGCCTGCCAGGCCGTCCTCCCAGCTGGGCAGCCGGATCGCGTGCTCGCGCTGGCTGACCAGGGCCGAGAACGCCGGCCGCGGCGCCGCGGCGCCGAATTCCTCGCTGGTGATCGAGAGCGCGCGGCACTCGACCTTGGCCTGCTCGAAGATCTCGTTGGCGAACTCGTACCAGGAGCACTGGCCGGCCGCCGCCATGTGGTGGATGCCGTACTCGATCCCCTCGATCAGGCGGACGATCCCGTAGGCGAGGTGCCAGGTGTAGGTCGGCGAGCCGATCTGGTCGCGGACGACCGTGACCTCGCTCTGGGTCTCGGCCAGGCGCAGCATCGTGTCGACGAAGTTGCGGCCGCCGAGCCCGTAGAGCCCGGCCGAGCGGACGATGAAGTGGCGCTTGTTGGCTGCCGCGACCGCCTCCTCGCCGGCGAGCTTGGTGCGCCCGTAGGCCGAGAGCGGCGCCGGCTGGTCGCTCTCCACGTACGGCGAGCCCTTGAGGCCGTCGAAGACGTAGTCGGTGGAGACGTGGAGGATGCGGGCTTCGACCTCGGCGGCGGCGGCGGCGACGTTGCCGGCGCCTTTGCCGTTGATCGCGAAGGCGGCCTGCTCGGCGCTCTCGGCGCCGTCGACGTCGGTCCAGGCGGCGCAGTTGATGACGACGTCGGGCCGCTCGAGGTCGAGCTTGCGCTCGAGCGCCTCGGGGTTGGTGACGTCGAGCTCGGCGCGGCCGTAGCCGACGACGTCGTGGCCCGCGTTGCCGGCGGCGAGCAGCACGTCGCGGCCGAGCATCCCGGCGGCTCCGGTGACGAGCAGCTTCATTTCGTGCGCGGTGGCGTTTGCACGGGCAGCAGGCTAGCTATCCGGAAACGCTCGCGACGGGCAGTCCTGCCTCCGCTGCCCGCTCGACGAAGCGCTTGTCGCTGCTGATCACGGTCCCGCCCAGCTGCACCGCGAGCGCCGCGTAGAGGGCGTCGTAGGCGGTCAGAGAGTGGGCAATGGCGAGCGAGAGGGCGGGCAGGGCGAGCGGCGAGTCGAGGGCGTGCCGCTCGAGATCGTCGAGGTTCGACAGAGCCCCGATCGCCGCCATCGCCGAGTCGCGGTCCAGCTCGTTCCGCCCGACGCGCTTCCAGAAGGCATTGGCGCACTCGATCAGGATCAGGTCGGGAGCGTGGAGACTGTGGCCGGCTTCACGAGCGCGGAGCAGCGCCGACCGAGCCGGCGCCGACGCTTCCTCCTCGACGAACAGGGCGACCATGACGCTGGCGTCGACGACCACTGCCGCCATGCGCCTACCGGTCGCGATCTTCGCGGATCAGCTCGGCGGCGGGGGGCGAGCCGCCGGGGAGAACGTGCTCGGCCCGGATCCGGTCGGCGTCGCGAAGGAACTGCTCCAGAGAGGTGCCCGAACGAGGCGAGAGACTGCGACGGAGCCTCTCGACGGTCTCCGCGCTGATCGAGCGCCTGGCTGTTTTCGCCTCACAGCGCAGCTGCTCGTAGAGCTCCGGAGGGACGTCTCTTACATAGAGAGTAGGCATCGCTTGCACAATGCTAGCAACGGCCTAGACGAGTTTGATCTCGGATCGATCGCCGACCAGCATCTGCAGGGTCTGCGGCATTCCCTGGCTGCGGGTCAGCTTCACTTCCTTGCCGAGCAGACTCGCCTCCATCCGCGTGCCGAGGTCCTCGACCACCGAGCCGGCGAGGACGATCGAGTTCTCGACTTCGGAGCGGCGGACGTGGACGTCGTCGCCGATCGAGGTGTAGGGGCCGATATAGGCGTCCTCGATGCAGGCGCCGGCGCCGATCACCGCCGGGCCGCGGACGACCGCGCCCTCGAGCCTGGCGCCTGGGCCGATGACCACGCGGCCCTCGACCTTGGAGCCCTCGTCGACGTCGCCCTCGATCGAGGTGACGAGCTCCTCGAGGACGAGCCGGTTGGCCTCGAGCATGTCGGCGAGCTGGCCGGTGTCCTTCCACCAGCCGCGCACGACCTCGGAGCGGACGCTGCGGCCGTCGTCGATCAACTTGTCGATCGCCTCGGTGATCTCGAGCTCGCCGCGCCAGGAGGGCTCCAGCGAACGGGCCGCGTCGAAGATCAGGTTCTGGAAGAGATAGACGCCGACCAGGGCCAGGTTCGAGGGCGGGTCTTTCGGCTTCTCGATCAGGCGGACGATGTTGTCCTCGCCGTCGAGCTCGGCGACGCCGTAGGACTGCGGATCGTCGACCGGCGTCAGCAGGATCAACGCATCCGGTTCGTGCTCGGTGAAGGTGGAGACGAGGCCGCGGAGGCCGTCGCGGAGAAGGTTGTCCCCCAGGTACATGACGAAGGGCGCGGTGCCGATGAACTCCTCCGCGGTGAGCACGGCGTGGGCGAGGCCGGCGGGCTTGTCCTGGACGATGTAGGTGATCTCGGCGCCGAACTGCGAGCCGTCGCCGGCCGCCTCGCGGATCTCCTCGCCGGTCTCCGGGGCGATGATGATCCCGATCTCCTCGACACCTGCTTCAACCAGGGCCTCGATCCCGTAGAAGAGCACGGGTTTGTTGGCCACCGGCACCAGTTGCTTGGCCGAGGTGTGGGTGATCGGGCGCAGGCGGGTGCCGGCGCCGCCGGAGAGGATCAGTCCCTTCAAGGGCTCCATTCGAGGCTGGAACCCTACTGCGCAGGGAAAAGAGCGGCAGCCTCAGCCCCAGATATGGTCCCGCCCGATGCCGAGCCGCGCCACCCTGCGGGAAACCCTCTTCCCTCCACCCCGCTCCCCCTCCCGCGTGCTGCCGCGCTGGGAAGCGGGAGTGCTCGTCACCTCGCTGCTCGTCGTCGGCACCGTCCTGGCGCTGCTGCGGCTCGGCTGGTCGGCGCCGCTGAAGACGATCTGGGCCGAGGACGGCCCGATCTACCTGCAGGGGGCGCTGACGCAGGGGTTCTGGGAGGCGGTCTTCAGCCCCTACGCCGGCTACCTCGTCCTCGTCCCCAGGCTGATCGCCGAGGTCGCGACCCTGGTGCCGCTGGAGCAGGCGCCGGCGGCGATCTCGATCCTCTCGGCCTTCTTGGCCGCGCTCAGCGCCCTCGCCGTCTGGCACGGCAGCAGCGGCCACGTCCACAACCCCTACCTGCGGGGGGGCCTGGCGCTGGCGCTGCTGCTGGTCGTGAGCGCCGGCGAGGAGACCCTGCTCTCGGCCGCCTACGTCCCCTGGTACATGCTGATCGGCAGCTTCTGGCTCCTCTTCTGGCACCCGAAGACCGAGACCGGGGCCGTTTTCGGCGGGATCTTCATGCTCGCCACCGGCCTCAGCACCCCGGGCGTCTGGTTCTTCATGCCGATCGCCATACTGCGGGCGGCGACGATCGAGGACAGGCGGGACGCCACCCTGGTCGGCTCCTTCGTCCTCGGCGCCCTCGTCCAAGTCCCGGTGATGATCGCCCAGGAACAGGGCGAGTCGCTCTGGACCTCCCACATCTGGACCGCCTACCTGCAGCGGGTACTCGACGCCGGCCTCTTCGGGCAGGACCTCGGCGGCGAACTCTGGGAAGCGTTCGGCTGGGGCTTCCTCGTCGTCCTCCTGGCCGCCGCGGTCGCGGGCCTCGTCTGGGCGCTCTGGCGCTCGCGGCCCAGCGCTCGCTGGTTCGGTGCGATCACCGTCCTCGCCTCGCTCTCGATTTTCGTCTTCTCCGTCTACCAGCGCTCCGTCGGCCTCAACATCTCCTGGTCGCCGGACACCTCGGGCGGGGTCGCCGGCCGCTACGTCCTCGTCCCGGCCCTGCTGCTCCTCAGCGCCGTCGTCGTCTTCGTCGACGGGGCGGTCCGCGGGCGGCAGCGGCCGACCGGGTTCAGCTGGCCCGTCGCGGTCACCCTCGGCGTGATCGTCCTCGCCATCGTCACCTCCTACGACATGCGCCTGCCGGGCTTCAGGGAAGGCCCCTACTGGGACGACGCGATCGAAGCCGCGGCCGACAAGTGCGTCGCCAACGGCGAAGAAGGCGCCGGCATCGAGACTGCTCCTCCCCCCTTCGGCGTCACGGTCTCCTGCACGGAGATCGAATCGTTCGCCGGCCCCGGCGTCAGCCGCTAATAGGGAGCCCGACCGGGCCGGGCTCCGAGCTGCGCTCGCCTCGTGAGGAGGGCAGCCCGAGGGTGACGAGCGCGATCCCAGCCAGGCTGAGGAAGGCGAGGAGTGCGGCGATCGGGGAGTAGCTCGAACCCGGTGGCGGCGTCAGCGAGGGGGTGTAGACGAGGAGGACGAAGAGGACGTTGACACCGACCACGGCCGCGGCGAGGCGCGGGAAGAGGGAGCGCAGCCCGGCGACGCAGCCGACGACGCCGAGCAGGGGCACGGCGAGGCTGCCAACGTGGATCGTCGCCCGCGAGTCGGGGGTGCCGAAGAGCAACAGGCCCCAGACCAGGCAGGCGATGCCGAAGAAGGCGAAGCAGAGCAGGGCGAAGCGCCACTCGTCCTCGTTGCGGCCCGCCCGCCGGCGCCCGGACAGCATCGCGACGGGGGCGATCAGGAAGAGGCCGAGGAAGGGGAGCAGGCAGAAGAAGCGGGCGCCCCGGATCGCGGCGACGGTTTCTCCGGGCTTGCCTTCCTCAACCCCGTCGACGGCTTCCTCGAAGCTGGTCTTGCCTCGCGGCCAACCGACGATTTCGCCGAAGTTGTCTTCCTTGTTCTCCAGGGTCCCGTCCCAGCCAGCTTCCGAGTAGCCGGCCTCGATCGCCTCCAGCGTCCCTTTGTCGTCGAGGGTGATGTCGCCGCCGAGCTGCCACTTGAGTAGCCGGTTGCCGGGCGGGTCAGCGTAATGCTGGTAGGCCATCCAGGGAACCATCAGCGCCAGCAGGGCGACCGCGGCGGCGCCGAGCCAGCGCCAGTCGGGGAGGCCGCGCCAGAGCGCCAGCAGGGCCAGCGGGACGACGCCGAAGACGCTGGAGCCGTGCGAAAGCATCGCCAGCGCTAGCAGCGCCCCGACCAGGGCGGCGATGCGGAGGTCGCGGCGGCTCTCGGTCCAGGCCGGCGAGATCACGATCGCCAGCGCCGCCAGGAGGAAGGCGGCTGCGACCAGCTTCGGCCACACGAAGAACCCGTGCAGGATCGCGATGTCGGAGACCATCGCCGCGAACATCGCCAGCCCCCGGGTCAGCGGCCGCAGCCGGGCAGCGACGAGTACCGCCCACATGCCGACGATCCAGAAGCCCTGGACGCCGATGCAGAGAAGCTCGTAGTGGAGGCCCTGTTCGGTCGGCATGAAGCCGCGCTGGGAGAGCACGTAGCCGACCTGCAGGGGCGGGCGGTCGCTCATCAGCCAGTCCGGCGGATAGACCGGCGGCGGGTTCTGGTGGCCGTGGGTGGCAAACCATTCGCCGAAGTAGCGGGGAATGTCGTTGTCGGACGGCAGCTGCCCGGAGAAGCGCAGCGCCGAGATCGGGACCGCGTCGTGGGTGCCGCCGTGGAGGAAGCCGAGGAAGGTGACGAAGCAGCAGCCGAGCACCCAAAGGGCGAGGGGCGGCGCCAGCGGCCGCAGCTGCCGCCACTCGATCCTGCCCTCGCGCCAGATCCAGACGACGACGCCGATCGAGCCGCCGAGCAACAGGAAGTCCCAGGTCTGCCCGACCAGCTGGTCGGCGTAGTAGGCCCAGAAGGCGAGGAAGGCGCTCGTTCCCGAGGCGACGAGGGCGATCCCCAGGACCAGCGGCACGCTCCTGACGCCGCGCCTCGTCGCGACGACGGCGGCGGCGATCGCCGGCGCCGCCAGCAGGGTCAGGTGGGCGATCAGGCCGACGATCAGCTCGCCGTTGGCCCTCACCGCTCGATCTCCTCGATGTTGGCGAGGCTGACTGCCCGCGTCTGCGAGAAGAGGACGAAGAGGCTGACGAAGTTGCCGAGGGCGACCAGTGAGACGATCAGCGCCCCGAGGGCGATGTAGCTGGTCCAGCCGGGCACGGTCGAGGCGGTGAAGAGCTTCAGGCAGACGACCACCGCAGCGAGGACGGCGCCGAGGACGCCGAAGAAGACGAAGGTGCCGAGGGCGCGGATCGCGATCCGGTCGGTGAACGGCATCAGCATCCGCAGCCCGTGCATCGCGAGCTTGCCGTAAGTCATCTTCGAGCGCCCCTCGTAGCGTTCGCCGCGCTCGCAGGGGACGTACTCGGTCGGCAGGTCGAGGGCGAGGATCGCCGAGGAGTAGGAGAGGTCGAAGGTCGGGTGCAGGAGCGCTCGCTTGGCGACCGAGCCCGGCAGGGCGACGAAGTTGCCCGAGCGCACGGTCGCCCCGGTGAGCGAGCGGAAGAGCAGGCGGAAGAGCCTGTAGAGGACCTTGAAGCCGATCGACTCGCGCCGTTTGGTCCGCAACGCCAGCACCACCGGGCGCTCCGCCGGCGGCTTCTCCCGCAGCTTCGCCAGCAGCCGCGGCAGGTCCTCGGGCCGGTCCTCGCCGTCGGCGTCCAGGGTGATGACCGCGTCTTCGTCGCCGATCTCGGGCAGCGTCTTGCGCAGGGCGTAGACGAGCGCCCGCTGATGGCCGAGGTTGAAGGGCGGGTAGACGACGGTGACGTCGTCGAAGGCGGCGAGGGAGGCGACTGCGGGGTCCTGGCCGGCGGTATCGTCGATCGCGAGGAAGCGGACCTCGCCGGCCGCCTCGGGGCCCTCGGCCAGCACGTCCAGCAGCCGCTCGCGGAGAATCCGGAAGGACCTGACATCGCGATAGATCGGGGTGAATATCCAGGTCGTCACGAGGAGCTTTCGCTGCCCAGGCGCCGCAGCAGTTCGTAGTCGCCGAAGCCGGCGACGTGGCCGAAGCCGTGATCGAGGTACCGCACCAGCGGGCCGGGCGGGATTTCGCCGTTGCCCCAGCCCTCGGCGAACGGCAGGTTGCGGAGCAGGCAGAGGTTCTCCAGCGGGTTGATTTCGGCGATCACCTGGCGTTGATGCTCTGAGTCGAAGAGAGTTGGCCAACCGGTTGCGGTGTACCCCGTCGGGGGTTCCTGCTCGCTCCAGAGATAGAAGCTGTCCATCCCCGGCAACATGATCAGGGCGCCGCAGTTGCGGTCGATCGAGGCGGTGATCTCCTCGTAGAGTTCGGCTTCATCTTCGGAGATGTGGATCGACTCCGACCCCGGCAGCTGCAGCGGGACGCCGTTGTCGTAGCCGTACCGAGCCGCCTTCAGCGGGCCCCGCAGGGTGGTCTGGACGACGAAGTAGCCGACGACCACGACGAAGCAGGCGCCGACCACGGCGATCGCCTGCCGTTCGGCCCCCTGCGGGAGGACCGAGAGGACCCCGCGGACGCCGTTGCCGATGCAGATCGCGCCCACCGGGATCAGCAGGAAGGTCGCCCAGAGGGTCTGGCTGCCGGCGACCGGGAAGGCGTGCAGCCCCTGCGGCACGGCCATCAGCGGCAGCAGCAGGAGCGCGAAGGAGACGTCGGGACGACGGTCGGTGTCCGGTCGCAGCAGCGCCACCCAGGCGAAGGAGAGAAGGGTGAACTGGTAACCGGGCAGCCCGCCGGCGTCGAACGGGAGTCCCTTGCCGGCGACCGAGAGCGCCATCGCCGCGCCGACCGCGATGCTGAAGAGCGAGATCAGCGCCGTCCAGGCGGATCCCGGCTCGCCCGAACGGGCCCGGTCGACGTGCCAGTAGGCAATCGCCCCGGCGAGGGCGACGAGGTCAAAGCCGAAGATCCGGCTGCCGATCTGCAGCGGGATCGTGAAGGCGTCGGCCTGCCGCAGCGGCTGCTCGAGGACGCCGTCGAAGAGGCCTTGGAAGCTGGTGCCGGCGGCGAGCAGGGTGAGGCAGCTGACCGCAGCGAGGACGAGGAAGCCGCCGAGGAGCCAGCCGAGCTCCTCGTTGGGCCGGCGCTCGACCCTGCGCGCGCGCAGGGCGACCACCACGGCCGCGGCGGCGACCGCGACGTGGGCGGCGTAGCGGCGCGGCCAGGGTTCGCCGAACTTGCTCGCCAGCAGGAGGACCGGCATCGCCACGAAGCCCACCTCGACCACCGGCCGCGCCCAGCGGCGCTCGAGGATCGCCGGGTAGCTGGCGGTGGCGGCGAGGGCGAGCGAGGCGACGACGAAGATGCCAACGTTGATCTTCACCAGGACGAGGGCGGCGACCGCCGCCCCCAGCACCGCGAAGGCGAAGGGCGAGGGGCGGTCGCGGACGAAGCAGGCGATCGAGATGATCGCCGCCAGCAGCAGGCAGATGATCCCACCCGGGTGCATCGGCTCGTTGATGAGGACGCCGAGCGCTGAGAAGACCAGCATCTGAGTCGCCAGACCGAGCAGGACGCTGCCCGCGATCCGCGCCGTCGCCACCCCGATCGCCAGCGAGGAGACGATCCAGGCGACCATCGTCACCGTGCGCCCGGCGTCGTGGTCGACGGGGATTCCGAAGAGCGAGAAGAGGCCGCCCCAAGCCTCGAAGTAGAAGGGGCCGTACTGGGTGAAGACGTCGTCGTAGAGGTGGCCGTGGTTGACGAAGCCCTTGATCGCCGTGAGCATGTAGCCCTCGTCGTCGTAGCCGCGGAACCCGGTGAACATCTGCGGGTGGGCGATCAGGCAGGTGACGACCGTGACGGCCGCGAAGGCCAGCACGGCAACCGACGCCCTGATGGTCGGCCCCCGCCGAATCTCGCTCAGCACGGCGGAAGCGTATCGGCGCTAGCGTTCCCCGCCTTACATGGCCGCCGATGAACCCGCCCTCGCGATCGTTGTCGAGGACCTCCACAAGTCGTTCCGGATACCGACGAACCGCGTCGACTCGCTGAAAGAGCGGGCGGTGCGGCCGTTCGCGCCGCGCGAGTACCGCGAGCTCCACGCCCTCGCCGGCGTCTCCTTCGAGATCCGCCAGGGGGAGTTCTTCGGGATCGTCGGCCGCAACGGCTCCGGCAAGAGCACGCTGCTGAAACTGCTTGCCAGCATCTACCGCGCCGACAGCGGCAGGATCCGGATGGCGGGTCGGCTCGCCCCCTTCATCGAGCTCGGCGTCGGCTTCAACCACGAGCTGACGGCGCGCGAAAACGTCGTCCTCAACGGCGTGATGATGGGGCTGACGCCGACCGAGATGCGCCGCCGCCTCGGAGCGGTGATCGAGTTCGCCGAGCTCGAGGAATTCGCCGACCTGAAGCTGAAGAACTACTCCTCGGGGATGCTGGTCCGGCTCGCCTTCGCGGTGATGATGGAGGCCGACGCCGACGTCCTCCTGATCGACGAGGTGCTCGCGGTCGGCGATGCCGCCTTCCAGCAGAAGTGCGCCGACGCCTTCTACGAGATGAAAGCGGCCGGGAAGACGATCGTCCTCGTCACCCACGACATGGCCACGGTCGAGCAGTACTGCCACCGGGCGATGCTGATCGCCGACGGGCAGATCCAGCACGTCGGCGAGCCCGGCGAGGTCGGGCGGGAGTACCTGCGGCTCAACTACGAGGGCGGCGACGCCGCCGCCAAGCTCACCTCCGGGACCAAGGACCTGCGCCTCGAGCGCCTCTGGCTGGAGAACCCCGAGGGCGAGCGGGTCGAAAACCTCGAGCGCGGCGAAGACCTCGTGATCCGCGGCGAGCTCGAGATCCTGCGGGAGACTCCCGGCGTGCGCATCGGGTTCACGCTGATCGACGAGAACGGCCACGGCGTCTTCCAGTTCGGCACCGGGACCGACGAAGACGCGGGGCCGCTGCGGGCCGGCGAGCGGCTGGCGATCGACAGCCGGGTCGAGAACCTGCTCACGCCCGGCCGCTACTTCCTCCACTTCGGCGCCCAGCGCAACCCCGACCCGCGGGCGACCACGCTGCACGTCGAGCGCGCCCTCGGCTTCCACGTCTTCGGCGGCGCCCCCAGCCAGGGCGTGGTCGAGCTACCCCACACCAGCGAGCTGACGATCGCGGGGCGCGGATGAGCACCGTCTCTCCGCTGGAGCAGACCCCTCCGATCCCGGCCGAGCTGCGCGAGGTGACCGGCCCCTCCGCCCTCGGGGGCGGGCCGCGCCGCTTCTTCGACCTGCTCTGGCTGATGTCGGCGACCGAGTTCAAGCGCGTCTACTTCGGCACCGTGCTCGGCTACCTCTGGTCGCTGATCCGGCCGCTGATGCTGTTCGGCGTCCTGCTCTTCGTCTTCACCCGCGTCTTCAAAGTCGGCAGCGACAAAGTCGAGCACTACCCGGTGATGCTGCTGCTCGGGATCGTCCTCTTCACCTTCTTCCAGGAAGCCACGACCAACGCGGTCTCCTCGGTCGTCTCGCAGGAGGGAATCGTCCGCAAGACGCAGTTCCCGCGCCTGGTGATCCCGCTCTCCACCGTCGTCACCAGCGCCCTCAACTTCGGCGTCAACCTGGTGATCGTCTTCGCATTCCTCTTCGCGTTCGGCGTCGAGCCGGCCTGGACTTGGCTGCTCTTCCCTCTCGCCTTGGTCTTCCTCTTCGCCTTCACCTCGGGGGTCAGCCTGGCGCTCTCGGTGCTCTTCGTCCGCTTCCGCGACATCGCGATCATCTGGGCGGTCGCTGCCCAGGTGCTCTTCTACGCGACCCCGATCCTCTACCCGGTCAACTTCGAGAGCGACGCCACCTACGAACACTTCTTCATGATCAACCCACTGGCGGTGATCTTCGAGCAGGTGCGGGTCTGGGTCCTGACCGAACCGCAGGCGCCGACCGCGGTCGAGGCCGCCGGCGGCTGGGCCGGCCTGATCCCGGCGGCGGTGCTCTTCTGCGCGATCTGCGCCTACGGCATCTGGGTCTTCCAACGCGACGCCCCGCGGGTCGCAGAGGAGCTCTGATCGGCCGGGGGGCGGGTAGACTCGCCCCGATGGCTGATCAGACCTCGCCGGTCGCGCCCCGGGAGGGCGCCGGCACCAGGCCCGAGTACGGGTCCTACTACTACCTCCACGACTGCGGCATCCCCTACGAGCGAAACGAGCATTGGCTCGGCTTCTTCGACCGGATCGCCGAGCAGATCGTGCGCGAATTCCACCCCTCGAAGGTGCTCGACGCCGGCTGCGCGATGGGGTTCCTGGTCGAGGGGCTGCGCAAGCGGGGAGTCGACGCCGAGGGGATCGACGTATCCGATTACGCGATCTCCGAAGTCGACGCCTCGGTCGCCGCCCACTGCCACGTCGCCTCGCTGAACGAGCCGCTGCCGGGGCGCTACGACCTGGTCACCTGCATCGAGGTGCTCGAGCACATCCCGCCGGAGCAGACCGGCGCCGCGATCGCCAACCTCTGCGCCGCCTCCGACCGGCTGCTGATCTCCACCTCGCCCTCGGACTTCGGTGAGCCCACCCACCTCAATGTGCAGCCGCCGGAGTTCTGGTCGGCCGCCTTCGCCGGCCACGGCTTCTTCCGCGAGGTCGACCGCGACCTCTCCTACATCACCCCCTGGGCGACGCTCTACGTGCGCCGCGAGGAGCCGCTGCCGGACATAGTGCGGCGCTACGACCGCTCCTGGTGGCGGCTGCGCAAGGAGGTGCAGGAGGTGCGCGAGGCGCTCCTCGAGTCCCAGGACCAGCTGGCGCAGCTCGAGGCCGGCGAGGCCGAGAACCGGCCGCAGCTGATGCAGGAGCTCGACCGCCGCCAGGAGGAGATTCTGCGGCTGCGTGACCTCCTGATCGGCCGCGACGCCGAACTCGGCGCCGCCCGCGGGCGGCTGGCGGCCCTCGAGGACCAGACCCGGCGGGTGACCAACGTGACGGGCAGGGTGCAGGCCCGGGTGCCGTTCCTCTTCCGCCTGGTGGGCGCGGTCCTGCGGCGGCTCCGCGCCCTCTCCCGGGGCTGAGAGCGGTGGCGCCACCCCGCTTCTCCGTCGTCACGCCCGTCTACGAAACGCCGCCCCGCGTCCTCTGGGAGATGCTCGAGTCGGTGCGCACGCAGACCTTCGACGACTGGGAGCTCTGCATCGTCGACGACCGCTCGAGCGCCCCGCACGTGCGCCGGATGCTGGAGGAGGCGAGCGCCGAGGAGCGGCGGATCAAGGTCCGCTACCGGGAGGAGAACGGCGGCATCGTCGCCGCCTCCAACGACGCCCTGGCGATGGCCGAGGGCGAGTTCCTCGCCCTCCTCGACCACGACGACGAGCTCCACCCTGACGCCCTCGCCCACGTCCACGAGGCGCTGCTGGCGAACCCCGAAGGCGACTACGTCTACACCGACGAGGACAAGATCGACGAGGCCGGCCACCACTCCGGTCCCTTCTTCAAGCCCGACTGGTCACCGGAGCGGATGCGGACGCAGATGTACACCTGCCACCTCAGCGTCCTCCGCCGCTCGCTGGTCGAAGAGGTCGGCGGCTTCGACCCCGAGTTCGAGGGCTCACAGGACTGGGACCTCGTCCTCAAGGTGACCGAGCGCGCCCGCGCCGTCCTCCACGTGCCCCGCGTCCTCTACCACTGGCGGATGCTCGAGACCTCGGCCGCCGGCGGCGGCGAAGCGGCGAAACCGTGGGCCTTCGAGGCGGGCAAGCGGGCGATCCAGGCGCACTGCGAGCGGATCGGGCTGCCAGCGCGCTGCGAGCGCGACGAGACCGACCCCGGCGTCTACCACCTCGAGCCGGAGCTGAGCTCCGAACCGCTGGTCAGCATCATCATCCCCAGCCGCGGCACGGTGCGGGAGATCCGCTACAAGCCGGTGGTCCTGATCGAGCACTGCGTCCGCAGCATGGTCGAGCGCTCGACCTACGAGAACTACGAGATCGTCTGCGTGATGGACGCCGACACGCCCCGCAACGTGATCGACGCCCTGCGCGAGATCGGCGGCGAGCGGGTGCGGATCGTCCGCTTCGACCGCCCCTTCAACTTCTCCGCCAAGATCAACGTCGGCGCGGTGCGGAGCAAGGGCGAGCACCTGCTGCTGCTGAACGACGACATCGAGGTGGCGACGCCGAACTGGCTCGAGCGGATGGTGATGTACTCGGCGCACCCGGGGATCGGCGCCGTCGGCGGCAAGCTGCTCTGGGAAGACGGTCGCCTCCAGCACGTCGGGGTCGGGTTCGAAGGCGGCCTGCCCGGTCACCTCTGCCGCGGCTTCGGCGGCGAGTACCGCGGCTACGGCAACCACGTCCGCATCGCCCGCGACTGCCTCGCGGTCACCGGCGCCTGTCTGATGACGAGCCGCGAGCAGTTCGAGGAGGTCGGCGGCCTCAGCCCCAGCTTCCCGGTCAACTACAACGACATCGACTACTGCCTGAAGCTCTACTCGCGGGGGCAGCGGATCGTCTACGACCCCGACCTCGTCATGTACCACTTCGAGTCCTCGAGCCGCGAGACCGACGTCGAGGAATGGGAGAAAGACCGGCTGCTCGACCGCTGGGAGCCGCTGACCGCCGCCGACCCCTACTCGAACCCGCACCTCCGCCACGGCTCGCCGCGGCTGAGCGCGGTGCTGAACTGGACGGTCCGCCGGCGCCCGAACCTGCCCAAGGTGCTGAACCTCCGTCGTAGCCGGCAGGCCGTCAGCGGTTAGCGCCGGCTTCGACCCGCGGCAGTTCGGCGCTTTTGACCTGGTAGTCGCCGCGGCTGAGGGCGTTCTCGAGCCAGACGTAGAGGACGATGAAGAGGTAGCGGCTGCCCATCTCTTTCATCGCCAGCTTCGCCTCGCCGCTGGTGCGGTTGGTCCAGGAGGTGGGGACGACGGCGTAGCTGTGGCCGCGGACGATCGCCTTCAGCGGCATCTCGACCGTGAGGTTGAAGTGCTTGGAGAGCAGCGGCTGGATCGTTTCGATGACCTCGCGCCGGTAGGCCTTGAAGGCGTTGGTGGTGTCGTTGTAGCGGTGGCGGAAGAGGATGCGGATGAACTGG
>Ga0070688_100000155_pt1 | contig 37191 bp, 26 predicted proteins | sample KBSS13HmetaG_FD_64679 | JGI IMG/M metagenome (GOLD analysis project Ga0070688, IMG submission 64679) | Switchgrass rhizosphere microbial communities from Kellogg Biological Station, Michigan, USA - KBS S1-3H metaG | ecosystem: Host-associated > Plants > Roots > Rhizosphere ...
CTGAAGCCCTGGCTCGGGTACTACAATCGTGAGCGCCCCCACACCAGCCTGGGCCAGCGACCGCCGTTCACCCGACTCCCGTCAGCTGTGAACAACGTCGTGAGACATCACAGCTAGCGCTGGTTCTGATCCCGATGTCGATCGCAGGGCTGATGGGCTGTGGCAAGAGCAGCACGGTGACTGGCCCACCGGCTGCCGTGTCGCAATGGTCGCGGAGCTCCTCCGGGCTCCCGTCCGGTGGAAGCTGTTCTGCCGTCACCGCCAGCGGCTCGACGCTGTTGGCCGGGTCCTATGGCGTGTTCCGCTCCACCGATGGCGGGCTCACCTGGACGGAGGCCACGACGCAGCCGACGAACCGGTCCATCTATTCCCTCACCGCCAGCGGTTCGACCCTGTTGGCCGGGACCGGCGCCGGCGTATTCCACTCGACCGATGGCGGGCGCAACTGGACGGCGGCCACGACGCAGCCGACGAACCCGCTCATTTATGCCCTCACCGCGAGCGGCACGACGCTGTTGGCCGGGACGAGTGGTGCCGGCGTGTTCCGCTCCACCGATGGCGGGCGCAACTGGACCGCGGCCACGATCCAGCCGACGAACCCGCACATCACGTCGCTCACGGCCAGCAGCACGACGCTGCTGGCCGGGACCAATGGCGCCGGGGTGTTCCGCTCCATTGATGGCGGCGTCACCTGGACGGCAGCCACGACGCAGCCGACAAGCCTCTACATCGGTTCGCTCACTGCCAGCGGCACGACCCTGTTGGCCGGGACGGGTGGTGCCGGCGTGTTCCGCTCCACCGATGGCGGCCTCACCTGGACGGCAGCCACGACGCAGCCGACGGACCCGAACATCTCTTCCCTCACCGCCAGCGGCACGACGCTGCTGGCCGGAACCGCCGCCGGGGTATTCCGCTCCACCGATGGCGGCTTCACTTGGACGGCGGCCACGATGCAGCCGACGAACCTGGAAGTCTTTTCCCTCACCGCCGGCGGCACGACGCTGTTGGCCGCGACATATGGTGGCGTGTTCCGTTCCACCGATGGCGGCCTCAACTGGACGGCGGCCACGACGCAGCCGACGAACCACGAAATCAGATCCCTTTTCGCCGGCGGCACGACGCTGCTGGCCGGAATCGCCACGGGGGTATTCCGCTCCACCGATGGAGGCCTCACCTGGACGGCAGCCACGACGCAGCCGACGTACCCGTACGTCTATTCCCTCACCGCGAGCGGCACGACACAGTTGGCCGGGACGAGTGGGGCCGGCGTGTTCCGTTCCACTGATGACGGCCTCACCTGGACGGCGGCCACGATCCAGCCGACGAACCTGTACATCATGTCGCTCACGGCCAGCAGCTCGACGCTGCTGGCCGGAACCGATGGCGCTGGCGTGTTCCGCTCCATCGATGACGGCCTCACCTGGACGGCGGCCACGACGCAGCCGACGGACCTGCACATCACTTCGCTCGTGGTCAGCGGCACGACTCTACTGGCAGGAACCGGGGCCGCTGGCGTGTTCCGCTCCACCGATGGCGGCCTCACCTGGACGGCGGCCACGACCCAGCCGACGAACTCGTTCGTGCTATCCCTTGCCGCCAGCGGCACGACACTGCTGGCCGGGACATATGGCGGCGTTTTCCGCTCCACCGATGACGGCCTCAACTGGACCGCGGCAACGACGCAGCCAGCGAACAGGTTCATCTCCTGTCTCGCCGCCAGCGGCACGACGTTCCTGGCCGGGACCGATGGCGCTGGCGTGTTCCGCTCCACCGACGGCGGTCTCACCTGGACAGCGGACATCCCGCAGCCGACCGACCGGCACATCGGTTCCCTGGCAGCCAGCGGAACGGCCCTGTTGGCCGGGACGAGCAGCGCTGGGATCTGGCGGTACCCGCTGTAGCCATCGCGGGAGTGAGGGAGCGCGACAACAGGCGGTGAAGTACGCCGGCCTCGAAGCCGACAACCGTGGCGCCCTGCCGCGCCACGTTGTCGTGCTTTCGAGGAGGCTGCCATGCTGTTTCCGCGTCGCCAGTTCTTCATTCGGGAGCGGGCGTCCGTGCTCAAGCTCACCGACACGTACGACATCCTCGATCCCGAAACGAAGCAGAACATCGGGCTCGCGAAGGATGAGCCGCCATCGTGGGCGAAGTTCCTGCGGCTGCTGGTGAAGAAGCCGCTGCTCCCCACGACCATCCACGTGTACGAGCACGAGGGTGCGCCGCCGGTGCTGACGCTGCAGAAGCGGCCGGGGTTCCTGCATCAGACGGTGACGATCACCTATCGCGGACGAGAGATCGGGAAGTTCAAGAGCAAGCTGTTCTCGCTGGGCGGTGGCTTCCACATCTTCGACTCGAACGGGAACAGGGTGGGCGAGGTGAAGGGCAACTGGAAGGGCTGGACGTTCAAGCTGCTGGACGGCGCGGGGCACGAGCTCGGGGTGGTGACGAAGAAGTGGGCCGGGATCGGCAAGGAGCTGTTCACGACCGCCGACAACTACATGGTGGCGTTGAACGAGGCGACGCCGGTCGAGACGCAGGCGCCGATGATCCTCGCCGCAGGGCTGGCGGTGGACGTCGTGTACAAGGAGGCGGCGTAGCGATCGGAGTTCCCGCACCAAGCATCGCGGCATACGCTCGCTTGCCCGCGGCTGGAGCGCGGAGTTAGCCTCCGCACCCTTCACGACCACTGGTAGACACGAACGGTAGCGCGGACGCCGAGGCCCCGGGATCCGAAGTGAGCGACTGGCTGCTCAACCTGCCGCTGCCGTTGATGACGGCCGTGATCCTCGCCGCGACGTATCTCGCGACCGCGGTGATCTACGTGGTCGTCTCGGCGCTGGCCGTGGGCGAACGCGGACGCGCGTTCAAGGCGATCTCGCCGAGCATGCTGCCGCCGCTCTCCATCGTGTTCGCGCTCCTCGTGGGCTTTCTCGCGGCGCAGGCGTGGAATGACAACGACCGCGCGAGGAGCGCCGTCAGCCAGGAGGCAAGCGCCCTGCGGAGCGCCGTGATCGTGGCGGGCGACTTGCCACCGGATGTCGAAAGTCGCGTGCGCGGTCTCGTGCGGCGGCAGATCCAGGACGCCGTCCAGCAGGAATGGCCGGCGATGTCGCGAGGCGATGCGACGATCGCGCTCGTCCCGGCGCCGGTCCAGGAGGCTCTGCGCCTCGCGTTCGAGATCAACCCCCAGGGTCAGGGCCAGGTCGTCGCGCAGCGCGAGCTGGTCGGGGCGTTGGAGCGCGCGTTCGAGGCGCGCCGACAGCGCATCATCCTGAGCGAGTCCTCCATCAACAGCGTCAAGTGGATGGCGCTTCTCGTTCAGGCCTTCCTGACGCTGCTCGCGATCGCGCTCATCCACAGCGACCAGCGCGCGGCCAACCGGATCATCCTCGCCATCTTCGCCACCAGTGTGGCCGCTGCGATCGTCCTGATCGCGAGCCACAGTCGGCCGTTCTCCGGGGCGGCCGCCGTGCGCCCGACGCTCCTGCTGCAGGTCATGCCCGACACCGCGCCGGCGAGGTGAGCGGCGCCTCACGACCCGGGTATCCAGCCGCCATCAGTAGATGTGCAGCTTCTCCAGCATCGCGTCCGTGTGGCCGACGCACTCGAGCAAGTCTTTATTGTGCTTGATCATCTTGCTGCGCATGTACACGCGGAGCCACTGCTTGTAGATGAATAGCTCGTAGCGGTCGAGCTTCTCGCTCACCGGCAGGTCGCGCTGCGCCAGCAGGTCCGCCAGGTACATCGCGCATTCGAAGCCCAGCGAGATCGATTGGAAGTAGGGAGAGCCCATCGCCGAGTCGCCGACGAGGAACACGGGCGAAGAGGCGAACGGGTGCTCGAGCGGACCGTCCCCGCGCCACGGCCGGCTCGTCGCATGGCGAGCGCGGTAGAGATCCAGCGGTATGCGGATGATCGCAAGGTCGCCGACGATCTCCCCGTTCGTCTCCTGCTGGACCTTGGCGATGAAGCGGTCCATGGACTCGGCGACGCGGGGAAAATTGCTCCGCAGCCACTGACCGTCGAACTGCGGCGGCATCCGTTCGAAGTCCTCGGCGGTGATGCTGACGATCCCGGTGACGTGGCTGATGGCGCCGTCGTAGCACGTCCGGTTGACCGCGGGGATGAACTTGTAGTGCGCGTTCTCGATGTTCTTGTAGTACTTGCAGTACTCGTTACAGTCGTACGGTTGGCCGTACAGGAACGTCACGACCAGGGCGTACTCGAGCCTGATCCTGAACGTGTTCGCTTCCTCGACGTAGGCGCCGGGCACCAGATGATCGCGCAGCAGTGACTTGCTGCCCGTGCAATCGATCAGAACGTCTCCAGGCCCGAGCATCGCCCGCGCGTCCTCGGCGGTCATTGCACTCAGCGTGCGCTGAACGGGGTGCAGCTTGCGCGCGTCGATCAGCTCGCTGAGCGAGTGCTCGATGGTGTTGAGCGGGCAAAAGCCCTGCGCCCATTCCCGCAGCAGCACCATCAGGTCCGAAGGTATGGACTGTCGAAACGCCAGGCCCTCGATGAGGTCCGGCGTGTCGAAGATGGCGCGGATGCTCTCCTCGTCGATGTTGTCCGTGCAATAGCTCGCCACCGAATCCGCCACGAGGTAGGGCGCAAGCTGGACCATTCGTGTCCGCGTGTACTCGCGCCGTTTCTCATAGAGGTGGACGGCAAATCGCTCCGACGGCTGGAGGAGTGCCGCCATCAGGAGACCCACAGGGCCCGCGCCGAGGACGTGCACACGCACGGTGGGGGGCAGGGTTTCGGGGGACGTGAAATCGGTCTGCGGGGGCATTGGCGCCGCAGGCTACCACGTGCACCGTTCCGACTTCGTCACGGCATTCATCAGCCCACGGCGCGGACGGCCAGCGTTGCGATTGCTCCAGTTCGCCCTCGGAGCCGGCCCGCGGAGAATTATGGGAATCGCTACTGGTCGTAGCGTATCTGATGGGTGGATGCGATGGGGTGAGCGACACCGACCCCGCCCGCCAGGAAACACCGCGGCAAGTCTGGAGGATTTGCCATGCACGCGATTCTCCGCAATGGCGTCATCGCCATCGGGCTCGCCACCGCCGCCTCACCGGCCGCGGCGCAGTGGACACGCGTGACGGCGCTTCCCGCCACGGACATGTTCTCGGTGTTCGCGAAGGGCGACACCATCGCCGCCGGAGCCGACACCGCCGTCTACGTCAGCACTAACGCGGGCGCCACCTGGAAGCGGTCGGCGAAGGTCGCCCCGGGGGTGACGGGGATCGTGGCCCTGTGGGTGCGAAACGGGCGGATCTTCGCCGGGACCCATGGTCAGGGCGTGTTCGTCAGCGACGACCTCGGCGACACCTGGCTCGGATTCAACCAAGGCCTGGTCGGGGCGATCTTCGACACGCAGCTCGCCGTCGTCGGCATGCTGGTGCGCGGGGACAGCCTGTACCTGGCCACGGACGGAGGCGGGCCCTGGGTCCGCAACCTCGCGGGCGCCGGGACGTGGAGTCGTTTCGGCGACCTGAACGGGGACACGACGGCTCCGATCATGAACGACATCACCGCCAGTGACTCACGACTGCTGTCGTCCGGGGGCGGCAACGGGACGGTCTTCATCCGCGACCGGGGCGACGCAAACTGGAGGCTCTCGTTTCTCTCCAATGTGAGCTTCACGGCCGGCCTCGGCCCCCTCACGGCCGCATGGACCGGTCATGGCTGGGTGGTGGGGAGCAACGGCGGCCTGTTCAGGAGCCCCGACGCGCAGGAGCCGTGGACCCCGACCGGCCCCAGACTCGGCATCCTGCTTCACGTGTCGTTCGCCACCCGCGGTCGCGAGTTGTTCGCGGACCTGGGCATCGAAGGCGGCTCGCTGATCTCGCACAGTCTCGACGACGGCGTCACCTGGCAGACACTGGATACCATGTTCGGTACATTCATCTACAAGCTGGCCGTCGTCGGCGGGAGCGAACTCTACGCCAGCCGCCTCGACGGGCTCTGGCATCGCTCGATCGATACGGTCTCGGTGCCGGGTGATCGTGATCTCGGCGGTCTGCGATTCGCCCTCGCCGGGCCGCAACCTGTTCGAGACGACGTGCGCTTCCGATTCGAGCTCCCCGAAGCCGGCCGCGCGAGCATCGAGGTCTTCGACGTTGCGGGTCGGCGAGCCCCCGGCCGCGTCGACGAGTTGTGGTCGGCAGGTCCGCACGACGTCTCGTGGAGCGCGCGAGACCTCGGCCCGGGCATCTACCAAGCGCGGCTGACCGCGGGCGGCAGGCACGAGGTGGTGCGGCTCGTCCGTGTTCGGTGATTGGGGGACGAGGAGCCGGCTGGGCTGTTCATCGGTGCTGCGTGATGGCCTTCGCGCAACGATGAAACTCGTGACTCGCTTGCACGCGCCAGCAGCCGCGAGTTACTCTCGCCGCCCCTCTTGATGCCGCGGACCAAGCGGCTGTCTGACAACACGATGGCGGCATAGCCAAGTGGTAAGGCGAGGGTCTGCAAAACCCTTATTCCCCGGTTCGAATCCGGGTGCCGCCTCCAGTTTCCACCCGAGTCGCGACCCGCGGGCCTAGATCAACTCCCACGAGGACCCGCGAAGACGCACAATGCAGGGACGCACACCCGGTCCGCGACCGATCCAGGCCGCCCGGGAGCCTGAAGGGAGCCAATGATGGCAACCAAACGACCGTCCTTCCTCAAGTCGCAGAAGGAACGCCAGCGGCAGCAAAGGGCTCAGGAGAAGCGCGAGGCGCGGCAGGGCAAGCGCGCACGCATCGCGCAGCTGCGGGAAGCGGGCACACCCGCGCCCGAGACCGAGCCACCTGCAGACACCGAGACGCCGCCGGGGCCGCAGTAGGCCTTCTTCGGAGAGCCCGCGATCGCCTTCGTGCGAGAGAGCGGCGGCAATCGACGCGTGACGCTGCGCACGTTCCCGGGGCTTTCGCACGTGTTCAATCGTCGGGTACCGGGCGTCGCGGCCTCGCCCGAGGCTGCTCGCGTGGATCCGACCCGTGGCGCAAACGCTCGCCCGCTGGGCGGACACGACCGTGGCGCTCCGGTAGACTCCGCTCGCATGAACCCACGCGCAGCCGTGTCGACCGTCGTCGGACTCGCGGCGCTGCTCCTCGCGCCGGTCTTGACCCGCGCCCAGGAGCTGCGCGTCCACGCCACGGACATGCCGCTCGGCTGCACGGACCTCGAGCTGGCACCAGACGGCCGGATGTTCGTGACCGGCGGCTCGGAGGGGAACGGCGTCCTCTACAAGGTGCCGGCCGGCGGGGGCGCGGCGACCGTGCTCGTCGATCAAGGCCTGCGCGAACCGTGGGGCCTTCGCTTCGGCCCCGACGGCGAGCTCTACGTGGCGGACCGGGGCTTCCCGGACATCAAGGGCTCGGGCCGCATCGTCACCATCCCCGCGCCGGGCCAGGTGAAGGTTTTCAAGAGCGGGCTCGATTTCCCCACGGGCGTCGCGTTCGATCGCGACGGCAACCTCTACGTCGCGCTCTCGCGCTCGGCGAAGGTGGTGAAGATCACGCCGGCGGGCGTGGTCACGGACTTCGCCAGGGGTCTCGGGGCCGGGGCCGCCGAGCCGCTCGGCCAGATCCAGCTCGACAAGGCGGGCAACCTCTACGTGGCGGCCGGCCCCAACATCTGGAAGGCGCCGCCGGGGGGCAAGGTCACCAAGGTCATCAACGGCGGGCTCGACCAGGCCACCGGGTTCATCGGCTGGACGGGCGACAACTTCGTCGTCTCGACGGCAGGCTTCCACGAACTGAGAATCGCTTCGCCGGCCGCCGGCGTGCGGAAGCTCACGAACAGCGGCCTGCCCGAGCCGTGCCGGGCCGGAGCGATGCCTTCAGCCGCGAGCATGTCCCTGCCGATGGGTATGCGTATGTGGAAGGGCACGGTGTACATCGCGGATCAGGGCTGTCACAACGTCCGGGCGTTCGAGATGCCGAACAGCTCCTCGAAGCCGGACCCGATCTGGGGAAAGGTGGAGACTCACTACCGATGAGCGCTGCAGGGAAGCTGCGAGCCGCGGCGATCGCCGCGTGCGTCCTGTTCGGTTTCTCGATCGATGTCCAACTCGCTGTCGCAGCCGCCAGGCCGACGCCCGCCGCGCCGGCCGCCGCCCGCCCGAAACCAGGCGCGAAGGCCGCGACCGCGAAGCCCGCGCCGGTCACGCCCGCGCGCGAAGGCGATTTCGTCTTGAAGGACTTCAAGTTCCGCTCCGGCGAATCGCTGCCCGAGCTGAAGATCCACTACCTCACGCTCGGCCGGCCGGCGCGCGACAGCTCCGGGAACATCGCGAACGCGGTGCTCGTGCTTCACGGCACGGGCGGCACGGGGCGGCAGTTCCTCTCGCCGCAGTTCGCGAACGTGCTCTACCCGGCCGGCGGCCTCCTCGACACCACGCGCATGTACATCATCCTGCCCGACGGCATCGGCCACGGGCGCTCGAGCAAGCCGAGCGACGGGCTGCGGACGAGGTTCCCGAAGTACGACTACGACGACATGGTCGAGGCCCAGTATCGCCTCGTGACCGAGTACCTCGGCGTCAAGGTGCTGCGGCTGGTCATGGGCACGTCGATGGGCGGCATGCACACGTGGGTGTGGGCCGAGACACACCCGGACGCGATGCGCGCGCTGATGCCGCTGGGCTGTAACCCAGTCGAGATCGCGGGGCGGAACCGGCTCTGGCGCGCGATGATCCTCGATGCGATCAAGAGCGATCCCGCGTGGCACGATGGCGACTACGTCAACCAGCCCTCGAGCGGCATGCGCACCGCGGCGGACCTCCTGATCCTCGCGGGTACGGCGCCCGCGCTCATGCAGCGCGAGATGCCGAAGCGCGACACCGTCGAACACTACCTGGACCGCATCCTCCCGACGCGCATGTCGCAGATGGACGCCAACGATCTCATCTACCAGGTGGACGCCTCGCGCAACTACAACCCCGAGCCCAACCTCGAGAAGATCACCGCGCCGCTCATGTGGGTGAACTCGGCGGACGACTTCATCAACCCGCCCGAGCTGGACTTCGCCGAGCGGCTGATGCCGCGCGTCAAGCGCGGGCGGTTCGTGCTGATCCCGGCCAGCGACCGCACGCACGGGCACGGCACGCACACGTGGGCCGAGTTCTGGAAGGACGAGCTGGCGGCGCTGCTGCGGGAGAGCGAAGCACTGTAGCGCCGGGCGCCCGGCACTTCTTCTGTCACGCGCGGCCACCTCTTGCGACGTGTTGGTTGTCCGCCCGTTCTGTTGCGGGCCAGGATAGCCCGTGACTCGTGCACGGTCACACCGTTCGGGGGATTGGTGTGCCGTGCCGAGATCGCGGGGATGCGTTGACGCGCGTTCCCCTCGGCCAAGGTCGCGCCGTGGATACGGCCACCCTGCGCCCCTCGACCTCGCTCGAGCCTTCCACGCGTCGCGCGGCCCGTGCTGATCTCGGCCAGCGACCGCACTCACGGCCACGACAGCGAGTGGGCGTTAGAAAATTATCTTGTCACGCCCAGGATGGACCCGGGACTTAACACACGACTCCTCGCTCCTGAAGCGAGTTGTCGACGTCGCCCAGGCATCGGCGTCATCCGGTCTATCGGGGGATTGGCCGGGTGCACGCCGGTGCAAGGGCCTTTGGGCGCTTCGGACCCATCATGGCTTGCCGGACACCGTGAAGGCCCCCCAGGCGTATGGGGACCGCGTCGACCCTTGACCCCGCGACCAGTCCCGCGTCTTTCGCGACGCAACCCGCACCGCGCGCAGCACGTCGCCGCCGTCCGCGTGTAGTGCGGCGTAGAACGCCTGCATCCAGAATGCCGTGGACTCGTCGCTCACGTTCCACAGGCTTGCGACCACGATCCGCGCACCGGCTGAGGCGAACGCCGAGCGCAGTCCCAAGAGTCCTTCATCGCTGATCGGTCGACCCAGCGCCGAGCGGCAGCTCGACAGGACGACAAGATCGACGTTGCGCAAATCAAGCGTGCCGATCTCGGCCGCGGTCATCACGCCACTCTCGGTCGTATCTGCCAGGTTCGCGGACGCGAGGGCGATCCCGACCCGACGAAGGGGCCCGGGGTCGAGGCTCAGCTTCGCGGCAGTTCCCAGGGCCCACGTGTGCGTCGCGATGTGGAGCACGTTCGCGTGTGGGGCACGCTCCCGGAATGCGGCCACGGTCGCGCCCTGCCCGCTCAGTGTCCCGACGCCTCCACCCAGCGAACGCCACTCTCGCCCGACGGCATCGATCTCCGCGGCCGACGCCGGAAGGCGCTCGAAGGACGTGCACACAGAGTCGCCGTGACTCGAGCGCACGACTGCCAGGTGACCCGCCGGTGATCGGCCATAGTCGACGTCCCCGATGGCCAGCAGCGCACCTGATGCGATGTGGGTGGGCGCGAATCCAATCAGGTCCGCCTCGTGATCGAGGAGCTGGAGCATGGGCCCTGAGTCGATTTCTCCGTGGCCGGGCCACGCCCAGGGCGCCACGGCCTGCATCTCACCGTCGGCCACCACGAACACGCGACTGGCGCGGCCGAGCAGCGGTTGGAGCGGCGACCATACGTTTTCCCCGAGCCAGCGCCCCAATCGTGTCGCCATACTTGCCTGGTTCGCATCACCCGACGAGGCCTCCACGGCACTGCGCCAGTCACGGATCGCGGCGTCGATCGGCGCGGCTGCACCGAGGCGCACGAAACGCGCGGCGGTCCCGTTAGCCGGTTGAACGAACGCGTCATAGCGTTCGGACTTGTCCTCCGGATCTGCGGCACCGACGCGCTGAAAGGCGACGAGCGCGGCGCCACGAGGCAGGCTTCGACGCGCTTGGGACGCGGTGGGGGCAGGCGCGTCCAGCGAGCGCTCGTCTGCGGCCAGGTGACGCGCCAGTTCTCGGCCCGCCAGCTCGGCGTCTCTCAGTGCCGTGGCAATCTTCTCGTCGCTACCGGGGTCTAGTGCGCCGGAGACCAATCGGTTAGCGCGCCGGGCCGCCTCCCGATATCGCGACTCCAGCTCGTGTCCCACCGAATCACCGGGTGCGACGTGATACCGGAGTCGACTCTCCAGCTCCCTTCGACCAAGCCCGCGGCCGGCCACGACGGCATCCCAGGCGCGCCCGACTACGCCGGTGTCGGAAGGTGCGCCCTCCGCGAGCCGAAGGATGGCGTCCAGCGACGGCAATCCAACGTCTCGGAACCGGAGGATGTCCTCTTCGGGGAGCGCTCGAAGCGTGAACGTCGTGTGCGCGAGCTCAATGCGGCACGCCTCGAGTGCCGGACCAAGCGCAGCGGATCGAGCTCCCGCCACCCCCTCGATGTCGGCACGTGCGGTCAGCACCCGTACACGGTCGATGTGGTCGCGCCCCGCTCGAACCGTGATGAGCGAATCCGCGCGCGCCAACGACGACCGTGCCGCGCTCCACTCGTGGCGCGCACTCTGGATCTCAGCACGTCCCACGAGTGCCAGTGGCACCGGACCCGGCAGGGATTCCGTGCGCCCGGCGGGGATCCGATCGAGCACCTCTCTGAATGCGCTATCCGCGGCCGCCAGCTTCTTCTGCAGGTAGAGCGACCGGCCAAGGCCCTCGAGCGCCGCGAGCGCCTCATGGTTGGCGGCGTTCACCGAGCGAGAGTAGACCCCAAGCGCCTCCCGGAACTCCCGCTCGGCCTCGGAATACCTCCCCATCCGGAGGTTTAGAGCGCCCATGTTTGAATGGATGTCGCCAACGCCGGAGTATTCCGGGCCCATCCACCGGATGCGAGCTTTCAACGACTGTTGGTAGAGCTGCATTGCCGACAGCGTGTCACCCAACTGAGCACGCACGACACCGAGGTTCCCGGCGGCCTCGCCGGTGCGGATGTGCTCCGGTCCAAACGCCTGTTGGAAGATCCGGTAGACCTCGTCGCAGGGCGGCTCGGCCTCACGCGAGGCGCCAAGCTCGAGGTTCGCAGCACAAACGTTGGTGAGTGCGCTCGCAATCACCTCCGGCCGCGCTCCCATCCGACGCCGGATCTCGACGGAACGTTCCGCAAGCGGCAGCGCGCCGCGCTCGTCGCCGTTCCGGGCGATGAAGCCACTGACGTTGAGCAGAGCGCGGCTGAGCCGAAGCGAATCGACCTTGGGCTGAGCCTCGATGATGGCGATCGCGCGCATTCCTGCGCGGCGTGAGGCCTCGGCTTCCTGCGCCAGGGCATAGAGCCGCGCCAACATCTGGAGCGGGGGAGCGAGCGAAATGTCGTTTGGCGGCCGGCGCTCCTCGCGCCACTCGAGCACGCGCTCGAGGTGGCGGCGGCCCTCCAGCGACGAGCGATCCGTGGAGTAGGTCCACGCCCGACCGGTCTGCTCCCGAGCCCGGTCGGCGTCTTCGCTCTCGGCGCCGAAGACGCGTTCGGTGCGTCCAAGAGCGACCTCCATGACGCCCGCGGCGATCACACCGAATCTGAGATCGGGCTTGGCGAGCAGCGTGTCGGCTACAAAGAGCGCGCTATCGAGCGCGGTGCAGGCGCGCAATTGCTCCGCCGCCCGCGTTCTGGCCGGCGGGGCCCATACAGAGGCCCAAGGCGTTTGCGCGGAGCAGGTCGTGGCGGCGGTGAGCAGTGTCACCGCCAGCGACGCGGCACTGGCCGATGCGAGGCGACCTTTGCGCACAGCTCATGCTCCGGGCTGACGGACGGATCTTCCGGAACGGTGGGCGCGATCGTGCAGCCTGAAGATGGCCCGGCCCACTGCGGGCGGCCGGGCCACCGTATCACGGTGAATGCAGCAACCTGAACTCGAAAACTCTCGTCGCCGTGGTGTCGCGACCCGCAGCTGGAATGACCCTTAGGACATAGTCCCCAGCATTCCATGGCCCGATGGTCGCGGCGAGTTCGAACGGTCGAGCGAGCGCCTCGGTTGACAGCGTGTCGCGTGCCACTTCGCTCCCCGCCGCTGTCGAGACCGTGACCAGCACCTCCGAGTCACGCTGCAGGAACAAGACGGGCAGTTGCACGCGGACACGACGTGTCTCAAGGCGGAGCGTGTCCGATGCCGGCGCCGACGTGGTCGCCGCCCTCGTCTGCTCGTGGAACACCAGAAGTGGCTCGCCCCCGCGTGCGACTTCAGGTGTTGGAGACGGGATGGCTGCAACCGGCGGCGCGCTCGGCGTTGGCGGCGGGTGCCGCGCCTGTAGCCACAGGCCGATCACTGCCACCACAGCCGCGGCGGCAAGGACGCTCGCGGTGCCCATGCCGCCCCAGCCCCCGCCGGACGCGCCTGGAGCCTTCATCCTCGGCGGGATCCCTGCGAATCGCGCCATCTCCTCCATGTCCTTCCGGCAGGCCTCGCACGACTTGAGATGGCGACCGACGAGCTCGCGCTCGAGAGGGGTCAGGTCGTTCGGCACTCGAAGGAAGGTGGAGAGCATGGCGACGGGGATGTGTGCCTCGCCCGACCGCAGTTCCCCCATTCGAGCCTGGGCGCGGGACATCAACTCGCCGCACTCCGCGCATTCCTTGTCATGCGCGTCCATCCACGCGGATTCCTCGGGAGACAGGAGTCCGGCGAGATGAGCCGCAACGCCGGCCCGGAAGCGCTCGTGCTGATCGCCGGTCACTTGCTGTTCCTCGGCGGCGGTGGCATCCACGGGATCCTGAGGCGTCCGCTTCGGACGGCGTCGCGAATGAGTTTGGCGCAGCGAGACCAGTCCTGCCGCGTCTTGTCGTGCGAGATGCCCTTGGCATTCGCATGGTCCTTCAGGGACCCGTCTCGAGCCCGCAGGTCAGCGAGCTCCGCGCAGGCGGCTTTCTTGAGAAGGAAGTACTCGCGCAGGAGGAAGACCGTCGTCTCTAGTGCCTCGAACAGGTTCCGCTCGTCCGTCGAGTAGAGCGAGGCGCCCAGCTCGGGATTGCTCAGGGCCGCGCGCTCGCGCTGGCGTCGCCGGATCGCATTCGCCGCGATACCGCGCACGATCTTGAAGAGCAGGCTCTCCGGGGAGTGCGGCGGGGCTCCGTTCCGCCGCACGAAGAGAAAGTAGGCCGTGCAGGCATCCTGAACGGAGTCCTCGATGTCCTCGGTCCGGAACCCACCCATGCGCGCGGCGAGACCGCGCCGGGCACTTGAACTGACGGCGTCCCAATCCACGCCGAGTGCGACGCTGTCGCTGGGGTCCTGCGGCGGGTCGCCCATACGCGCGGCACACCCCCTGACGAAGCAAGTGGGCTGTGACTCCAACGCGGCGGCTACCGTCGCGGGAGGGAACGCGAGGCTGTCGGGAGGAGAGAGAATTATCCGAACGGCGGCGGCGGGTTCAAGAGCGTTCATGGACGGGCCCAGCATCAGCCTCAAAGTCCGCGGTGACCGGCGCTTGTGACCATGAAGGCGTCACCGAGCGGGGGCGTGTCTGTGCGTCGACGCCGAAAAAACAGTCACAAGGCGGTCGAATGACGGACCTAGACATGTTCGGTACTGAGCCACGGCTCAAGCCATTCGCGTTTCGGTCCAGCCGGAGGTGACTCTCGAGGCATAGCGGCCGTCCCTCGCACCCCCCCCCGATGGTGCCCGAAAGCACTCGCCCGATCGCCGCCACGCCTCCGATGACCGCGGAGGGTCGTCATGCAGACCGAGTACGGTTGGATGCACCCACTTCGCATCGCGCTCGCCCTATTGGCCCTGACTCCTGAGCTCGCCGGTGCAGCTTGGCCGCACAACCTCTCGAACGGCGGCGTCGCGGTCAGCACCGCAGCTCAGGAGCAGCAGTCGCCGGCGATTGTCGCAGACGGCTCGGGTGGTGCGATTGTCGTGTGGCAAGATCGACGCAATTTGAACTTTGACATATTCGCACAGCGCTTGAACGCACGCGGCGAACTACAGTGGCCTGCCAACGGCGTCTCGCTGTGCACCCAGCCCGGCGACCAGCGGTTCCCCGTAGTCATTTCGGATGGGCAGGGTGGTGCGATCGTTACCTGGGAGGACGGCCGCGGCGCAAACACGGACATCTACACGCAACGCATTGACGCTGGTGGGCTGCCCCTATGGACAACGAACGGGGTGGCCCTCTGCACCTTTACGGGGAATCAAACGTCGCCGAGGATCGAAACCGACGGCTCAGGCGGCGCGATCGTGACTTGGGTCGATGCCCGTAGTGGCACCGGTGACATATTCGCACAACGAATCAACTCCGGCGGCGTGCCCCAATGGAGTTCGGATGGAGTGGGCCTGTGCGTTGCCACCGGCAACCAGGCGCACGTCTCCATCACGAGTGACGGCGCTGGCGGAGCGATCGTGACCTGGGATGACAGCCGCAGCGGCAATGCCGACATTTATGCGCAGCGCGTGAATGCCGCCGGAACGCCGCAGTGGACTCCCACCAACGGTGTGCCGATTTGCACTGCCGCCCTGAACCAATTGTCTCCGACGATTGCACCCGACGGCCTCGAGGGCGCAATCATAGCGTGGTCTGACGGGCGCAATACTGTGTGTCCCGTCAACGATGACATCTATGTCCAGCGCATCAGCCACGTAGGGACGACGCAATGGGCCTTCAACGGTGTGTCCGTGCCCCCCTTTGACGGCAGCACATTCTGCGTTAGCGGCAGCGCATATAATGAGCGGTACCCCAAAGTTGTCGCGAACGGCACGGGTGGAGCGCTTGTTGCGTTCGAGCACAGCATCGGCAGCCCCCCACCTTGGGGAGTCCAGATCAGGTCCGTGACCGCAGGGGGCGTAGTTGGCGGCGGGACATCCGTCGGAGGAAACAGCCCCGTTGATTTCGATGCACTGTACTCCATTACTTCGGATGGTACGGGAGGAGCAGTCATTGCGTGTCGGGAGACGCCGACACTTGGGGGTAACGATGTTCGCGTTACACGAGTAGACCGAAACGGGTCGTCCCTATACTCAGTCCTGGCCAGCCAGGCGCCGAACTCACAGGATGCGCCAACTGTCGCCTCTGACGGCAAAGGTGCCGCTATATCCGTCTGGCAGGACACGCGCCGCAGTGGGATAGATTCCGACATTTATGCTCAACGCATTGAGAGGTTTTCTCTACTTGGAGATCCGGAACCGCGAAGTGCGGGAGTGAAGGACGTGCCCAACGATCAGGGCGGCCGAGTAAGGCTCTCGTGGTACGCGAGCTACCTCGACAAGGAAGTCAATCCCATCCTGGCCGCGTACGATGTGTATCGCTCGGCGCCAATCAGCCTCGTGGCCGAGGCGATGCGGAACGGCGCCGTCCAGCACAGGAGTTTCGCCGGAGTCCCCGAGGCGGGACGAAGAAGGTTTGTGGTCGGGCCGGCGTCGAGTCAGATCTACGCATGGGAGTACATGACCACAGTCAACCCTGTCCACTTTCTGGACGCGTATGCCTATATCGCTCCTACCACGGGGGATTCCATTTCGGGATCGAACGCGCTGAGCGCTTTCATGGTGGTGGGACGCAACTCCGACGGCTCCCAGTATTGGTTGTCGGAACCCGATAGCGGCTATTCCGTAGACAACTTGGCGCCCTTGGCGCCTGCTCCATTCACAGGCGCGTATGCTGCTGGCTCCACGCACCTTCACTGGGGCGTGAATCTCGAGCCCGACATCGCCGGGTATCGACTCTACCGGGGCAACTCTCCGACCTTCGTTCCGGGCCCGGCCAATCTTGTGGTCGCCCAGCCCGACACGGGCTACGCGGACGCTGGCGGAGCGGGAAGCTATTACAAACTCGCGGCGGTAGACGTTCACGGGAACCTCTCGGCTTTTGCGCTCTTGACTCCCACGCAGACCATGGACGTTGGCGGTGAGTTGCCGCGAGACGTTGAGTTCCGCATCGCGTCCTCGAACCCGGGAGGTCGCGGTGCGAGCTTGCGGTATGCGCTTCCACAGGCTGGCCGCGTGGAGATCAGCGTGTTTGACCTCCAAGGTCGGGAGGTGCGCGTCCTGCTCCAGGAGCCTGTCGAAGCCGGCGAGCACATGGTTCGCTGGGACGGCCGGGACGCGGCAGGGAACTCCGTGAGCGGAGGCGTGTACCTCATGCTATTTCGCGGAATCGGGCATGAGTTTGTGAGGCGATTCGTCTTGCTTCAGTGATGAGTCACGCGCGCTGCGCCGCCCCCCGAGACCGCCGAATCACAGGGCCCTATTGTCAGGATGTCGCATCCGCCAGGAGACCGCGCCATGCCGATTCACTCTCCATCCATTTCGCGAGTCTTCTCGTTGCTTGTCGTGCTGCTCATGCTCACGCCCACGACTCGGGCCGGAACGATCGTCCTGCCGGAGCAGGACGAAGAGCTCCAGAACCGACGTCGCGAACAATGGCTCGAGGAGATCCACCGCGCGGCGCCGGGCACCGACTGGCGAATGATCGCCGACGCGAATCGCGAGCAGCTTCGCCTGCTGTTGGAAGGGCTCACGCCCGAGAACGCCACTTTGTCCGGCAGCTGGAGCGAGCTGGGGGCTGACGGGGTGACGGGTCGCACCCTCTGCGTTGCACAGAGCAGCGTCGACGCGAGTCAACTCTATGTGGGCACGGGCCTGGGTGGGATGTGGTTGGGCCCGGCGCTGGGCGGTTCCGCCTTGAGCCCGCACACCGACGCTCTCGGTATTGGCGTGCAGCAGATCGTCATCGTTCCGCGCACGGGTCGCGATGACTTCGTGCTCGCCGACGGCGCATCGATGCTTTACTGCTCCGGCAATGGCGGCGCCACCTGGAGCGTGCCCACCATCTCGCCGAGCCTGCCGTACAACTTCTGGAATGCGCGACGCCTCGTGCAGGACGCCGCATCACCCACGCGGGTGTTCGCGCTCGTGGACAGCTGGTACTGGACCGGCACCAAGTGGGAGGCGCATACGTTCCTGCTTCGGAGCGAGAACGGGGGCGCCGCCTTCACGGTGCTTCGTAGCGACTTGCTCGCACCCGCCGTGGACATTTGGATGAATCGACTTGCCGGCGGAACCCTCTGGCTCCTCGCTGGCAACCAACTGAGCCGGTCGACCGACCACGGTGCGTCGTTCACCTCTATCTCCACTTTGCCGGCGGCCACGCCGGACCAGGTCAGCCTGGTCGGTTCCGAAGCCGGGGCGCCAAAGCTCTACGCTGCGCTCCATACAGGGAGCGCATGGAAGCTGTTCTCGACCGCCAACAGGGGTGTGTCCTGGCAGGTGCGCACGGCGCCATCGGGATGGTGGGGCGTGCTCGGGGCATGTATCACCGACTCGGCGAAGGTCTTCGTCGGTGGGGTCGAGTGCTCTCGCTCCACCAATGGCGGCACGTCGTTCACCAGGATCAACGCGTGGGGCGACTACTACGGCGACCCGCTCCACAAGCTCCACGCGGACATCCGTGGCATTCAAAGCCTGATCGTGCCCACGGGTCCGGGAACGACGGCGGAACGGATCTACATCAGCACGGACGGCGGCACGTACCTGCTGTCGGTTGGCAGCGCCACGCCGACGAACCTCACGCTCACGGGCCTCCGCAATGCTCAGTACTACAGCGTGAGGTCGAATCGCACGACGCCGAGTCGGATCTCGGTGGGCTCGCAGGATCAGGGCTTCCAGACGACGACGTCGGCACCGTCGTTCACGCAGGCGATCAGCGGCGACTACGGCCACCTGACCAGCGCGCGGTCCGCGAACGACCTGGTGTGGGCCACCTATCCCGGTTTCATGATGCTTCAGCTCACCGAGAGTCCCCCCACGTTCGAATGGCCCTCGTCGGGCACGAACTTCCCGTCGGACCCGCATATCCCGTGGATGCCGGCGATCCTGGCCGACCCGGATCACGCCAGCCAAGTGATTTTCGGAGGTCGCTATTTGTGGCGCATCACGCGCACGGCATCTCTCACCTATACCTACGCCAATCTGAGGGACTTCGACGCGGGCAATGGCGACCAGGTCGGTGTCGTGGCCATCGCGCCGACCGACCACAATCGCTGGTACGTGGCAACGTACCAAGGGAGGCTCTACTACTCCACGAATGCCGGCGTGTCGTTCACGGCCTCGGCGAGCACGGGTCCCAGTTCGCACTATTTCTACGGAAGCGACCTACTGGTCTCACCCACAAGTCGGGATACCGCGTACGTGTGCGGCTCAGGCCTCAGCGGCCCAGCGGTCTACCGCACGACCGACGGGGGCGTGACGTGGAACCCGTATGGCACCGGCATGCCGGCGACGCTGGCGCACCGATTGGCGTTCGACAGCGCACATCGTCTGTTGTTCGCGGCCACCGAGGCGGGGCCGTTCCTGTGCACGGGGGGAAAGTGGTTGAGCCTGCTCACCGCTGTGCCCGGTGCGCCGCTCACCGACTACTGGGACGCAGAGTACGTTCCCTCGGCGGGCGTCGTCCGGTTCGCCACGTACGGACGCGGCCTCTGGGACTTTCAGACCGCGAGTCTCGTCGCTGTTGCACCCAGTTCGCGAGAATTGGGAGTGCGGCTCGCGCTCCATCCGAATCCTTCGCGAAGTGGGGTCCGACTGGACTTCTCGCAGAACGAGGCCGGACCAGTGCGTATCGACGTGTTCGACGTGACCGGACGGCGCCGGGCCACGCCGCTCGATCGCTGGTGCGCGGCTGGGGATGGCGTGGCCCGATTCGACGGCCGAGACGCGGATGGACGCGCCCTCCAACCTGGAATCTACCTCGTGCGCATTCAGGCGCGCGGAGGCCGCGATGTACGCCAACTCGTGATGTCGCGCTGATGCCGGGGGTCTTGGTGGCCGTTGGGCGCGAGCCTGTGCAGGTGCGAGTCTTGCTCCCGGCACCAAGCTAGGGGTTCTTCTCTCAAGTCCGTCACCCGCGTCACGGCGGGCTGTAGCCCGGCCGCGCGGCGTTGACGCGCAGACCTTTCGTCGGCCAAGGTCGCCGCGTGGATACGGCCACGCTGCGCCCCCCGCCCTCGCTCGAGCCTTCCACGCGTCGCGCCTGGCGTCTGCCGCTCGGCGTGCGCGTCGTCATCGGCGTCGTCTTCGGAGCCGCACTGGGAGTGGTGTTCGGTACGCGGCCATGGTGGTTCGGCCACGGCAACGAGGACCTGGGGGCATTGGGGCTCCTCGTCATTCGCCTGCTCAAGGCACTCGCGACCCCGTTGATCCTGTTCGCGGTGCTGGACTCGTTCCTCACCACCACGCTCAGCGGCAGGACGTTCGCCCGCTTCGTCACCATCTGCCTCGTCAACATCGCGGTGGCGATGACGATCGGGCTCACGATCCTGAACGCGTTCCACCCCGGGCTCGCCTGGCGCGGCCATATCGAAGGCCTGACCGGTCACGCGGTCGCGCCCGCTCCGACACAGCCGCCGGCCGGCGCCACGCTCGACCTCCTGAAGAACATCGCCGGCTACGTGCCCGAGAGCGTGGTCGATCCGCTGGCGAAGAACAGCATCATCTCGCTGGTACTGCTCGCCATCCTCTGCGGCGCGGCGCTGCGGAAGCTCAAGGACCGCGGCTCGCCGGGGATCGCGTTCATCCAGCCGGTCGTCACCACGTTGTTCGAGCTGCTGACGACGATGCTTCTTTGGGTGGCTGAAATCGTGCCGTTCGCCGTGCTCGGCATCGTCGCGCAGGTGGTGGGCCGCGCGGGGCTCGACGTGTTCCGCTCGCTGTGGCTGTTCCTCGTCGTGATCCTCGCGGGACTGCTGGTCCACTCGCTCGTCTATTACCCGCTGGCGGCGTGGTTCGTGGGTCGCAAGCCGCCGCGCGTCTATCTCGGCAAGGGCTCGGACGCGGTGCTCACCGGGCTCTCCACGAACTCGAGCCTCGCCACGGTTCCGGTGACGCTGCGCTGCCTGCGCGACCTCAACGTGGGTGCTGCCTCGGCGCGCGTCTCGGCGTGCATCGGCACGAACTTGAACAACGACGGCATCATCCTCTACGAGGCGATGGCCACGGTGTTCTTGTGCCAGGCGTTCGGCTACGAGCTGTCGTTCGCGCACCAGCTCACGATCGTGCTGGCGTCGGTGATGGCGGGCGTGGGCATCGCTGGCGTGCCGGAAGCGGGCCTGATCGTGCTGCCGCTCGTGCTGGGCGCCGCGGGACTCCCGGAGGCCGCCGTGGCGGCGGCGATCCCGCTCATCGTGCCGGTGGACTGGATCATCGCGCGCGTGCGCTCGGGCGTGAACGTGCTCGCCGACATGCTGGTGGCGATCCTGCTCGACCGCTTCGAGCGCAACGCACCGGCCGCGGTGCGGGCAGTCGAACCGATCGTGGAGCCCTGACGGCGATGGCGAGCACGCACGCCGGGCCATTCGCAGCGACCAGGCCGTCGCTCGCGGAACTGCGTGCGGCGCAGGCGCGCGCATCGCGGCACGCGATCCGCACGCCGCTCGTGCGGCTTCCGCAGCTCGACGGCGACCGCGAGATCTGGCTCAAGCTCGAATGTCTGCAGCCGATCGGCTCGTTCAAGATCCGCGGCGCGGCGAACGCCATGGCGCTGGCGTCGCGCGAGTCGCTCGCGGCCGGCGTCGCCACCGCGAGCGCGGGCAACATGGCGCAGGGCGCGGCGTGGGTGGCGCGCGCGCTCGGCGTGCCGTGCACGGTGGTCGCGCCGGACCACGCCCCGGCGGCGAAACTGGAAGCACTCGCGCGCCTCGGCGCGCGCGTCGAGAAAGTCCCGTTCGCCCGCTGGTGGCAGGTGTTGGAGGAGCGAAAGTTCCCGGGCCTCGACGGGCTCTTCATCCATCCCGTCGCCGACGAGGCGGTGATCGCGGGCAACGCCGGCATCGGCCTCGAGATCCTGGAGGACGTGCCCGAGCCCGGGGCGGTGCTGGTGCCCTACGGGGGCGGTGGGCTCTCGTCGGGCATCGCGCTCGCGTTGCGAGCCGCGGGATCGAGCGCGCAGGTGTTCGGCTGTGAGGTTTCGACGGCGGCGCCGCTCGCGGCGTCGTTCGCCGCCGGCGAACCACGCGCGATCGAGTACACGCCGAGCTTCGTGGACGGCATCGGTGGCCGCGGCGTCCTTGCGGAGATGTGGCCGCTCGTCCGCGGGCTGCTCGCGGGCGCATGCGTGAGCGAGCTGGGCGCGGTCGCAGATGCCGTGCGCACGCTCGCCACCCGCGCGCACGTCATCGCGGAGGGCGCGGGCGCGGCGTCGCTTGCGGCGGCTCTCGGCGGTGCACGTGTGACTGACGCGGGCGGCAAGCCCGCTTCGCTGCCCGAGTCCCCGCTCGTCTGCGTCATCTCGGGCGGGAACATCGATCCCGCGAAGCTCGCGACCATCCTCGACGGTCGCGTGCCCTGATGCGCTCCCCTGCGGGGGCCGCCGCGTGGGCGATCGGCGCCGCCGTGGGTGTGCCGCTCACGGCGTACGTGTGGGCGCTCCACCCGGGGCTCGCGGCCGGCGGCGCGGGCGAGCTCGTCACGGCTGCGGTCACCGGCGGCGTCGCCCACCCGCCGGGACACCCGCTGTACGTGATGACGGGCTGGCTCTGGCTCCATCTCTGGCCGCATGCCTCGCCGGCGTGGTCGATGAACCTGCTTTCCGCGCTCTCCATGGCGGCCGCGGCGGCCGTGCTCGCGACCGCGGTCCGGCGCGCGTCGGGCTCGTGGACCGCGGGCGTGCTCGCGGCGTGGTTGTTCGCCGCGTGCTCGCCGGTGTTCGCGAACGCGCTCGTGGCCGGAGTGTCCGCGCTCAACGCGCTGCTCGCGGCGTGCGCGCTGCTGGCGATGGTGTCGTCGACCGCTCCGGGTGCGGTGGCGCTCGCGTTCCTCGCCGCGCTCGCGCTCTCGTGCGAACAGACGTTGCTGTTGATCGTGCTGCCGGGGCTGGTCGCGAGCGCACGGGTCGCGCTTCGCCCGCCCGCCGGTCGCGGCCGCTTGGTCGCCGGGATCGTCGTCGCAGCGCTCGTCGGTCTGCTGCCGCTGCTCTGGATCCCGCACGCGGCCGGGAACCCGCAGGCGCTCGTCTGGGGCGAGCCGGCGACGCTCCGTGGATTCTTCACCCTGCTGCTGAGCGCCGCGTACGATCCGCTCCGGGCCGGACAGGAGGCTTCGGCCGCGGAGCTCGTGGCGTTCGCCCGCGCGCTCCCCGCCGAGATCAGCTGGCTGGGCCTGGCGCTCGCGGCGCTCGGAGCCTGGCGGCTGTGGACGACGCGACGCGAGGCGGCGATCGCGCTGGGGACGACGGCGGCACTCGTCGCGGTGTTCTTCACCCGCGTCGACCCTCCCGCGGAGCGCCACTACATCCTGCCGATGCTCCTGCTCGCGTTCCTCGTCGGCCGCGGCGCGCTGTGGCTGGCGACGTGGCTCGCGCGCGCGGCGTGGGTGCAGGAGTTCGTGCTCTACGTGCTCCTGGCACTCGCGTTCGCACTGGGGACGACGCGGGTCACGGAGTTGAGCCAGCGAGGGAACCGGCTGGTCGAGACGCTCGCCCGCGGCGTCCTTGCCAGCGTGCCGCGCGACGGCGTGCTGTTCACGAGCGGTGACGTGATCCCCGACGCGCTCGTCTACCTCCAGCGCGTCCAGCACGTGCGGCCCGACGTCATCGCGCTCGACCAGGAGCTGATGGCGTACCCGTGGTACGTGCGCCGGGTCCGGGCGCGGCATCCCGACGTGCTGCCGCCGCTCGATCGCGCCGAGCGCATCACGCTCTCGAACGGCACCTCGCTCTCGGGGGTCGCCGTCCGTCACGGTGACGGCTCGACCGACCTGCTCTCGGAAGCCGGCCAGCGCACGGTCGAGTCGGCGACGGTCGTGCGCATCGATCCGGCGGCGGCGGAATCGCTGTTCGCGACGACGCCCGAGGGCTCGTGGCGCGCGCCGTGGCTCGACGCGGGCGAGGACCGCTACTCCGGCCTGCCGGGGTCGCGGAACCTGCTGTGGTTCGACGCGCTCGTCGGCGGCGTCCCGGTGTGCATGCTGGGATCCAAAGACGAGTCCTACGCGCTTCGCTACCGGCTGGAGTCCCGCGGGCTCGTCCAGCTCGTGCGCGCGCGCAGCGATCCGACGAGTGATCTCGCCGCGTTGCACGCCGCCCTGGCGGCGATCGATGCGGCGGATCCGGCGGTCTATTTCCGAGGCTACGCGGCCGCGAGCCTCGAGGCGCGAGAGCTCGCGCGCTTCTCGGCACTCGTGACCGACGCCGCGTTGCTGCTGGCCAAGGCGGGCGGCGGCGCGCCCTCGCCTGCGCGCGACCGCGTGCGCGAGTTCGCGCGCCGGTTCGAATCACTCGAACCCACACCGGCCCCGGCCTGCCTGCGCGCGATCGGGATCCTGCGCGTCTACGACCCCGGCTTCCGCGATCCCGATGCCGCAAGACGCGACCTCGAGCGTGCGCTCCGCGCGTCGCCCGACCCGGGCGCGGACACCGAGGCCCAGCGCGCGCTGGAGACGGTCAGGCAGTCACCGAGCTGACCGCGCGGCCTCAGGCCTCCGCCAGCGCCGGCGTCTCTTCGAACCGCACCGCCACGTGTCGCGCCAGCGCCGAGAGCAGCTCCGGCTCGGCGTTCAAGCACGGCAGGTGCACCACCGACCGCCACGGGTGCGCGCGCAGGAACGCGCGGCCCTCGAGCTCGCTCTCGGCGTTGTCCGCGAGAAATCCGTACGGGAAGTAGACCACGTTCCGGAACCCGGCGTCGGCGACGCGATGGAGTGTCTCCGCCATCGCCGGCTCGGTCCAGCGCCCGCCGCGCGTGTGGTTGAGCCAGCCGCTGAACACGCCGCCGAACGAATCGGCGAGGCGTCGCTCGATCCCGGCGCACAGGCGCTCCGTTGCCTCGCGGCCGGTCTCCATCGGCCGGCGGGGGGCGAGCAGCGTGCCGTGCGCCGCCAGGACGAGCGCCCAATCCGGGCCGCCGAGCTGGCCCTCCTCGAGCCTGCGCGCGATGAAGCGCGCGGAGAGATCCGCGAGCAGCTCCTCGTCGAGCGCCGGCAGCACGTGCACGGACGCCGAGCGCGTGCCGGCGCGGGCCGACCAATCGCGCACGGTGGCGCGCGAGATCTCGTGCGTGAACGCCGAGTCCGCGGCGTACATGGGCAGGATGTCGACCGGCTCGTCCGCCGGGAGCCGGTCGAGCACCATCGTGAGCGATGGATCGCGGAACTCGTACGCGACGTGCACCTGCCAGGTGGGGTCGGGCTTGAGCCGGCGCAGCGCGCCCTCGAGCCCACGGGCCTGTGCGGTCGTGATCGCCTCGAGCGGCGAGCCGTATTGCTCGCTCGTCCACAGCTGGTGCCGCGACCGCCCGCGACTCACGGCGATCAGCGGCAGGAGGGGGGCGGGGATCGGGGCCACGAGGCGCGTGAGGCCGAGCAGGATGCGCCACGAATAGTGCAGCTGCTGCTTGAACGCGGGCGTGGGCGGCTCGCCGTACGTGATCAGGATGACGTGTCGGCGCACCGATCGGTCCTCACGAGCGAGAGGTGCGGCGCCGCGCCATGGCGGGCGGGTGCTGCGGGGCGCACGGACTGCGGCGCGGGCTGTCGGGCGGCGAGCGCGGGCGAATCGAGCAGCCGCGCCACGGCGCGCTCGGCGGAGACGATCGCGGCGGTGAACGACACGCCATCGTACGAGGTGCCGCAGAGCTCGAGCCCGGGATGCCGCGACGCGCACGCGCGCACGCGGGCCACTCGCTCCAGGTGGCCGCTCGTGTACTGCGTGATCGCGCGCGGCCAGCGCCAGACCCAGTGGCGGACGGGCAACGCGGAGATCCCCATCACGGTCGCGAGGTCGCCGCGCGCGCGCTCGAGGAGTGTCTGCTCGTCGAGCCACATGAGATCCGGCCGGCGGCTGCCGCCCAGCATCGCGCGCACCAGGACGTGGCCTTCGGGTGCGCGGCCGGCGAACAGCGACGACTCCCAGACCGCACCGAGCGTGCCCATGCCCTCGCCGCGCGCTGCGAGGAACCCGTAGCCGTTCAACCGTTGCGGCACGTCCTCGGCGCGGAACCCCATCGCCACCACCGCGAGGCCCGACTGCGGGAATCGCGACAGCACGTAGGCCAGTTCCGAGTCGTGCGGCGCGAGCGGCGCCGCCGCGTCGGCAGCGGAGGTGGCGACGACCACCCCGTCCGCATGCAAGTGCTCACCGCTGTCGAGCAGCACCCGCCAGGCGCCGCCCGAGCGCGCGATGCGCAGCACGCGGGCGTTGAGCCGGATCCGGCCGTCGAGCTGCCACGACAGCATCTCGGCGAGCACACCCATGCCGGGCGCGAGCGACACGAGCCGCGGCGGCCGCCCGCGACGCGCGAGCAGCGCGCGCAGGAGGCTCCCGTGCTCGCGCTCCATCTCGGCCAGCGCCGGGAACGCGGCCGCAACCTCCAGCTCGCGACTGTCACCGGCGGTGATGCCGGCGACTGCGGGGTCCACGAGCGCCTCCGCGGCCTCCCGGCCGAGCCGGCGCGTGGCGAATGCGTGCACGCTCTCGCCCGCGCCACCCCCGCGCCGCACGAACGGCTCGGCGGCGAGCCGGAGCTTGCCCGCGAGGCTCATCGCGTCGCTCGAGAGCAGCGAGAGCGGCGACGCCGGCGCGGTGCGCAGCCGTCCGCGCCGCCACACGTAGCGGCGCCGCGAGGCACGATCGGCCTCGACCAGTCCGGATTCGAGTCCCAGCTCGCGCACGAGCGCCAGCGGCTCGGGCTCGTCTGTCCGCACCAGAAACGCGTTCGGGCCGGCTTCCACGACGAAGCCGTCCTCGTGCACGGTGTGCACGTGACCGCCGCAGCGGTCCGCGGCCTCGACCAGCGTGATGTCGTGCTGCGGCGAATCCAACCGCAGCCGGTGGGCGGCGGCGAGCCCGGTGATGCCGCCGCCGATGACGATGATGCGTGCCATGACTCAGACCGTCCTGCTGAAGACCGGTGTCGTCCGCGCAACCTTCCGGCGAAGGTGGCGGTCGAACACCATGCACACGTTGCGTACGAACGTGCGTCCGATGGGGGTGAGCTCGATCGCGTCCGGCGTGAGCGTGAGGAGGCCATCCGTGCGGTAGGGCCCGCGACCGGTCAACTCCTCGAGCTCCGTGGCGAACACGTCGGTGAACGAGATGCGGAAGCGGCGCTCGACATCGCGCACGTCGAGCCGCGCGTCGCACATCAGCCGCGTGATGACGTGGCGCCGGAGCAGATCGTCTTCATCCAACGCGTAACCGCGCTCAATGGGGAAACGGCCAGCTGACAGCGCCGCAACGTATTGCGGCAGCTTCTTCAGGTTCTGTGCAAAGGCGCCCTGGACCTCGGCGATGCCGGAGATGCCCAGCGCCACCATGTCGCGCGCGGACTGGACCGTGTAGCCCATGAAGTTCCGGTGCAGCGTGCCGTCGTCCATCGCGCGCGCGAGGTCGTCATCGGGAAGCGCGAAGTGATCCATGCCGATCGCCACGTAGCCGGCTCGCGTGAACGCGTCGATCGCGAGCGCGAGGAGCGTGAGCTTCGTCTCCGGCGTGGGCAGGGCATCGGCGGGGATATGGTTCATGTGCGGCTTGATCCACGGCACGAACGCGAACGAGTACACCGCGACGCGCTCCGGCCGGAGCGAGAGCACCTGCTCGAGCGTGCGCTCGAAGCGCTCGGGGACCTGGTAGGGAAGTCCGTAGATCAGGTCGAGGTTCACCGAGCGGAAGCCCGCCTCGCGCGCCACGCGCAGCAGCTCGGCGGTGAGCTCGTAACTCTGTACCCGGCGCACGGCCTCCTGCACGCGCGGGTCGAAGTCCTGGACACCCATCGACAGCCGGTTGAACCCGAGACGCCGGAGACTGCGGATCTGCGCGGCGCTCGTCACGCGCGGATCCACCTCGATGCCGATCTCGGCGTCGGGTGTGAACCGGAATCGCTTGGCGATCGCGTGGAACAGCCGCTCCAGGTCCGGCGCCGGGTAGTAGGTCGGCGTGCCGCCGCCCCAGTGCATCTGCGAGAGCGTGCGGCGGTTGGGCAGATGGCGTGCCAGCAGCTCCAGCTCGACCAGCATCTGCTCGAGGTACGCGGCGGCGACGTCGCGCTGCTTCGTCACGACGATGTTGCAGCCGCAGTAGAGGCAGCGCTCCTCGCAGAACGGCAGGTGGGCGTAGAGCGAGAGCGGCTCGTCGCCGTGCGCGTCGGCCGCGGCGAGCCGCTCGCGGTACTCGGCGTCGCCAAAGCCGTCGTGGAACTCGACGGCCGTGGGATAGGACGTGTAGCGCGGCCCCGGCTGGTCGTAGTGCGCGAGGAGCCGCACGGTCTCGGAGTGCTGGCGCGGGTTCACGCCGGCCGCCGTTCGCGCTCGGCCACGGCCGCCACCAACGCCTCGACCGAGGCGAGCGGTGTCTCGGGCAGGATGCCGTGGCCCAGGTTCATGATGTGGCCGGGCTCGTCGCCGGCGGTGTCGAGCACGGCGAGCGCGCGCTCGCGCACCTGCGCGGGCGGCGCCAACAACGCGGCGGGATCCAGGTTCCCCTGGAGCGCCACGCGCCCGAGCGTGCGGCGCCGGGCGGCGTCGAGCGGCGTGCGCCAGCAGACGCCGATCACGTCGGCGCCGCTCGTGGCCGCGAGCTCCAGCAGGTGGTCGGCGGCCGGGGCGAAGTAGATCACCGGCACGCCGTCGCGGTGGAGGCCGCGGATCAGCCGGCGCACCGCGGGCAGCGCGAACGCCGAGTAGTCGGCGGGCGAGAGGATCCCCGCCCACGAGTCGAACACCTGCACCGCCTGGGCGCCGGCGGCGATCTGCAGGTTCAGGTGCTCCGCCATGAGCGCGGCGAGTTTCTCGAGGAGCGACGCGAGCGCTGCGGGGTCCGCGGCGCGCAGCGCGCGCACGGCGGGGAAGCCCTCGTGGCCGCGGCCCTCGGTCAGGTAGGCGGCGAGCGTGAACGGCCCGCCACAGAAGCCGATCACCGGCACGCGCCCGGCGAGCTCGCGGCGCAGCAGCGCTACGGCCTCGCCGACGTACGGCACCACCTCGGCCAGCGGTCGCGGCGAGAGGGCCGCGATGTCGGCCGCCGTCTTGAGCGGCCGCGCGATCCGCGGCGACGGCTCGAACGACAGTTCACAGCCGAGCGCCTCCAGCGGGGTCAGGATGTCCGAGAAGACGATGGCGGCATCGAGGTCGAAGCGCCGGAGCGGCTGGAGGCTCGCTTCCACCGCCAGCTCGGGCGTGCGGCAGAGCGTCAGGAAGTCGACGCCCGCGCGCAGCTCGCGGTACTCGGGCAGGTAGCGGCCGGCCTGGCGCATGATCCACAGCGGCGCGCGGTCCACCGGCTCGCGCCGGCACGCACGCAGGAAGCGATCGGTCACGCCGCCACCTCCGCCAGCGTGGCGCGCGCGGCCTCGAGCGTCATGTCGAGCTCCGGATCGCCGTGGGCCGCCGAGACGAACGCCGTCTCGAACGGCGACGGCGGCAGCAGCACGCCGCGCGCGAACATGCCGCGGTGGAACGCGCCGAACTTGTCGCGGTCCACGGCCACGGCGTCGTCCCAGGAGCGGATCGGTCGCTCCGCGAGCGCCGGCGTCCACATGAGGAACAGCGTCCACATCGAGCCCACGCGCTGGACGCGCGCGGGGACACCGGCAGCCCGCGCGGCACTCTCGAGGCCGTGCACGAGCCGCTCGGTGTAGGCCTCGAGCCGGGCCCAGAGCCCGGGGTCCGCATCGAGCGCGTCCATGACCGCGAGCGCCGCCGCGATCGCCAGCGGGTGCGCTGCGTACGTGCCCGCCTGGTAGACCGGGCCCTCCGGCGAGATCATGCGCATGAGATCGCGCCTGCCGCCGTAGGCCGCGAGCGGCATGCCGCCGCCCAGCACCTTGCCCAGGAGTACCAAGTCCGCGCGCACATTGAACAGGCGCGATGCGCCTCCGGGGCCGAGGCGGAACCCGGTGATCACCTCGTCGAACACGAGCAGCGCGCCGGCCGCGTCGCAGCGCGCGCGCAGGCCCTCGAGGAAGCCGGGCTCGGGGGGGACACAGCCCATGTTGCCCGCGACCGGTTCCACGAACACCGCCGCGATCTCGCCGCCGGCGTCGCGGAACGCGCGGTCGACGTCGCCGAGGTCGTTGTAGCGGGCGATGTGCGTGTCGCGCGCCGCGCCCTCGGTGACGCCGGGGGAGTCGGGCACGCCCATCGTCGCCGAGCCCGAACCCGCGCGGATCAGGAACGCATCGCCATGGCCGTGGTAGCAGCCGGCGAACTTGAGCACGGCGCTCCGTCCCGTGGCCGCGCGCGCCAGCCGCAGCGCGGTGATGGCCGCCTCGGTGCCGCTGACCACGAAGCGCACCATGTCGCAGCCCGGCACGCGCGCGGTGACCCGCTCGGCCAGCTCGACCTCGGAAGGCGCGGCAAGGCCCAACAGCGTGCCGCGCTCGAGCTGGTGCGCGATCGCGCGCGCGATGTCGGGGGCGTTGTGCCCGAGCAGCGCCGGGCCCCAGGCCCCGATCCAGTCCACGTACTCGCGGCCGAACGCATCGAAGACGCGGGCGCCGCGGGCCTCGATCAGCGCGACCGGCGTCGAGCCGACGGCGCGAAACGCGCGAACGGGGGAGTGCACGCCGCCGGGCGTCACGCGCGCGGCACGCTCGAACAGCGCGTCCGCCCGCCCCGGCCGGCCGCCGGCCACGCTCATCGAGCGCTCTCCGCGGCCCGCCGGGATTCGTTCAGGCGCTCGGCCAGCGTGCGCGCGAAGTAGGTGATCACGAGATCGGCGCCGGCGCGGCGCAGCCCGAGCGTCGCCTCCCACATCGCGCGCTCGAGGTCCACGTGACCCTTCTCCGCAGCGTCCTGGAGCATGGCGTACTCGCCCGACACCTGGTAGGCCGCCACCGGAACGCTCACCGCCTCGCGCACCGCGCGCAGCACGTCCAGGCACGGCATACCGGGCTTGACGATGAGCGCGTCGGCGCCCTCGGCCACGTCCTCGCGCGCCTCGGCGATCGCCTCGCGCACGTTCGCCGCGTCCATCTGGTAACCGCGCCGGTCGCCGTGGCTGGGCGTCGAGCCGGCCGCCTGCCGGAACGGGCCGTAGAACGCCGAGGCGTACTTGACCGCGTAGGAGACGATTGCGGTCGCGGCATGCCCAGCGTGGTCGAGCGCGCCGCGGATCGCCGCCACGCGCCCGTCCATCATGTCCGAGGGCGCCACCACGTCGGCGCCGGCCTGCGCGTAGGCCACCGCCGCGCGCGCGAGCAGCGGCAGCGTGGCATCGTTGTCCACGTCGTCGCCCCGCAACACGCCACAGTGGCCGTGGTCGGTGTACTCGCACAGGCAGACATCCGCCCAGACCACGAGCTCGGGCGTGCGCTTCTTGATGAGCCGGATCGCACGCGGCACCGGGCCGTCGCTCGCCCACGCGCCGCTGCCCTCTGCATCCTTCTCACGCGGCACACCAAAGAGGATCACCGAGCCCACGCCCAGCGCCGCCAGCGCCGCAGCCTCGGAGGCCGCGGCCTCGGGCGAGAGCCGCGCGTGGCCCGCGAGCGCGGCGATCGGCACGCGGTCGCGCTTGTCGTCGTGGACGAACAGCGGCGCCACGAGCTGGTCGGCGGCGATGCGGGTCTCGCGCGCCAGCGCGCGCAGGCCTTCGGTGCGCCGCAGGCGCCGGCCGCGACGAGCGGGGAATGGCATGGCTCAGGCCCCCGGCCGGGTGGCGCCGAGCAGCAGGTCGGCGACGGCATCGAAGTCGGCGCGCGCGGGCACCAGCGCGGGCACGCCGAGCGCCGTGAGCGTCATCGCGGTCGTCGGGCCCATCGCCGCGACGCGCGCGAGGCGGCGGAGGCTCTCGGCGCCGACCGCCTGGACGAGCGCTCGCGCGGCCGAGGGGCTCGCGACCACGACCGCGTCGGGGCAGGCCGCCAGCCACGCGTTCACGATCTCGGCGCGCGGCCGCGCCACGGTGCCGTAGGCCACGATCTCGTCCACGCTCGCGCCCCAGCGCCGGAACGCGTCGGCCAGCTCGCGCCCGCCCTCGAGCGCCCGCGGCAGCATCACGCGCCTGCCGGGCCAGCGGTCTTCATCGCGCAGTTGCGCGATCAACGCGATCGCCCCCGGGCTCGCCGCGGTGATCGGCGAGGCGGCGCCGGCGGTGACCAGCGCCGCGGCGGTCTTCTCACCCACGGCAGCGGTGCGGAGCTTCGGCGGCAGCGGCCGGCCATGGCGCGCGGCCATCACCGCGGCCACCGCGCGCTGGCTCGTGACGACCATCCAGTCGCGCTTCTCGAGCGCGGCGGCGGCCCGCTCGAGCATCGCGGGCTCGGGTGCCGGGACCTCGAACACCACGTTGCACGCGACGGGCTCGAGCCCGCGCCGAATGAGCGCCGAGCTGAGCGGCCCGTCGAGCGACTCGTCGCGGGTCACTGCCACACGGCGGGGCACCGGTGTCATCGGGGGCCCTCCGCGGCGAGCCGCGGCTCGCGCTCGAGGGCTTCGAGGATCGCACCCGCGCCGCGCTCGAGCAGCGCACGCGCGGCCGCGGCCCCCACGGCCTCGGGCGCGACGCCTTCCACGGTGACGCGGTGTGCGGGCGTGCCGGCGAGCGCGAACACGCCGGCCTCGAGCTGCACGCGACCGTCGTCGAAGCGCCCGAGCGCTCCCACCGGCACCGAGCAGCCGCCGCGAAGCTCGTGGAGCAAGGCCCGCTCGGCGTCCACGACCTGTCGCGTGGGCACGTGCTCGAACGCTGCGAGCCTGGCCTGCAACAGGCGGGCGCCGGTGCGCGCCTGCACCGCGAGCGCGCCCTGGGCCGGCGCCGGCAGCACCTGGGCGGGCGTGAACACCTCGGTCGCGCGATCCGCGAGTCCCAGCCGCTCGAGCCCGGCGCGCGCCAGCACGACCGCGTCCAACTCGCCGTGCTCGACGCGCTCGAGCCGCGTGGGCACGTTGCCGCGCACCGAGACGTACGCCAGGTCCGGACGCAGCGCGCGCAGTTGCGCCGTCCGCCGCAGGCTCGACGTCCCCACGCGCGCGCCCGCGGGCAGCTCGCGAAGCGCGAGCCCGCCACGGGCACAGAGCACGTCCTCGACCGCTCCGCGCCGCGGCACGCAGGCGATGACGAGCCCGGGTGTGGTCGCGACCGGGAGGTCCTTCAGGCTGTGGACGGCGACGTCGATCTCGCCGGCGAGCAGCCCGCGCTCGAGCGTGGAGCTGAAGAAGCCGGTGCCGTCCATGCGCTCGAGCGGCGCGTCGGCCAGCTCGTCGCCCACGGTCGTGAACGGGACGAGCTCCACCTCGAGCGCCGGCTCGTGCGCACGCCAGAGACCGATGACGTATTCGGTCTGCCAGCGTGCCAGTGCGCTCGCGCGCGTGCCGATCCTAACAGTCACCGTGGACGGGGCTTTCCAATGCGAACGAGCGGTACCGCTGCTCGACGAGCTTCCGATCGGCCCAACGGACGAGGTGCTCGAGCTCGCGGCGGAGCAGCCGCTCGACGCGCGGGATCTCGGTCTCGCGCCGTTCCCGGTTCGCGGCCACGACCTGCTCCAGATCGGCGAGGTTGTGGAGCCGCACGCCCGGGAGCGCGGCGCAGGCGGGGTCGATGGCGCGTGGCAGCGACAGATCGATGAGCGTGAGCGGGGCGCTGTCGGATGCCGTTCGCGACGAGAGCAGCGCGGGATGGAGGAGCGGCTGCTCGACCTGGGCGGCGGCCACCACGGCGTCGGCCTCCGCGACCTCGGACGCCAGCTCGTCGAGCCCCGCGTACTCGACGCCCAGCTCCCGGGCCGCAGTCCTCGCCCGCTCGGTCGTGCGGTTCAAGAGCACGAGACGCCCCACGCCTTCTGCCCTGAGGTGCCGCGCCGCCTTGAGGCCCGTGGTCCCCGCCCCGAGCACGAGCACGGTGAGGCGGGTGAGGTCGCGGTCGTCCGCCCCGAGCAGGCGAACCGCCGCCGAGGCGATCGAGAGCGCCCCGGCGCCGATCCCGGTCTCGTGGCGGGCACGGCCGCCGAAGCGGACCGCGGCGTGGAAGACCCGCGACAGGAAGTGCCGGGCGGCCCCCGAGCGCTGGGCGCTCTGGAGCGCGGTTCTCAGCTGGCCCAGGACCTCCGCCTCTCCCAGCACCAGCGACTCGAGCCCGGCGGCGACGCGGAACAGGTGCCCGGCCGCGTCATGACCGGCGAGCCGCACGGGCTCCGTTTTCACATCCGGGAACCTTGCGCGCCACAGCGACTCGGCGCGGCAGTCGTCGCGGGCGACGTCGGCGCGGTAGTAGAGCTCGGTGCGGTGGCAGGTGGAGACCACCACCGCCTCGATGCCGTGCGCACGCAGTCGCACGTGCAGCGCGTCGCGTGACGCAGGCGCGAGCGCCATGCGCTCGAGCAACGCGAGCGACGCGTTCCTGTGGTGAATGGTGAGCGCGCGGAGCGCTCCGATGCCAGACCGGGGGGCGTGGGTCACCGGAGAGTGGTTTCCCCTCCGCCGGGTTGCGGCGGTTCGGGTCGAGGGCTGCAGGTCCCTGGGACTTCCGCGGCAGGAGTCGCAAGCGACGTGCCTTCGACGCCATCATCCGCACTCGCGGACGCACGTGCCATGCGAACAATTGCGGAGCGTGGAGCTCCGTACTCACGCGGCCGGTCGTGACGCGGCTCGAACGTCGGTGACGATGACCTGACGTCACGAGTTCCTATTCCGTGGGCCGGGGGAGGAGTTCGTACTGACCCGTGACATCGAACTAAGTCACGGAGGCCCTTTCGAGCATTCTCGGGCACTGGGGCGGCGGGCCCAGCCGGTGCGCGAACCTTCGCAGCTAGGGCTTCGGCCCCTGGGCGAGAAACGCGAGCACGCGCGGGTTCACGAGGTCGGGTCGCTCGATCATCGCGCCGTGCGAGGCGCCGGGCACGATCCACAGCTCGGCGTTGGGGATCGTGGCCGCGAGGTACGCCGTGTGCTCGGCCATGACCACGTCGTGCTCGCCGGCGCAGATCAGCGTGCGCGCGCGGATGCCCGCGAGCTCCGCCGGCGTGAACCGCGGCAGCGTGCGCCAGAGCGTGAGGATCTTCTCCATCGCCTCGCGGTAGTGGGCCGGCTCGGGGTTGAGCGCCTTCCAGCCCCGCTCCATCCCGGCGCCGAAGCTGTCGGCGGTGGCGGTCGCGTTCCAGGCGCGATCGGCCGGCTGGAGGCCGTCCGGCGAGGCATTGGCGCCGAACGTGACCAGGTGGACGATGCGGTCCGGGTGGTGGATCGCGAGGTCCAGCCCGATGTCGCCGCCGTCGCTCCAGCCCATCACGTCCACGCGCCGGAGGTGGAGCGTGTCGAGCAGCGCCACCACGTCCTCGGCCATGTCGTGGTACGTGAGCAGCCCCGGCCGGTCGCTGCTCCGCCCCTGGGCGCGCGCGTCGGGCACGATCAGCCGGTGGCTCCGCGCGAACTCGGGGCGTTGCTTCTCGAACTGCATCCCGTTCCCCGCGCCGCCGTGGAGCAGCAGGAGCGGCGGCCCCTTGCCCTCCAACTCGTAGTAGAGCGTGATGCCGCGGAGGTGGACGCGATGGGGTGCGGCGCCCGCCGCCGCGCGCGCGCCGGGGGCCGGACCGGCGAGCGCCAGCGCGAGGATCAGGGCGGGCGAGAGGCTTCGCAGGGGTCGCATCGAGCGCCAAGGCTAGCAGCCGCCGCGGTCGGATGCAGCGCGATGCCCGCTCGCCGCCCGGACCCGTGCCTCGCACGCGTGCCCCGCCCGCGCCGAGGTTGACAGCTCCGGAGCCTGCGCCCCAAAATGTTTCTCGGCGTTCGTTCGCACGGCTTCACGCGTGCGCGGACCACGCGAGCTCGGGCAGCTCGCCGGTCCGGGGAGGATGGGTCCTCCCGCCTGTGGTTGCCCCGAAAAGGAGGTGATCCATTGGATAGTCGCAGTTTGGCTTCGGTGGAGGTGGCGTCCTCGTAGGGGAACTCGGACGCTGTGGTGTCTGATGAGCTCCCTTCACGGGGAACCCAGCGCCACCGACACCGAACGTTCTCGGGCCCGGTCCGCAAGGACCGGGCCCTGATCTTTTCCCGCCGAGGCTCCGGGCGCCCGCCGGGACGATCCAGAGAACGGGGGGACTACTCCAGCACGAGCTTCTTCGTGTCCACGACCTTGCCGCCGGCGGTCAGCCGCGCGAAGAACAGCCCGCGCGCGAGCGCCTGGCCGGAGTCGCCGACGCCGTCCCACGTGGCGCGGAACGTGCCCGCGGCCGCGTCCTGGTCGACCAGCGTGCGCACCACCCGGCCCTGCGCGTCGAAGATCGTGAGCGAGACGCGCGCGTTCTCGGGCAGCGAGTACTGGAGCACCGCCCCGCGGCCCGGGTTCTGCGACGACAGGCTCAGCGCCGGGGCCGAGCCGGCCACCGCGAGCAGCGAGGCGGGATCGGCGGTCTCGTCGGAGGTGGGGCCTTCGAGGTCATCGTCGCCGCCCTCGAGGTGGTGACGCCCGACGTAGCTCCGCTCGTGGTGATCGTGATCGCGCGGGTTCTGGGGTGGCGCGACGTAGGGGAAGTAGGGCAGGAACGGGCGGTCGTTCGCGTCGACGCCGTCACCGAGCTGGTTGTTGGGCGCCACGTCGAAGCCGGGCACGAGCACGCCCGCCACGACCCGCAGCTCGATGTCCACGACGTCGTCGGCGAGCCGGCGGCCGTTCGGGAACCCGGCCAAGTCGCCGGCGAGCACGCCGAACCGGCTCGGCTTCTTCGCCGGCGGGATGCTCATGTTGAGCCGCAGCATCTCGCCCGGCGAGACGTTCGCCGGCTGGTTCAGGCCCGCCACGCCGGTCGCGAACACGGCGACGATGTCGTTGCGCGGCGCCGGCGGCACGTTGATGCCGAACAGCGCGTTCAGGAGTTTCGCCGGCTCGGGGTCGACCACGTTGGCCCCGAAATTCGCCACGTCGTTCGTGGGCTCGCTGGCGTTGAACAGGTCCTTCTTGCCGAGCGGGATCACGATCTCGTTCACGAGCGGCATGCCGAGGCGCGACACCTGCTGCTCGGGGCCGGAGACGCTGATCGTGCCGTCGCCATTGATGACCTGGTTCTTCAGCCGCTCGGCCGTGTCCCAGATGCCGATGATGTTGTTCGCGCGCGCGGGATCCGGGGCGGTGCCGTCCCTTGTCAGCCGCTGCTTCGGGATCTGGATGACGACACTCATGACGTTGAAGCCGCCGACGCCATCCTCGCCCTTGCCCTTGTTGCCCGGCAGGCGGCGGATGCTCAGGAGGTCGAACACCGCGGCCAGGTCGACGAAGAACGGATCGTCACGCGGCCCCACGAACACCTTCGTGCCGTCGCCCAACGTCTGGATCGCCGACTGGGCGAGTGCCTTGTAGTCCGGCATCGACACCGGGCCCACGAAGTACGGCGCCACCTGGCCGGAGCCGATCACGGTCTCCGAGTTCGCATCCACGTCGACGCGGGT
>Ga0070688_100000168_pt1 | contig 35364 bp, 40 predicted proteins | sample KBSS13HmetaG_FD_64679 | JGI IMG/M metagenome (GOLD analysis project Ga0070688, IMG submission 64679) | Switchgrass rhizosphere microbial communities from Kellogg Biological Station, Michigan, USA - KBS S1-3H metaG | ecosystem: Host-associated > Plants > Roots > Rhizosphere ...
GGCCCGCGAGGTCCCGCTGGCGATCCAGAAGGGCGTCGAGGACGCCCGCAAGAACTTGATCCGGGTGCCCAAATACGGGAACACCATCACCCACCGCATCATCGGCCGCTTCGGCGCCGGTCACGTCGTCCTCCGCCCGGCCAGCCCCGGTACCGGCGTCATCGCCGGCGGCGGCGTCCGCGCCGTGCTCGAGCTCGGCGGCGTCCGCGACGTGCTGACCAAGAGCATCGGCACGCAGAACCCGATCAACCTCGTCAAGGCGACGATGGACGGCTTGGTCCGGCTGCGCCGCCCCGAGGAGGTCGCGGAGCTGCGCGGGTTGACTGTCACCCAGGTGCTGGGGATGGACGGGAATGGCAATGGAGCCGCTGAGACGATTTCTGACGAGGGACAAGGCGCTGAGGCCGCGGGTCCTGCCGCCGCAGGGGACCCACCCCCAGCTGCAGAGGAGCAGGGGGTCCCCCCTACGACGTCACCCACGGCAGAGGCCGCTCCGGTAGAGCCTGGGGAGCCGTCCGAGGAGGCGTCGATCCCCGCCGAGGAGAAAGCCGGTGAGTCCTCGTGAGCAAGGTGAAGGTCCGGCAGATTCGATCTGCGGCTAAGACCAACCCGAACCAGAAAGCGACCCTGAAGGCGCTGAAGCTGGGGCGGATCGGCAAAACCGCCGAGCTCAAAGACTCCGAGCAGCTGCAGGGTCAGCTGCGGGTCGTCTCGCACCTCGTGGAGGTCGACGGTGGCTGAGAAAGCCGAGAAAACTCCATCAAAAAAAGCATCTGAAGAGACCTCGCGCGCCGAGGAGATCGGGCTTCACAATCTGAAGCCGAAGCCGGGCTCGAAAAAGCCGCGCAAGCGGATCGGCCGCGGCGAGGGCAGCGGCCTGGGCAAGACCTCGGGCCGCGGCCATAAGGGCGCCGGCTCCCGTTCTGGCCGCAAGCGCAAGGCCGGCTACGAGGGCGGGCAGAACCCGATCCACATGCGGATGCGAAAGCTCCGCGGCCCCCACAAAAAGCAGTCGATGCCGTTCGAGAACTTCCGCACCAAGACCCAGCCGGTCAACCTCTCCGACCTCGAGGAGCGCTTCGACAGCGGCGCTGAAGTCACCCCCGCGAGCCTGAAGGAGAAAGGCTTGGCGACCCGCAAGGACCCGGTGAAGATCCTCGCCCGGGGCGAGATCAAAAAGAAGCTCGAGGTTCACGCGCATGCGTTCAGTGCGGCCGCGAAGGAGCAGATAGAAGCGGCCGGCGGTTCCTGTCACACTCTGGAGCCGTAATGCTCAAAACGATTCTCAACGCGTTCAGCGTTGCCGACATCCGCAAGAAGCTTGCCTTCACGGCAGCGATGCTGGCGCTGTACCGGCTCGGCGCCTACATCCCGGCTCCCGGGGTGGACACGCAGGCCGTAAAGGAAATCCAGGACAACTTCGGCGGCTCCGGCGTTCTCGGCTTCCTCAACCTCTTCTCCGGCGGCGGCCTCTCGCGGCTCAGCCTCTTCGCGCTGGGGATCATGCCCTACATCACGGCCTCGATCATCCTCCAGCTGCTGACCGTGGTCGTGCCCTCGCTCGAGCGCCTGCAGAAAGAGGGTGAAGTCGGGCAGCAGAAGATCACCCAGTACACGCGCTACCTGACCGTCGGCCTCGCCTTCGCCCAGTCGATCGGCTACGTCTTCCTCTTCCGCTCCTTCGGCAACAGCGCCGGCACCGACGTCGTCGGCCAGCTCACCTTCCCGCGGCTCTTCCTCATCGTCATCTGCCTGACCGCCGGCTGCACCTTGCTGATGTGGCTGGGCGAGCTGATCACCCAGCGGGGGATCGGCAACGGGATCTCGCTGATGATCTTCGCCTCGATCGCCTCCAGCATCATCCCGGGCCTCTCGAAGTGGTGGAACAACCCCGATCAGGTCTTCGTCGTGATGATGCCGTTCATCGCCCTCGCCGTGATCGTCGCGATCGTCTTCGTCCAGGAGGGCCAGCGCCGGATCCCGGTCCAGTACGCGAAACGCGTCGTCGGCCGCAAAATGACCTCGGGCGGCTCGACCTACCTGCCGCTGCGGGTCAACATGGCCGGCGTCATCCCGGTCATCTTCGCCGCCTCGATCATGGCTTTCCCCTCGACGATCGGGCAGATGCTGAACACCCCGACCGCGCTTGACTTTGCCGCCTTCTTCGGGCCAAACACCTGGGCTTACGTGGTCGGCGAGGTCTTCTTCATCATCGTCTTCACTTACTTCTACACGGCGGTCACCTTCAACCCGGTCGACCAGGCCGACAACCTGAAGAAATACGGCGGCTTCATCCCCGGCGTCCGTCCCGGGCGGCCGACCGCCGAGTACCTCGACCGGATTCTCTCCCGCCTCACCTTCCCCGGCGCCCTTTACCTCGGCGCCGTCGCCGCCCTGCCGACGATTCTGATCAGCCAGACCGCGGCGAACTTCTACTTCGGCGGCACCTCCATCCTGATCGTGATCGGCGTAGCTCTCGATACGGTCAAGCAATTGGAGGCTCAACTCATGATGAGGAACTACGAGGGCTTCCTCAAATAAGCTCTCCGGATGGCTGAGCTGAATCTCGTCCTCCTAGGCCCTCCGGGGTCCGGCAAGGGAACCCAGGGGGAGCGTCTCAACGACGACCTGCGTCTGCCCTACTACGCGACCGGGGACATCCTTCGTGGCGCCGTGCGGGACGAAACCGAGCTGGGGCGGGAAGCGAAGGAGTACATGGACCGGGGCGACCTGGTTCCCGACGAGGTGATCGTCGGTGTGATCGCCGAGCGGATCGACTCCAGCGAGGCGCGCGACGGTTTCATCCTCGACGGCTTTCCCCGCACCACCCCGCAGGCCGAGGCGCTCGACGCGAAGCTGAGCGAGCTGGGCCGGGCGGTGACCGCCGTGCTCCTGATCGACGTCTCCGACGACGAGGTCGTGCGGCGGCTCGGCGGCCGGCGCACCTGCGAGGAGAACGGGCACGTCTTCCACGTCGAGTTCGAACCCCCGCAGCAGGAAGGCGTCTGCGACATCGACGGCTCGCCGCTGATCGTCCGCGACGACGACAAGCCCGAGGTGATCCGCACGCGGCTGGAGACCTACCACGAGAAGACCGAGCCGCTCGTCACCTATTACGACAACCGCGGCGTCCTGCGTCGGATCGCCGGCGAGGCGGCGCCCGACGTGGTCGCCGAGCAGGTCCGCCGCACCCTGGCGACGATGCGGATGGAGCAGGACGAGACCGTCTGAGGCGGCTTCGCCGGCCCGCCAGCGCCGACCACTAGCGTGTATCGGATGATCATCAAAAAGACTCCGGACGAGGTAGAGAAGATGGCTGCCTCCGGCGCCGTCCTCGTCCGTTGCCTGAAGATGCTCGCCTCCAAGGCGCGCGCCGGGATCACGACCGGCGAACTCGATGCCGCGGCGGAGAAGTTCATCCGCTCGCAGGGCGCCGAGCCGGCTTTCAAGGGCTACCGCGGTTTCCCGGGGTCGATCTGCGCTTCACCCAACTCGATGGTCGTCCACGGGATTCCCGGCGATTACGAGCTGAAGCGCGGCGACGTGATCTCGATCGACGTCGGCGTGATCAAGGACGGCTGGGTCTCCGACGCGGCGATGACGCTGCCGATCGGGCCGGTCAGCCCGGAAGCGCAGAAGCTGCTCGAGGTGACGAAATCCTCGCTCTTCGCCGGGGTCGAGCAGATGCGGCCCGGCAATCACCTCGGCGACGTCTCGGCGGCGATCCAGCGCACGGTCGAGCTCGAGGGCCACTCGATCATCCGGACCCTGGTCGGCCACGGGATCGGCAAAGACATGCACGAGGAACCGCAGGTGCCGAACTTCGGCGAGCCCGGCAAGGGCCCCGAGCTGGAGGTGGGAACGGTGCTGGCGATCGAGCCGATGGTCAACGTCGGCGGCCCGCTGGTGCGGATGGGGGAGGACGGCTGGTCGGTCTATTCCGAAGACGGCTCCCTTGCGGCTCATTTCGAGTTCACGGTCGCGGTGACCCCCGAGGGGCCGCGAATCCTCACCCCCTGGCACGAATCCGACTAGCCGGAGGGCCGGACGGGGTAGTCTTCTCCTTGCGGTGGGGCGCCGCAACGGGGAAGGAGTAGTTCTTTTGCGTCTTCGAGTCTGGCCTCGCCGTGTGCTCGCGCCACTGGTTCTCCTGCTGGCGCTCTTCGCGATCGGCCCCGCGTCCGCAACGGCCGCCGCGCCGGAACCGTATGGCGCCAACGACGCCGGCGGCTTCCGCAACGTGCTGCCACCGGGCGAGAACGGGACCGCGGACTTCGCCGAAGTCCTCGCCTCGCGCGGGTCGGCTCACCTGCTGCCGCCGCACTTCGCCGACCAGCAGCCGCTCTACGAAAGCCTGCTCTACGCGAGCCCGACCCTGAGCGAAGACCAGCTCCCGAACTACTTCAAGGACGCCACCTTCGGCGTACCCGCAGGGGAAGTCGAATCGACGATCGAACCGCGGCCCGGGGTGACGATCGTCCGCGACAAAGCCTTTGGCGTCCCCCATGTCTACGGCACCACCCGCGCCGACACGATGTTCGGGGCCGGCTACGCCGGCGCCGCCGACCGCCTATTCCTGATGGACGTGCTGCGCCATACCGGCCGCGCCGAACTCGCCTCCTTCCTCGGTGGTGCCAACGCCGGCGCTGACGCCAGCCAGTGGGGCTTCGCTCCCTACACCGAAGCCGACCTCGAAAAACAGCTGGCCCAGGCGCCCGAACAGTTCGGTCAGTCGGGGCAGCAGGCGGTCGACGACGTCAGCGCCTACGTCGAAGGGATCAACGCCTACATCGCCGCCGCCAACCTCAACCCGCACCTGAAACCGGGCGAGTACACGCTGCTCGGCAAGCAGATGGAACCGTGGAAGCCGACCGACGTGATCGCGATCGCCTCCCTGGTCGGCGGGATCTTCGGCCAGGGCGGCGGCAACGAGCTGAACTCGGCGCTGACGATGCAGGCCTTCGTCAAGCGGATGGGCAAGAAGGCCGGGCGCAAGGCCTGGCTCGGCTTCCGCTCCAAGAACGACCCCGAGGCGCCGACGACGGTCTCCAAAGCCTTCCCGTACGAGACCCGCAGCGCCTTCGCCAAGCGCGGCCTCGCCCTCCCTGACCGCAACAGCGTCCGCTTCACCGACACCGTCGCGAGTGCCTCGAGCGCGGCGCCGCGGCCGGGGAGCGGCCTCGCTACGGTCGGCGATCGTCTCCAGGCCGCGCTCGAGGCCGCCGGCCACGCCTCCAACTGGGAGCTGGTCTCGGCGAAAGAGTCGGCGAGCGGCCACCCGGTCGCGGTAATGGGTCCCCAGGTCGGCTACTTCGCTCCCCAGATCCTGATGGAGGAGGACCTGCACGGCCCTGGGATCGACGCCCGCGGCGCCGCCTTCCCCGGCGTCAACCTCTACGTCGAGCTCGGCCACGGGCGCGATTACGCCTGGAGCGCGACGACCGCCACCTCCGACAACGTCGACACCTTCGCCGAGGTCCTCTGCAAGGACAATTTCCACTACCGCTATCGCGGCAAGTGCCTGGCGATGGAAAAGCTCGAAAAGAGCGAGAGCTGGACGCCGAACGCGGCCGACGACACCCCGGCTGGCTCGCAGACGCTGGTCGCTTACCGGACCGTGCACGGGATCGTCTACGCCCGCGGACGGGTCGGCGGCAAGAAGGTCGCCTTCGCCCGCCAGCGCAGCACCTACTTCCACGAGGCCGACTCGGTGATCGGGTTCGGCCAGCTGAACGAACCGGGGTTGATGACGGGGCCGGAGGGATTCAAGAAAGCCGTCTCCAACATCAACTTCCTCTTCAACTGGTCCTACATCGACTCCGAACACATCGCCTACGCGCTCTCCGGCTGGATGCCTCAGCGGGCGAAGGGGACCTCGCCCGACTTCCCCGTTCTTGGCACCGGCGAGTTCGACTGGAAGGGGTACAAGCCCGCGACCCGGCAGGCGAGCTGGCTGCCGTTCGCCAAGCACCCGCAGGCGGTCGACCCGCCCTTCCTCGTCTCCTGGAACAACAAGCAGGCGCCGAAGTGGGCGGCTGCCGACGACAAGTACAGCTATGGGCCGCTGTTCCGCTCGCAGATGATCGAAGACAAGGTGAAGGCGGCGATCAAGGGGCCGAAGAAGATCACGATCACCCAGCTGGTCCAGGCGATGGAGGAACCGGCGACGCAGGACCTGCGCGGCTACCGCCTGCTGCCGACGATCTTCAAAGCGATCGGCGAACCGAAAGCAAAGCCGCTGCGTCAGGCGTTCGTGACCCTGCGCACCTGGCACGAACACGGCGCCCACCGCCGCGACCTCGATCGCGACGGCGTCTACGAGGAAAACGACGCGATCGAACTGATGGACGCCTGGTGGCCGAAGCTGCTCGAAGGCGAGTTCAAGCCGGTGATCGGCGGTAGGGCCTACGAGCAGCTGGAGGGGATGGTGCGGACCGGCTCCTACACCGGCGGCTCGCCGACCGAACCCGACTTCTCCGACGGCTGGTGGAGCTACGTCTCTAAGGACCTGCGCGACCTCTTCGGCCCGAAGCCGAAGGGCGCCTGGAGCCGGGTCTACTGCGGCGGCGGCTCGAAGAAGAAGTGCCGGGCGATGCTGCAGCGGACGCTGCGCGCGGCGCTCAAGGTCACCCCGCAGCAGCTCTACGGCGGCGGCGACGGCGCTTGCGCCGCCAACCCGCAGCCGTCCTGCTTCGACCAGAACCGGCCGCAGGTGACCGGTGGCGTCTCGATGCCCCCGTTCCCGTTCCAGAACCGGCCGACCTTCCAGCAGGTGGTGACGCCGACTCAGAAGCTGCCGAGATAACACCGCAAGTCACAGGCACGTGCCAAAGGAGTTGCAGAACTTTTTGTCTGAGGTGTAGTTTTTTGCGCATTGGCCTGGAACGATCTCGACATGGAGCTGGAGAGAAAGCGGTGCGACTTCGAGCGGCGGCTGGAAGAAGGACGCGGCGATCTCGTCAAGCGAATCGAAGAGCTTCAGCGCATCCTGCGAGAGGGAGGGGAGGCTCGCCGGCGTGAGTGGGAGGAGCTCAACGGTCGGCTGATGACCGCTGACGAGAAGCGGCAGCTCGAGAACGACCATATCCAGAAGGTGCTCGTTCAGATGACCGACGCGCACGTGAAAACCATCCACGCCGCCAGTCAGGACCTGAAACGTGCATTTGCCGAAATCAGAGCCGAGAGCAAGGCGCAGCGCGAAGCTCTGATGAGGATGCTGGACCGCCTGCCCCCGCCCGAGGGCAGCTGATGGACCAAGAGACTTTCTCGGCCGTCGACCAGTTCATCGGTGAGACGATCGTCGAGGAGGACGAGGGGCTGCGAGGCGCCATCGCCGCCGCCGAGGAGGCGGGACTGCCTTCTATCCAGGTCTCGCCGGCGCAGGGCAAGCTGCTGCAGTTGCTGGTGCGGTTGGTCGGGGCGAAGCGGATCCTCGAGTTCGGAACGCTCGGCGGCTACAGCGCGATCCTGATGGCGCGGGCGCTGCCGGAGGAGGGGCGGCTGATCACGCTGGAGGCGCAGGCCGATTACGCGGAGGTGGCGCGGCGGAGCATCGACGCGGCCGGGGTGGGGGAGAAGGTCGAGATCCGGGTCGGGCCTGCCCTGGAGGCGCTGCCGGGGTTGGAGGAGGAGGGCGTGGGGCCATTCGACCTCGTCTTCATCGACGCCGACAAGGTGAATACGCCCAACTACTTCGCCTGGGCGCTCGAGCGCACCCGCCCCGGCGGCCTGATCATCGCCGACAACGTCGTCCGCGACGGCTCCCTCGCCGACGCCGCTTCAGCCGAGGACGCGACCCGGGCCCAGCGCCGCCTGCACGAGATGCTGGGCGGAAATTCCAGAGTCAGCGCCACTACTATTCAGACGGTCGGGGTCAAGGGCTACGACGGCTTCCTGATCGCCCTCGTCGAACCTGCCTGACCAGGCCTCGCCGAGGCCGCGCCCCTGCTATCTTTCTCCGTCGGCCTTGTTGGCCGGTTGGTTCGTCCTGCCGTCCGATTCATGGGGCGTGCAGGAATCCTGTTGTCGATACGAGATCCGGAGCAATGAAGGTTCGAGCTTCCGTCAAGCCGATGTGCGAGAAGTGCAAGGTAATCCGCCGAAACGGGGCGGTCCTGGTGATCTGCCAGAACCCGCGCCATAAGCAGAGGCAGGGCTAGCCATGGCGCGTATCGCAGGCATCAACATCCCCGTCAACAAACGGGTTGAAATCGGGCTCACCTACATCTTCGGGATCGGGCAGTCGACGGCACAGCAGATCCTCGCCGAGACCAAAGTCGATCCGAACACCCAGGTCAAGGACCTGACCGAGGACGAGGTGATGAAACTTCGCGAGGCGGTCGAGAACCGCGAGGTCGAGGGCGACCTTCGCCGCGAGCGCTCGCAGAACGTCAAACGGCTGATGGAGATCGGTTCCTATCGAGGCCTCCGCCACCGGCGCGGCCTCCCGGTTCGGGGCCAGCGGACGAAGACCAATGCCCGCGGCCGCAAGGGACCTCGGCGCCTCAGCGTCGCCGGTAAGCGCAAGGTATAGACAGAGCGATGGCTGAGAAAAAACCCGCCAAAGGCCGCACCCGCCGCCGCGTCAAAAAGAACGTCACCTACGGGCAGGCGCACATCAAGACTTCCTTCAACAACACGATCGTCACCCTTACCGACACCGACGGCAATGTGATCGCCTGGGAGTCGGCCGGCTCGGCCGGGTTCAAAGGCTCGCGCAAGTCGACCCCGTTCGCCGCCCAGGTGACCGCCGATGCGGCCGCCAAAAAGGGCATGGAACACGGGCTCGAGCGGGTTGAGGTCTTCGCCAAGGGCGCCGGCTCCGGTCGTGAGACCGCGATCCGCTCGTTGCAGGCCGCCGGCCTCGACGTCACCACCGTCAAGGACGTCTCGCCGCAGGCCCACAACGGCTGCCGGCCGAAGAAGCGGAGGAGGGTTTAGTGGCTCGCGATACCGCCCCGCAGTGCAAGCAGTGCCGGCGCGAGGGCCAGAAGCTCTTCCTCAAGGGCGAGCGCTGCTTCACCGACAAGTGCGGCGTCGAGCGGCGCTCCTACCCGCCCGGTGAGCACGGCCGCGGTCGCCTGCGCCAGTCCGAGTACCGCGTGCAGCTGCGCGAGAAGCAGAAGACGCGCCGCTACTACCAGGTGCTGGAGAAACAGTTCCGCGCCTACTACGACAAAGCTTCGCGCCAGGACGGCGTCACCGGCGAGAACCTGCTGCGGCTGCTCGAGTCCCGCTTCGACAACGTGCTCGTCCGCCTCGGCTTCGCCGCCTCGCGGCGCCAGGCGCGCCAGCTGATCACCCACGGCCACTGGCAGATCAACGGCCGCCGGGTGAACATCCCCAGCTATCAGGTGCGGCCCGAAGACGTGATCTCGATCAAGGACGGGTCGAACGCAGCCGACACGATCCGCCGGGCGACGGAACTCGTCTCCACGGTGCCCGCCTGGCTGCAGGCCGATCACGACGCGCTGACGGCCAAAGTCCTGCGCTACCCCGAGCGCTCCGAGATCTCGGCGCCGGTTCAGGAGCAGCTGATCGTCGAGCTGTACTCCAAGTAGTCCGCACACGAATTTCCGAAACACCCCAGAGCAAGGAACTCATGACCACCGATTTCCAGGTCCCCCGCATCACCTCCGAGAAAGTCGATGACCGCCGCGGCACCTTCACGATCGAGCCGCTGGACAAGGGCTTCGGCTACACCTTCGGCAACAGCCTTCGTCGCGTCCTGCTCTCCTCGCTTGGCGGCGCCGCCATCACCAGCGTCCGCATCGAGGGGGTCGCGCACGAGTTCTCGACCGTGCCCGGCGTCAAAGAGGACGTCACCGACATCATCCTCAACCTCAAGGATCTCGTCGTCCGTATGCACACCGATGCCGACGAGGTCGAGGCGCCGCTGGTAGCCACCGGCCCCGGCGAGGTGAAGGCGAAGGACATCGACCTGCCCTCCGGCGTCGAGATCCTCAACCCCGAGGCGCCGATCGCGACGCTCGAGAAAAAAACCAAACTCGAGGTCTACCTGACGATCGGCCGCGGCCGCGGCTACTCGCCGGCCGAAGAGAACAAGTCGGATGAGCAGCCGATCGGCGTAATTCCGATCGACTCGATCTTCTCGCCGATTCGCCGCGCCTCCTACGCGGTCGCCGCCGCCCGCGTCGGCCAGCGGACCGACTTCGACAAACTCACCCTCGACCTCGAAACCGACGGCTCGATCGAGCCGGGTGCCGCCCTGCGGGAGGCCTCGGAGATCCTGATCAAGAGCCTGGCGATCTTCACCGACGCCGATCGGGTCGAAGAGTTGACTGCCCGCGAGCCGGCCCCCGCCATTCCCAGCGACGGCTTCTCGCCTCCCGGGGGCGACGGCGGTGCCGCCGCCAACGGCCTCGACGAGATCCTGATCGAGGAGCTCGAACTCGGCGTCCGCTCCTACAACTGCCTCAAGCGGGCTGGCGTCCAGACCGTCGGCGACCTCGTGCGCAAGTCGCGCGCGGAACTGAACGCGATCCCGAACTTCGGTCAGAAGTCGATCGAGGAAGTGATCGAGACCCTGCACTCCCGCGGCCTGGACCTACAGGCCGACTAGGACTCAGAAGCAGGGGCGGATAAGCAGATGCGGCACAAAAAGAAGCGGAACAAGCTCAGCCGCGACTCCGCCCACCGCGAGGCGCTGCTCTCGAATCTCTCGAAGCAGCTGATCGAGCACGAGCGGATCGAAACCAGCCAGGCCAAGGCCAAGGCGGTAAAGCCCGAGGTCGAGAAGCTGATCACCCTCGCCAAGCGCGGCACCCTCCACGCCCGCCGCCAGGCGCTGGCCACCCTCCACAACGACAAGTTCATCGTCCACAAGCTGTTCGACGAGGTGGCGCCCCGTTACCTGGAGCGCCCCGGCGGCTACACCCGCATCGTCAAGCTCGGTCCGAGGAAGTCCGACTCGACCGAGATGGTCTACCTCGAGCTCGTCTAGTAGCTGACCGACTCGAGGTAGAGGCCGTGCGGGGGTGCGGTGTCGCCCGCTGCGGTTCTCGGTGCTCCCCCCAGGAGCTTCGTGAAGCTCTCGACGGTGCGACGGCCGGAAGCGACCTCCAACTGGGTGCCGACGAGGACGCGGACCATGTTGCGCATGAAGGCGTCGGCGGTGATGCGGAAGCTGAGGATGCCTCCTTCCTCGGTCCAGGAGGCGTCCAGGATGTCCCTCTCGAAGCGGACGTGGTCGGTCTGGGTCGGGGTGAACGCGGTGAAGTCGTGGGTGCCGGGGAGGGCGGCGGCGCAGGCGTCCAGGGCCGCGCGATCGATCCTGTGCGGCCACCAGAGCGACTTGCCGATCTCGAAGGGACTCGGTGCCGAGCGGGCGAGGAGGCGGTAGCGATAGCTGCGCGCCTTGGCGTCGTGACGGGCGTTGAAGCCGGCGGCGACGACCTCTGCGCGCGTCACGGCGACGTCGTCGGGGGCGAGGCCGTTGAGGCGGCGGGTCAGGTCTGCGGGCGGCTCAGAAGACGTCTCGAAGCTCGCCACCTGCCCCAGGGCGTGGACGCCGGTGTCGGTCCGCCCGGCCACGGTCAGCTCCACCTGCTCGCGCAGGATGGTCGCCAGCGCCGTCTCCAGCTCTCCCTGAACCGTGCGCAGGCCGGGCTGTCGCGCCCAGCCGCGGAAGCCGGCGCCGTCGTATTCGATCTCCAGCCTCACCGTGGGCACGGCGGCAGTATCCCGGACACCTAGAATCGGGTCAGTGCGCATCCTCCTCACCAACGACGACGGCATCTCCGCGCCGGGGCTGCAGGCCGCCCGGCGGGCGCTGGTCGAGCTCGAGGGCATCGAGGTCGACGTCATCGCCCCCGACTCCAACCGCAGCGCGATCGGGCGCGGGATCACGACCCGTTCGCCGCTCACCGTCGAGGAGGTCACCTTCGAGGACGGCCGCGTCGGCTACGCAACCGACGGCACCCCGGTCGACTGCGTCCGCTTCGCCGAGCTCGGTCTGGTCGGCGGCCGCCCCGACCTGATCGTCTCCGGGATCAACCACGGCGCTAACCTCGGCGACGACATCACCTACTCGGGCACCGTCGCCGCGGCGCTGGAGGGGATCATCCTGGGGATCCCGGCGATCGCCGTCTCCCAGCAGTCCTCCGCCGGGGGGCTCGGCTACGTCAGCGGCAGATTCGACTTCGGAGTCGCGGCGCCTTTCACCGCCCAGCTGGTTTCGCGGCTGCGCGAGGAGTCGATGCCAGAGGCGACCCTGATCAACGTCAACTGCCCCAACCGCGAGCCCACCGGGGTCGAGGTGACGAAGCTCGGCAAGCGGATCTACAACGACGAGCTGAAGCTGGTGAAGGAGAGCGACGGCCGCCGCCACTACGAGATCTACGGCTGGCAGCCCGGCTACGAGGAGATCGAGGGCACCGACCTGAACGCGGTCGCCGAGGGTCGGATCGCCGTCACCCCGATCCACTTCGACCTCACCGACCACGGCGGGCTCGAGCGGCTCCAGGGTTGGGGCTTCGAGGAGATGCTGGCGGCGACCTCCGCGACGGCGTGAGCGGCGGGGTCGAGCAGCGCGCCGAGGAGTTGCGGGAGCTCCTCGCCCATCACAACCACCTCTACTACGTCCTCGACGACCCCGAGATCGGCGACGACGAGTACGACGAGCTGCTGAACGAGCTGCGGGCTCTGGAGGCCGAGCACCCGGAGCTGCGAACCCCCGATTCGCCGACGCAGCGGGTGGGGGCGCCGCCGCTCGACCGCTTCGAGCAGGTCGAGCACGCCGAGCAGATGCTCTCGCTCGGCAACGCCCGCAACGAGGAGGAGCTGCGCGGCTGGGAGAACCGGATCGCCAACCACCTGAAGCGGTTGGACATCACCGCCTCGCAGTTCAGCTACACGACCGAGCCGAAGATCGACGGTCTCGCCGTCACCCTCACCTACGAGGACGGGGTGCTGGTCCGCGGCGCCACCCGCGGCGACGGGCGGATCGGCGAGGACGTGACCCAGAACCTGCGCACGATCGGCTCGGTGCCGCTGCGGATCAAGGGCAAGGCGCCGGCGCTGGTCGAAGTCCGCGGCGAGATCTACCTGCCGATCGCCGCCTTCAAAGCGCTGAACGAGCGCCGCGCCGAGGCCGGCGAACCGACCTTCGCCAATCCGCGCAACTCGGCCGCCGGCTCGATCCGCCAGCTCGATCCGTCGCTGGCCGCCGAACGTCCGCTCTCGACCTGGTTCTACGGGATCGGCGCCGCCCGCGGGCTCGACCTGCCGACCCACATGGCCGAGGTCGAATGGCTGCAGGACCGGGGCTTCAAGGTCAATCCCGACACCGACCACCACCAAGGGGTGGAGGGGGTGGTCAAGCGCTGCCACTGGTGGGAGGAGCGGCGTGACGAGCTCGACTACGAGATCGACGGCGTCGTCGTCAAGGTCGACGAGAAGGCGCTCTGGCGCGAGCTCGGCGTCGTCGGGCGCGAGCCGCGCTGGGCGATCGCCTGGAAGTTTCCGCCGACGACGGCGACGACGACGCTGAAGAAGGTCGTCTGGAACGTCGGCCGCACCGGCCACCTGGTCCCCTTCGCGATGCTGGAGCCGGTCCACGTCGGCGGCGTCACCGTCACTACTGCGACCCTCCACAACGAGGAGGACCTGGCCCGCAAGGATGTCCGCGAGGGCGACGAGGTGGTGGTGATGCGGGCCGGCGACGTCATCCCCCAGGTGGTCTCGCCGAAGCTGCCGCGCAAGAAGAAAGGCGCCCGCAGGGCGAAGCCGCCGAAGAAGTGCCCGGCCTGCGGGACCGAGACGGTCAAACCCGAGGGCTCGGTCTTCACGATCTGCCCCAACCGCTCCGGCTGCCCGGGGCAGTCGTTCCAGCACGTCAAACACTTCGTCAGCAAGGGGGCGATGGACATCGACGGGCTGGGGGAAAAGCAGGCGCTGCGCTTCCTCCAGGAAGGGCTGATCGCCGACGTCGCCGACATCTACGACCTCAGCGAGACCCGGCTGGTCGAGCTCGACCGCTTCGGCGAGACCTCGGCCCGCAACCTTGTTGCTTCGATCGAGGGCTCGAAGCGGCGGCCCTTCAAACGGGTCCTGTACGCGCTCGGCCTGCCTGGGGTGGGTTACGTGACGGCGGAGGCGCTGGCCGACCACTTCGGTTCGATCGACGCGCTGCACGAGGCCGACCCGGAGGCAATCGAGGAGGTCGAGGGGGTGGGCCCGATCATGGCGGTGCAGATCAATGAGTCCCTCGCCGACGAGGCCACCTGGGCGCTGGTGGGGAAGCTGCGCGAGAAGGGGCTGCGGCTCGAGGCCGATGCCTCCGAACGCCGCCGGGAGGACGGACCGCTGAAGGGCAAGACTGTGGTCCTCACCGGCACCCTGCCGGAGCTGACCCGCGAGGAGGCGGCGGCGCTGGTCAAGTCTGCCGGCGGCAAGGTGACCAGCTCGGTCTCGAAAAAAACCGACTTTGTCGTCGCCGGCGACAACCCGGGCTCGAAGCTCGTGAAAGCGGAGAAATTCGGGACCGAGATCCTCGACGAGGCGGCGCTGCGCGAGCTCGTCGGCGGCTAGGTGCTCAGTAGCCGGCAGCGGCGCCGGCGATCCGGTCCTGGTTGAGGTGGGCGAGCGTGAGGTTGCCGACGCCCGCCATCAGGATCGAGAAGGCGATCACCCGGCCGCTGCGGTTGAAGCAGTAGCCGGAGAGGTTGCTGACGCCGCTGATCGTCCCCGTCTTGGTCCGGCAGCGGCCGTAGGCGGCGGTGCCCTCCATGCGGCTGGCGACGGTGCCCTCCTGTCCGGCCAGCGCCAGGTCCTGGATGAACTCCTCGCCGGCTTCGTCTTCCTGCATCCCGAGCAGCAGCTCGACCACCTGGCGGGGGCTGGCGCGGTTGGTGCGGGTGAGGCCGGAGCCGTCGACCGCCTGCACGCCGGAGCCGTGGGCGCGGGCGAAGGCCTCGACCACGTCGGCGCCCGCCGCGGTGGTGCCGGCGGCGCCGAAGCTGGCCCCGAGCAGCTTGATCAGGGTCTCGGCGAAGTAGTTGTCCGAGTAGACGTCGGTGAGGTTGACGATGCGGTCGAGGCTGGGGGAGCGGACCATCGCCACCCGTTCGGCGTTCGGCGGGGTGGGGCGGAGGGCGATCTGGGTCGGCACCCGCACCCCGGCCTTGCGCAGCGAGCCGGCGAGCTTCGTCGTCGCCAGCTTCGCCGGGTCCGACGAGAAGCCGCTGGCGCTGGTCGAGCCGCTGAAGCCGGAGTTGAAGGCGAGCCCCGAGAGCGGGCCGATGTAGGGACTGGTCCCGTAGCCGGAGTCGGCGACGCCGCGGCGGCGGTCGAAGATCGTGTCGTCGGCATAGAGGCGGCCGGTGATCGACTTGATCCCCGCCGCTTTCACCTGCGGGGTGAGCGAGAAGAGGTTGGTGCCGAGCCCGCCGAGGTAGCTGCCGTAGAAGCCGGGCGTGCCGAGGGCCGGGTCGCCGCCCCCCTGCAGGTAGAGGCTGCCGTGGAGGACGCCTTCGGAATCGACGCGGCCGTCGCGGAAGACTTTGGTCGGGATCCTGTACTCCGGCCCCAGCTTCGAGAGCGCCGTCGAAGTCGTGAACAGCTTCATGTTGGAGGCCAGGGGCCGCGCCCGGCCGGGGGCGCTGGCGCAGAGGACCTGCTCCGATTCGGCGTCGACGACGAGCAGGCCACTCGCCGAACCGCCTCCCTGGTGCAGCCATGCGCGCATCCGGTCGCAGCTCTGGCTCGCCTGGGCGGCGCCGGCCAGGAGCAGAAAAAGACCTGCTGAGGCGACCAAAAGTGGCAGCAGGATGCGTTTCATCGAGTTTCTCAACACGCGGAATCAGGAAGGTAGCGGTCGAGGATGACCTCCAGCCCTGGAATACTGCACGTATGGGTGAAGTCGTAGACATCGAGTCCAAACCGCGCAAGCGGCGGGGTCGGCGCAAAAAGCCCTCGAAGACTGCGCTGGTGCTCGGCGGCGGTGGCTTCACCGGCGGCGTCTACGAGATCGGTGCCCTGCGCGCCCTCGACCTGCTCGCGGTCAACAGCACCGTCAACAACTTCGACGTCTACGTCGGCACCAGCGCCGGCTCCTTCGTCGCCTCGATGCTGGCGAACGGGATTACGCCCGAGGAAATGATGCAGGTGATCAATTCCGACGACAACATGGGTCTCGAAGACCTCGACCTCGACAAGGTCCTCAAGCCCAACTACCTCGGCTTCCTCGCCAAAGGGGCGGCGCTGCCGCTGCGGACGCTCGAGCTGCTGCGCTCCCTGGTCCGGATCGGCGAGTTCTCGGCGATGGACATCGGCGTCGGCCTGGCGGAGGCCTTGCCCACCGGGCTCTACTCCGGCTCCGGGCTCTCCGACTACGTCGCCGAAGCGCTCAGCGACGACGGCCGCGTCAACGACTTCCGCCTCCTCGACCCCGAGCTCTACCTCACCGCCACCGACCTCGACACCTGCGAGCGGATCGTCTTCGGTGAAGAGGGCTGGTCGGACGTGCCGATCTCAAAAGCGGTCGAGTGCTCGACCTGTCTGCCCCTGGTCTACAAGCCGGTCGACCTGAAGGGGCGCCAGTTCGTCGACGGCGGTATCCGCTCGACGACCAACGTCGACATCGCGGTCGAGAAGGGCGCCAAATTCATCGTCGTCGTCAACCCGCTGGTCCCTTACGTCAACGATTTCGAGAAGACGATCCCGACCGTCTTCGGCCGCCGCGTTCGTCGCGTCGCTGACATGGGTCTGCCGGCGATCGCCAACCAGACCTTCCGCCTGATCGCCCACGCTCGCCTCCACCAGGCGGTCGAGCAGTGGCAGGAGAAATACCCGGGCGTCGACATCATCCTGCTCGAGCCCCAGCCCAACGACGAGCTGATGTTCGGCACCCCGATCATGGACTACTCCCGCCGTCTCCAGATCGCCCGCCACGGTTTCGAAACCGTCACCGCCGCCCTTGCCCAGGACTACGATCGCTACGCCGAGATCGCCGAGCGCCATGGCCTAGAAATCTCCGAGCGCCGCGTCCGCAACGTAGTCGAGAAGGCCTCCGAGGAGGAGCCCGAGCAGACCTCGGCCTGGCGCCGAGTTTTGGAGCAGACCACCTCGGTCCTGCTCCGCCAGAGCGGCGAGGCCTCCTAGTTGCGCACCCCGATCGGAAGGATCAGCCGGCTATCGAGATCGGCATCCGCACGACGCCCACCCCGAACAACTTCAACGGCAACGACCGCCGACCGTGGTGACGGCGTCCTACGCCGCGTAGAGCTGCTCGATCGCGTCTTCGTGCTTCTGAGCCACGAAGGCGCGCTTTACCTTCAGGGTCGGCGTCAGCTCGCCTGACTCCTGGGAGAGGTCCTCGGGGAGGATCGAGATCTTCTTCACCTGCTCGACGCGGGCGAAGTTCTGGTTGATCTTCTCGACGTGGGCTTCGATGGCCGCTTTGACGTCGGGGTTTGCGGCCATCTGGGCCGGGTCCTCGGGCAGGTTGTTCTCCTGCGCATATTTGACCGCCTCCTCGGGGTCGAGGGTGACCAGGGCCACCAGGTAGGGGCGGCGGTCGCCCACGACCACGCACTGGGAAACGAGCGGGTGCTGCTTGATTTCGGCCTCGAGGTTGGCGGGGGTGATGTTCTTGCCGCCCGCGGTGATGATGATGTCCTTTTTGCGGCCGGTGATCTTGATGAAGCCGTCAGGGTCCACCTCGCCGATGTCGCCGGTGTGGAGCCAGCCGTCGACGATCGTCTCGTTCGTCGCCTCCGGGTTCTTGTGGTAGCCCTGGAAGACGTTGGGGCCCTTGACGAGGATCTCGCCGTCATCGGCAATTTTCACCTCGCAGCCGGGGAGGGGTTTGCCGATCGTCCCGACCTTGAAGTCGTCCGGCGTCGAGATCGTCGCGGCGGTCGAGGTCTCGGTCATCCCCCAACCCTCGAGGACGAGGACACCGGCGGCGTCGAAGAAGCGGAGGATCTCCGGGTTGATCGGCGCCGCGCCGGAGACGGCGAGGCGGATGCGGCCGCCGAAGAGGCCGCGGATTTTCGACAGCACTTTCTTGTCTGCGAAGTCGTACTGGCGCTGCAGGAGGAAGCCGGGTTTGCGGCCCGCGCGTTCGGCCTCGCGCATCTTCTCGCCCACCTTGATCGCCCAGTTGAAGATCGCCTTTTTGGCCCCGCCCTCTTTCTCGATCGCGCTGGTCGCGGCGGTGTAGATTTTCTCGAAGATCCGCGGCACCGAAGGGAAGTAGGTCGGCTTCAGTTCCGCCAGGTTCGGGAGGATCTTCAGCGGGTCCCGCTCCCAGTAGGCGAGGGTGGTGCCGAGGTCGAAGGTGCCGAACTGGATCAGCAGGGCGAAGGAGTGGGCGAGCGGCAGGTACAGGTAAGCGACATCTTCGTCCTCGATGACGCTGACGTCGTTGACCATGTCGAGCATCGCGCGGTAGTTGCCGTGGCTGATGATGCAGCCCTTCGGCGGTCCGGTCGTGCCCGAGGTGTAGATGAAGGTGCAGATGTCCTGGGGGGTGACGGCGCTGTAGAGGGCCTCCCAGGTGGCGGTGTCGCCACCGCCGCCTTTGGCGGCCAGGTCCTCCATCGAGATCGCGTCCTCGGCGCTGCCGGTCATCATCACGATTTGCTCCAGCTTCGGCAGCTGGTCGCGGACCGCGCGCACCTTCTCCAGCTGTTCGGTGTCCTCGACGACGACGACCTTGGAGTCGGAGTTCTCGAGGACGTAGCGGCACTCCTCGGACGAGTTGGTCTGGTAGATCGGGACGACGGTGGCGCCGATCGAGAGCGCCGCGTAGTCGAAGTAGGTCCACTCGGGGCGGGTGTTGCCGAGAATCGAGACCCGGTCGCCTTTCTCGACCCCGAGGGTGACGAGGCCGAAGGCCAGCGGCCGGACGATCTCGCGGACCTCCTCGAAGGTCTTGCTGATCCACTGCTCGCCCTCCTTGTAGCGGATGGCGACTTTGGCCCCGTACAGATCCGCCGCCTTCGGCAGCAGGTCGGCGATCGTCTGCGAGTGCGTACCTCTCCCCGGCATCTGCCGGGGAGTCTAATTCAGCGCCGACTCTGGGGCGATCTGTGCGCCGATTTGGAAACGGTGAGGCTGCGCAGCGAACTTTCGAACAGCGTCCTGTCGATCCGGCCGTGGTAGATCGGCACGCCCATCTGCACGCATTTGCCGATTACCTCCCCTCGCTCCATCTGCATCTGGTCGGCGAGCTCGGCGGGCGTCAGGTGGTGCGCCATGGTGACCTCCAGGTCGGTGAAATCGGGTAGCTCCATGTCTAGCGCCGTGGCCGGACGCCGTCAACTGGGAAAATGTCTCCCTTGACCTCCGAAATGTCCTCCGAAGTCGCCGTCAAGCCCCTGCCCCGCCGGGGCAGGATCTGGGTGATCCTGCTGCTCGGGCTGGGATTGAGCGCGCTCGGCTACACGATCGTCGAGATGTCGACCCAGGAGCCGGGTGATCCCGTCGTCCACGTCGCCGGGATCGAAGACGCCCAGCGGCTCTTCGGCGGCGTCCCCCAGGAAGGCGACCGGCTCGGCTCCGATGACGCTCCGGTGACCATCCAGGTCTTCAACGACATCCAGTGCGACGATTGCCGCGACGACTTCCTCGAGACGATCCCGCAGCTGACCGAACGCTACGCGCGGCCGGGCGATGCGAAGCTGCTCTGGCGCCACTACTCGAACAGCGTCAACCCCGAGCAGCTCGGCTTCTACGGCGCCGAGGCGGCAGCCGACCAGGGCTACGCCTGGCAGTACATCTACCTCTTCTTCCGCAGCCAGGACGAAGCCGAACGGGTCGGGATCGACGACGAGTACCTGGCCTCGATCGCCGGCGGGACCGAGGAACTCGACATCGAGGAATGGAACGCCGACCTGGAAGAGAACGGCCAGAAAGGCGGCCCGATCGAGCAGCGGCTGGAAAGCTACGAGAAGCTCGGGCGCGACCTGGAAATCCGCACCGGCCAGGGAATGGTGATCACCGGCCCGAACGGCACCGTGACCCTGCAGGAAGGCCCGTCGCTCGCCGAAGTCGAAACGGCGATCGCCGAAGTCGAGTAGTCGCAGTCGATTCCGGCTGTCGCCGGAATCGACTGGATCAGGCCACGCGCCGCAGGCGCGCCCGCGGGGCGATCACTTCCCGCCATTCGGAGTCGACGATGTGGGCGGGGGAGGTGCCGGCGAGGAAGTCGCTCAGCACCGCGGCGAGGCCCTCGGGGTCTTCGAGGTTCGGGAAGTGGGCGGCCTTGGGCAGCGTCTCGAAGCGGCAGTTGGGAATCGAGCGCTCGGCTTCGAGGCCGTGCTCGAGCGGGATCGTGCGGTCGCGCTCTCCCCAGACGATCAGCGTCGGCATCTCCTTCAGCAGGTAGAGGCGGTCGGTGGCGCTGACCTTCTGGCCCTGGACGTCGATCACCGAGCGCAGCGTCTGCAGGAAGGCGCGGCGCGAGCCGGGCTCCTGCAGCGGCCCGAGGGCGCGGGCGACGGCCTGTAGGTAGACGCCGGTGGTGTTGCCGCGCTCACGCAGCTTCGCGCCGCTCGCCGCCAGGGCGCCGACGAGGCGCGGCCGGGTCGCCAGCCGCAGCAGCGCCGCCGAGCCCGGCAGGGCGGCGCCCCGCAGGAGCGGGCTGACCTCGTGGCCGAGGCCGCCGCTGGAGATCAGGACGAGGCGCTCGGTGCGCTGGGGGAACTGGTAGAAGAACTGCATCGCGACGCCGCCGCCGAGCGAGTGGCCGACGATCGTCGCCCGCTCGACCCCGATCGTCGTCAGCAGGTCGCGGATGCTCGCCGCGTGCGCCCCCAGCGAGTAGTCCCCCCGCGGCGTCGCCGCATCCCCGTGTCCGATCAGGTCCGGCGCGATCACCCGGTAGGAGCCCGCCAGCCGCTGCGCCACAGCCTCCCAGTGCCGGGAGGAGTTGATCATCCCGTGGATCAGGACGACGGTGGGGCCGCTGCCGACCGTCCGGTAGACGGCCCGGTGCCCGTGCAGGTTCGCCTCGTGGACCTCGAAGGCCGGAGAGGGTGGCATGGGAAGACACTAGCGCCGGCGCCGACGCTAAAGGCCGCCGCCGTTCTTTTCCGATGCCTGATGCATGGACCTGGTCCGGAATCGGTCGCTCTTCCCTGCGCTTTTGCTGCTTCTCGTCGCCATGACGTGCGCGCCCGGGGGCGCCTCGGCAAAGGGCAACGGCACGCTCAGGGCCGACGTCGCCTTCAAGCGCAGCCTCGGCAGGGCCGAGAAGCGGACGGACGGGCGCCGGCCGATCTACTGGGGTGCCTTGGTCGGCGACCAGATCAGCGGCCACCAGGCGCCTTGGGACATGGGCGGGCCGCGGCAACTGGAGGCGATGCTGGGCAAGCGGATGTCGTTGATCCACTTCATGGCGCCGTTCGCGCACTGCTCTTCGGCGGGCTGTGGCTATTACCGCTTCCCCGACGAGGAGATGCAGACGATCCGCAGCCATGGTGCGATCCCCTTCTTCAGCTGGAGCTCGCAGGCGATCCCCTCGACGGAGGTTCAGCCCGACTACCAATTGAGCGACGTGATCTCCGGCCGCTACGACGGCCTCATCCGCGATTGGGCGGAGGACGCGAAGCGCTGGGGCCACCCCTTCTTCCTGCGCTTCAACTGGGAGATGAACGGCGACTGGTTCCCCTGGGCCGAGGACGCCAACGGCAACCGGCCCGGCGAGTTCGTCCGCGCCTGGCGCCACGTTCACGACATCTTCGGTGCGGTCGGCGCCACCAACCCGATCTGGGTCTGGTGCCCGAACGTCGACTTCGAAGACAAGTTCCGGGACCTGCGCTCGCTCTACCCTGGCAACGGCTACGTCGAGTGGACCTGCCTCGACGGCTACAACTCCGGCACCAACCCGGCCAAACACGACCGCTGGCGCACGTTCGACCAGCTCTACCGCCACAGCTACGAGGAGATCGTCAACGAGATCGCCCCGACCAAGCCGATGATCCTCGGCGAGGTCGCCTCTTCCGAGCAGGGCGGGTCGAAGGCGCAGTGGATCGGCGAGATGCTGCGCGACCTCCCCACCGAGTATCCGAAGGTCCATGGCCTCGTCTGGTTCGACAAATTCGAAGACGGGATGGACTGGCCGCTCGAGACCTCGCAGGGCGCGATCGAAGCCTTCGCGGCGGGGATCAAGGGCAGCACCTACGCCGCCGGCGCGTAGGTAGCGCCGAAGCTAGTCGCCGCCGGCTTCGCCCGTCACCGTGGCGACCAGCGAGCGCGAGCCGCCGCGGTCGCGGTGCTCGCAGAGGTAGATGCCCTGCCAGGTGCCGAGCGCGAGGCGCCCTTCGCTGATCGGCAGCGTCAGCGACGGTCCCAGCAACGCCGCCTTGATGTGGGCGGGCATGTCGTCGGAGCCCTCGAGGGTGTGGGTCCAGTAGGGCGCGCCCTCCGGTACCGCCTGGTTGAACCAGCTCTCGAAGTCGCGCCGCACGTCCGCCGAGGCATCCTCGTTCAGCGCCAGCGAGGCGGACGTGTGCTGGATAAGCAGGTGCAGCAGGCCGACCGAGAGCTCGCCCAACTCGGGCAGGGTCTCGACCACCTCGGTGGTGACGAGGTGGAACCCGCGCGGCCTCGCCTCCAGTTGGATCCGGCGCTGCAGCCACATGGAGCTACCGGGCGCCGTTGCGCAGCGCCCGCCAGACGACTCCGGGCCTGAGTCCGACCTTGGGCCCGAGCACCACCGCGAAGAGCGTCAGCGCCAGCCAGGGGCGCAGGTGAGGGCTGATCCTGCGGATGCGCCCGTCCTCGGCCAGCTCGAAGACCATCGCATCGGTCATCCGCACCCCCAGCAGCCGTGCTTCGCCATAGACGACCCGGTACTCGCCTTCACCGATGGTTTGCTTCCACCGCAGCCCCTTCAAGCTGCCGTAGACGTTCCGCAGCAGGAACTCGACGTCCTCGGTGCCGCTGAAGACCATCCGCCCCGAGATCGGAGAGACCAGCTCGACGTCCGGCGCCAGCGCCTCCATGAGGCCGGCGATGTCGCCCGCCTCGGAGGCAGCGCGGTAGCGGGCAAGGTGATCCATCGAAACGACAGGCTATCGGTAGGAGGTCGCGCCAATCGAGGCACGACTCCCACTTAGTCGCGGGTAAGCCTCCTAACCATGCCCATGAGCTGGGTATGATCGGAGTCTGATGAGGAAACTCTCAGGTTCCCAAGCTGCGTCTTTGATTGCGGTTAGCTCTGCCGCCTTCGTTGCAGTTTTGTTCGAGCCTCTGCCGCCCCTCCTCGAATTCATCAACTCGGAGATGTGGACGAGACTGATCGAGTGGTTTGGCGTCAGTGTGGCCGGACTGGCCTTGCTCTCCTGGACCGGGGTGACCGATATGGAGTTCGAGGTTTCAAGCACGGGCGTAAAAGCAAGACGTGTTCAGGCGAATGAGGAGATGGTCGAGCAGTTGCGGTCCGAGCTCCAGGAGATGGAGCAGGACAATTTGCGCCTGCGTGGTCTGACCCGCGATCTCAGAAAAGAGCTATTGCTGCTTGCTCCGACCGCACGCGAGGATGACCAGCGCGCTCTAGGGGTGGATGACGATGCCTCATAGAGCGAAAGCGCCTCTCACCGAACTGAGGGAGGTAGAGGAGCGTCTGGCGGTGAGGGCCGCGCGGATCGATCAGTTGCGAGCTGCGCTCGACTCATCTCGTCCGCGAACTTTGAGGTTCGGGCGGTTCCTCTTTGTAGTCGCAGGGGTCTCGGCTCTTGCCACCAACATGTTCGGTCTTCAGCCGTCGAGCCAATGGACCTTCTACTTGCTGCTAACGGCGGCGGCGGCGGGTTTGGTTTTTGTGACGATCCTCTTCTCGCTTGCACTGAGAAGGTTGATGGTCGAACCCGATCGGGTCGGAGGGCTTACGGAGCGGATTTTCCTGAATTGGATCAGGAGGAGCTTTGACTGGCAGCTGGCTTCAGTGATCAAAAGCAGGTCGCGGATGATCTGGAACCTGGGGCTGATTAGCGCGCCGCTGCTCCTGCTTGCGCCGGTGATCCTCGCTATTCGATCCGGGATGGTTGGAGGTATCGCGTTGGCCGCAGTCTCCCTATCTCTGATCCTTGGGCTCCTTCGGAGTGTTTGGTCGCGAGAGGTCTCGGCGCCGGGGGTAGTTCAGATGGTTGCGCCGCTGGTTGCCGTCGCAGCAGCTTTGTCGCTCGGTAGTTGGCTGGGTGGCAGCAGTGCTGAGCTGCTGAGTATTCGCCCTCTAATGGCGGAGAACCGGCCCACGGTGGCGTCGGGAGAAGGAAGGACGATGATGGTATCGGCACCGTCACAAGGCGTCCCGGCCGGGAAGGGCTTCTGTGAGCCTGAGCCCTGGTTCGCCCATCCTGGATCACGGGTGGTAGCGAGGCTCAAAGAAACCTGGGTCGCAGCTGGATTTTCAGTCGCGGGATGTCCCTCGTCTTTGCGCAGAGTCGATTCTGAGGAGAACTTCGTAGCCGCGGCAGGAGTTGTCGGCGGAAGGCTAAGAAGTCTGAGCCTCGCAGATCGAACGCAAAGCGTCACTCTCTTCGGCTGGGCGGCGGTCGTTGCGCAACACCTTCTGGAGCAAGGTGAACTGCTCAGGGTTCCGGTCCATCTTGGCGTCCGGCATGGCTACGATCGCTATCTGATCGATACCCCCGATGGGAAGATCGCCCTGAGGCGGAAAGCCGCTCCAACGACGTCGACGGCTTTTGCAGAACGAGTCCCCGACGAACCACGGGGATCCGCTGAGAATTGGGCATCAGAAGAAGCGTGGGAATCCGAGGCAGAAAGGGAATCTGAATCATGGGAAATCGAATCTTCCGTCTCCGCCTCCCAAGAACCCTAGGCGTCTGAAGCTAACCTGAGGGGGTGATCATCGGGGCGCCCGGATTTGAACCGGGGACCTCACCGACCCGAACGGTGCGCGCTACCAGGCTGCGCCACGCCCCGAGAGGGGTGATTATCCCAGAGCGGCGGTCGGGGCGCGGGGAGGGTGGCAGCGCTACTTTGGACTGGCAAGCGGTTCCTTTCGATTTAGATGGCACGCAGGCTGATCCCGATCCTCGCTCTGGTCCTGCTGGCGACGACGCCGGCGGTCGCCCGCGCGTACCTGCCTGAAGGCTTCATCGGCATCTCGCCACAGAGCGGCGGCACCGCCAAGGACTACGAGCTGATGAGTGAAGCCGGCATCCAGAGCGTGCGCCAGCCGCTCAACTGGGCTCAGATCGAGCCCGAGAACCCGGCCTTCACCGAGCGGCACTGGGACGCCTTCGACCACGAGGTGCGGCTGGCGGCGCGGGCCGACCAGGAGATCTTCCCGGTCGTCGTCGGCACGCCCGAATGGGTCGCCCGGCGGGGGATCGACCTGCCCGTCTCCACCTTCTGGCAGCGGCGCGCCTGGACCTCGTTCGTGCGGGCGGCGGTCCGCCGCTACGGGACGGAAGGGTCGTTCTGGGAAGAAGAAGACGAACTGCCCTACGTGCCGATCGTCCGCTGGGAGATCTGGAACGAGGAGAACATCGTCAGCTTCGACGCCAACCCGGAACCGAAGCGCTTTGCCGCGCTGATGCGGATCGCCGGCCGGGTCGTACACGGCGAAGCCCCCGGCAGCAAGGTGATCGTCGGCGGTCTCTTCGGCCGGCCGCTGCAGGTCCCGCCGAACATCGCCTCCGGCGACTTCCTCTCCCGCCTCTACCGGGCGAGACGCGTGAAGCCCTACTTCGACGGCGTCGCCCTGCACCCCTACGTCGCCGACGCCAAGGCGATGGGGGCGCAGCTGGCGAACCTGCGGCGGATCATGCGCCGCCACCACGACGGCGCCACGCCGCTGTACGTGACCGAGCTCGGCTGGGGCTCGGAGTCCGGCCCGACGCGCTGGCAGCGCGGTCTCTGGGGTCAGGCGAACCAGCTCTCCAAGGCCTTCGCGATGCTCTCGGCCAACCGCCTCCGCTGGCGCGTCCGCGGCGTCTGGTGGTTCACCTGGTCCGACGAAGGCGGCAGCTGCGTCTTCTGTCACTCGGCCGGCCTGCTGACGGCGAAACGGGAAGCGAAGCCCGCCTGGTACCGGTTCAACGAATGGACCGGGGGGGACCCGACGATCGTGCCGCGGATCGGCAGCCGCGACGGCGAACGCGAAGAGGAAGCGGAAAGCGCCGAATAGCTAGGCTCCGCTCGGACTTCCAAACCGAGAAAAGGAGCATCCAGTGGCTTTCTCCGTGCCCGACCTGCCGTACCCCTACGACGCGCTCGAGCCTCACATCGATGAGGAAACGATGCGCATCCACCACGACAAGCACCACCAGGCGTACGTCGACAAAGCCAACGCCGCCCTCGAAGGCACCGAGTGGGCCGACCGCGACGTCGAGGACGTCCTCCGCAACCTCTCCGCCCTGCCGGGCGACAAGCAGGCCGCGGTCCGCAACAACGCCGGCGGCCACTACAACCACACCCTCTTCTGGCAGATGCTGAGCCCGGAGGGCGGCGGCGAGCCGGGCGGCGAGCTGGGCTCGGCGATCTCCGAGACCTTCGGCTCCCTCGACTCCTTCAAAGAGGAGTTCAAAAACGCCGGCATCGCCCGCTTCGGCTCCGGCTGGGCCTGGCTGGTCAAAGACTCGAGCGGCCTCGCCGTGATCTCGACGCCGAACCAGGACTCGCCGATCTCCGACGGCACCACGCCGCTGCTTGGCGTCGACGTCTGGGAGCACGCCTACTACCTGAAGTACCAGAACAAGCGCCCGGAATACCTCGACGCCTTCTGGAACGTCGTCAACTGGGACTACGTCGCGGAGAGGTTCGCCTCGTAGCTCTGCTGCTCTGAGGCGGCGGGAATCTCGCTCATCGCGTGCTCGGCCAGTGCGGTGATCGTCAGGCTGGGGTTGACGCCGACGTTCGCCGGCACGGCCGAGCCGTCGCAGACGAGCAGGTTCTCGTAGCCGAAGACCCGCTGGCGGGCGTCGACGACGCCGTCCTCGGGCCCGTGCCCGATCACCGCCCCGCCGAGGATGTGGGCGGTGGTCGGGATGTTCATCATCGCCTCCATCATCGAGCTCTGGGCGATTCCCCCGGTGCGCGCGGCCAGCCATTCGGCGGCGTCGTTGGCGACCGGGATGAAGGTCGGGTTCGGTTTCTCCGGGTCTTGTTCGGTCTGCAGCATCACGTTGCCTGAAGGAAGGCGCCTAGGGCGCAGGGCGATCGCGTTGTCCAGCGTCTGCATGACCAGGAGGATGATCGTCCGCCGCGACCAGTTCTTCGGGTAGAGCACCTTGGCGAAGCGGCCCGGGTGGCGGAGGATCTGGCCGAGCAGCTTCAGCGGCCGGGTGACGCGGGTGCCGTCGCCGACCAGCAGCGTGTAGAGGAGGCTCATCGAGTTGCCCGCCTTGCCGTAGCTGACGGTCTCGATGTGGGTGTCGGCGTCGGGATAGATGCTGCCGCTGATCGCCACCCGCTTGGTCAGGTCGTCCGGGTAGTCCTCGGGGACGGTGACGGCGAGGATCATCTCGCTGTTCGTCCGCACCAGCTCACCGAGGCGCTCGGAGATGCGGGGGAGGGCGCCGCCGAGGCGGCAGCGCTGCAGCAGCTTGTTGGTGCCGAGGGCACCGGCGGAGACGACGACGCCGCGGGCGCGCAGGGTGCGCTTGCCGCGGCCGGGGATCATCCCGGAGCGTTCGCTGGCGACCGTGTAGCCGTCGCTGCCGTCGGCGGCGCCGAGCGGCCTGATCTCGGTCACGGTGCGGTCGGGGATCACCTCGACGCCACGCTGTTCGGCCAGGTAGAGGTAGTTCTTGACGAGCGTGTTCTTGGCGCCGTGGGGGCAGCCGACCATGCAGCGCCCGCAGAAGTTGCAACCGGTGCGGTCAGGGCCTTCGCCGCCGAAGAACGGGTCGGGGACGGTCTTCCCGGGGGCGCCGAAGTAGACCCCCACCGGGGTCTTCTGGTAGGTGTCGCCGACCCCGATGTGCTCGCCGTACTCGCGCAACAGCTCATCGGCGGGGTCGTCCACCTGAACCTGGGTGACGCCGAGCATCCGCTGGGCTTCGGCGTAATGGGGCGCGAGCTCTGACTGCCAGTCGGCGAGGTCGCCCCACTGCGGGTCCTTGAAGAACTTCTCCGGGGGGACGTAGAGCGTGTTGGCGTAGCCGAGGCTGCCGCCGCCGACTCCCGAGCCGCTGACGACCGAGACGTCCTTGAAGGTGGTGAGGCGGAAGATGCCGCGCAAGCCGACCCGCGGCGCCCAGAAGTAGCGGCGGATGTCCCAGGTGGACTTCGGGAAGTCCTTGTCGGTGAAGCGCTTGCCGCACTCCAGGACCGCGACCTTGTAGCCCTTTTCGGCCAGGCGCAGGGCACATACCGACCCCCCGAATCCGGAGCCGACAACGATCCAGTCGTAGTCGTACTGGCTCATCAGCCAGTCCAGCCTACCTGGCGCCTTCCCGGCGGCCTAGGCCTCGCCCGGCTCTAGTGGGCGGAAGTCGGAGGTGCGGGCGCCGCAGACCGGGCAGAACCAGTCTTTGGGGATGTCCTCAAAGGCGGTTCCCGGCGGGATGCCGCCGTCCGGATCGCCGATCGCGGGGTCGTAGATGAACCCGCAGCTCTCGCAGATCCAGAGGGTTGCGTCTTTGGTCTCGGTGGTGCTCATGCCCTAGATGTTGGCAGACGCGGCGCGGCTATTTGCCGAAGCTGACCTGCGGCGCCTCGCGCTCGGAGGCGTCCTCGATCTCGAAGAACTCGCGGGGGGTAAAGCCGCCCTGGTTGGCGATGATCGAGCCCGGGAACTGTTCGATGTCCGTGTTGTAGGACTGAACGTTGGAGTTGTAGATCCGGCGCGAGGCCTGGATTTCGTCCTCGAGCTCGGAGAGGTTGCGGCTCAGCTGCTGGAAGTTCTCGGTCGCCCGCAGGGTCGGGTAGTTCTCGGCCACGGCTTTGACGTCGGCCAGTGCTTGGGTCAGCTGCTGCTCGGCTTTCGCGGTCTCCTCGACTCCCTGCGCCTGCATCGCCGCGGCCCGGGCCTGGGTCGTTTTCTCGAAGGTCGCGCTCTCGTGCTCGGCATAGCCTTTGACCGTCTCGACGAGGTTGGGGACGAGGTCGTGGCGCCGTTTCAGCTGCACGTCGATCCCGCTCCAGGACTCGTCCACCCGGTTGCGAGCGGCGATGATCGAGTTGCGCTTCGCGATGTAGTAGAGGACCGCGAGGATGAGAATCGCGACGACGACGATGATGACGATGGTCATTGAGGCTCCTGTGGTCGAACCGGGCTTGAGGCCATCCTAACGCCGCGGCGTTCGTCCTTTCATGGTCGATGCCGCGGAAAGGACGAACGCCGACCCATAGGATCGCGGCGTGGGTGCGAAGGCAGAAGCGCAGGAATGGGCCGAGATCGTGCGCCGCTACGGCGAGCGCAACGGGCTCACCTACGAGCCGGTCGGCGGGATCAACCCGAAAGACGGCCCGGTGGCGCTCTGCGTCGGCGGCGTCAACCGGCTGACCGGGCAGCTCGACGAAGGCTTCTGGGGCGCCAGCTGCGACGCCGACGAAAAGGAAGTCGGCGGCTTCTTCAGCAAGGCCGTGGTCCCGACCGCCATCCTCGCCAAGGCCCACATGCCGGACCTGGCGCAGGTGGTCCCCGCCTTCAACGTCGAGTCGATCGAGGGCCACGAGGTGGTGACGCAGCGCTTCCAGCGCAAGGTCGAGTTCGAGTCGATCGACTTCAACAAGCGCTTCCTGGCGACGGTGCCGAGCGAGTACGACCCGGTCAAGCTGCGGGAGCTGTTCAGCCCCGGTTTCCTCGGCTGGGTGACGACGATCCGGGGAGAGATCGACTTCGGCGTCAACGACCGCCAGCTCTGGTTCCTCTGGCGCCTCGGCGAGCGCAGCGAGGCGGAACTGAAGGCGGCGTTGAAAAACGCGGGCCAGCTCTTCCGGCGGCTGCAGTCGGAGATGGACGAGAGCGGCATCCACGTCTACCCACCCGGCCCCTGGCACGCGGGCCTGGAGCCGTTCCCGGCCGAAGCTCAGGCGGGGTAGTCGGGGTCGCCGGGGAGGACGACGCGGGGTTCGGCGCCCTCGTCGGCGATCACCACCGGGAGGATCGGCTCGAGGGTGCGCTCGCGGTAGGCGGCCATCGCCTCGTCCGAGGTGCGGAACTCGGCCAGCCAGCGCAGCTGCGTCTGGGTCGGGAAGGAGAGGACGACCTCGCCCGCCTCCTGGGCCTCGAGGGCGGCGGTGGGCTGGAACCAGCGCGCCTCGGTCGTCTCGACCCCGTCCGGCTGCGGCGGCGAGTGGGCCGGGGCGAGGGCGAGGAAGAACCAGGCGTCGAAGCGGGTCGCGATCACCTCGGGCGTGATCCAGCGGGTGAAGGGCACAAGCTCCTCGCCGGCGTCGAGCTCGATGCCCGCCTCCTCGGCCAGCTCCCGCAGAGCGCAGGCGCGCAGGCCCGGCTCGTCGGCGCCGTCGGCTTCGTCCAGCGAGCCGCCGGGGAAGACCCAGACCCCGGGCATGAACTTTGCCTCCTCGCTGCGCCGCAGCATCAGCACCTCGAGCGCCCGCTGCGAATGCGAGCCGCCGCGCCGCAGCAGCACGACAGAGGCGGCGGGCCGGGGCGTCGACGGCGGCCCGAAGTTGGGCATCTCGGCCGGTCCCCGTCGCCGCTCCTCCATCGGAGCAGCGTAACTCTCAGCTGAGGACGCGACGGCGCTCGCGGCGGACCCAGGCACGGTGGGCGAGCCAGGCGAGGAGCGCGACCAGCGCGATCGGGCCGAGGATGGCGAGGGCGACGACGGTGACCGCGGCGGCAACGGCGAGGATCTGGCCGGCGTCGTCGATCGCATCGCCGATGCCCCAGGAGCCGCCTTCCTCTGGGGACTGGTCCGAGTCGCCGGTCTCGATGCGGACGAGGACGCGGGAGTAGTCGGCACGCCGCTCGAGGTGCTGGAGCTGGGTGCGAAGACGGGCGCGGTGGCGGCGCTCCTGCGCCAGCTCTGCTTCCACCGCTTCGCGCTCGGATTCGGTCTCGGCGCCCGCGAGCTGGTCGAGGAGGCTGTCGACCCGAGCCTTCGAATCCTTCAGCAGCTCAGCGGTGGTGACGGTCGGGGCGGTGATGTCGTTGGTCGCCTCGTGGCGCGATCGCACCTCGTCGATGCCCGAGAGGGCAGCGAGCGCGTCGCTCAGCTTGCCGCTCGGGATCAGTAGCTCGAAGCGGGCACCGGCGACGCCGGCTTCGCCCTCGCGGGTGGACGAGCGCAGCACGATGCCGTCGTGGGCGTGAACCGCTTCGAAGACATCGGCTGCGTCGTCGCCGACGTCAGCCGGGTCGGCGCCGAGGACGAGCTCGGCGTTCCGTTCGACGGCGCGGTTGTGGACGCCCGGCTTGGCGCTGCGGCTCGGTCCATGGACCTGCGCGCCGGGCTGCACCGGCAGGTCAGAGGACATCACTTCGCCACCGGCGCTCTCACCGGCGCCGGCCGCGGCAGAGGCTTCAGCTTCCGTCGAGGCGGCTCCATAGTGCGCCGGCGGCCGGGCCGGCTTCGCCTCCGCCGCGGACTTGCCGTCGTGGAGGGGTCCGAGGGTGCGCCCGAGCCGGGGCGCATGGTTCTCGCTTTCGTTCGAGACCGTCACCGCCGTCACGACCGCGATCGCCAGCACGGCCACTCCACCCGCCGGGATCAAAAGCCGCCGCGGGTGCGCCCGCCCTTTGTTCCGCATAGCGGTCCAAAAGGCGGGGGCGCCGATGAACGAGCGCCGCGGGAAGCCCGCGGCGGCGCGCTCGTCGAGCTCGGCCGTGAACTCGGGCCGCGGCGTCGGCCGCAGGGCGCGGAGATCGGCCGCCAGTTGATCGTCCCTAGGCGTTTCCATCGCAGGCCTCCCTCAGCTTGGTCATTGCTCGGTGCAGCTTGGTGCCGGCGTTCGACTCGCTGAGGTCGAGAACCCGGGCGATCTCACGGTTTTCCAGGCCGGCGAAGAACTTGAGTGCGATCAGCTCGCGCTCGCGGGGTTCAAGGCGCTCCAGTGCCGCCGATACGGCCAGGCTGCGCTCGCTGTGCTCAGCACCCTGGTCGGCGCCGCTGTGCAAGTCGGCCGGTTCGGCGGTCAGCTCCGCCTGGCGGCCGCGCCGGCGCAGCTCGTCCAGGGCGGCGTTGCGGGCGATCCCGAACAGCCAAGCCCGCGGTTCGCCCCGCTGGGGGTCGAAGCGGTTGCGCTTGCGGTAGGCGCGCTCGAAGGCGGCGGCGGTGACTTCCTCCGCCGCCGGCGCATCGCGCAGCAGGCTGGCGACGTAGGCGTAGACGTCGTCGCGGCTGGAGCGGTAAAGGCGCTCGAAGGCAAGATCCCCGGACCGCGGCGCGTCCTGGGCTTCGGCGACAAGCGTTTGCTCCATGCCCGTACTACGGCCGGAATCCGAATTCATCACGTCGAGTATCGAAGGATTGGTGAGTTGTGGGGGCTATAGGCCCCCTTTTTCACCAAACGTCAGGCTGCTTGAGGTAGTTCTTGGCCCGGAGCCGTGGCTACTGTCGCCTTGATCGCGGTTCCCGCGATCGCGACCAGCTCGCGCAGCTCGTCCTCGCTGATCGAGAGCGGGGGCATGAGGACGACGGTGTTGCCGAGCGGGCGGATGAAGGCTCCTCGCTTACGCGCCTCGACGGTCACCCGGTGGCCCATCCGCAGGGCGTCGTCGTGGGGCCCGAGGTCGATCCCGACCATGAAGCCCTTCTGCCGCACCTCGGCCACCTCCGGCATCGCCGCCACTTCGGCCAGCAGCTCGTCAAAAAGAACGATTTTCGGCTGCAGGCGCTCCAGCGTCCGCTCCTGCTCGAAGACGTCGAGGCTGGCCAGCGCCGCCGCGCAGGCGAGCGGGTTGCCGGTGTAGGTATGGCCGTGGAAGAAGGTCTTGAACTCCTCGTAGCTGCCGAGGAAGCCCTCGTAGATCTCCTCGCTGGTCAGCGTCGCGGCGAGGGGTAGGTAGCCGCCGGTAATCCCCTTGGCCAGGCACATCAGGTCCGGCGCCACACCTTCCTGCTCGCAGGCGAACATCGTCCCGGTGCGACCGAACCCGGTCGCGACCTCGTCGCAGACGAGAAGGACGCCGAAGCGGTCGCAGAGCCCGCGCGCGTCGCGCAGGTAGCCCTCGGGCTGGACGAGGATTCCCGCTGCCCCCTGGACGAGCGGCTCGACGACCACCGCCGCGACCTCCTCGCCGTGGGCAGCCAGCACCCGCTCGAGGTCGGCGGCGTCGCCGGGCTCGGCGACGTGGGTCTCGAACAGCAGCGGCCGGTAGGTCGAGTGGAAGAGGTCGATGCCTCCCACCGACACAGAACCGATCGTGTCGCCGTGATACGCCTCGCGCAGGCGCACGAACCTGGTCCGGCGGGTCTCTCCTCGCTGTTGCTGGTACTGGAAGGCGATCTTCAGCGCGATCTCGGCCGCGGTCGAGCCCGAGTCCGAGTAGAAGACCCTGCTTAGTCCCGCGGGGGCGATCTCGACCAGGCGCGCGGCGAGATCCGTCGCGCCCGGGTGGGTGAGGCCGAGCATCGTGGTGTGGGCGACGCGGTCGAGCTGCTCGCGCACGGCGGCGTCGATCGCCGGGTGGCGGTGGCCATGAACGTTGCACCAGAGCGCCGCCGTCCCGTCCAGGTAGCGCCGCCCCTCGCTGTCGTAGAGGTAGGAGCCCTCGCCCCGCTCAATCACCAGCGGCTCTTCCTCGCTCCATCCCTGCTGCTGCGTGAAGGGGTGCCAGACGTAGTCGCGGTCGAGCTGCGCGTAGTCGGGCATGGGCTGAACTTAGCCCCGCGAGCGGCGGCAGCCGGACGCCAAAAGTGCCGAGTTAGCGCGTTGCTAGCGTCGCTCCCATGAGACGGATCAACATCGCGACGCCCCAGTTCGAGTACGACCAGGAGGACCCGGAGGGCTTCCGCAGCGGCATGGCCCGGCTCGGCACGCTGCTCGGCGGGGCCGAGGAATCCGGGATCACGGCCTACGAGCTGCCACCGGGCCAGGCGATCTGCCCGTTCCACTACGAGTGCGGGGAGGAGGAGTGGCTGCTCGTGCTGGAGGGGGAGCCGACGCTGCGCCACGCGGAGGGCTCCGACCGGCTCGCGCCCTGGGACGTCGTCTTCTTCGAGAAGGGCCCGGCGGGCGTCCACGGCGTCCGCAACGAGACCGAGGATGCAGTCCGCGTCCTGATGTTCTCCACCGTCGTCACTCCCACCGCCACCGTCTACCCCGACAGCGACAAGGTCGGGGTCTGGACCGGCGATCCGGAGGCCGACGTGATCGTCCGCCGGGAGAGCAAGGTCGACTACTTCGACGGCGAGTGATATCGATCACGCCTATCCCTTCTATGTAGGGCGAAATAGGTCCCTAAGCCGCCCTAGCTTCCTGCGCCACAACTACAAAGCGGCCGGGGCGACTGCGCCAACGGCCCCCGGCCATGGCACAGGAAGGCGGACTTCCATGCAGGCACAGGCTACGTCAGCCCCCTTTGAGGACGATGATCTCTACGAGGAATCCGTGCTGCGGCACGTCCTCAACTGGCAACCGACGATCCTCCGGATGGTTGACCTCACCCGCGAAGTCAGGCCGGTACCGGGCGATCCCGCCCCCGCTGACTCCATAGAAAGGGCGGTGCGGGAACTCACGAAGGTCGGGCTGCTCCACCGTCAGGGCGAATGCATCCTGCCCACCCCGGCAGCGGTCTACGTGAAGGGGTGGGAGCTTTGAGCCCGCAGGCGGTGGGGGCGCAGTTCGGCCGCAACCTCGCCGAGGTTCGCGAGTGGGAGGGGCTCTCTCAGAAACAACTCGCCCACCGGATCGGGATGAGTCAGTCCGATGTAGGACGCTGGGAGCGTGGCGAGCGGGTTCCCCGGCTGGATTACGTCGTCAAGCTCGCCGATGCGGTTGGGCTCCAAGTACGCGATCTGCTCTACGGGATCGAGTAGGTGGGAGCGGCTCGGGGCTGAGGCTCCGAGCCACGTCGATCTAGCGCTCAGGGGCGGGCCGCTGGCCGCCGAGGCGCTTGAGGAAATCGAAGTTGAGGTTCGAGCGCTTCTGACGGGCGTGATATCGATCACACGAACAAATATTGCCCTTTTGAAAAGGTTGCGCGTATGCAACTATTGTCGTGATGAACACGACGATCGAGGCGACTGACACCACTGCTCGGATAGCGGCCCTCCTCCACCACCTCTTCCTCTACGACCGCGGCAACCAGCTGCGGGTGATCGAGGAGACGGGGCTCTCGATGACGCAGTGCAAGGCGCTGCTGGAGCTCGGCGGCCTCGGCGGCGACGAGCGGGCCTGGCAGGTCTCCGACCTGGCCGAGCTCTTCGGTACCTCGGTGCCCTCGATGAGCCGCGCGGTCGATGCGCTGGTCAAGGCGAAGCTGGCGACCCGGGTCGAGGACCCGAACGA
>Ga0070688_100000181_pt1 | contig 33651 bp, 51 predicted proteins | sample KBSS13HmetaG_FD_64679 | JGI IMG/M metagenome (GOLD analysis project Ga0070688, IMG submission 64679) | Switchgrass rhizosphere microbial communities from Kellogg Biological Station, Michigan, USA - KBS S1-3H metaG | ecosystem: Host-associated > Plants > Roots > Rhizosphere ...
AAGATGAAATTGCAGATGGCGAGGCCGGAAGAAAAATGTGGCTAGGACCAGAATTTAAAGACATTGAAAAGGCAAAAATCCAGCTACAGCAGGCCATAGATGTGAATGAAACAAATAAGCATAACAGAGATTTTCACAAAAAGATTCTCGAAGGAAAATGCAATCAGTATGATCAACTGATCAGTAATTTTCTGGAACTCCCACATCTGTTTATCGCAGTATAGGGAATTGTGATGAGTGAAAATCCATTAAAGGACTGCCCATTTTGCGGACGTTGCGCTGTTATAGTTAAACTTGGTATAGCACACGATACATACAGGGCGATGTGTGTGAACTGCAGTGTAAGAACACTGGCTGTCAAAGATGAAATTCATTGCAGAGAGTTGTGGAACAAGAGGGTGAGCGATGAGAATCACTGAAAAACAATTACAAATTCTGATGATGATTCTTTCAGACAGCATAAAAGTGGACATGAATATTTTTTGTGTTTCATATAAATGTCGTGTTTCTCTTTATGAGCAAATAATAAATCAGCAATCTGAGATTATTAATGAAATAAAAAATAATGAGGCATGTAATGAATGAAGATGAAATTTTAAGCAACTTACCAAAAGATAAACTGGAAATCTTCAGGGCTGCTCTTGACGGGTATCGTCAGGGGGTCATTGACACTGGAAAAATGGTCGAAGAGATATTTTTGCGTACCCGTGAGCTTTATGACGTAAAAATTAAACAAATCGAGGATAAACTGAACAAAGCCTGATAGTAGAACCTATCGCGCTTTTTAAACATGGGCTGGGGGATAAATGACACTGATTGAAGCAAAAAAGATACTATCTGAATATGGCGGTAATCTTGCTGCATCAAAATTACCCGCAAAGGTAATGTCTGCCAAGTGGGTAGTTTACAATGAAGAGATTTCAAAGCAATACCCACCTGAAACACATCCTCATTTGGAGCCTGATTTCTTTGAGGGATGGAAGTAAGACAAAAAATAACCTATTGCGCTGAGGATTAAATGAACTTTCTTTGTTGGTGGCGCGGGCACAACTATGACAAGACAAGGTATCGCAGTGACTTGCTTGATTTCCACTTTGCGCATAGAAAACTTCCACTAATGTCTCGCAAAGAAATTGAGAACTTTTATGACAATCCACCACATCCATGGTGTTTAAGATGTAAGAAAGAAATAAAGTAACCTATCGCGCTTTACGGCAGTCGGGCTGGGCTGTGGACCCAGAGAGGTGACAGATCACAGACGAAAGTGCGCACACCGAGTCGATATCAGGTTAGATTCCTGACGACTGCCACCCAACATTTATAAGAGCCTATCAGAGGAATTAGAGAATCAAGAAACATTTGTCAGTCTAATCATAGATATATATGATATTTGAACGTTCCAACAATTGCAGAGTCAAGAAAAATGAATGACGAAATCGACATGGTAAACCACCCGCCTCATTACAATAACGGCCCTGCAACATGCGACAAATGCGGTGACTGCATAGAATGTATTGAGGTGACCCGGCATATGCCATTCAGCCTTGGCAACGCTGTGAAGTACCTCTGGCGGTGGGATCATAAGGGTGGGCTGGAAGACCTAAAAAAGGCCCGGTGGTATCTTGAGGACCACATCAAGGAAATGGAACGTAGAGAGACCGAAAAAGTTAAAGATTCAGCAAAAACAGTAATCGATCAATACTCCGGCGCCCTCAAAGGACTATCAGACAAATGAGCAACTGGCTAAACGTCAAAAACTGTCTCCCGCTTGACGGCACCATCATCACAGTCCGCTGGTCCGTGCTGTACAGCATAACCAAGAAGGCCACGTTCGTAAAAAAACACTTCATCCATGAAGGGCAAGATATCACTGCATGGGTCAATCACTGGGCGCCCCTTTAAAAATCGAGGGCGACTTATATCAAAGTTACTGCGGTTTATCAATAATTGGTATAAGTTTTTGAACAGAAAATAATCTATTTGAATGGTATGAAAACCCGCCAAGGCTGCCTGACGGGTATCCATATCCGGATCAGGGAATGTCATCAAGGAAAGGAAATGACAATTCCAGTGTACCTTATTTTTTCTTTTTGGGAACTGGCTTCTTGCCCTTCTTGGCTGCTTTTGGTTTCTTCTCTTCGTTCATTGAACCCATCAGACCATGAGCCTGCTCCAAGTGCATTCTTGATTTCTCAGCATGTTTTTCGGCTTTGTGCATGTGGGATTTTATCTTGGCATGACCTTTCATTTCAGAGATCCTTCTGGTTAAATATAGATCGTTGATTGTCAAAGAAAAGGACTTATATCATGCCGTTAGTGAAAGGGGCAAAGGCAAAATCCAAAAAGGGCTTCTCAGAGAACGTGAAGAAGGAAATGGCCGCTGGCAAACCTCAAAAACAGGCTGTAGCAATCGCCTATTCTGAGGCAGACAAAGGCATGAAAAAGAAAAAACCAAAAAAGAAAAAGTGAAGGATATCCATTTCAGGGTTGGTGAAGGATTAAGGTTTCAGCCTTTTTCCAATGTCGCTGGAGTTGAGCATATCGGGCGGCTGGAAGGCGCTTTTAACAACCACTCTAATTCTTCGTTTTGTGTGTTCAGGGAAATCATTTCCGGCTTCGACTGTCGTAGGACGCTTAGTGTCATACGGAAAAATATCTGGTATTACCTTGAAGAACTTCACTACAACCCCTGATGGATAAAAATAGAACACTATCGACAACAAGTTGAGCATCATACTTTGTTGTACAGAGACTTCAACAGAAATTTTTCATTATGGGATAAAAAAATACAGGCCGGATGGTTTGACCTGTATTTTTTTTGTATTATGTACTTTCTTTAAGCTGAAATAAACTCTGTAATAATAATTACACCGTCAGCTCCATTGCCGCCTGCATGAGCGCCTCCACTATTCGATGAACCTCCTCCATTTCCTCCGGCGCCATAATTCCCACCATTAGCCCCCGCTACTCCGCCAGAAGCCAAACCCACTATCTGACCTTGTGGCTGTCCTCCGAAAGGCCCTGCGCCACCGCGGCCTTGATCCAAATTGGTTGAATTTAAAACTCCTCCAGGTCCACCTCCGCCACCACATCCTGGAGAAGAAAAGTCTCCCGTTCCAGCAGCGCCACCGCCACCTGCGCCAGCTGGGCTATTAGCAGCAGCACCAAATGCACCAATTCCAACGCCTGCGGTGCAAATAGCTCCCAGGAAAGTTACAGCCGAACCATTACTTCCATTATTATTTCCTGCTGCTCCTCCAGCGCCGCCTGCACCAACAAGATATGATTGTGATGCGCCAACTGTGGCAGCTGTTGCAAATTTGCGAGAATAAGCACCGCCACCACCTCCTCCGCCAGAGGCCGTTCCGGTAGAATCGGCAGCACCACCTCCACCACCACCTGGACCCACGCACTCAATAATGCAATAAACCATTCCTGCAGTTGGAGTGTATGTTCCAGAACCAACTGTAAAAACTTGAGTATTTATCTTGTTGATCGGTACAGCAGTCAGCCCTGCAAGATAATTAATCTGCGTTCCTGTTGATGTGACGGACGTTGAGCCCAAAGTAAAAGGGCTTTGAAGAGTATTTCCAACTGCGTTAACTGTGGCCATGATAGTCCCTTATGCTGTAGTTAGTACCGTGCTGACAAAACTTCTAACAACCCAAGATGTGTTTGCAACATCGCAAATCACCTCAATGCACTCACCAGCCTGAGCTGTACTGGTAACCGTTCCGCCCGCTGATGTGGTTGAAGTTAACACTCTTACAGTGTCCCCTGCTGAGGCAGTTAAAACCCATCCACCGGTGTTTGCTGTTGAGCCAACCAATACAACAACGTCACCCACAGCATATACAGCCGGCAATGTCACAGTGGTTTGAGCTGCGTTCAATGCGATGTACTGCGTATTTACAGCGGCGGCTTGCGTTGTTCCTGCAATAGATACCGTGGCCAGCCCCCCGCCAGTGGCATTGATCGTGATTGAACCGGATCCAGGAGTTATAGAGATACCCGTTCCAGCAGTAAGGGACGCGACTGCAGGAGTTGCCCCTGTTGACCCAATAATCAACTGACCATCGGTTAATGCCCCAGACCATGCAGGGACACCCGTGGAAGCCGCCGTAGAAAGCAAAACCGAGCTTAATGCAGGGGCCAGAGCTGTGATTGTATTAGCGGCACTGGCATACAGGATGCTGTTGATTGCATAGGTATCAGCAAAGGTGCTGGTTGTGTAAGCATTGGTAGTACCGTCGGACCTGATTATCTTGCCAGCTGTTCCCACTGTATTAGGCCACAGTGATGTGCTTGACACCCAGTTGGTCCCATCTGCATAAAGCATACTGCCTGTTGAAGTGGCAACATCAGGATAAGTAGCGGTGGTATAGGCATTGCTGGTTCCATTGGAACGCACAATTTTTCCGGCCGCTCCTACGGTGTTGGGCCAGAGAGATGTGGATGCCACATAGTTCGTTCCATTCGAAATCAGAACATTCCCAGCTGCGCCGCCCACCACGGGAAAGGTTGCTGTACTGTAGATGATGTTTGTCCCATCTGATGCCAATAGCTGTCCAGATGTACCAGATGCGCTGGGATAAGTCGGTGTTGACCATGTAGGGGCCGCTGCATTTCCAGACTGCAGAACTTTTCCAGCGACAGATGGGTTGGCCAGAAACGCAAGAGCTGAAGCTGTGGAATAAGGAATAGCGCCTATGGCTGCGACCAGTGCTGCATTGGTTCCCCCTTTATTCATTGCCAATAAACCAGTGCTGGAATCAAACCCAAACAGTGTTCTGACCTGCAAAAGTGTTTCCTGACTGGTTGTCCCGGCCTGAACAGCAGGGAAAATGTCTGTAGTCAGCGCGGAAGCGACTACGGGTAACGCTGAGATTTTTATGCCTGCCATAGCCTCAAACTCCTTTTAAATTCCTATGCTGTTTCCACCAACAATTCCTGACCTGCTTCAGTCAAAATATCCAGCCCACTTTCAGTGATAAGGGTATCGTCTTGCTGAGAAGCCTCAGCAATCGAAGAATAATTTATGATCGTAATAAATCCTGATCCCCACCAGTGCATTTTATTACCTCAAAAAAGGGGCGCTGTTACACGCCCCGATTTATATTTTAGCCGTAACTACCAGCCGAAAGCTGGGCAGAGATTTTGATGCCGCTATCTAATACAAGAACCAGATAGCTGGTTTGTTTACCGGTATCTGTCAAACTCAGCACACAGCCGCCCGTTGCGCTGGACATAGCACTGATCTGAGTTGTAACAGCAGTACCATTTGCCAGACTCAAGCCGTCAGAAGCAACAGAGTAGCCAGTTGATGCAGCACTCTGAAGAGTTAAACCATCAGCAGCAGAAGATGAATAAACCTTGAAAGGAATAACCCTAGCCATGTTTGTCCCGCTTCCGTCTTTCAGCTGAATGGTAACTGTTGCAACGTTGGCAGCACCTGCAGCAGCAGATATTGTGCAGGAAGCTGGATCAACCTGAGCAACTGGAGTGGCACCATATTTCAGATTGGCGACTGACAGAACAGTATTCACACCATCCTGAAGCACGAATTTACTGGTTGCTGCACCCGGGTCAGGAATGGTGATAACAGACGACTGCCCTATCGTGCCACTGGCAATTGTGGTGTTAAACGCACCGCCAGCATTCACAGCCTGCAATATCAGGGTTCCATTTCCAGCGGTGGCAGGGAAGGAAATGAAGGTACCTGCATCGCCAGATGAACCTGAAGTGATATTTCCAGCTGTAGAGGCAATGGCTCCTGAGAATGTACCGGTACCAGTCACTGCCAAGTTCTGGCCAAGTGTAACAGGGGCAGCATCAGCTGCTTTGATGTTTCCAGCTGTATCTGAGAACACCGCGAGAGCGTTGGCAGTTGAAGCACCACCAGAGAAGGTCACGGCGCCAACAGCGGGCTGAGATTCCCAAGTCAGGTCATCCACGCCAAGAATGGCAGGAAGTGGTTCAATCAGAACAAATGCATTACCAGCCTGAACCGACCCGGCGCCAACTGTCACGTACTGGCCACTTTTCATCTGCTCAATACACTGTTGGTCGGCTGATCTCTGCAGGATGCAGGAAACGCCTGTAGCACCTGCCTGCTTACAGACATAAACGCCATTTTCATTTTCTGCAGTCTGTGCGGTCAGAATGACACGGTCACCAACTTCGACAGCCACGCTGTCAATTGTTAATGCACCTGTTGCATATGTGAACAGGGCTCCCACACCATTGTTAAGCGGCCCATTGAAATACGTTCCAGACTGGTTTGAAGTCGCGGCCAGCCTGACGGAAGTCAACCAGGGTGATACGTTGAACTGTTGAAAAGACATTGTGAAACTCCTTTTAAATGATTAAATAAGATCAACTTCCCACTACGATGCCTGTCGCTGTTGTACCGGCACTGTTAATCATGAGTGAATAGATTGGATGGAAAACGCCCGCAACCAGACCAACAAGTGTCACAGTTGATCCATCCCATGCCACAAATGAAACATCACCGGCTACCCCAACGTACAACCATCGCATTTTTTCCCCGTACTGAACATCTGAGGTCGGGGACAAGAATCTGGCAACGCCTGACATTGTGCGGGTGGGGCCAGTATAGGTGTTCCCATCGATCGGTGGAACATCCTGTTTTTGTATGAAAGCCATTTCCTGCTCCTATAGCTTGATGAACATGTTCATGAATGTTGTAGGCTGAATCACGTTTAATGGTCTGGGACTTGCATTGCCAGTGGTGTATGGATGGATCACAAGAGCAGACGGTGCTGTTAAGTTCAAAAGAGAATGTGAAGTTCCACCTGCACTTAACTGGCTATACACATCATTTCCATTCGTAGATAGATTCGACAGAGCCACTTCACTGCTGATCTGTGTATGAGAATACTCACCAGAAAATGCGCCTGTTATCATGGTGTTTATCGTCATTGTCGCATCTGATGTATATGCGACTACCGTGGCAGATAAATAATTTGCAAATGACGTTGCAACATTAAAAGTGAAAAGCGAAGAATTAAAGTTTGTCACCCAATAAACAGCGTTTGCCACAATTCCAGATGGAAGTGAACCTGTAAATGCTACGGGAACGCCATTGTTAATGGTATTTGGCCCGGAAGAAAGTGTGATTAAAAGATTTCCTCCAGAATTGGTTCCAGACACTGTTTGAGTGTAAACCGTAGGAAGAAGAGCAGCGACTGGAACAGTTCCAGCAACAGCATGTCCAAACGAAGCCGGTACCTGTAATTGCTTGTGAGCAACGAAATCGACGACTGAAGTTGCTCCGTAATTTTGAACAGTACCAGCGCTATCATAAAGCTGTGCGATTGGATTGAACGTACTTCCAGAATCGTATGGTTGCGCCAAATTCCATATCAAATTAAAAAGTGGAAATGTATCGACATTTGCCCGTGCAGTTGCATTGGATGATGCGTCACCAACGCTACCATCATTCATTGGAACCCAACCGAATGGGTAAAAAGAATTTAAACTGGTTCTTGTATCTCCGGTTCTGGCAGTATCAACAACTGCGTCAATCGCGTCATATACCTGATATTCTTGATCGGGAGATATGCTGCCAAGAAAAAGACATGGTTTCGTCAGATCAACCGTTGTGGAAGCGTCAAGAGCGTATTCAACTTGCAGGAATAGTCCGTCATTTCCACATCCGCCAAGAACCTTCCCAGTGGCATCAGGTACTGTTGCCTGCATGGAAAACTTCTGCCAAGAGCTCGTCAATGTCAGAGTCTGAATTGATGATCTAGTGCTCGTACTGGCGCCTGCACCATCACCATAAAACTGCAAAAAGTACAGAGTGATGTTTGTGTTACCAGAAACACAACGAGCCCAAATGGTTACGGTAACATCCTGATTTGTTAAATTCTGACAACCTTGAGTTATCGGGAACTGCACATATTTGGATGTCTCTCCTGATCCTGGGCTAGTACAAGCCATTCTCAAATAATCAACCGGAGTAACGTCACCAGTTAATGGACCACTTCCCAGCGTGAACTTGGGGAAAGAGATTAAGTCTGTGGCACTCGTGTTATTTTTAATGAAACAGATGTCAGGCCCTGCAAGAGAAGCTGTCAATGCAAGCCCAGCATTTGCTCCCGGTGCCAGCACCTGAAAAGTCGTCGGAGTGAATGCCGTGGTCCCGGTGTTACGATACATGACATTGTTCGGAATCTGGTTCTGCAGGTCCAATGCCGTGGTAACTGTCCCACCGCCGCCACTACCCACCCCGGTGAAATCATCAATCGTCCACTGCAGAACTCCGTCCGCGTCATAGATTTCGATGTAATACAGGTCATCCGGAACGGTGGAGTCAAACTTAAAATAGAAGGGTCCCTGAGCCCCGTTTTCATCAAACAGGATGCCAAGGCTTCCCACGTTGGGGATCGTGACGTATGGCCAAGGAAATACGCCCCCAATGTCCTGATAGACGGCTTTGAACTGTGAATGGTTCAGGCTGCTGAAGGTCGCCATATAACCGCCAGCCAAGGGAAGGCCGACCAAATCGGCTATATACCACTTGGGGACTGGTGCCAGTGAGTAAGAAGTAGTCATTCACTTTTTCCCTGTGATGTCGCTGTTCCATGTGCTGAAACCAGCTTGGCTATTATATCAGCAATGGCGTCTTTACGTTTTTCAAGGTCTTTGATTTGACCTATCTTCCGGAAACCTTTGTCCCAGTCCGGGCTGTGAATGAATCTTAATGCAGCAATGTTCCTTTTGGAACCAGTCATTTCATTCCACATATCAACAATCTTGCTGGCCCAGTTTCTGCTCTGATTTAAACCAGTCTCTTCTCTGAACGCTTTGTTCTTTGGCTTCTCAATATCAATGAGATTCTTCCACGCCAAACGCATGTCTTTCAGTTTGTCCTGAGCCTCTGGAACATTCTTGAGACTATCATGCAGTTTGTTGAACTCGTCTTCATTTTTGAGAACAGTGTTAAAAAATGTACTTCCTTTGAGCTCTTTTTTGCGCATCATCTTCTGGATGTTGCTTCGTATAATGGACTTCTGGGCCTCCTGACGCGCCTGAGCATATTCAGGAACCATTTCGTCCATTCGGGAAACCAAATCCTTTCTGGCAGCTTTAAACTCGTCAGCCCGGTCTGATTCTCCGGCTTTCAGGGCAGAACCCTCCATATCGCTGAGTGCCCGCTTCACCTGATTCAGATAGGCATAGTTCCGCTGGGGAATGCCTTTTAGCTTCCTTTGATAGGCAGGATCGGACTCCACCCTTTCAAAGGCAGCATTAACTACAGGGTCCTCTCTAAATTCTGCAATCTCTTTGGGCTGCACATTCCACTTGTACGCTTGTTCATACAGGTCAGTGATCTTTTGCTTGGACGCAGCAGCGGCTTCAGGAGTCGACTTGTCATGGATCGTGTCCAGAAGATCAGATATCGCCTCATTCTGCTTAACAACCCTTCCCTGACCGATTCTGGTCTTCTCTGCAGCTGCTTCTCCTGTGCGACCATACCTTCCTTCGATCCCACCAACAAACGGGTTTCCACTGGCTTCAGCAGGCGTAATGGGAGTCCCAAGGCGATTCCCGGCCTGCAATGCAGGGGAGACTTCCTCTGGATTAAGATGTTCTAGGGTTTCAAGACCTGCAGGGCCACCACGAAGGCCCAGTGATTTCAGGGCATTAGGGGCCACAATACCGAGTCCAGCACCATAACTGGCTGCCTGATAGGGATGTTTTAAGTCTCCCAGCTCATTGGCTACCAGCCCACCACCCGCTCCGGCCCCGGCACGCACAAGAGCATTCAAAATCGGATTTCGGACGCGCAACAACTGAGACAGGACATTTGTTCCAGCTCCCCATTCTGCACCCGTCTGAGCTCCTTCCCCCTGTCCTTCTTTGTCTGAAAGAATGGCGCCTGAAGCGGCTCCCTCACCCGTTCCCTTCAGTAACTTTGCCAAGGCATTGAGAAATGGGCGATGTTCCAGACCTTTGACAGACGCTTTCAGAGCGTTTCCAATCTGAGGGATTTTGCTGGCAGCCTTCAGTCCTCCAGCGAACAACTTGCCCGGGATTAAATAACTGCCTATGTCTGCACCCAGTTCACCGTATCGAGCGCCTTGTGAGTCGCCAGCCCAGTGCTGTTTTGGAATATTTACGCCCGGGATAAGATTTGCCATGCCAATGCCAACATTTTCAGCACCCTGAGCAAAACCTTTCAAAGACTCAGAAGGGTCTCCAATGTCTCCAAACAATGGGGAAGGGATATATTCATTTTTTGGCTTCTTTTCTTCTTCATCGTCTGGTTGTCCGGCTGTGAGTCCATAGGATTTGAAGTCCGGTTTCTCAGAAACAGACTTCCTCTTCACAGGCGTCAAACCATAGGATGAGAAATCAGGATCAGCCATTACATCTTCCTCCGACTATATCCTTTGTGATCCTTGAGGAATTTGGACGTTTGACTATCGTCTCCATGAGCAACGACATTTCCCTCTGAATCAACAATACCGTACTTCTCAGACGGCATTTGAATATAATCCCCATTGCGCTGTGGAACACCTGCCAGTTTTCTCCGAACGCCGGGATGAAGGGGCTCTGCAGAATCCAGTACGCCTTGCGTCACATTATCCAAATACTTCATGGAATTGTTGAAAACTTTTAATGCAGTCTTTGGCGCGACATCGAGCTGTTGGAGAGGAATGACGAGATTATTCGCCTCTCTCTGAGCTTCTGCGCTCTGACCCATGTTTTCGACGAATCTCACGCCATTAGCAATTAACGGAATCAGAGAATCTCTGGCGCTGATGAAGTTTGCATATTCTTCAGGTTGATCCTGTTTAAATTTATCCAACCATCCTTTTCCACGACCATAAGTTCCGCTGTATTTTGCAGCATCACTTAATACTTTCTGAATCTGAGGTTGTAACAGGTGCATTGTTTTTTCAAAAGCAATCGCGCTGTCCGCACGTGCTTTCAGCTGGCCTCCTGCCATGTGGTTATTAGCCAACAGTTGGGCAGAATATAACTGCCTTTTCTCCGGCTTAACTTTGGGTGATACAGGAATATCCTGTTCAACATTTTGTGAAGGTGCCTGTTGTTCAGGGGGGCTGCCAAAATCTTGATCCTGATTTCCCATTTCAGGAGGCTGTTGCATCGGATTTGAATTGCCCTGTTCTCCTCCACCGGACCCCATATTCAATAAACTGTTTGGATTATTCTGTCCGGATTGTCCTCCTCCCAGACCAAACTGAGACAATAGTTCTGGGGTCAATATATTGCCACCGCTTGACGAATTATTACCCTGACGATACTGCTCCAGCATGTTCATATAATTTTTACGATTCTCTGGATCAGACAAATATATCTGACGTTCAGCCACTGGAAGCTGAGATATTCCACGAAGAAATGTTGCAATTCCTCCCTGTTTTCCACCATAAGCCAAAGCATTTTGCGCTTTAATAGCTTTATCCAAAGGAACAAATTTATTTGCAATGTTTCTGGCCTCAACCATTGCATTAACATTTTCTGTATCAGCAGACTGCCTAATCTTGTAAGGCAGTGATGTCTTCAGAATGTCTTCTAACGGATTTTCAAATGACATGGCAATCCCTTATCCATTCATTATGGCGTTTTGAGCGTAAGCCGGCATTCCTGCGCCACCACCGCCACCTTTCCAGGTTTTCAGAAATTCTGTGAATGCCTGCATCATTTCATTTTTGTCACTGTTTTGACCAAGAGTCTGACCATATGAAGCATCAGCTGCGTGTTTTCCCTGTCTTTCAGTGAGGCCAGTAAATCTGTCCAAATAATCCTTATTGATTCCCAGAACGTTCTGAAGCCATTGGTTCTGATCTTCACTTGCAATTTTTCCTGCATTTTGTTGAATCTGCTGGGTCAGAGGTGTTGATCCAGATAATCCACTGGCAGAAGCAGCATTCACTGCGGCATTAGTTGATTGATGAGTCAGATTCTTTGCCCAATCAGACTGATTATAATCACCCAAAAGTTTATTAATAAAACCTGATGGATCTTTTTCTCCACTAATCGCATCAATGTTTTTATCGTAATAATTTTTATATTCCCTGCCGGCATTTCTTGAAGGGTCTCCAGAATTACCGAATAGTCCCTGCAATAAATGAGGGGCAGCCTGTATGAGTGCGGCAATGATTGCGGGATTCATGGTCCATATCCTTATGTTAGAACGACACCCAGGCTCCTGCCTTAAAATACTGTGCCGTATCTAGGGTTGTATTATATATCATCTGTCCATTTCGGACGTCCTGCAAATCATCCCGTTCTGCTGTAGTAAGCGGAGGAAGAAGAAAGCCGCCTTGAGTCAGATAATCTGTTAGGTTCTGAATCAAAAACGAAAAAGCACCCACCCAAACTTCAGTCAATAATCCTGAATTTCCCTTTGTTATGGGATCATAAACTGGCAATTGGTCCAGACTGTTGGCCATTTTTTACTCCGGGAGAATTTCAATTGCCCAAGAAGCACCCAAACAAACAAACGGAGCATCATGGAAATATTCAAATTTAGCCACGAATGCCTGACCTCGTTTCGTAGTCCCCAGTTTTCTCCACAAAGTCCTGAATGTGCGCTGTCCTACATTTCCCATAGGAGCCTTGACGCTGTAACCATATGTTTGACCCCCATCCTTAGAGATAGACAGAAATACAAACGATTTCTCAGGTGTAAATGTGTCGGCATCCTGTTCAAGAATTATATCTGTTCCAGACTCGGTAGTCAGAGTAAATCCAAGCTCAGACAGAAGATCAATGTCTTCATGTCTTTCAACGAGGACGTCTAAATGTCCCTGCAGCAAATCTATTTGAAGCCTATCAATCCTTATACGCTGATATCCGGGAGGAACAACCGCCTTTGTTATTCTCATTCTCCGTATGGCTTCGCCATCATTTGTATATACGTTTTTGTCCAGAATATATCTTATGGGAGACGCATAATTACCCACATAATTCACGCCATTCAGATAACAACTGGTCTGAGCCGGATGACGGTCACCATTCAGAATTTCTTCTTCATGCCATAAATTCCCACCGGGAGCCTGTGGATTGCTGAGTGAGACGTTGTACACGTAGGTGTGATTGGCTAGCGTAAAGTTCATGCGATAAAAAATGATATTGCTTTCTTGAACCATGAACCCTGAGCAATCTGCAATCTGACCCTGTGCGGCATAGTCTGAGAGCTGGTTGTCCAGAGCCAGAGTGCTGATAGGGATAGGTTGTACACCGGTGACTTTCATCACCGATCCAAGGCCCTTTCTGCTTTGAGCCAGAAATATCAATATGTCAAAGCTGGTATCGATACTCCCAATGCATGGAGTTCCGAACTCCATCAAAAGCGAATTGTTCCGTCGAAATGGCAGATTTGACCCGAGACCGGCATTTTCCCAGACCTCAGTGAAAAACTGGCTGAACAGAAACAGTCTTCGATGGAGAACCCGGCAGGCCACAATGGTTCCAGTATCGGACGTTATAGACCCCAGCTGAAGCTCTCCCAGACTGGTTATGGTATGGGTTCCTGTTCCGTCTCCAGTCAGGGTAATTTCTGTTCCAGCAATAGCGTTTGCATAGGTTGTCGCCAGTTCAATGTGGGTCGCGTCAATAAAAATGGCGTAATACGTGTCGGTATTGTTCAGCGGAGTAGGGAGAGCACCGCCTGAGTTTGACAGGGTTACTGGCACACCAGTTTGAAAATTCTGTGTTCCAGCAGGACCACTGATTGTGCTGGAGCCAATCGTCAGCTGATTGTTTGTTGCAAAAGCCGTTGTGAAATTATTAGCTGCAGGACCCCATACCAATCCCTGATTGAACATGGACAGCTGAAAAGTGTTCGTCTGACCATTGGCAACGATGAAAAATCCGTCCATGTAGTCACAGTCGATCGGCTGCGCAGGGAAGCTCGAGTCAGTGATCTGAGTGAACGTATTGGCCATTGTGTCCCAAATATAACCATGCGTCCCATCGACAAAAAGAATGTGGAAAGTATTGGCCGCTACTCCCACATATCCACTCGTCCCGGTAATGGTCCCAAGTATGGCAACCACATTCGACGTTGAGATTCGGAAAACAGTATTTCCAATCACCGAATATTCATTGTTATTGAACACAAACTGGGCTCTAAATCCCCCAGTCACAGAACTAAAGTCTGATTCGGTGTCGGTCAATCCTGAGGTGTATATCAGTGATTTGGGTTTCTTTCCGAGGGGGTCAATATATTCGAACAGATTCACAGAACGTTCGGCATCTATGCTGCTGAACCTCTGGTTGTTATAGCTTCCAACGATTTCATAATCTACCGTCTGCGTCATCAGTAGCTCAAAATATTAGGCCAATAAAACGGCTCAGGGGCTGTCAGGGTCACTGACGGACGAATGGTCAAGTCAGTCTCGTTCGCGTTCTTCAGGTTGTTGTAGTAGTCCTGATACTCGTCCTCATTCTGCTGAGGCCAGTTTCCAGACGGGTAATAAGCCAGAAACTTCCGTGCGAGCGCGTACTTCAGGAACCCGTAATAGTAGGGTGGCAGTTCACCGAGCGTGTCCTGATTGCCCAGAGAGTTGATCATGCTTTTGACCTGTATGGAGAATGGATAAGGCTGGTCTGGCACGGGATATACCGTAATGAAGCTCTCAGTGGCCTGTTTGTTGAGGAATATGAAGCCAGGTCGAGACTGCAGATTGGTCTGTCGGACTACGTTCCAGTACGTGGCCTTATTGATAATCCTGAGAGGATAAACAAGCGACGTATCAGCCGCGTTGAGATTCCCCTGATAAGTGGTAATGACATTTACAGGGGTTCCATTCGTCAGGATATCAATCGGCGTACCGAACAGAGCCAGCTGCTCAGTGGCTGCCAGCTTCAGGGAAGTCCCGCTCACAAAGATGGTGTAATAGGTCGTATCAGTCACCAATGGAGAAGGTATGACGCCAGTCGTAGACAAAACTACCGGGGTTCCAGTGGGAAACGCTGCAGTATTGGATATCGTGAGCAGGTTGGAAGTGTTATCAGCCGTAAAATTGAATGATACCGGGTTGGATTGTTGGTTGATCCCAGTCCCGGGTACCGTGTAATTGGCAAAGGTCAGATCAACCACCCTGTCAGCGGTGATATCCGTCCCCAGAATCATGTCTGAGATCGAATAAGTGTCTTTCCCCACAATGAAGGTATGGTCAAGGGTTGTCAGGAACGGAATATAGATGCTGTCAGACGAGAATTTATCCAGTAACTCGTTTAAAAGATCGAGCCCCGTCTGAAGCATAAAGGCGTCAGGAGTTTCCCCAACGCCCAGTTCACCGAGCAAAAATAAGGCATTAACGATGACCTGATTTGTCGTCCTGACAACCTGTGCCATATCCTTGGCTCCATATGTCGATTTTTTCCTATTTTATCGACACAGTTGCCCTGCGTGTCGATTGCATCGACCTATTTGAGCGGGAATGCCACCTTGTCCATGCCTTTGGTGACATCACGCGCCAGTTCCTGGGCATGTTCACCGTTGTTACACATATAGGCATTAAAATGCATGGACTTCTCTTCCAGCATCGGGGCTTTGCCTGCGTGCTTGGCCTGCTGTGCCTGAACCTTCTTTACAAAGGCGTCCTTGGCGCTATGCTCCGCTTCCATTCTCTTCTGGCGGACATTCGCGATCGATGCTTCTTTGCCGGGGTTTCCGTCGTATCGGCTTCTCATGGCATTGTTCCTCATTTATACAGTTTGGGTGTTTAAACCATTCACCCGACGCCACCATTTTTTCCCTTTCATCGTCTTCCACAACTCGCATACCTTCGACTTTGTGGTAAACGCAACACAGTGACATCGGGTAACTCCTCTTTCCGTTATGACAACAGTTTCACTGCGTACTGTGGGTGCCATTTAAAGCCGCACAAAATGTCTATACGCATCAGGTTCTGGTAGCCAAGAATGTCGCCGGTCTGGGTCACAGCAAGTGACAGGCCGGTTTCAGGGTCAATGGCTACGCTGGAGTAGGGAACCTGCAACTTATAGAGAGGCGGACAAACGATATCGAGAGCACGCGACGGATAAGCGACGTTGCAGTTATAGCTTGGCACCATGCTCACAACAGCGTCATCTGGAATGGCATTGCTGACATTCTGGAGCGGGCTGGAAGTGCTACTGATGATGACTGGAGAAACGCTTACAGTCAGAGCACCACCACCACTGGAACTGGCGGCTGCAGTGACAACGAACTGCATATCCTGACCGGTTGACTGGCGGGACAGAGGATTTACGCTGCTAACACCAGAAATCGAGATCAGGTCTCCAGGCAAAAAGTAGTTGGTGATGCTGATGGTTGCGCCATCCATCACAAGAGTGCTGCCGGAAGAAACTGCTCCATTAATCAGAAGTGCATCGCTTGAATACAGGCGAGGACCGGCACCGGCAACATGGTTGACGATGTTCTGGGACTGGAAGATGTCAAAGTATGACAAGTGACCAATCGCTGACTGGCGCACAATGTCTTCATTGAACACCGGTGTGAAGTTATTGAGCAATGCAGACTTCAGCGATGAGCCATCCCGAACGGTCATGGCAAGGTAAGCATCGGAAGCGATGTTTACACCCTGCTCCAGCAGCTTGGCGCCGGCAAGGTCAACAGACTGAAATGAATTGATCGGTGTCCCAGCGGTGCCTGAGAAGAAATACAGTTCCAGTTCGGCTGCCGCACAGATATCGCGTTCCATCTGGGTCACGATGTTCTGAATGGCTGGCTGAATAAACATGCGGGAAAAGTCTTCAATACGAAGGCTCAGGTCCTGCACGGTATAAGCAATCAGGGCATGGTATTGGTGAGCAACCACGATGTTTTCGACGGTTTCAATGATGTCCTGAGGAACGGCAGTCGAACCATCACCGACGATGAAGTTGTTCTGTCTGCGAACCTGCAGGGTGTCGCCGATCTTGTACCCGGATGACTGAAAGTCATCCTGATAAATTCGGGAACCGGTCATCACGAAAGGCGCGTTGTTGGCAAACATAGCCAGCGCGGTGTTACTTACAAGCTGCGTATTGATAAATTGATTGGGCATTGCCAGGCTCTCCATTCCATTGGAGGGAGCTGGTCAGAAGCGTCTTGCTTCCGTTATTTCCAGGTCCCCGACTTCATGCGTTCCCTAATGCTTCCAATAGGGGTCTTTTCAGTGACAGCATGTGAGTGGGAGACTGGATTATTCTTGATCTGGCCTAATGGCCTGTTCGGTTGGGACGCTTTGTGATCCCCACCACTGATCAATGAATGTGACAGTTTCGCCAATTCACTTGCCTGATCTAATGGGTGGAGTTTTGAAATACGTTCGAGTTCAGCGCGATTCTTGCCCAGTTTGTACAAGACTTCCCCGGCACTTCCGGAGCCATTTCGAGGCAGTGTCATTGCGTAATCGCGCATGTGAGACGTATATGGGGTGTCTTCTCCAAATACTGTCTCATGGAAGTCGTCGTATTTGTCATTCATTCCTTCAAGGTGTTTATTGAAGTTCTGATATGACTTCTGTAAATGCGACGCTTCTTGCGCATCACGAACTTTTCGCTCTTCCATTTCCCTCTGTCGGAGCGCAAAGCTGATTGCCTTCTGGATCGTCTCGTCAACACTGCCACCCTGTTCGGGCGCACCGTTGGGATTCATCGACTGATCTTGCTGCTGCATTGATTGTCCCATCCTGGACTCGAGGTCGCCTATCCTTGCGTGCAGTTCACGGAGTTCCCTCTCGTGTGCTCTCTTTTGTGCCTTCAGCCGCTTTTGGACGGCCAATGACTCTTTAGAGTGCGATCCTTCACTGCCCTCTGCTTCCGCTTCCCCTGATTCGTGGGGCTGGTCGTCGGAAACACCAACGCTTTCCATCGCCTGATCAGCCAGTCCATCCTGAACTGGTCCCGATTCATCCTGAACTTCCATATTCAACAACTCCATCCGGCAATATGCCCGTGGGGGTAAGGCGTCCCAGTCGCCCAGAGACTCCTGTCTCTGATTGTTACAGGATAATCACTTTCAATTGATCAAGTAAGTTGCACCGGTGTAACTAATCCCGATGCGCATCAGCCAGCACTTTGGCAATCTTGGCAGAGAAATCATGGTCCATTTTCTCCATTTCAATGTGGTTCTTTTGCTGATCAAGGCCCATTTTCTGTGACATCTGCTGGGCTTTCATGATCATTTCGGCCTGTTCCAGCAGGTGCTTCTCTTTTCTGATGCGCAATTCTTCAGCACGTTCAGCCAATTGAGCTTCTTCGATTTTCATCTTCTGCTCGTTCATCTGCATCATTTGCTGCTGCTGTTGCATCTGCTGCTGCATCATCATCTGTTCTGGATTTGGCTGTGGAGGCGGTGGCGGTTTACCCTCTTCCTTGGCCAGAATCTCAGGTGGCACAAGGGTTTTAAGCCTGTCTTTGACCTGATCCATCTGTTGGATATCGAGGTTCCCAGCCCACAGGTCTGCTATTAAATTGAACACCTGCGGATTGTTCGCGATGGTCTGCTGGAAGAACTCCAGCGCGATGTCTTTCTGAACAGCAAAGGATGGGCCAGTGCTGATTTCCACATCGAACTCACCGCCTTCGATCTTGTTCTTCACGACGGCCTGATCACCTTCTCCCTCTTTCTTGTTCAGAACAATGGACTCTGTCTTGCCGTCCTTCTTGGATATGACCATATGCCGTGGCAGTTCACCGATAATGTATGGCAATAGGTCGTTCACGATCCTGCCACCCTGCTCAATAGCCTGATTCAGGTTATCGAAGAACACGTAAGCGGACATTGACCCTTCAAGTTTCCGTTCACGCCGTGCCTTGCCTGACACATCCCGTCCCTGCAGAGCTTCAGATTCAGAGAAGCCCATGATTTCCTGAATGTCCTGCGTGGTGGACTGAGCCGTCACGAACAAACCCTGAGGGACATCCGATGCCGGCATCTTCTGGGGCATTTGACCCGTCTTTGGATCTGGCTTGGCACGCAAAATACCCATCTGGAGCTCAGGGTTGCGCCAGTCCTGCTCATACCCAAGGATGTTGTCAGACGTTCCTATCCACTGCTCACGTCTCCTGTTTTTCAGCTCTGCGGCCAGTTCTGATCGTGAATAATTGAGAAGTTTTTGAGCATCGCGAGCTTCGTGAATGAATGATTTGGTGTACTGTCGCCCTTCAATGTAATAACTGTCACCGTCAACAAACGGAATCGGCAACTGTCTGGAAGGCCATTCACTGAAGTCGATGATCCGGTCCCTGATCATTCGATAATGCATAATCCGATAGTCCTGAGTCTGTCGCTCGCCAATAATCACTGGAATCTCACGGGCAACAATCTCACCGACAATCGAACCCTTCACAAACTCCCGGTTGTCCTCGAATTTCTTGGATCGGACCTTCCACTCATCCTCTGTCACTGTCTCACCGTTGGACAACTGGTAAATGATCAGAGGGAACCACTCTTTCACAAACTCGTCGCAGACTACGATGGTGTCCCGGGTCTGCCATTGGAAATCGAGCAGCATATAAGGATCAACATAAGAAACTGGATTAGTGACATAAGGGAAAGTCGCAAAGAATTCATCACGCGTGAATATAAAGCGACGGGAACAGAAATTTCCATCACCTTTGTGAGGCTTCATGGCAGTCGGGTCCCATGCGCACATGGTTGGATCGGGAATAATGTCGTATCGTATGATCTTGTTGAAACTCATGGGGCTTTCATAGTCGATCAGGACGTGGAAGGCCCCGAAACCCAACATGAGGGCTGACTTAAATGCTGTTTGATATACCAGATCATTTTGGCTTTGATAACTTATTGTTCGGACGAGATCCGACCTCAGGTTTATTTGTTCCTGTGTGGCTTTACCTGTTAGAGAGCGTACGATTAGATCAGGCTTATTCTTACGCTGCTCTCCCGCGATCTTTTTTGTTGCATCGTACAGTTTATTGAACGTCATCGCTGGCTTGAACAAACGGGTAAACTCTGACCTCTCAACCGCTGTCCACTGGTCTCGCAGGACGAAGTTCATGTCATCCTTGCCGCGCACGATGTTTTCGTTGAAGTAAGAGTTCCAAGTGTTCAGGTTCTTGTTGGCACGCTCAAGGGTATCGACCTCATTGATCCCAGCATCGTTCATTCGCTGAACGCGACGCTCTTCCATTTCATGGATTTCATTAGGGTCTAGATCAGCATTAACGTCTGTGGCTTCACGTTCCATTCTGATCATCCTTGATCAATGGGTTTGTCAACTTTACGATGCAGCTTTGTCAACCATCCGGGTCAACATTGTAAACTTCAGACCGAATCGGACGCCCCACTGGAGGCGTCCATCATCGGTTGGCTATTTTTCCTCCGCACCTTTTCCTGGTACTTGATTATGCGCAACCAGTTGGAGGGGAAGTATCGTCGCCAAACACATACTACCACTACGCTGCTGCTACTTCTTCCACCGGCTTGGGAGCATGAACGCGCTCGACAACCACCCAGTCTTCAGCCAACAGGTCTTCAACCATACCCATCCATACCCCAGCATTTGGGTTCGGGATTGTCTGGATCAACCACATGAATGCCATGCCGGGCATGATGACACAGTATTTGCACTCAGCATGCCAGCCTTCACGGGCCACATACTTACCATCCAGCATTCCCTGTAACGCTTCTGCGAACTTCATTGCCTTTTCTCCTTATGGAAGTGTATTTAAATTGATCGATCCTGCAGTGATGACTGGCTTGTACCACTGCGTTCCATCTGAACCAACAGCGAGGATCACGTCTGTGGCCAGTACGCTGAACCCTTGGCTCTGAACATAGCTGTCCAGAAACCCAGAGGCGGCGATCTCAGCAAGGGTGTTGTCCGGGGCATAAAGGTGGCCAATACGGGGGATAATGTTGTTCTGGCCGGGAAAGTTAATGGTGAACTGTTTTACTGACATGGTATTGCTCCCTATTTAGGTTTCCATTTGTTGGCTACAATATACCCGATACGGCTATTTGAAGTAATAATATACTGTTTGGTGCATGGTTTAATCCTTTCTACCTCTGCTGCCTGTCTTTTGATAGCCCACCGCTCCTCTTCCTTCCGGCACTCTTCATCAAAGTCACGATCTCGTGGGATAAACTTTGGCTCTTCCTGAACTTCATCAACCTGAACACTTCGTTTGTGATACCTGAAACTGCAGTGGTGCCTGGCATAGTTTCCGTATTGCATGTTTTCATGAACACAGTCCTCAAATACATCATACAACGAACAACTTTCAATCGTCGGTAGTTTGTCTGTAATGAACTTCCCTGTGTCGATATCAAAATACTTTCGGTTGAAACCCATGGCAGTGAAGGCTGTCTCTCTGACAACATCTTCCCGCCGTCTCTCTGATTTAGTATGGGGAATATTCACCCATCGATGATCTGGAAACCGCATAAAAAAGTCCTACCGATTATTTGCCCGATAGAACAATTCTTCGTTACGCAGTTCCTGGGGTTTTTTTATCCCAGTATGGTCTGTCAGAATGAGTGGGACCTGACGTTTAATGTCATTGTCATTCTCCAGCACCTTCTTCCGATTCTGATCTCTCTCGTCCATGTTCTTTCCCCTTTTTGGGTTTGCCTTCCAAGGCATGTTTCTGAACTATCGCCACGGCTTTTTTCTTAAACTTTGCCTGCAGTTCAATCAATTCCTCAAGCAACTCATGAAATTCATTCTTTACCAAAAGACGGTTAAAGTTACGTAGTCTTATTTCAAAGAAATCTATCCTTTCCATTATAGGCTTCAATTGCTTTTCTGTCGTACTTACCGATGACCTGAACACTTCATGTGCGACCTCAGTGACCTTTGCATTGATGTGGTCATTGATCTCATTCTTCATACCTTGAGCAATCATCAAGCTGTCGAGCTTAATCGTCTCAAACTGTGCGGCAATTCTATTCATCCGACTCGACAGGTCTTCCATCGTCATTTGCTTGACGCTCTCTCTTTGTTCCATCGCCTTCAACACTTCTAAAGATACAGTCATAACAAATATATCCCTGCTTCAATTCATCCCATCTGAATGGAGTTCCCAGCAAATTACATTTTATACACGGCTCATGAGGCATTTTACCCCCATACGATTCCTGTTGCGTGGCATGATACGCACTCGTCAACTTCTCTGTTTTCAACTATCCGCTTGCCAAGGCAGACCGGGCACTTGTGAGGGTTCTTTGAAAATAGGACCCTCTCACATTTCAACATACGTTCATGGGTCTGATTAAGGGTCTTTGTGTACTTCTCCATTTGAATCTTGAACATCGATTCAAGTTTCTCAAGTCGGGCTCTCTTGTCTTCGATATCCCAATCGTAAAGCATGTCGTGCAGAGGCTTCATGGCTTCATACATTTCTGAGTATTTCTGCGGTATATTCTTGCACCAACATTTTTCAAATTTACATTCAGTCATTCATATCACCGTGCTGTATCTTCAATGTGGCCGTTGTATCGCCCTCAAAGAATGCCATCTTGACCAGACAGGTTGTGCAAAGAACGAGGCACCCAAGAATTATGCCCAACGAAAATATCATGATTGGTTCGATTGATTTGGTCATCTAGTTCTGCCACCTGAAGACTGGATTAAACATGTCTACCTTTTCCTGTGGTGCTTTCGCTGCCAGAATGCGGTCTGCAGCAAATTCCATCGCGATATATTGTGCCGCATCGTGTGGGTGGGATGAAGCGTTTTTGTGTGGAACCTCCCTGTATCTTTCCTCACCACTCACGCTCAGACGCCTGAAGCAGTAGTCCTTCACAAATCCCCTGCGAAGCTGAGGCGCTCCCTCCCGGGAAACAATGAACCCGGGATGACCGTCAACCATGGTGTTCATGAAATATCGCACCGATCCTATACGTGGCTCGAGGTCATTGGACCGTGCTGGCGCTGTATCAATGCCCAGAGAACAGAGCTCACCAATACAGGACAGCTCCTCCATGATCATGTCCCCGGCAGTACCACTGGGATCACCCCGGGATATCCCTATCTTGCAGTAGGGAAAGTCCCTCTGTAACCCAGGGAGAACCACGCCTTTTGCGAATGTCCTGATCCCCATATCCTCCGATGTGTATTCTTTTAGAACACGGAACTGCCCGCGCGGGGACATTTGAACCACTATGCAGGCAGGAGTGAGACCAAAATCCCATCCCAAATGGATAGGCTCACCCTGTATGGCATCAATTCGTGCCACTGAATGCAGGTCATCGTTGTACTCAGGATAGACTTTCTTCCCAAACCCTACGCTGCCGTACTCTCCAAGGCAGAAGACTTTGACGAAGTCTTCGGTTTGTCCTTCCGCGAGCTTGGTGTAATAGTCCGATGCGAGGTTCTGGGCGTTGTCACAGTCTTTGTTCTGGAACCAGTTTCCGTCTTCGTCTCGCAGGAGTCCTGGGGGTTGGTGGAAAATTCGATAACTGTCGAGCTGTTTTGTTTCGAAGTCCCGGAAGATCCAGTGATCGACGTCGGGAGGGTTAGTGTCAGCGATGATTCCCGACCAATAAGGGTCGCTACAGAATGCACGAGAAGGATAACGATGATTAACGCGCCCCTTGAAGTGTGACAAGGCTCCCTGAGGAACTTCCGAAAGCTCGTTAATATACGCACCGGTCACCTCCAGAGACTTGATCTTGCGCAGGTCTTCTTCACGATCCAGCGCAATGAATATGAGCTCAAGCTCTATTATGCCATTACCGTCATTGAAGGTGTGTTCATAGGTCAGCATGGGCTTCTGTCGCTTTCTTATGTCTCCGAGCTCACCAAACCATGCCAACCATGTTTGGAGTGTGGTGGAGTAGAGTTCGCCTGATGTATTTCGGACAATTGCCCACCGTGATTTGCGTCTTCCATTGCTCCACGCTGGCATAGCGCAGGCGTTCCGAACAATGTGGTGAATACACATTGTTGACTTACCAGATCCATAAGGACCAATAACAAGATTAACAAAGCTGTCTGTGTCATGAAATTTTGCCGCTGTTGGAGATGGAATGTATATGCGGGGATTTTCACTGGTGTAAAGAGTGGTTTCATCTTTCCCAAATAGTATGTGCTGCTCGTCCTGAGCGCGGAATGAATTCTTCAGAAAGTCAAACTCACGACGACAGTCAGCCAATGATTTCATTTCTGCCCCTGAGGGTATCTGTCATCCTGTGGGCGCTTATAATCTTTCAGTTTTTCATGGGTAGTAAAACGGGCGCCGCACTTCAGGCACTCCCTTCTGCGTGTAGTGGTGCCGTGATTTTCATCATGACGTACCCACACAACGCTACTGTGAGGATATGAACATCCCGAACATTGCATTACTTGCCATCCATTACCTGCCGCATGACTTTCGCACCGTCAACACGCTTGGCAGCTGCGTTGGTCGGATGTGGCACATTCTGGTTTCCGTAATGGATTTTGTTTTCATATCCCGGGTGTTGACTGTTTGGCATATCAAAAGCAGTTGCGCCTACACCCTGATCACCGTTGTCTTCTTTCATGACGATATCCTTTTGTCTATTTGCGAACGCCTCGAAGGGTTTTATTTCCTAACACCTTGTTTGCCTTGACGTCAATTTTTTGCTTGGATGATTCAGACAGTTTCCCTTTCTTCACCATCTGTGTTGCGCGTGCCTTTGCATTGGCAGCGTGTTTTTTATCTTCCATTGGATATTTCTTTGCGCCCGGCATACCAAACTCACTTTTTGGAATCTTTGCCCTTTTTGAGGCTGACAACTTTGCCATCTTTGGCTCCCTGTTTAATCTTGTCCTTCATGTCATTGATTTCCCCTGCCAGTTCGATAATGGCAGAGTTGGCTGAGAAGTGTTTATGATGACGGCGTTCGAGTCTCCATGCAGCTGACTGCCATACTTCACCGTCCATTGCATTTTGAATGACTTCAAGGGCTTTCACCCCTGATTCACCCTCTGCTTCTTTTAAGGCATCGTAAAATTCTTGATATTGTGAGTCAGGATTTGATTGGGCGTCGATCACCCATTTACGGAAAACATCATAAGACACACCCGCATAGTTGCACGCCATTTCGTAATAAGCGCCCAGCCTGATAGCGTAAATGAGTTTATCAGTGATTTCTTTCGTGAACTTTGAGGGCCTTCCTGCCATATTTTCTCAATCCCTTTGAGAAGTTTCGGAACATTCTACCAAGGAATAACCTCGTCGGAGTCTGATTTTTGTAATTTTCTCAATTTCAGCTCGGATCGAATCTCCTGCACCACACTGTACACGGCGCACGACACGACTATTCCGCCCACCACGAACAACCACCAGTACGTAGTCATCCAGCATATCCTTTTCTGTCCTGATGTAATAATACCTTCCATTGGCATGATTTTCGAATTTTATCATGCGTCCTCATTAACAGTTGACACCTAGACACCTGAGTGTCATACTAGCCTTATAGATGCACAGACTAACAAAATTTAAACAGAAGGGGAACACAAATGAAGATGGTAACGATCGAATACTTAACAGCCGCCGGAAACTGCAAATCAGTAACAGGCGTATTGATTGGCTATCACTGGGATGGGGATGTCTGGGTAATGGTAAATGGCAGAAAGAAAAAAGGAATGCCGGTTGAGTGGTTGTAAATAAACGAGGATGGGGCTTCGGCCCCACAACACTAAATTGACCAGTAAGGGAACAAAAAATGAGCTACGGTGAAGGGTATATGTGGATTTTGGGAATAATAATCACGCTAGGAGTATTCCTTCCCCATCCTGCTGGATGGGTAGCTGTCGGTGTAATTGGAGGTCTTGCTTTATTTGGCTAGACTATTTCTCCGACTCATACGCCCGCTTCAACCACCCATTCGCAAAAACTTCCTGATCAGGGCGTCTGGCAATGATCTCTCGGTAATTGCCGGCACGTTCTGATCTCATGCCAACCAGCAGATTTTTTGGGGTACAGCGTTCTATCCAGATAAGAGTCTGTGGCCCCATGATCCCATCCTCTTTCAGAACGGTTCGGTTCCTCCAAACGGACCATACAGCCCTCTGCACGCATTTAATGGCTGGGGATATGCCCATGTTCACCGCCATGTCGAACACGTAATTACAGACGTCCTGATCAGATATATTGGAGAAGTTGGAATGATTCCAAAACTCTCCCCGGTATATCTCGCTGGCTTGTTCCAGTTTTAAATCTTTGATGGTATCTGATTCGATGGTGAGGTCATGGATTCCATACTTTGCAGGGTCTTCGATGGATTTCAGGAATCTAAGGCTGATACCGAAATTGGTTATGCCGCCGGGGTCCTTTGGATGGTCACTGAGACCGCCCTCATTTTTCAGAACATATTCCAACGCCGGATTGAATAACGCCATGTTTGTCTTCCTTCCCTTTATCCAGGGCGACAGTATCGCACGCCATACGGCACTCATGGCAAGCGTAATACGCCGTCCCTTCGGCGCATGACTCCATGTAAATACCTGACTTGCAGCATTTGGAAACGATCATGAAATTTTTCCCATAAAAAACCCCCCGGGAAGAGGGGGGTATAACACCAGGAAACTAACCAGTAAAAGGGAGGCTCATGTACTGTTCTATCAGTTTTTTGCCATGCAGCCAACCGAAGACAAAGTGAGCAGCGTACCCCCGCGCGCGCCGGTTCAGGATGAACTTTTCTTGCGCAATCCATGTGTCAGTGAGCCGTGCGGAGGGCGGATATACCTTGTCTCGCTTAACTTCCAGCCAGAGACCGTGGTAAACACCCCGTGGAATCGCCAAAAACAGGTCGCTGGCGCCCTTTTTCATTCCCATAAGGGTTAGGTGTACCCTCTGGCCGTCCGTGCGCTCACCCTCGTTATTTTGCTTTATCAGGTCCTCTGCCATGTCGGGGTGCGTTAATGTCCACCACTTGACCAGAGCCCTCTGCTCTTGGTTCTCCGTTGGTACTGTCCTTCGCTGGGTCATCCTTACTCCGTCCGTAGAGTTTTTTGAGGGCTTCCATCATGTTGGCGTGGTCCCTCAGATTGACTATTTTTTCCTTTGTCATACAGGTTCCTCGTGGAACGTTAAGGGTGAAACCCTTTCACTGACCGATTTCGGCCTTGACTCCATGTTACTGTGATATACTGAAAGGTTTTCATTTTTTAACCGGGGTCTTTATCTCCGTAACTGAGTAGTTTTTTGTCTGGTTTCTTCATTGTAACGACGACACCCATCCCCTCTTGGGGTGCTTAGTAAAGGAAAGGCAACCATGTAACAGGTTGTTTGCCTCCGTTCTTCCAAATAACCATCTGCAAACCTTCGATCATGTTTTTCAATCGAGTTGCTTCATACGTCTCCTGATTTAAATCATCCCACGTCACATTGTCAGCAATATCTTTCAGGGACATCTGCGCTGCTTCAAGGGTTGGGAGATTTCCATATCTTCCATTGAACATTTTTCATCCTTAGTGTTGAGTGGATTTCCTTCCGAGTTTGGCTAATGCGGCCTTAGAGAATGCCTTTGCGATTTCTTTTGGTAGGCGCGTGTTTGCATTGCAATAGCAATGATGGTTTGGTCTTCCACATCCTCCACACATAACTGGGTCTTGGGTTACTGGATCAGAAACCTTAGCGTTGGCAGCCCAGTGGTGCTTCTCTTGGTTGTTGTGATCTTTGCGTATTTTTGGTTTTGTTTTTGCTTTTGGATTTTTGGGCGGCTGGGTACAAGAGCTTTTATTATCTGTTTTAGTATATGAAGCAGTATCTGGTATAGGTTCGCCCTTTTGGTCACTTTGATTTGCCATATCGGGCGAATTCATTTGCCCTTTTTGGCAAATGGCAATTCCGGTTATTTTTTGTCCTTCAGTGGTCAATCCGTACCATTTTGTTCTGTCGTAAGCGCTTTTATTGTAGTTTCCTTCAACAATGAGACCATATTCTACGCATTTTAATATAACGGTTCTTACCTGTTTGTATGTCCAATAAGGGAACAGAACTGTGTAAGCATCGACCGTGTTGTATGTCCAATAATTGTCATCATATAGATGTTTCTGATTAGCTATGTTCTTTTGAATCCAGAACGCCATATTGTCCATAAAAATAGCAACGTTGACGCCATATTTTTGTGCGATAGATATATTGAAGTGATGCTGCATAACTGACATTTCCTTGTGTTGGTGGTTGACCAAGACACGTCGTCAGTTATAATTGGCTGACGATCGGGTCCGGATGACCATGTTTAAGTTCCGCCCTCTGCTCGGAGGGCGGGATCGCTTTAAACCATAGTAAGCAGTTTTATTCTGCAAGACCAGCACAAAACCCCATTTGACACCTGACCATTATGAGAACCACTTATCCACAATTTCTGTGGATATACCTGTGCGTATATGTTTTAATGACACCTAGACATTCAAGTGTCTAATCATTTTTAACTCACAGAACGGATTGATAATATGATTAAAAAAAATACGGGTTGTGTTAGGTTTAGCATGAGATTACCTGAGGATATGCACCTGTTCTACAAAAAAGCAGCATGGGATCAAAGACGTACAATGATGGAGATTATTGTCGAACAGTTGGCAAAATATCAGAGAAAATGTGAAACAAAACCTTTACAGAATGACACCCAGGTGTCAGAATAACCAAACAGTTTGGAAACGAAGATAAACGGGAAGGAAAGATGAATAATTAACACCTGAACACACAGCGGGATCGGAGAGTGGCAACTCCCCGGTTCCCTGAATAACAACCACAACATGATGAGGTAATCATGAACGCTCGAAGCATAGCGCAAGATTGCGCCAACGCGCAACATAGTAGTGTACTGAAGGATCAGGTTTTCTGCCCGATGTGCGAGGTCTGGCATGAAAATACAACTTGGTGCCAAGCGCCAATCATGGACATGGAGGTCTATTTATGATCAATCAAGTTAATCAAATGATCGCCAAAATCATCGACTGGTACGCCGTAGATATAAACGGAATCAGGACACTTGATCCCCACGATATTCCCGAAAATGACATAAACAACCTTACGGCCCTCATACTTTCACAGGATGATTGGCTGTCATCAGAGGCCAATGGACCAGACAATCCTGAGTGGGAAAGGTCCATGCTTCCGGCTCTCCTCAAAACCATGCAGACCCAAAAAAACGGCTATTCAATGGAAGAATTTCACGACGTTTGGACCAGTGGTGTCCGCGCCTACGTCATGAAAACGATCGCCGAAATGATTGATGAAGCATTGGAAGTTTTGAATGAGGACAAGGTATGTCACACGTCATTGATTTGGGATCGTGCAAGCGAAAAGACCGTAGAAATTCGATCCCATGGGTAAAAAATACCATCGGAGTGATTATTTTATTTTTAGGGATATTTTATATGGTGTGGTTAATTACGGGGTGATATATGGCGTTACGAGGCGTTAAACCAGAATTGATAGAAAAAAGGCTGAAGTGTTTCTTTTATGGAGCTGCAGGTGTTGGGAAATCCACAGCATCAGCATCATTCCCTAAGCCGTACTTCATAGACACAGAGCGCGGGATTGAGAATGACCAGTACATTAACAGACTGAAGGAAAGCGGAGCGTCAGTGTTTTGTTCTTCAGACTATGATGAGGTCATGCAGGAAATACGTGCCTTGATGACAGAAGAGCATGAGTACAAGACGCTTGTGATAGATCCACTGACCCACGTGTACGATGACCTTGTGGAGAAATGTGGTCGAACCAAGGGTATTGGTACCGACTTTGGACGACACTACTCTGCAGCCAATACCCGCATGAAGCAGATGATGAAAATGCTTGCACGACTGGACATGAACGTCATCATCACAAGCCATTCCAAGAAAGAATATGGCGATGAAATGAAAGTTATCGGTACCACGTTTGACTGCTTCAAAAAGCTGGATTACCTGATGGACTTGGTTGTGGAAGTGCAGTTGCGTGGTGACCAGCGTATGGGTTTAGTGAAGAAATCACGCATTGAGTCATTCCCTCATGGAGAAACATTTCAGTTCAGTTATGAAGAAGTTGCAAAGCGGTATGGCAGAGAGACACTGGAACGAAATGCAGTCGCCGCTGCGCTCGCATCAGCCGAGCAAGTTGCAGAAATAAATCACTTGATTGGAGTCCTTCATATTGATGAAGAGACACAGGCAAAGATTCTGAAAAAAGAAGACGTGGAGAGTTTTGATTATCTGTCTGCGGATTATATCCAAAAATGTATAGACAAAATGAAAAACCGAATCAAAGGGGATGCAGCATGATGGAAGATTTTAGTTATGACCCAATGTCAGAAGATCAAGCCCAGCAGGAGCGATACTCACTCATGAAAGACGGGGAGTACGATGCTTCTGTTGAGGGATTTGAGGGGAAAATATCCTCACAGGGAAACAGGATGGTCGAGTTCAGCCTGAATGTTTATGACAATGAGGGGAAAATCCATCAGCTGAAAGATTGGATCGCCTTCACCCCGAAGATGACATGGAAGCTCCGTCATCATTGTGTGTCCGGCGGTATGGAAGCTGAGTTCGACAATAAGACTTGGCGCCCCCAAATGTCTGTGGGAAAAATGTTCCGGGTCAAGGTCAAAATTGACGAAGGCCGTGAAATCCCACAGGACAAGCTTAAAGGTAAAGCACAGGGGTCAAAATACCCTGACCGAAACTCCATAGATGACTACGTACCCGTTGCCAAGACTGCTGCAGGACAAGCTCTTCCAAAAGAGTTTGATGACGACTGTCCCTTTTAATTCCTGAGGAGCTGACAATGAAATCCAAGGACGGAAAACGAATCATCCACATTGCCAAACACGCCCCTACGGGGGCAGAGATACCAATAATTGTACATAAAATGGGTGAAAATAACTCCATACTAGACTTTGAAGAGGTTCCTGATGGTCGAAAGTGCTTTTCGCTTGATATGATTGCCGACCGATGGAAATCGAACCGAGAGGCTGTGACTGACATTCTTTCAAAATACAATGTGCCACTGCACATGAGGCCAGATGATCTTGAGATGTTCAGGACCAAAGTGTTACCGGATGACGCAACACCTATGGACTATGCCGTCGTTTTTGAAGAGTACATTTTTGCAATGGAAGAAAAAGGGAAAATACCACACAGCAAGTTAAAGCCAAGACCATTTAAAATTTCACCACTACATTAAATTAAATTCCGGATCAGGAGAATTTATGAAAAAGTTATATTTGGCCATGGCATTTCTATGTCTATGCGCCTGTCAACAGCAACAACAAGCCCCTCATTTTGGCAATGCCACAGTCTATACCACACCCGGCGGCGTGGGCGGAGTCAGTTACACCAAGTACGAGGTGACGCCGCTATGAAATACACAACACATCCATTAGTTGTAGATGCTTATAAAATCAAAGAAATTATAAGATATAAGTTAATTAGACTTGAGAATGATGAAATTGCGAAACCAACGAAAGATATGATTGATAAAGTGACGCCAACTCCAGGTGATTATTGGGTAATACAGAAAGATGGAAGTAAAAGTATTCACCCAAAAAAATCATTTGAAGAAAAATATTATCCAATGGAGACGTCATGATGAGGTTGGCAACAACAGTTTTTTGTTTCGCTATGTGCGGTTTTTGCCATGCAGAAGCGACTATTAAATCATCTCCCGGATTATCGGGTGTGTCATACAGTCGCATTGAGTCGGTTCCTCTTACGCCTGCCGAAATAAAGTCTATGCGCATGACTGCTACTGCTGACGTATCAGCCTCGGCTCAGAACGTCACTACGTCGCCCGGGAAGCCTGTCATGGCCAGAAGCTCGCACACCGTATGCTTCAGTACCCTTCTGACCACTGAGGCTGATTATCAGTTTGTGCTGGATGTTGGGGGGCAACAGACAGTCGTCTCTGAACACATTGTTATACCCAACAGTCAGCGCACTTGCGTTACCAAAGAACTATACAGGCAGGTGGCATTCCCGAGCGCGGGTCAGTATCGATACTCAGCCACGACGAGCGGTACGACATATCTGGCCGGTAAACGAGAAACCCATTCGGACGCGTATATTTTTGTGAAATAGGGAAAGGAAATGGAAGTGAATATAATTCTGCGTGATCCGTCAGATGATGTATGGTTTGAGTTAAGCATTTCACCAGTATCTAATTCAAGATTTCACATGACATTTCATCATGGTAGGAATGAATGCAGTGGAAGTTTTGACACTGAAGAATTACGGCTGGCACTTCGGAAACTGACAGCCCAATAGTTTACGGCAATCGCGGCGTGGACAGTGACACGCTTATTCCCAGTCGCCACAAGGTGGGCATAGAAATATGCTATGGGTGGGCCGGTAGGTAGCCACAAGCGCCCTCGGACGATACGACTATCATAAAGCAGGTGCAATTCCTGCCGATTGCCACTTTTTTATGGAGAGAGAGATGAAAAGATACAAACTCGCACTTTTGTTGTCATGTATCGCAGGTGTCGCATGGGCAAAGCCAGTGGTTCAAGTCTCACCGGGCGTGAAAGGCGGCATCAGTAAAACCGTCACAGAAACATGGGCGCTCACTGACATCGAAAAAAAAAATACTGCGATGAGGATGATGAGCAGTCTGACTGCGACAGCGATCGCTCCGAGTGGGAAGATCCGGAGGAAGGAATGGACGGCGCTGAATAGCCAGCACAAGGCGTGTTTCTATAATACGTTCGGCAGCACCATGACTGGCAAATATTTGATAAAGCTCAATGTCGCCGGCCAGGAAGTAAACGCGTATGACACTGCTGTTGTGGGAGCTGGTCAGGCGTTTTGCATAACGCGTTATCTCGAAATGTGGATCAAACCACAGGGCACTGGACAGGTGGAGACAGTCGCCAGTACGCACGTCGAGATGGACGGCGCTGCAACTGACAATGAGGGACATGGGAAGATTGAGGTTAGATAAGTTTATGACGTCCGGAAGCTCAAAAAGACTGCCAATAATGGCTGATTGAAGAGCCCTGTTATGTTTGCCCCTATGGGGCGACGTCGTGCCGATTTAGTGATTCGGTTGAATGGTTCGGTACCAGCGGCTAACACAGGAGATTGCAGACGAAATCTCTGCACGGCGTCACCTTTTTTATTATAATTGAGACCAAAATGATTGATGAACAAAACAATACTAAACTTCTTGAAGAAATCTTGAAAAAAATTACTGATTTAAACATTTGGTGCCGTGCATTACAGGCCCGTATTTCGAGAATAGAAAGAAATATAGGCGTTCTGCATCTGGCTGAAAAGGAATAGATAATGCCGTCAGTAAATGTTGAAAATGCAACTATAAAAACTGCCGCTGTTGAAATAAAAACGATTACTGTCAGCGGAAAACAGGTCACTCTTTCTGTCTTCCGGCAGATACAGGAAGAGGACATCTTTAATGAAGATATTTCTCTGAAAGGAATTCCATGGGGTACGGTGAATTATTTTTGGAAGACAGACAATGAAAGAGATAAAATCCACCTTCTCTGGCAGAACGGTAAAGAACTCAGACGATCCGTAATATGGAGGAAATCATCCTATATTTCATATGGTGAACCAAATTATATAGAAAACCTGCAAAAATATTCCATACCATTTAAACAATACGACTATAAAGTCACTTTGGCAGAGTGCAATAAAAATCAGGTTGTTCAAAGTTCTAAAGATAGAATATGGAACATAGAATATTTAAAAGATGAAATTGCAGATGGCGAGGCCGGAA
>Ga0070688_100000183_pt1 | contig 33198 bp, 29 predicted proteins | sample KBSS13HmetaG_FD_64679 | JGI IMG/M metagenome (GOLD analysis project Ga0070688, IMG submission 64679) | Switchgrass rhizosphere microbial communities from Kellogg Biological Station, Michigan, USA - KBS S1-3H metaG | ecosystem: Host-associated > Plants > Roots > Rhizosphere ...
GGCTTCAGCATTCTCGCGCGCCACCGCGAGCGCGTCGTCGCTGGCGTCGGTGGCCACGACCTCGGCGCGCGGGTGCTCGTGGGCGATCGCGAGCGCGATGCTGCCGGAGCCGGTGCCGAGGTCGAGCACGCGCGGCGCGCGTGCCGGCGGCTCGTGCGCCGCGAGATACTCGAGCACGGCCTCGACCAGCCACTCGGTCTCGGGCCGCGGCACGAGCACGCGGCGGTCCACGGCGAGATCCAGCGAGCGGAACGCGGCGCGCCCGGTGATGTACTGCACCGGCTCGCCGCCGAGCCGGCGGGCGAGCTGCTGGACGAACGTACGAGTGTGTTCCCCGGAAAGCCCCTCGGCGACGCGCGCGCGCAGCTCGCCGCGGCCGACGCCGAGGAGCCGCGAGAGCAGCTCCTCGGCATCGCTCGCCGGAAACCCCTCCGCCGCGAGCCGCTTCGTGGCCGCGCGCAGCGCTTCGCCTACCGTGGTCGCCATGCGGGGAGCATAGCGGCCGCGCGGCCCCGGTGCCTTCAGGGTGAACCCAGCGCGTCCAGGAACGCGAACGAGCACGCCGCCACCGCGACGCCCACCCACGGCACCGGCGCGGGCATCGCGAGCTTGAGCGCGAACCCGCACACCACGGCCATCACCACGCCGACGCGCGATTCGGGCGACTGTCCGTCGCCCGCAGCGCGCGCGATCGGCGTGCCGCCGGCAATGAGCGACAGCGCGAGCGCGCAGGCGACGATGCGACGCGCGGGCACGACACGGGCCGCGATCATGGCTGGCCTCCGGGAAGCGGCGGCTCCTCGAGGAAGAGCCGGCTGCAATCGATCGACGCGACCATCCAGTCGGTCGGCGTGATCGCGCGGAACACGTGGAACGCGCAGCGCGCGAAGCTCAGGACCTTCTTCCAGCCCTCCGCGCTGACATCGTCCCCTGCGGACGCCCGGGCCGGCGCGACGTGGAACGATGCCGCGAGCGCGAGCGCGACGAGTGCCGCGCGGTACCCGGCGACGCCGGGCCGACCGCGGTTGCTGCGACTGAGCATGGGACACCCCCTGTGGCGTATACGGGGGCATGGAGTGCGCCGGCCCCGCGAGCGTGGAGTTGCTCGCGCGCCAGCGCCGGAGGCGACCGCGTTGGCTTGCAAGGGCCGTACCGCACGTGGGCCCCTGCGCCGCAGGCCGGCGTCGCGCGGCGGGCCGCGAACCTCGTCGACGACCCGGGCGCGCGGGCGACGGCCACGGCCCGTAACGGCGCGACGCGGAGACACGAACGCGTCGTGGTAGCGCCGTCAGCGATGGACTAGAGTGGTGGGCCACCGCGGAACAGCGCCTCCCATCCCCCTGATGACATAGCGTCCTTCGAGCTTCCTTCAGACCCGCGAACTGGAGGCCGCAGCCGATGGAATCCGCGATCTTCTCGAGAGAACGTCCCACGGTCGGCTCGATGCTGAGCCTAACGTTCAAGATCTTCTCCGCGAACTTCATCCCGCTCTCGCTCATCGGCATGGTGGCGTTCCTTCCGCTGACGCTGATGTCGGCCGTCACCGCGTTGGCGAAAGACAAGACCGCGCTGGCCCTGGGGCTGCTCATCCCCATCGGGCTCGCGCTCATGATCACGTTTCCCGCGGGTTACGCCGCGGCGCTCAACGGCGTGTTCCAGGCCGCGATGGGCCGGCCCATCCACGTCGGCCAGTGCCTCGCCACCGGGTTCCGCAAGCTCCCGCGCACGCTGGGTGTCATGTTCCTCGCGTCGTTGGTGACCATGCTGGGATTCATCGCACTCATCATCCCGGGCATCATCGCCTACCTCGCGTTCTTCCTGAGTGTGCCGGTCGTGGCGGTGGAGGAAGTGGGCGTGGTGGGAGCGCTCAATCGCAGCTCGGAGCTGATCAAGGGCTTTCGCGGCATGGCGTTCGGAACGAACTTCGTGCTCGGCCTCCTGAACTGGTGTTTCACGCTTGCGGCCAGCTTCGTGATCGTGTTGCTCGGGAACCAGACGGTGCTGGCGATGTTCCTGAACCTGGTCGTCACCGGCATCACCGGCGGGCTGGGCATCGTCGCCGCGGGGCTCATCTATTTCGCGGTCCGAGCGAACAAGGAGTCGATCGGCGTGGACGCGATCGCAGCGGTCTTCGACTAGCCTTCGCCGATCGTGCCGCGCCTCCCCGTCACCCCGATCCTGGCCGTGGTCGCGCACGGCGCCGCCGGGGCCGACCGGGATCTCGCGCGGGCCGTGCTCGCGGACCCCCACTACCAGACGCGGCTCACGGATCCGGCGCTCGACTGGTCGATCCAGTTCCCTTCGGGCTCGCTGAACCTCCCGTTCCTGTCGGTCGCCGTACCCAACTGGGTGGTGCTGCTCGCGCTGGCGCTGCTCGTGGCGGCGGTGGCGTGGCCGCTGCTGCGCCGGCTCACGAGGCGCGAGCCGGAGTCGGCCGACGCCGCGGTCGACGCGCCGCGTTCCGCCGCGGTCCCGAACACGCTCGCGCGCGCCCGCGCGCTCGGTGAGGCGGGCCTCCACCTCGAGGCGGTGCACCTGCTGCTGCTGGTCGCGGTCGAGCACTGGAGCCGCCACGCTCCGGCGCCCGTGCACCCGGACCAGACGAGTCGCGAGCTCCTGCGCTCGCTGCCGCCCTCGCTGCCCGTCGAGCGGCGCGAGGCGCTGGCGGCGCTGGTGCGCGCGGTGGAGTGGTGCTGGTTCGGCGGCCGGCCGGCCGGGAAGGCCGAGTACGAACAGGCGCTCCGGAGCTGCAGCGTGTTCCTCGGCGAGTCGGCATGACGCCGCGCGTCCAGGGTTCCGCCGGCGTGTGGTGGGCGGTCGCGCTCGTGGCCGTGTCGATGGTGTTGGCGCTCGCGCTCTCGGCCCACCCCGAACGCCTGGAGGCCGTGCGCTCGGCAGACACCGACAGCTACAGCTACAGCCTGATCGGGTATCGCGGGCTCCACGCGTTCCTCGAGCGCTCCGGCTTCGAGGTGTCGCGTGTGCGCGTCCGCCACTGGTACGGCGACACCGGCACCGTGCTCGTCATCGCCGAGCCGGATGCGCCCCCCGTCGGCCGCGTGGTCAAGGACTCCACGGATACCGATGAAAAGTCGCCGATCGACGTCGGGCCGATGCCGGGCGAACTGGCGCTGGTGCTGCCCAAGTGGCGCGGCGTTCCCGACGAGCGCACCCCCGCGTGGCTGCACGAGATGAAGCTCCTGCCGCTCGCCGACGTGGCCCGCGCGGGGTCAGCGTACATCCACCCGCTCACGACGCTCGTGCGCGGGGGCGGCACGGATTCGCTGCGCTGCGCGACCGCCTGGGGAGAGTCGCTCACGGTCGCCGCCCCCCGGCTCCAGTGGCTCAAGGCGCCCCCGAGAGCCGTGCCCATCGTCTGGCGCGACTCGATCGTGATCGTGGCCCGGTTCGAGCGCGAGTTCCGGATGTTCGACTGGGATGACGAGGACGCGGACACCCTCGAAACGGTGCTCGACCCGCTCTACGTGATCAGTGACCCCGACCTGCTCAACAATCGCGGGCTGGCGCGCGCCGACCATGCGCGGCTCGTTCGACGTCTCTTCGCCGAGGAGCTGGCGGTCCACCGTGTGCTGTTCGACGAGCGCATCCACCACGGGCTCCTCTCGCGCTCGCTCGCCGCGGAGCTGCTCGGCTTTCCGCTCGTGCTGCTCTTCGCCCAGGCGATCGTGCTGCTCGTGTTCCTCGCCTGGGCGTCGAGCGCGCGCTTCGGCGCGCCCACGGCGCTCGCGCCGCGCCCCACGAGCGGCGCCGCGCTGGTCGACACCGCGGCGGAGCTCCTGTCCGCCGCCGGCATCCCGGCGCTGACGCTGCAGATCTACTGGGAGCAGGTCCTGCGCGAGGTCGCCGGGCGTTACGGGATCGGGACCGCCGGCACGCGGCGCCGGCTGCTCGCCGACGTGGCCGAGTTGAGCCGGGCGCGCGGCGCGCAGGCCGACGTCCGCACGCTGGAGGAGGACGTGGAGCGACTGCAACGGACCACGGAGCACCGCGACGTCGTCGTCCACACGGCACGGCGCATCCACGGCTGGTATCGGGAGATGATCCATGGACGCTGAACGGGTGCGGGAACTCTGGCAGCAGCTCGACCGCGAGAGCGGCCGGGTCGTGATCGGACAGAGCGACACGCTGCGCATGCTCATGGTCGCGCTGCTCGCGGACGGCCACGTGCTGCTCGAGGGCGTGCCGGGGACCGGGAAGACGCTGCTCGTGCGCACGTTCGCCACCTGCCTGGGGCTCGAGGGCAAGCGTATCCAGTTCACGCCGGACCTGCTGCCGGGCGACATCATCGGCACCAACCTGTTCGACTTCCAGACCAACCGCTTCACGCTCACACGCGGTCCGGTGTTCACCGAGGTGCTGCTCGCCGACGAGATCAACCGCACGCCACCCAAGACGCAGGCGGCTCTGCTCGAGGCGATGCAGGAGCGCTCGGTCACCGTGGATGGCCAGACCCATACGCTGGCGCGCGACTTCTTCGTGCTCGCGACGCAGAACCCGATCGAGCACGAGGGCACCTACCCGCTGCCCGAAGCGCAGCTCGACCGCTTCGTGTTCAAGCTCGTGATGTCGTACCCGCCGCGGGACTCCGAGGTGGAGATGGTGCGCGTGCACGGTCACCGCACCGCGATGCCGCGGATCGAGGACTTCCACATCACACAGGTGCTGTCCCGCGAGCTGCTCGGCGAGGTGCGCGACTACGTCGCGAGCCTGCGCGTGGCCGACGACGTGCTCCAGTACATCGTCGACCTGGTGCGGGCCACTCGGCACGATCCGTCGCTGCGCGTGGGCGGCAGTCCGCGGGCCTGCAACGTGCTCGCCTCGGCCGCGCGCGCGTGGGCGGTGCTCGAGGGCCGCGACTTCGTCATCCCCGACGACGTGAAAGCCCTGCTGCTGCCGGTGCTCCGCCACCGCGTCATCCTCTCGCCCGCCGTTGAAGTGGAGGGCCGGACGGCGGACGAGGTGCTGACCCAGATCGGCGCGCAGGTGGCGCCCCCGCGCTGAGCACCATGCGACCGACGCCGATCGCGGTCCTGCTGGTGGGTGCGGGGCTCCTGCTGGCGCTGCCGCCGAGCCTCGGGCTGCCGCACCTCGCGTTCCTGATCGCGGGCTTCTGGGCCGTGTTCGCGCCGCTGCTGGTGCTCGACGCCGTGCTCGCCCCGAGGCGCGCCGGGCTCTCCTGGCGGCTCGAGACGCCGGAGGTCCTGCACGTCGGCGTTCCGCATCCGATCGCGCTCGTGGCGCGGCTGCCCGGGACGCACGCGCGCGGGTTCGAGGCACGGCTCGACACCGCCGGGGTGCTGTCGCCCCTGCCCACCCGCCGCGGCGAGCCGGCCTCCGATGGCACGCGCGTGACGTGGGAGCTGTTCGCGCCCCGACGGGGCGCGGCGCGGCTCGAGGCGCTGTGGATGCGCTTCGAGAGCCCGCTGCGACTGTGGCAGTCGTGGGTCACGGTGCCGCTCGGTCGCGAGGTCACCGTGATCCCCGACGTGCCGCGCGTGAAGGCGGCGGCCCTGCGCTTTTTCTCCGAGCGCGAGTTCCGCACCGGGTTGAAGACCGAGCGCTACATCGGGGACGGCTCCGAGTTCGACTCGCTCAAGGAGTTCGTGCGTGGCGACGACCGGCGCGCGATCGACTGGAAGTCTTCTGCGCGCCATCGCCGGCTGCTCGCTCGCGTCCACCGCGCGGAGCGCAACCACCGCGTCATCCTCACGCTCGACACCGGTCGACTCATGAGCGAGCCGCTGGGCGCGCTCACGCGGCTCGACCACGCGATCCACGGCGCGCTGCTCCTGGGCCACGCCTGCCTGCGCTCCGGTGACCAGGTGGGGCTCTTCACGTTCGACGCCCGGGCGCGCATGGCCCACCCGCCGGCCGGCGGCATCGGCGAGCTGCACGCGTTGATCGCCGCCGCCGCCCGCGTGCAGTACTCGCACGAGGAGAGCAACTTCACGCTCGGCCTGACCCAGCTCGGCCAGGCGCTCTCGCGGCGCTCGCTGATCGTGCTGCTCACGGAGTTCGCCGACACGGTGAGCGCCACGCTGATGATGGAGAACGTCGGCCGGCTCGTGCGCCGGCACGTCGTCGTGTTCGTCACGCTGCGCGACCCCGGGCTCGACCGCGCCACCCACCAGGCGCCCGATTCGCTGGACGCGCTGAGCGCGGCGGTCGTGACCCGCGGGCTCCGGCGGGAGCGCGACCGCGTCCATCTCGAGCTCAGGCGGCTCGGCGTGCGGGCATTGGACGTCACGCCGGACCGCGTGGCGCCCTCGCTGATCTCGGAGTATCTCGAAGTACGCAGCCGGGAGCTGGTGTGAACGCGGGCGGCCGTTTCGAGCTGCGCTCGGCGCAGTTCCGCCACGAGCGGCAGGCCTCGTGGCAGGAGCTCGAGTCGTTGCTCAAGCGCATCGAGGACTCGGGCCTCGCGGTCCTGAGCCACGATGAGCTGACGCAGCTCCCGCTCCTCTATCGCTCGGCGATCGGCTCGCTCTCGGTGGCGCGCGCGATCAGCCTTGACCGCAACCTGGTCCAGTACCTCACCGGGCTCGCTCAGCGCGCGCACCTGGCGATGTACTCGGGCCGCCGCAGGCCGGTCGAGGGCGTGGTGCAGTTCTTCGCCCGGCGCTTCCCGCAGCTGCTGCGCTCGTTCCGGGTCCCGTTCGCGATCGCGTTCGGCTCGTTGCTCGCCGGCGTGCTGATCGGCTACCAGCTCACGCGCCACTCTCCCGATCGCTACTACGGATTCGTGCCGGAGGCGTTGGCGCAGGATCGCACGCCGTCGACCCCCACCGCCCAACTGCGCGCCATCCTCTACTCGAAGCCGCGCCAGGGCGTGGCGCTCGACGTGTTCGCGTCGTTCCTGTTCGACCACAACGCGCGCATCGGCATCTCCTGCCTGGCGCTGGGCTTCGCGGGCGGCGTGCCGGTGATCCTGCTGTTGTTCTCGAACGGGCTGACGCTCGGGGCGATGGCGGCGCTCTACGCCTCGCGCGGTCTCGGCGGCGAGTTCTGGGCGTGGATCCTGCCGCACGGCGTCACCGAGCTGCTCGCGGTCGTGCTCTGCGGCACGGCGGGGCTGGTGTTCGGGGCCGCGATCCTGTTCCCGGGCTCGCTCAGCCGGCTCGACCGGCTGCGGACGCGCGGCCGCGACGCCGGGTTGCTCGTGCTCGGCGCCGTACCCATGTTCTTCTTCGCCGCGCTGTTCGAGAGTTTCTTCCGCTCGCTGTCGCAGGAGCCTTCGCTGCGCTGGACGGTGGCGGCGCTGGTGGCAACGGGCTGGGTGCTCTATTTCGCCAGCGGTCGGGAGGCTGCGCGTGGCTGAGCCCGCGGGAGCCCGGACCGTCGACGTGCTGGCCACGGACGGCACCGTGCTGCCGTTCGAGCAGGCCGGGCTCGTCGAGCGCTGCGCGGCGCTGTGCGTCGACCAGGTCATCATCTTCGCCGCGACCGGCATCATGGTGCTCGGAGCGCTGCTCGTGCTCGGCGGCGCGCTCGGGATCCACGTACTGTCGCTGATGATCGTCATCAACTTCGTGCTGCGGAACGCCTACTTCTCGTTCTTCGAGGTGCGCGGCGGCGGCGCCACGCCCGGCAAGCACTGGTTGCGGTTGCGGGTCATCTCCCGCGACGGCGGCGCGCTCCAGCCCGAACAGGTGCTGGTGCGCAACCTGACGCGCGAGTTCGAGGTCTTCGTCCCCATGAGCGTGCTCGCCGCACCGCAGGGCATGTTCCCCGACCTGCCGCCGTGGGCCGGGGCGCTGTGCTCGCTGTGGCTGCTCGTCGGGGCGCTGTTCCCGTTCTTCAATCCGCGGCGCTTCCGGCTCGGCGACCTGCTCGGCGGCACGATCGTGGTGTCGATGCCGCGGATCGAGCTCAGGCCCGAGCTCGTGGCGGCACCCGTCGAACGCCGCAGCCAGCCCACAACCGACACCGAGTACGAGTTCACGAGCGTGCAGCTCGGCCAGTACGGCATCGACCAGCTGCAGGTGCTCGAGGACCTGCTCCGTGTCGACGACGAATTCGAGCACAAGGAGACGCTGGTCGCCGTGTTGCGCCGTGTCGAGGCGAAGATCGGCTGGGACACGCCGACGCCCGAAGCGCGCGCGGGCGAGTTCCTCGCGGCGTTCTATGCCCAGCTCCGCCGCCACCTGGAGCAGAAGGCGTTGTTCGGCGTGCGCCAGCAGCACAAGCGGGAAGGACGACTCGAGCGCGGCGGCCGATCAGAGCCGCCTACCTGAGTCAGGAAGCGTCCCCACGGGCGTGGCTGTAATGAGATGTCCGCGCGCGTCGAACCGGAACGTCTCGCCGTACACGCGGCGCCCCCACCCGTCGCGCCACACCTGCGCGCTGTCCCACCACGCGCCCGCGGCGAGCGACACGCCCGACAGGTCCAAGTCGAGTCGAGCGGGCCGCGCCGGCTGGTCCACGACGATCACGCCGAGCGCCGGCGGGTGGGCTCGCGACGCGATTCGGCGAGCGAGCGAGCGCAGGTGTTCCTTACAGTGCGGGCAGCGCAGGTTCACCGCCACGAGCCAGCGCTCGCCACGCGTCTCGGTTGCGGGCGCGAGCTGGACGAACCGAGACGTCTCCCACACCGGCGTCGCGTAGGGTCGCGCGCCGTCGCGCCACCACGCGATCCCCAGCGCCGCGAGCGTCGCGACCGCGAGCGCGAGGCTCAGCGTCGCCGCGCGCTCCAGCGGCAGTGCGCCCCGGCCACGGCTTTTCACGGCTGGAAACTGCGGCCCTGAAGGAGATCGAACGTCCACCACACGGCGAGCCGCGAGCCGAGCCAGAGCGCGAGCACGAGTGTGATGGCGGAAGCGAAGCTCGCCCGTGCGGCGCGCGCCTGGAGCCACGCCGAGAGCAGCAGGCGCACGATCGCGAGGAGCCCGACCGCGGCGAACGCGGCAGCGAGGCCGTGGGGCGGTGCCGATTCCGCCGCCCGCGGGCCCGCGAGTGCCAGCGCCCAGCCGCGCGGCAGGTGGGCTCGCCCCGCGGCGATGCTCACCGCCAGCGTTTCGGCCGCGGACGCCACCAGCAGCCGCGGCGCGAGCGCGCTCCAGCGCACCCGGCGTCCGATCGCCTGCCAGCCGGCAGCCGCAACCGCGGCCTCACCGGCCGTGAACGCGAGTTGCGCCACGAGGCCGGCGCAGGCCACGAGCCAGGGCTTCGCGGTGTGCGCTGCGCGCGCGGTCGCTTCCAGCACCTCGAGCCACATCGTGGCGACGAGCAGCGCGGTCACGCGCAGGCGCGCTTCGGCGGTGTCCACGGCGGTGGCGGGAGCGATGGACGACGAGGTCATGGCGCGCGGCTCCGGCTCCGGGGTCGCGGCGGGTCGCTGCATCGAGCGTGCCGCGGGCGAACGCTGGCCGGGCGCGCACATGGCATCGGCACATGGACGCCGCCGTGAGCGGATCGCTCACGCCGGTGTCGATCGATGGTTGTGCTGCGACAATTGTTGCTCGTGCCGGAACCGGCTCCCGTGAGTGGATCTCAGCCTCTACGCACAACGACTTACGCCCGCCGGGCAGTGCAGCAACAATCTTCACAGCACAATCATCAGTCCTCGGGCTCCTGGGCGTCGATCGGCCGCCGGGTGGCGAAATCGAACCCCGTCGTCCGCCGCAGGTTGAAGTACGCCATCCAGTACCCGCGCAGCGACTCGACGTGCGCGCGCCGCGCGGCGTCCTTCTCGGCCAGCGCCACGTTCAGCGCCGCGGCATCGCCCTGGCCCGAGAGATAGCGTTGCTCGGCGGCGGCGTAGCGGCGGCCGGCCACGTCGTCGGCCTTGGCGGCGATGCGGATGCGCTCGCTCTGGACGTTGAACTCGAGCACGGCCTGCGTCACGTCCTGCTCCAGGTCGAGCGCCGCCTGCTCCACGGCGAGCATCGTCACCTCGGCGTTCGACTCCGTCAGTCGCTCGTGGGCGTGCGCGCGCCCCCAGTCGAGGATCGGGACGCGGATGCCGAGCGTCGCGCGCTCGTGCTCCTGGCCCGTGTCGTAGAGCGAGCCGAGTTCGTTCGTGCTCTGGTTCAGGCCGTAGCTCACGAACAGGTCCACGGCGCGGCCCGGCTGCGAGCGGGACTCGGCGAGATCGCGCTCGGCCTCGAGCCGCCGCCGCTCCTGCGCCACGACCACGGCGCGGTTCGCGCGTGCCTGGTCGAGCGCCGTGGCCACGTCCGCGGTCACCGCGGGCACGCGGAACGTGATCTGCGGGTGCACCTCGTCGGTATCGCGCAGGCCCAGGTAGGAGCGCAGGCTGAACGACCGGGCGCGCAGCTCCTGCTCGGCACGCTGCAGCTCCAGCCGGGCATTGAGCGAGGCGAGCTCGCTCTGGAGGAGCTCGTCCTCGGACGACTTGCCCGCATCGCGCCGGGCGCGCGTGGCGGCCAGCAGCGTGTCGGTGCTGGCCGTGTTGTCGCGGGCCGTCTCCAGCTGGTCGATCGCCGAGACCACGTCGAAGAAGTTCTGGGCCGCGGTGATCGCGATCCCCTCCGCTTCCTCGGCGTAGTCGCGCCGGGCCTCTTCCAGCCGCAGCGGCTCGATCCGGTCCTGCCAGCGGTGGGGATTGAACGCGAACAGCGGCTGGCGCAGCGCCACGCTCAACGGCGTCGAGAGATAGGTCGGCCGGCCGGTGCCGTCGAGCAGGTCCAGCCGCTCGAGCGACGTCTCCACCACGACCTCGCCGCCGGTCGAGCCGATCGTCTTGCCGATCGAGAGCCGCAGCCCCGAGGAGTTGTAGCTCTGGCGGACAAACGCCTCGCTGCCGTCGGGCAGCGAGAGCTTGGAGATGCTGCGCGTGAGGTCGGGCGCCGTGCCGATCAGCGACAGCGTCGGCAGGTACGAGGCGCGCTGCACGCGAAACGCCCACAGGCTCGAGCGGAAGCGGTCGCGCGCCTGCGCCGCCGCGCGGGACTCCAACTTCGCCATCGCGACCACGCCGTCGAGCGACATCGCGCGCACGGCCGCATGGCCCGCGTGCGGCAGCATGCACAGGGTGAAAAGACCCAACACGACCGGAATGCGGATGCGATGACACATGCTGCCATCGATGCTATCCCGCGCGCGCGGCGCCGCGTGATTGCGAAGCGCTCACCGCGTGTCGAGATGCGTTCACCCGGGGCATTCCCATTGCACGGTGCACGAAACATCCCATTTTGATATTGCAGTTTGCGCGCAGGTTTTCGGATGATTGTGTCCCACCCTGCCGCGGGGCACCTCGTGCCCCCACCTCTCCCCCACCTCTCCAGAGGCACCCATGCGCAAGACCGCGTTCACCTTGCTCACGCTTACCGCCTGCCTGGCGTCGGTCGCTTCCGCGGCCACGATCAGCCAGAAGCTGAGCCAGACCGCGAGCGTCAGCATCAACGCCACCCCCAGCGGTTGCGAGAACAACCCCGGGCCGTACATCACGATCAACGGCGAGATGGTGCTGTCCGGCGTCGGCGCCCGGATCATCCTGTCGAACAACACCAAAGGCACGCACACGGCCGGCGCGGAAGTGAGCACCGACCTGGTGCTGATCCCCGCGGGCGAGTCGATCAAGATCGCGAAGCAGCCCTCTCGCGGCGGCGTCGGCGGCAATCCGTGGATCTACCTGCAGTTCGTGGACGGCCAGGGCGGCTCGCTCGGCTCCCCGCAGCTGCTCGGCCGCTGCGTGCAGGGCCTGAAGAACGCCAAGGGCACGTTCGGGATCCCCACGGGCGCCAACTGCAACATCTCGACGGGCGATTGCACGAACAGCGGCGGTCCGTTCATCACGTTGAACGGCGAGATCAAGCTGGGCGGCCTCGGCGCCCAGATCATCCTCACGAACAATGCGAAGTTCACGCACGCCACGTCGGCGGACGTCGTGATCGACGTCGTGCTGCTCGAGGACGGCAAGTCGATCACGTTCGCGAAGCAGCCGCCGCTCGGCGGCGCGGGCGGCAACCCGCTGATCTACATCCAGTTCATCAACGGCTCGGGTTCGCCGATCGGCAGCCGGATCCTGCTCGGCCGCTGCAACCAGCTGTAATCCGTATCCGCTCCACGGCCCCCGGCGGTCACCCGACCGCCGGGGGTCGAGCGTTCTGGATCAGCGCTCTCAGCCCCCCGCCAGCTCCGCCAGCCGCTCCGCCCCGTCGGCCTCGATCAGCGCGTTCACCAGCTCGCCGATCCCACCCTCCATGAACTCCGGGAGCGAATGGAGCGTGAAGCCGATGCGATGGTCGGTGACCCGGCTCTGCGGGAAGTTGTACGTGCGGATCTTGGCGCTCCGGTCACCGGTCGAGACCTGCGACTTCCGCGCCGCGGCCTGCTTCTGCTGCTGCTCCTGGAGCTTCAGGTCGTAGAGCCGCGCGCGCAGCACCTTGAGCGCCTTCGCGCGGTTCTTGATCTGCGAGCGCTCGTCCTGGCACGTGACCACGAGCCCGGTGGGCAGGTGCGTGATGCGCACGGCCGAGTCGGTGGTGTTGACGCCCTGGCCGCCCGGGCCGCCGGCGCGGTAGACGTCGACGCGGAGGTCCTTCTCGGCGATCTCCACGTCGACCTCCTCCACCTCCGGCAGCACCGCCACCGTGGCGGCCGAGGTGTGGATGCGGCCCGAGGCCTCGGTCGCGGGGACGCGCTGCACGCGGTGGACACCGGATTCGAACTTCATCTCGCGGTACACGCCGTCGCCTTCGAGCGTGAAGATGATCTCCTTGTAGCCGCCGGCCTCGGCCTCGGTGACCGAGAGCACCTCCTGCTTCCAGCGCTTCCGCTCCGCGTACTTGCTGTAGAGCCGGTAGAGGTCGGCCGCGAACAGCGCCGCCTCCTCGCCGCCGACGCCGCCGCGGATCTCCACGATCACGTTCTTGTCGTCGTCGGGATCGCGCGGGAGCAACAGCGTCTTCAGCTCCGCGGCCAGCGTGACCTCGCGGGCCTCGAGCTCGGGCAGCTCGGCGCGGGCCAGCTCGGCCAGCTCGACGTCGCCCGAGTCAACCGCGGCGCGATCGTCGGCGAGCGTTTTTTGCAGTCGCTTGTAGGCCTCGGACACTTCCACGGTGCGGGAAAGCCGTGAACGTTCACGTGACAGGTCCCGCAGCTTCTTCGGGTCGCGCGCCACGTCGGGCGCGGACAGCAGGCGGTCGAGCTCGGCGAAGCGCGCTTCGACGCGCGACAGCGCCTGCTGCAGCGTGGGGTCGATCACTGGACGAAACTCACTTCCTTCAGGCCGCCGGCCTTGCGCGCGGCATCGATCGCCGGATCGCCCATCACCTTCGTCAGCGATGCGATCGCCACCGCGCACATCTCGAGGTCGGGCTCGCGCGTGGTCAGGCGCTGAAACTGCATGCCGGGCCACGCGAGCAGCTTCACGAACGGCTTGTCGAAGTACTTCCCCGAGAGCCGGATGAACTCGAACGCGACGCCGGCGATCAGCGGCATGCACGCCACCCTGAGCAGGTGCTGCCAGATGTTCGCGGGCTTCCCGATGAACGTGAACACCACGATGCTCACGAGCACGACCAGGAACAGGAACGTGGTGCCGCAGCGCGGGTGGAGCCGCGGGAAGCTCTGCACGCTCTCGGGCGTCAGCGGGGCGCCGGCCTCGAGCGCGTGGATGGCCTTGTGCTCGGCGCCGTGGTAGCCGAGCACGCGCGCCATCTCCTTCCACTGCGAGATCAGCCACAGGTAGCCGACGAACGCGAGCAGGCGGAAACCGCCGTCCACGAGCCCGAAGCGCCAGCGGTCCTGGAACCCGAGCCAGCCCGTGAGCCGCGCCGGGAGCACGACGAAGAACAGCACGCCGAGCGCGAGCGAGATGGCGACGATCAGGTACTGGAGCGCGTTCATCCACGCGCTCGGCTTCTCGGCCGCCCCGGTCGCCGCATCGCGCGCGGCCTCGTCGGCGCTGAAGTTGAGTGCGGTGATCCCGAGCGCGAGCGTCTCGAACAGCGACACCGCGCCGCGCACCACGGGCAGCCCCAAGAGCTTCACGCGCCGGGTCACCGACTCGAAGCGGCGCTCGAGGTAGCCCAGCGAGCCGTCGGGCCGGCGCACGGCCACGGCGACCTGCGTCGGCGAGCGCATCATCACGCCCTCGATGACCGCCTGGCCACCGAGCGGAAGGAACGGCATCGAGCCTCCGGGGAAAAAACACACGGCTCCCGCGACGCGTTGGAAGACGCGCACGACGGGAGCCGGTGAAGAGCCGCTACTTGTCGGTCGACTCGGCGGGCGTGACCTTGGCGTAGCGCTTGCGGAAGCGGTCCACGCGGCCGGCCTTGTCGAGCAGCTTCTGCTTGCCCGTGAAGAACGGGTGGCAGTTGGAGCAGATGTCGAGGTGCACCATGCCGTCGCCGGAGGTGGGCTTGAGCGTGGTGCGCGTGGTCCACTCCGTGCCACAGCCGTAGCAGTGGAACTTGCGCGTCTCGTAGACCGGATGGATGCCGGCTTTCATGGCTTGAATCTCCGCTGCGGCGGCGTTCCCCGGGGCCCGGCCCGACGCCGGTTCTGCCCCGTCGAAACAGGGCCCGGCGGCGGGAAGCGGGGGTGTCCCGAGCGCTCCGCCTGAGTGAAAGTGAGGGCGGGGAGTATGCGCCATCGGGCCACGCGTGTCCAAACGCGGGTCAGGGCCGTTCCGTCGCCGGTTTCTCCCCGGGGCCGGGCAGCGTCGGCCAGGCGCCGCCATCGGCTTCCGCCGCGAGCAGCTCGTCGATCGTCTGGTAGCGGTAGACCGTCGGCGCATGGGTCGCGAACAGGCCGCCGGTGTCGGCGGTGGGCCCGTAGACCGAGTAGACCGGCCGCTTGAGCAGCCGCAGCAGCACGGTGAGCTGGCCGCGATGGTGCGCGCTGTGCGCGATCCGGCGCATGAACACCCACGCCCGCGAGCGCTCCACGTCGAAGAAGACTGTGGCGCCCGCCCACCATTCCGCGGGCATCGCCGCGAGCCGCGCCTGGCGCTGCGCCGACGCCGTCGCGTAGTGGCGCATGAAGCCCAACCGGGTCTCGGCGGCGGGCAGCGTCGGCAGCGCCAACTCGATGCCGAGCATGGTCCGGAACCAGGTGTCCTCGGACACGCACTGGTGGACCATGTGCTCGAGCGGCGTGCGCGCCCGCTCGGCGCAGCGGAAGCGCAGGTCCTCGTCCCGGAACGCGGACCACGTCGCGAGCGTCTTCAGCCGCTCGGTGTCGTAGGTGTCGACGAAGAACCGCCACGGGCTGGAATCGGGCATGTCTCCCTCCCGCGCCCGGAGCGCGCGGCGCCTACGAGTTCATGTTCTCCAGGAACTTCTTGTTCGTCTTGGTGTCGCTCATCTTGGCGACCAGGAACTCCATCGCCTCGATCGGGTTCAGCTCGGTGAGGAACTTGCGCAGGATCCACACCCGCGACAGCACGTCGCCGGGGAGCAGCAGCTCCTCCTTCCTCGTGCCGGACCGGTTGATGTCGATCGCCGGGAAGATGCGCTTGTCGGCGATCTTCCGCTCGAGCACCAGCTCCGAGTTCCCGGTGCCCTTGAACTCCTCGAAGATGACCTCGTCCATGCGCGAGCCGGTCTCGATCAGCGCGGTGGCGATGATCGTGAGCGAGCCGCCGCCCTCGATGTTGCGCGCGCTGCCGAAGAACCGCTTCGGCCGCTGCAGCGCGTTCGCGTCGACGCCGCCGGAGAGGATCTTGCCCGAGTGCGGCACCACGGCGTTGTGGGCGCGCGCGAGCCGCGTGATCGAGTCGAGCAGGATGACCACGTCGCGGCCGTGCTCCACCAGGCGCTTCGCCTTCTCGATCACCATCTCGGCCACCTGCACGTGGCGCTCGGCGGGCTCGTCGAACGTGCTCGAGATGACCTCGCCGTTCACCGACCGGGCCATGTCGGTGACCTCCTCCGGGCGCTCGTCGATCAGCAGCACGATGAGCATGACTTCCGGATGGTTCTCGGCGATGGCATTCGCCAGCTTCTGCATGAGCACGGTCTTGCCGGCCTTGGGCGGCGACGTGATGAGCGCGCGCTGGCCCTTCCCGATCGGCGACACCAAGTCGATGATGCGCGTCTCGAGGCAGCGGTCGCGTGTCTCGAGGTTCAGCTTGTCGACCGGGTAGAACGGCGTCAGGTTGTCGAACAGGATCTTGCCCTTCGCCGTCTCCGGGCTCTCGAGGTTGATGGCCTCGACGCGCAGCAGCGCGAAGTAGCGCTCGCCTTCCTTGGGCGGGCGCACCTGTCCGCTCACGGTGTCGCCGGTGTGCAGGTCGAAGCGCTTGATCTGCGACGGCGACACGTAGATGTCGTCGGGCCCGGGCAGGTAGTTGTAGGTCGGCGAGCGCAGGAAGCCGTAGCCCTCCGGCAGGATCTCGAGCACGCCCTCGGCGAAGATCAGCCCGCTGCGCTCGGTCTGCGCCTCGAGCACCTTGAAGATCAGCTCCTGCTTCCGGAGCCCGCTCGTGCCCAGGATCTGCAGCTCGGTGGCGAGCGAGAGCAGCTCGGCCATGGTCTTCGTCTTGAGCCGCTGGAGGTCCAGGGTCTCGGCGGCTTCGATGGTCGCTGCGGGGGTCTCGATGATCTCGTCCATGTTGGCGGGCGCCTTTGGGCCGGGGCGGATGGGGTGCGGCACGACCGCCGGAGGGCGGTTCGTCCGGAACGGGGTCCCGGATGATGCGGCGCTGCAGGAAGGGTGCGGAAGGGGTGGTGGCCCGGCCCCATGGCGGGGCGGGCGAGGTGTCGGTTCGCGCGAGGATATCGACTGGACGGCGCTCAGCGACCCGACGAATTTAGGTGCCCGTTCCAAGGAGTGTCAAGCATTCGAAATCGTGCCAACACGATTCCCGAATCGTGTCTTCCCCGCGTCAAGTGCGGTCGAACCACGTTTCCTGACAGCGCGTCCCGGGGCTCGCCGTGTGGGAAATCGGGCCAGCCGAGAGCGTCCGATCAGTGCCCGGTTCGCGCCAGCATCAGCCGCACGGTGACGAGCGCGGGTTCGGCCGTGCACCAGTCCGGCAGCCGCTCCGGGCCCACGAGCGCGCTCACCGTGTCGCGCTTGCCGTCGACGCGCACGGGCGTGAGGACGAGCGAGTCGAGGCCGACCAACACCTGCTCGGGGCCCGTGACCCGCACGCGCGGCGGATCGACCAGCGCCACGCCCACCCAGTGGAAACCCGAGGCGGGCTGGCCGGCGACGCGTGCGGTCACACGCACATCGCGGTGCGTCCTGCGGTCGATGTCCAGCGTCACGACGCGAGGGCCGACCAGGTTCTCGACCGTGATCCTGCCCCCCTCCGGCAACGGCAGGTCCGAGGGCGCGAGCGCGCGGTCGAGCCGGCCGCGCCGCGCGCCGGCGAGCGAGAGCTTCATCCGCGGCTCCTTCACGCGCATGAAGATGAGCTGCTTGCCCGTGCCCTTGAGCTCCGCCTGCACCACCGACGGCACCGGACCCGCGAGGCTCAGCGAGTCGGCCAGCTCGGTGTACTCGATCGGGAACGACACCAGCATGGTCGTGGGCCGGTCGGTGTAGACGTTCAGGTACACGAGCAACGCGAGCAGGAGCGCGGTGAACTTGAGCCCCAGGTTCTCGAACAACATGCCGCGGAACACGCTCATGAGCCCGCGAGGATACACCAGTCACCGGGGGGGAACCCGGCGAAGCCGGGTCCGGCGCGCCCGTCGTCAGTCCGTGTCGGGCTCCTCGTCCTCGCCCCACCCGGCTTCGCCGGGTTCCCGGGCTTCGCCGGGTTCCCGGGCTTCGCCGGGTTCCCGGGCTTCGCCGGGTTCGCGGGCTTCGCCGGGTTCCGGGCGCAGGCCGTGCTTCTCCATGCGCGAGTAGAGCGTGCGCCGCGTGAGCCCGAGCAGTCGCGCCGCGGCGCTCTTGTTCCCCGCGGCGCGTTCAAGCGCCTGCAAGATCAGTTCCTTTTCCAGCGCCTCGAGCGACAGGCCCTCGGGCGGGATCCGCGGCACCCACGACGGCTCGGCTTGCGCGCCGCCGGCCGCGAACGACAGGTGAGCGGGGGTCACGTCGTCGGCGCCGGCCAGGATCAGCGCACGCTCGATCGTGTGCTCCAGCTCGCGCACGTTGCCGGGGAACGCGTAGCCCTCGAGCGCGCGCAGCGCAGCGGCCGTGAGCTTGTCGGGTGGCGCGCCGTGGCGTCGGAGCACGTGCTCGACCAGCCGCGGCACGTCGCCCGGCCGTTCGCGCAGCGGCGGCAGCACGATCGGGAAGACGTTCAGGCGGAAGAACAGATCCTCGCGGAACGTGCGCGCCTTCACCATGTCCTCGAGCGGGCGGTTCGTGGCGGTGATGATGCGCGCATCCACGGTGAGCGGCCGGTTCCCGCCGACGCGCGTGAACGTCTTCTCCTCGATCGCCTGGAGCAGCTTGACCTGGATCGCCAGCGGCATCTCGCCGATCTCGTCCAGGAACAGCGTGCCGCCGTGCGCGTCCTCGAACCGGCCGGGCTTCTGGCGCACGGCGCCGGTGAACGCACCTTTTTCGTGTCCAAAGAGTTCGGACTCGAGCAGCGCTTCGGGCAGCGCGCCGCAGTTCACCTTGACCCACGGCCCGCCGGCGCGCCGGGAGAGCGCGTGCAGCGTGCGCGCGAACAGGTCCTTCCCCGTCCCGCTCTCGCCGCGCAGCAGCACGGTGCTGTCGGTGGCCGCCACCTTGCGCACCATCTCCAGTGCGGCGCGCGTCGCCGGGGCGTCGCCGACCACGGGGAGCGCGTCGCGCCGCAGGGATTCCACGGTGGCGGCGAGTGCGCTGTTCGAGCGCTTGAGCTCGAGTTTCTCGGCCGCGTCGCGCAGCACGCGGGCGATGACGTCGACGTAGTCGCCCTCCTTCTCGACGTAATCCTGGGCGCCCAGCTTCAACGCCTCGCGGGCGCTGCCGAGCCCTGCGAACGCGGTCATCATCACGACCGTGGTCCCGGGCCAGCGCCGGCGCACCTCGGCGAGGAGCGCCATGCCGTCGGGCGGCTTCATGCGCAGGTCGGTGACCACCGCGTCGTAGCCGCCGGCCTCGAGCCGCTGCAGCGCCGCCGCGCCGCCGCCGACGTGCGCCGTGGTGAAGCCCGCGTCGCGCAGCTCGGCGGCCACCAGTTCGGCGTTCTTCACCTCGTCGTCGACCACGAGCACGTTCACGCTCGGGATCCCTCCCAGGAGCCGCGCGACGCCGCCCGTGCGGCGACGTCAGTGTCGGCAGCTCTCCGCGGTCTCGTTCGGTGCCACCTTGGTGGTCCAGGGCCCGCCGTCGACACGAATGCGGACGGTACCGTCAGGCCCCAGGTTCGTCACCCGGATGCAATGGTAACCGCCGATGATCTTGAAGTTGGCGTTACCGCAGTCCCGGGTCACCGCCTCCGTCTGGCCGTCGATCGCCATGACCCAGCAGGTGTCGGATTCGATGTTGAGGTGGTGGGTGTTGGAGCAACTCCCCACCACGAGCGCCAGGATCACGAACAGGAGGGCGGTCGCGGGGCGCGCGGAATTAGGGCGAGACACGGCGGAGGAACTCCAAGGGTTGAGGAATCGGGGGCGTAGGCCACCGGGAGTACCCTTCATTCTAGCCAACCGCCGGCCCGGATGAGTAGTGGTCAAATCCCCCAGCAGGCGCGCCCGCAAGCGGCAGCACCACCTGCACCGTGGTCCCCGCGCCCGCGCGGCTCGTGAGCTCCAGCGCGCCGCCGGCACCCTGGACGAGCTGGCGAGAGAGGTGAACACCCAGCCCGGTGCCCTGCGCACGCGTGGTGAAGAACGGCTCGCCCACGCGCGCGAGCACGTCGGGCGCGATGCCCGCGCCGTCGTCGGCGATCGCGACCCGCACGCGGCTCCCCTCCACCGCACAGCGCACGCGCACCTGGCCGCCCTCGGGGCAGGCCTCGAGCGCATTCTGGAGCAGGTTGAGCCACACCTGCTTGAGTGAGGCATCATCCAACCGCACCGTGGCCTCGGCGAACTTCGCCTCGCGCACGAGCTCGATCCCGCGGGCGCGGAACTCGCCCTCGAGCAGGTCGAGCGTCGCGACGAGCGTGCCGGCCACGAGGCCGCGCGCGTCGGCGGGTACCCCCTCGCCGGCGCCGCGCGCGAACTGGAGGTAGCGGTTGACCGTGGCCGAGAGCCGGTCCACCTCCTCGACCACGGAGTCCGAGAGCGCCTGCGCTTCGGGTTCGAGCTTCGCGAGCCGGCGCGCGGAGCCGCGGATGATGGCGAGCGGGTTCTTGATCTCGTGCGCGAGCGTCGCGGTCATGCGCCCCATCGCCGCCAGGTTCTGGGCGCGGGACAGCCGTCGCTCGAGCCCCACCTGCGAGGTGTTGGCGCGCATCACGAGCAGCGCCAGCGCCGCGACGGCGAGCACGCTCACCGCCGCGAGCAGCGACAGGTCGCGGCGCAGCCGCGAGAGCTCCGGCCCCCAGCGCGGCAGGTCCTCGGCCACGAGCACGGCGCCGGGCGCGTCCGCGATGCGCGCGGCCGCGGCCCGCACCTCGAGCGCGCCGCGCCGGAACGGCGGGAACGCCACGCTGCGCGTCTCGCGCGCGCGCTCAAGCGTGGCGTGCGACAGCGTGTCGTAGGGGCTCGCCGTGCCCGCGGTGGCGAAGCCCGCGCGCACGTCGTAGACGACGTGCGCGGAATCGTCCACCACCGAGACGTTCGCGAGCCCGGTCGCGCTGCAGAGCGCGTCGAGCTGGAGCGCCACGAGGCCGTTGCCGTCGCTCCCCAGCACGCGAGCGTCGGTGAGATCCGCGGGCGAGATCTGCGAGGCCGCCAGCTCCGCCAGTTGCGAGAGCCGGCGCGCGAACTCGCGCTCGAACGCCGCGCGCTGGCCGCGATAGGCCACGAACGCCGTGGCCACCGTGACCAGGGCGGTGAGTGCCGCGAACACGAGCGTCGAGGCCTGGGCGCGGTTCATCTCACGGCCTGCGCGCGGCGCGTGGCTCCGTCGCTACCAGCGCAGCGTTGCGCGGGCCGAGCCGTAGGCGCCGTTCTGGTCGGCGCCGTTCACGTGGCCGAGCGCGACCACCTTCGCCGTGCCCGCCGTGCCCGCGACCGTCCACGACGGCGAAGGCGACCACTCCGCGGTCACGGCCGCGCGCATGTCGTGGTCCACGGGTGACGTGATCGTCCGGGGCGGGATCGGCGTGCCGGGCTGCCAGCTCTCGCCGAGCGGTCCCGCGCCCTTGCGCGTGTTGAAGCCCTCGACGCCCCAGGTCCAGCCCGCGCCCCAGCGCCACTCGAACCGGCCCGACCACTGGTCCACGTCCGGACCGAGGAAGTAGCCCGTCGGGAAGCCGGCGTGGACGAAGTTGGCCCCGCTCGTGGCGGCGTACGTGTAGCGGTAGACGCGCGAGTAATCGAGGCGGGCGGACCATGCGCGCGGCGTGCCGGCGCGGCGGATCTCGGCGCCCCCCTGCCAGCCCATGCGCAGCGGTCGCGAGCCGTCGAACGTGGCGTCGTCCACCATGACCTCGCCGTAGAAGCGCACGCCGGGGCGCCACGTCCAGGTGAAATCGGCGCTGTAGAGCACGTTGACCGTGCGCTCGTTCTCGAGCGAGTCGGCGCTGGCCGAGCCCGACCCGCGCACGCGGCGCTCCATGAACGGCAGCGGCGCCACCGGCACCAGGTAGATCGGCGCGTTCGCGGCGCCGTTGAAGCGCGCGAGCCCGGCGAACGCCACCTCCACGCTCGGGCCCATGCGCAGGTCGAGCCGGTGGCCGCTCAGGTAGGTCTCGGCGGCGGGGTCCAGCGCGCCCACGAACCACGCGAACTGCGCACGCTTGCCGAAGCGGAGCGTCATCTCGATCAGGTCGAACGCGGGGGCGCCATCCGAGAGCGCGAGCGTGCCGGTGGCCCCGGGGCCCCAGCGGAGCCACGTGTGCCCGGCGCGCACCGAGAAGCCGCGCGTGGAGAACGTTGCGTATGCGCGGTCGACCCAGGCGGTGACGTCGGTCGAGCCGGAGTCGAACCGGCCCGAGGCATCCGGCGTGCCGTGTGCGCCAGGCGAGGCAGGGCCGACGTAGGCGTCGACGAACACCAGGCCGTAGCCGCCGAACGCCGCCGAAGCCTGGGCCCCGAGCCGGTCGTCGCGCACCACGCGCTCGCGGGCGCGGTCGTCGGCGTAGCCGAGCCGGACATAGGGCGAGATCTCCAGCGAGGCGTCCTCCTCGTCGAACTGGCCCATCGGCTCCATGCCGCCACGCAGGCTGCCCTCGGGCTCGAGCTCGCGGCGCAGGCGGTGGACCACCGGATCGCGCGCCGCACCCGGCTGGTCCGCCACGAGCTGGTCCAGGAACTGGCCCAGCTCGGCGCGCGTCCACGGCCGCGTGAGCAGCAGCCCCGAGGAGAGTGAATAGCTCGTGGCCAGGTCCTCCACCCACTTGTAGACGGGGCTTTCGACCGCGATCTCCTCGAGCGCGTTGTACGCGGCTCGCACCGGGGGTGCGAGGGCGAGGAGCGAGAGCGCGAGCAATGCGGAAAGGACGCGTATTGGACGCATGAGCGGGGGTACGTTACGCGACGGGAGGGCACCCGCGCGAATGCGCGAGGGGGCTGCGTGATGGCGAGGGTCTGGCCGCACTCCGGGGCTTACCCGCGCCGGCGCGGGTGGGTTCCCACCCCGCCACCGTTCCTGACCCGAATGAGCAGGCCCCGGGCCGCTTTGAAACCGGGGGCGGGGGCGGGGCGTACCCTGCTGGTCTGCTGCTCTCGCTCTCTCCCCTCCCGCCGAACCTCATCGGAGGTGCGCTCGTGCTCTCGATCCGCGGTCTCGTGAAGGTCTATCCCGGTCCCGTCGCGGCACTCCAGGGGGTCGACCTCGACGTCCCCGTGGGCATGTTCGGCCTCCTGGGGCCGAACGGCGCCGGCAAGTCCACGCTCATGCGCATCCTCGCCGGGCTGCTCGAGCCCACCTCCGGCTCGGTGATCTTCAACGGAAAAGACGTGCTCGCCGACCCGGCCGCCGTGCGCCGCACGCTGGGCTACCTGCCGCAGGACTTCGGCTTCTATCCCCACTTGTCGGGTGAGCAGATGCTGCGCCACCTGCTCGTGCTCAAGGGCGTGACGTCGCCACGCGGCCTGAAGGCGCTCACCACCGAGCTGCTCGAGCGCGTGAACCTGGCGTTCGCGGCGAAGCGCGCGGTCAAGTCCTATTCGGGCGGCATGCGGCAGCGGCTGGGGATCGCCCAGGCGATCGCCGGCGACCCGAGGCTCGTGATCGTGGACGAGCCCACGGCCGGCCTCGATCCCGAGGAACGGCTGCGCTTCTACCACCTGCTCACCGAGCTGGCCGAGCAGCGCACGGTGCTGCTCTCCACGCACATCGTCGAGGACGTGGCCGTGCTCTGCCCGAAGTTCGCGGTGATCCGCGGCGGCCGGCTCGTGGCGCTCACGACGCCGCGCGCGGCCCGCGCCGCGCTCCAGCGCCGCATCTTCGAGGGCGTCGTGGCGCCGGCCGATATGCCGGAGCTGCGCGCCACGCGCGCGGTCACACAGACGCTGCTGGTCGAGGGCCGCCACCGCGTGCGCCTCTACGAACCCGAAGGCATCGCGCCGGCCGGGTTCGAAGCCGTGGAGCCATCGCTCGAGGACGCCTACCTCGTGCTCATGCGGCTCGGTGAGCTGCCCGGCGTGGAGCAGATCGACGCCACCGCCCCGCGGCCCGACGCGCGCACGCCCGAGCCGCTGGGAGCGCGCCCGTGAGCGGCACACGCTGGTGGGAGATCTTCAAGCAGGAGATCCAGTTCCACGCGCGCCGGCCCCTGCTCTGGGTGCAGCTCGTGATCCTCGGCTTCCTCACCTACGGCATCAGCACCGGCCACGCCACGGTGTCCTCGGGGGATGCGCGCGTCGGCGGCCACAAGGCGTTCATCAACTCCGAGTTCGCGATCAGCCAGCTGCTCATCTTCATGAGCTGCCTGATCTACGTGTTCTTCGCCTCGGTCGCGGCCGGCATGTCGATGATCCGCGACGACGAGGCGAAGGTGGGCGAGCTGCTGCACTCGACGTCGTTGAAGCCGGGCGAGTACGTGTGGGGCAAGTTCCTCGCCGTGTTCGCGATGTTCGTGGCGACGCTGGCGGTCCACCTCGGGCTGATGATGCTGTTCAACCACGTGCTGCCGCACGGCGAGAATGCCGACTACGTGGGGCCGTTCCGGCTCGCCAGCTACCTGCGGCCGGCGCTCGTGTTCGCGCTGCCGTCGCTGATGCTCTTCTGCGGCGCGTGCTTCGCGATCGGCGGCCTCACCCGCCGGCCCGTGCTCGTGTTCTTCATGCCCATCGCCGTGCTCATGGTGGGTGTGTTCTTCCTCTGGGAGTGGTCACCCGTGTGGCTGTCGTGGGGCTGGAACCGCGTGCTCCAGTTCTGCGACCTCACCGGCCTGCGCTGGCTGAAGGAAGTCTGGCTCGACGTCGACAAGGGCGTGGACTGGTACAACGTCCACCCCGTCGGCCTGGACGGCCTGGTGATCGTGCAGCGCCTGCTGTGCGTGGCGCTGGGCCTCGCCATGGTGTCGCTGCTGGAATCCCGGTTCGCGGCCACGCTCAGGGGTGCGAGCGCCCTCCAGACTCGAGGTCGCCGGGCGGCGGCGCTCGATCCGGGCCACGGGCGAGAGCGAAGCGACGGGACCCGTGGCCCGGAGCGAGTGCCGCCGGCCGGCATCCGAGCCGAGGGGGGCGAACCCGCCCTTGCAAGCCTGGCGGCGCTAGCCATGAAGTCCGGCGTCCCCGGGTTCCTGAACGGCGTGCGCGAGGTCGCGGGTGCCGAGCTGCACGGGTTCCTGCGCCATCCTGGGCTCTACCTGTTCGTGCCGCTCATCCTGCTCCAGACGCTCGCGAACGAGTACCAGGTGGGCGCATTCGACACCCGGCTCCTCTACACCTCCGGTCTCTACGCCGTGGGGATGATGAACACGCTCACGCTGCTCGTGTGCATGATCATCCTCTTCTACACGACCGAGTCGCTGCAGCGCGAGCGCAGCACCGGCTTCGCCGCGATCGCCTACGCGTCGCCGCTGCGCACCACGGCGCTGCTCGCGGGCAAGGCGCTCGCCAACACCGTGCTCGGCGTCTCGATCGTGCTCGCCTGCGTCATCGGCTCGCTGGCGATGCTCGCCGTGCAGGGCCACGTGCCGCTCGACCTGGCGCCGTTCGCGCTCGTCTGGGGCCTGCTGCTGGTGCCCACGTTCCTCCTGTTCACCGCGTTCGTGAGCGCGGTGCAGGCGGTGACGAGCAACCGCTACCTCACGTACACGGTCGGTCTCGGCACGATGATCCTGTCCGGCTGGGCGCAGGCGCGCGGGCACATGAACTGGGTGTGGAACTGGGACCTGTGGAGCGTCCTGCGCTGGACCGACATCGCGCCGCTCCAGTACGACGCCCTGCCGCTGCTCCTGAACCGGGTGATGTGGCTCGGGGTGGCGGTGCTCCTCACCGTGCTCGCGGTGCGCCTGTTCGAGCGCCGCGAGCGTGACGCCACCCGGCTCGTGCACGCGCTGCGGCCGGCGAGCCTGTTGCATGCGCTGGGCTCGCTAGCGCCGTTCCTGCTCGTGCCCGTGGTCGCCGGCGCGTGGCTGGGCGTGAGCGTGCAGTCGGGCTACCAGGGCAGCGTCGCGAAGAAGCAGCAGAAGGACTACTGGACGAAGAACGTCGAGACGTGGCGGGACGCGCCCACGCCCGAGCTGGCCGGCGTGGACATGAGCCTCGATCTCGACACCGCGAAGCAGGGCCTCACCGTGCAGGGGTTCTACGACGTGGTGAACCACACCGAGAAGCCGATGGAACGCTTTGCCGTGACCGTGAACCCGGCGTGGAAGGACCTGCGCTGGACGCTCGATGGCGAATCGCTCAAGACCGAGAACCGCGCCGCGCTCCACGTCGTCAAGCTGGAGCACCCGCTCGCGCCGGACGGGAAGGTGCGGCTGGGCTTCGCCTACAAGGGCCACCAGCCGCAGGGCGTGTCGAAGAACGGCGGCGCGCAGATGGAGTTCATCCTGCCCTCGAGCATCGTGCTCACCGCGCTCCGCGACCCGACGATGGCGCCGCAGCTCGGCTACAACCCGGAGGTGGGGATCGAACAGGACAAGAACCACGCCGACCCGCGCGAGTGGCCCGAGCACTGGTACGAGGGGACGAACCCCGCCGGGATCGCCATGGCCGGGTCGTGGTTCGACTGCCACCTGAAGGTCACCGTGCCGGCGTCGATGCAGGTGAACGCCACCGGCGAGAAGGTCGCCGACGTGGTCGCGAACGGGCGGCGCACGACCGAGTGGCGGACCGATCAGCCGGTGCGCATCTTCAACGTCATCGCCGGCAACTGGAAGGTGAAGGCGCGCGAGGGCGCCGCGGTCTACTACGACGCGCGGCATCCGTACAATGTCGACGAGATGCTGGACGCCCTCGTTGCAGCGCGGCGCTGGTACGGCGAGTGGTTCGCGCCGCTGCCGTGGAAGACGCTGCGCGTGTCCGAGTTCGCCGGGCTGCCGACGTACGCCCAGGCGCCGCCGGGGAACATCTCGTTCTCGGAGAACATCGGCTTCCTCGCGAGGTCCAAGCCGGAGACGAACGTGGCGTTCTGGATCACCGCGCACGAGGCCGCGCACCAGTGGTGGCCGAACCTGGCCATGGTGGGCGACGGCCCGGGCACCGAGGTGCTCTCGGAGGGCATGGCGCACTTCTCCACCATCCTGCTCTGCGAGCAGGCGCGCGGGCTCGAGCAACGCATCGCGTTCTGCCGCGGCATCGAGGACCGCTACGCGCAGCGCCGGGTGAAGGACTCGGAGCGCCCGCTCGTGAAGCTCGACGGCCAGCTGCCCGCCGACAACCGCATCGTCTATGACAAAGGCGGCTTCGCGCTGTGGATGCTCCATCGCCTGCTCGGCCGCGAGGCTGGGCTGGCGGCGCTGCGCGAGTACCTCGCCACGTTCCGCGACTCGCGCGATCACGCGGCACTCGAGGACTACCTGGGCGTCATGCGCAAGCACGCTCCCGACCCGGCGGCGTTCGACGCGTTCGCCGACCAGTGGTTCCACCAGGTCGTGGTGCCCGAGTACAAGATCGACGAGACCACGGTCAGCAAGGCGGGCGCGGGCTGGAGCGTGACCGCCACCGTGCACAACGTGGGCACGAGCACGATGCCGGTCGAGATCGCGGCGGCGCGCGGCGAGCGCTTCCCGCACGAGAAGAAGAACGCGGAGCGCTACGCCGACGCGCGGGCCACGATCACGCTGGGGCCGAAAGAGTCGAAGACCGTGACGATCGCCTGCGCGTTCGAGCCCGAGCGCGTGCTCGTGGACCCGGACGTCACCGTGCTCATGCTCGAGCGCCAGAAAGCCGAGGTGAAGCTCAAGACGGGCTCGGAGAAGGTGGCGATGCGGTAGGCGGCCTGCCCGCCGACCGGTCCCAAAAGCCGTCGACACGGCGAATGCGAAGCGCGACAATCGGCGGGCCATCCCCCTACAGGAAGGCCCGCCATGTCGCGGCCTCCCCGCCCTGCCCCGTACCTCGCATGGGTCGCGGTCGCGAGCACGCTCCTGCTCGCCGGCCCTGCGTGGGCCAACTACCCGTGGCCGACGGACGGCGCGCCTGTGTGCACCGCCCCGGGCGACCAACATCGGCTGTTCTATTCCGACGCCGGCTGCAACGTGCTCGCCTTCAATTGGTTGAGTTCCGCCGCCACCGGGGACACCGTCCGATCCCGTTGGGTCGGACCGATCCCGCCCACGAGCGAGTGTGGAGGCTTCGACATGTCCGAGGATGCCGGCGGCAAGGCGGAGTTGAGTGCGGTCGAGGTACGAACTCCGGTCATCGCACTCGACGTCCCCTGGTGCACGGGGCCGGGTCCTTCGGCTCAACTGTGGCTGCGTGGCACGGGCGCTTCGAGCCAGCTCGTCCTCCAGAACGGCGTGTGGTTCAGTCCGAGCTATGCGGAGCAGGTGATCGCCGACGACGGTGACTTCGTTCGCCACCACCCACGGATGGCCCCGAGCGGGAACACGTACGTGGACACCGCGCTGGTCGTGGTCTGGAGCGACGAGCGCACCGGCGCCCCACAGATCCGCGCGCAGCGCGTGACCTGGATGGGCGTGCGGGAGTGGGGGCCAACAGGGATCCTCGTCGCACCCACGGGCGCGCCGCAGAGCGAGCCCGAGATCGCGCGGCTCCAGGACGGCAGCTCGCTCGTGGTGTGGCTGGACGCTCGATCGGGTGGAAGCGACGTGTACGCGCTGCGGCTGCTTGCCGATGGCACCGTGGCGACGGGCTGGCCCGCGGGCGGTCTGGCGCTGGAAGACCGCCCCGAGCTCTCCGGCTCCCCGCTGATCGTCGGCGCCACTTCGCACACCGGCCCCTCGTTGGTCGTCTGGGAGGAGTCCGGCCCTCATTTCGGCGGCGGCCGCTCGATCGTGGCGCGTCGGCTGCTGGCAGACGGCACGCCGGATCCCGTGTGGAGTGCCCTGGGCGTTTCGTTGAGCAGCTCGGCCACCGTGGACCACCTGCAGGACGCGCGGAACGCTGGCTCGTTCTCCTCGCCGGCGCTGGTCGCGGTGTGGACGGACACGCGTGCGGCCGCGGGCTCGAACCCCTCTGATCTCTACGCCCAGTGGCTCACGCCCGCGGGCGTGCCAGCGAGCGGCTGGCCGGGCTCGGGGCTCGCCATCTGCACCGCCAGCGGATCACAAGTGGCCGCGCGCGTGAGCGTCACGGACTCCTACGCCGCGTTCGCCTGGGAGGACCACCGCGGCGCGGATGCCGACGTGTACGCGACGCTGCGCCTCGCGAACGGCACGCTGCCGCCGGGCTTCTGGGTGCCGGACGGCCTGCCCGCCACGTCGGCGCCGGGCGACCAGACCGCACCCGTCGTCGGCACCGGCAACGGTGGCGGTTGCCTCGTCGCCTGGGAGGACGGGCGCGACCTCGCGACCACCGGTCTCGACATCTACGCTCAGGCGTTCACGAGCGAAGGCGAGAAACTGGACGTGCCGACCGGGCCGCCGCCGCCCAGGCTGGCGCTCGGCGCACCGCGGCCCAATCCCTCACGCGGGACGTCCATCTTCTCGCTCGGCGTGCCGATCGCGTCGCAGGGCCGGGTGGACGTGTTGGACGTGGCCGGCCGGCGCGTGCGCACGCTCGCGGCGCGCGAGTTCGCGGCGGGCACGCGCGAGGTGGTGTTCGACGGCCGTGACGACGCCGGCCGCGAGCTGCGGCCGGGGGTCTATCGCGTGCTCGCGCGCGTCGGCGGCGAGACCTCGTCGCGGACGATCGTCCTCGTGCAGTGAGCGCGGGCCGCGCGCGGCGGGTCCGGGTCGGCGGGACCGGCCCGCACTTGCGCTACCGGTAGAGCGCCTTCACCTGCCCCCAGCTGCGGTTCTGGACCGGCACCAGAAGGCAGTCGGCGCCGGTGCCCTGCCACTGCGCCATGTTGGAGCCGGGGGTTGAGCCACCGAAGAGATTCACGTCGTTGCCAATCGCCGTCGTGGTAGCCCTGAAGTGGTTGAGCACGAGGCAGACGGAGCCCGCGCAGCCGCCACACGCGCCCGTGCCCACGGTCTTCGCGTGGTCGACGTGGATGTTGCAGGCGAAGTACTCGGTATCCTCGATCAGGTCCTGCAGCCCCGTCAGCGGTACGGCGAGCGCGATCGTGAGCCGACGGTGCCGCGTTGGGAATTCCAGGGAGATCGTGCCCTGGCTCGAGGCGTAGCTCCCGATCCCACCCGAGGACAGTCCCTGCTGCCAATCGGTGCACACCACGTCGGCCGGGTTCTCGAACAGGTTCATGGAAAGCGATGTCTGTCGACAGGTACCGGGGTTCTTGAACTCCCACCACGTCGGCAGCGGGTCGTCCTGCGAGATCAGGTCGATGACGAACTCGTTCCCGCTCACCTGCGCGAGTGGCGAGGGCAGCACGAACGACACGACGAGCACCTCGCTGCCAGCATTCGTATCGCAGGCGAATGCGCGGTTCTGGGTCCCCACACCCTCGCCATAGCAGCGCGACCAGGTCAGGTTCGCACCCGGCGCGGCATGCGCGGGGCCGAATGCAAGCAGCCCACTCGCCAGTATCGCGGCCAACGCGACCAGGCGTTTCACGATTCGCGGCCCTACTTCGCCCCGACCTTCGCTTCCATGCGCAGGAGGTGGACCGCCAGCGAGTCGGCGTCCTCGGCCGCCTCGCCGAGCGTCTCCATCATCGTCGGGTGCGCGTGGATCGCATGCGCGATCGCCGACACGTCGAGATCGGCGCCGATCGCGAGCGAGGCCTCGTGGATCAGCTCGCTGGCCTTGGCGCCGAAGATGCTCGCGCCGAGGATCTGGTCGGTGGTGGCATCGCCCACGATCTTCACGAACCCGGTGGTCTCGCCGTCGGCGATGTTGCGGCCGTGGGCGCGGAACGGGAACCGGCCCACCTTCACCGTCCGGCCCTCGGCCTTCGCCTCGGCCTCGGTGAGCCCCACGCTCGCGATCTCGGGACTCGTGAACGTGGCCGCGGGCACGGCGCGCCAGTTGGTCTGCGCCGGGTGGCCGGCGATGATCTCGACCGCGGCCTTGCCCTGGGCGCTCGCGAAGTGCGCGAGCTGCTTGATGTCGGTGACGTCGCCGATGGCGTAGATGTTCGGCACGCTCGTCTGCAGCCGGTCGTTCACCGCGATCTTGCCGCGGTCGGCGCGCGAGATGCCCACGGACTCGAGCCCCAGCCCCTCGCTCCACGGCCGCCGGCCGGTGGCGACCAGCACGCAGTCCACGTCGAGCGTCTTGCCGCCCGAGAGCGTGAGCGTGAGCGAGCCGTCCTTGTTGTCGCGGCGGTCCTCCACCTTGGTGGCCAGGTGGATGGCGATCTTCTGCTTCTTCATCTCGCGCTCGAGCGCGGCCGAGATCTCCTCGTCCTCGGCCATCACCAGCCGCGGCAGCATCTCGATCACCGCGACCTGCGTGCCGATCGCGGCGAAGAAGCAGGCGAACTCGCAACCGATGACGCCGCCGCCCAGGATGGCGATGCGCTTGGGCTGCTTCGTGAGGTCCAGGGCTTCCTTGCTGCCGATCACGCGCTCGCCCTCGAGCGACCAGCCTGGCGGGTTCCAAGCCTGGGCCCCGGTGGCGAGAACGACGTGGTCCGTCGTGATCTCGTCCGTGCCGCCGTCGGGCTTCGCGATCGCGATCCGGTTCGCCGTGGTGAGCTTCGCGGTGCCCTTGTGGATGTCGACCTGGCGGCCCGAGAGCAGCTGCTTCACGCCGCCGGTCATCTGCTTCACGATCTTGTTCTTCCGCGCCACCAGCGCCGCCCAGTCGATCTGCGGCTCGCCGACGATGATGCCGAAATCCTTGGCGCGCTTGATCTGCTCGTAGAGGTGCGCGGTCACGATCCACGACTTGGTCGGGATGCAGCCCCAGTTCAGGCACGTGCCGCCGAGCTCTTCTTTTTCGATGACCGCGGTCTTCAGTCCAAGTTGGGCGGCGCGGATCGCGGCGACGTAGCCGCCGGGGCCGGTGCCGATGATGACGGTGTTGTAGTGCGGCATCGCGGGACTCCGTTCGGGACACGAGGGTTCGCACCGGGCAGGCGCTGCCCGGGCGTTTCGGGCACGGAGTTTAGATGACGGCGGGCGGTTCGGGAATCTTCCGCGGCAGCCTACGGGCCCAGCGGCGGCGGCTTGCGGCCCGTCTTCGCCATGGCCTCCTGGATGCGCTGCTGGAGCACCTGCTTCATCGCGTCGGGCGGGTCGGCCTCCATGGCGCGGTGATACTGGCCGAGCGCCGCGTCCCAGTCGCCCTTGCTCTCGGCGATGATGCCGAGGTTGAACATGGCCACGGCCTGGTGCGGATCGATCGCGAGCGCGTGCCGGAACAGCGAATCCGCGGCCGCGAACCGGCCGAGGTTGTAGTAGCAGACACCCATGTCCACGACCGTCGTCGAGCGCTTGGGGTCCAGTCGCTCGGCGCTCTTGTAGTGGACGATCGCCTCGCTCCAGTTGCCGGTGTCGTAGAGCACGTTCGCCAGCTCGATCCGCGCCATCAGGTTGGTCGAGTCCTTCGCCAGCACGGCGCGCGCGGCATCGGCGCGCTGTTGCTGCGGCGGCGCGGCGCCCTCGACCGGCTTGGCGTTCGAATGCCAGAACCCCTGCGCCGCGAAGTAGAGGATCCCCATCACCACCGCGATGCCGGCGAAGAGCCAGAGCTGCGTCTGGATCGGCTGCATGGCGTCGGGCCGCGCCCGGCGGCGCACCGGGCGGGGGCCGGGGTCGAACTTGAACTCCTCTTCGGCGACGGTCGCGGCCGGCGTCGGGGCCTTCTCGGAGAGCGGGAAGTTGCACTGCGCGCAGGCTTCGGCCCCCGCGGCGTTCTCGGCGCCGCAGCTGGGGCAGCGGATGGTTTCGGGCATGGCTCCTCGTCGGGGTGACATCGGGGCGAGGCGTTCACCGTCGATACTAGGTGAGGCAGGGTCCCGGGCGCACGCCGGGCGCGTGGTCGCACCGCTTCCGCCGTCGCGCATGCTGCATTAGCCTGCCTCTCCTGCGGCTCGTCGCCGCGCTCTTCAAGGGAGGAATGCCGTTGCGCGCTCCGTTCGTACGCCTCGTGATCGCCTCGATCGTCCTGCTCGCCGGTGGCCGCGCCCGCGCGGCCGGCCCGGACTCGCTCCAGGTCCGCGTGCTGCACACCACCGACCTCCACGGCGCGCTCGCGGCATGGGACGACTGGGCGGACAAGCCGGCCGCGCGCGGACTCGAGAAGGTGGCGGCACTGGTGACCACCGCCCGCGCCGACAGCATGCCGACGCTGCTGCTGGACGCGGGCGACGCGCTGTTCGGGAGCCCGCTCGTCACCGTCTGGCGCGAGGGCCCGCGGAGCGATCCCGATCCGGTGATCGCGGCCATGAACGCGCTCCACTATGACGCGATGGCGATCGGCAACCACGAGTTCGACGCCGGCCGCGCAGCGCTGGATTCCGCCGTGGCGCGCGCGAGGTTCGCGTTCCTCGCCGCGAACGTCGTCGACGCGCGCACGGGCAATCCCGCCTACGGCACGTCGATCGTGCGCGAGTTCAACGGCGTGCGGATCGGCGTGCTCGGACTCACGACGCCCGCTATCCCCACGCTCATGGATTCCTCGCTCTTCTCCGGGCTCAGGTTCCTCGATCCGATCGAGGTCGCGCGGCGCGAGATCCCGCGGCTCCGCGGCGCCGACCGCTGCGACGTGGTGATCGCACTCGTCCACTCGGGGCTCGAGCGCGACCCCGGCGCGCGCGCCGGCGAGGCGA